>Ga0208588_1000018_pt1 | contig 47816 bp, 43 predicted proteins | sample NGESurshal092012_8_FD_184483 | JGI IMG/M metagenome (GOLD analysis project Ga0208588, IMG submission 184483) | Arctic peat soil microbial communities from Barrow, Alaska - NGEE Surface sample 415-3 shallow-092012 (SPAdes) | ecosystem: Environmental > Terrestrial > Soil > Wetlands > Peat ...
CCGGAGGACTGCACGGAACCTGAGGCGTCCAGGACCAGCGTGACATCGATGCCGCAGGCCTTCGCGACCGACGGGTTGGGCGCCGGCGTCACGGCCGCCGCCGCCGCCGGCTGGGCACCGATCGTCAGCGTTGCGAGCACCAGGCCCGCCGCCGCGACGAGGGACACCACACGCCGTGGCCGGCCGGAACGCCCCATTCGCAGCTTCACCAGCGGAGTGTTCCACAGTCATCACACAGTCGCTAGCAGTGACCGAATGACCCGCTTGGCCTCGATCCGTGGACCGGCGGCTTGGTGGACGACGGCAACCCCACCCGCCGTAGGCTCAGCCGCCGGACTTGACACCTACGGATGTTGTCGGGACGGTGAACTCGGCTCCGACCGGGATACCGGCGTACTGCGCCCGGATGGCCGCGATCAACCGCCGGCCGCGGCCGGTGAGCCGCGACTTGCCGGTCAGCGGCGACCGCGGGGCGCCTTCCTCCGGGTCGTTGACCGCTGCCGCTTCCGACTCCCGGCCGGAGATCAGGTCGGGCCCCAGGGGCTCATCGCCCTCCACCGCCAGGTCGGGTTTCGCGGGCTCGGCAACGTCGGCCGGGTCCGGATCCTCCTTCTGTAGACGTCCTTTCGTCACGAGCACCCCGAGATCCGACCCCTTCCAGCGGTAGTCACCCGGGCCGTAGATCCGCAGGAAGAAGCACTCGTTCTCGTTCTGCAGCTGGTGCCAGTCCAACGCCGCCCGCCGGAATTTGAGTTCGCCGGCGTCATCGGTGTACCACTGCCCGGTCCTGGGCACGTGGGTGAGTTGTTCGACCACCGAACTGGTTTCCTTGATGATCATCTGGCTCCACAGGTCCACGGAGGCCAGATCCTCCCAGCGCCGGTTGATCTCGTCGACGTCCAACTCGTAGTCGACGCCCATGTACTCCAGCAGATGGAACAGGAACAGCGGGATGTCGGAGTACGCACCGGCGGTGACGTTGGTGATCGACGACGCGCCGCTGATCCGCGGGTTCAGCTCGCCGAGATACACCTCGTCGGCGTCGATGTCGACCAGCACGTCGACTTCGAAGAAGCCCTTGTAGCCCTCACCGGCCAGCCGGTCGCCGAGCCGGCGCACCAGTTTGTTGGCCTTCACCCGGCGCTCGCCGGAGAGCGCGTCCGGGAACATCTCGTTACCGCACCAGCCGCCCTTGTACGGGGTCAGCTCGGCGTGCCCGGTCAGCTCCGTCATGAACGGACCGACCACGGTGCCGTGCCTGGTCAGCACGGCCTCCACGGCGATCGCCCGGTGGTTGATCCGTTTCATGATCTTCTGCTGCTGGCCGACGATGTCCTCGGAGTTCTTGTCCCAGTCGGCCTGGCTGGTGAGGAAGAAGGTGGTCTTCCCGCTGTCCCCGTACGGGGTCTGCAGCACCACGTCGGTGCCCAGCCCGGCGGCGGTGGTCTGCTCCGCCAGCTCATCCCAGGTCTCGACCGACGTGAGGATGTTCGGCACGCTGGGGGCGCCGGCCTCGTCACCGAGCCGGGTGGTGACGATCTTGGAATCCAGGTGCTCGCGGAGCGCCGCGGACGGCAGGATCAGGTCGTAACCCAGTTCCGTGCAGATCTTCTCGGTCTCCTCGTCGAAGAAGACCATCGCCACCTTGGGTCTGCCGCCGCCCTTCTGCATGTGCGCCCGCACCTCGGGGTGCAGCAGCAGGTAGTTGTTGATCTCCTCGCCGCTGTCGAACTCGATGTACGGCTTGTCCACCGGGGTGAACACCCGCGGGTGGGCGCCGTCCCACGCGTCGTAGTAGGAGATGTAGTCGAAGTTGCGGACCCAACGGTCCAGGCCGAGCAGGTTGAACGGCGTTGCCCCGACGAAGAAGATCGGAGTCGTGTTGGTGCGGAAGAAGTGTCGGATCTCGGCGATGCCCTTGAGGGGTCGCTGAGCGGGCGTGCTGTTCTCGACCATCAGTCCTCCGCGTCGTCCGGCCCATCAGGTGTGATCGCCGGTGGGCTGAGCATCCCCCAACAGCGCAAATGCGGCAAGATGGGCAGTCCAGCTGGGCGGCGGCCGCGAGCCGCACCTGCCCCGTGAAGGAAAGGGCGGCGCCGGGCATGACACAGGGTGGCCGCCGCAGGGCGCTGGACGCCTTTCCGCGCCGCCCGCCGTTCGATGCGGACGCACCCATCCCGTTGACCGTGTACGGCATCAACGAGTCGACCCCCGGCGAGCGCTGGCGGGCCCTGTTCGCTACCACCTGGCCGGCCTACCGCCGCTGGTATCTGCAACGCGACGTGCGGGCCCGGCCGTCGGTCGAGCTGGCGCAGGACATGCTGGCCACGCACATGCCGGAACTGCTGACGACCTACCGCCGGATGGTCGAGCTCGCCGAACAGACCGGCGCCGACGAGCAGGCCGCCCGGATGCTCACCCTGTGGGACCCTCCGCGGTTCCTGCCCGGCTGCTCGCAGGCCGTCATCACCGCACCGGACATCGCGGTCTGTCGGAACTACGACTACTCCCCGGAGCTCTGGGAGCGGGTGGTCTACTCCAGCCGCTTCGGGGCGCGACAGGTGATCGGTAACAACGACTGCCTGTGGGGGCTGATCGACGGGATGAACTCCGACGGTCTGGTGGTCTCGCTGAGTTTCGGTGGGCGGCGCGGGTCGGGGCCCGGGTTCGCGGTGTCCCTGGTGGTGCGGTACCTGCTCGAAGTGGCCACCAGCACCGAGCAGGCCCGCGACATCCTGGCCCGGATGCCGGTCGCGATGGCCTACAACCTGACGATCGTGGACGCCGATCGGCAGGTCACGACGGCGTACGTGGCGCCCGGTCGGGCGGCCGAGTTCAGCACGTCGCCGATCGCCACCAACCACCGCGGCGAGATGCCGGACAGCATCGAACATGCCCAGCGCTACACCAGTGTCGAGCGGCGGGCCTGCCTGGCGGAGCTGATCTCCGGCTCGCCGACCGCCGAGGATCTGGTGGCGGCGTTCCTGCAGCCGCCGCTGTACTCGACCCACTACTGGCGGGCCTTCGGGACGGTCTACACCGCGCTGTACCGACCGGCCGCCGGGTCGGTCGAACTGTGCTGGCCGGACCGCCGGTGGCGGCGCCGCTTCGACGACCCCGATGCGAGCATCGACGTGGTGCTGCAACCGTCGTGACACTCCTCGGATGCCGGCGACCGTCGCCAGGTGGATACCACCTCGCGACGGTCACCGGCACCACCTCACCGAGTCGCGGTCACTCGTTGCCGATCTTGACGTGCACCTCGATCGTCCAGTGGATCTTGATCTTCGCGTCGCTCTGCTCGGCCGCCTTGACCAGGTCCTGCGTCCACCTGTTCTCCAGGAACCCGACCTGCTCGTCGGTCAACTTCAGGACGCGGGGCACGTGGACCACGATCGGCAGAGTCCTGGCCACTTCGGTCTGCACTGCTTCGGACATGTGAAACCCCCAATGCTGTCACCGCTGTTGCGGTGTGCCAACGTGTTTCGCCGGCTACTTGAACAGAGGGCGCTCGGCACCACCGTGATTACCCGACTCATCGGGTGCGCACGGACTCGCTCTACGACAGCTCCTGGTTCAGCACGTTGCGCAGCAGTACCGCCGATTCCTCGCTGATGTCGAGGATGAGGCTGCCGCGTGGGCCTTCCTCGGCCTGCTTGAGCACGCTGCGTGGCAGGGTGATGCGGATGCCTCCATCGCTCGTTCGTTCAGCAAACATTCCGTCGCCCATGCGAACCGCCCCTACTCGTCGATGAGTCCCAGTCGGGTAGCCGCCGCGGCGGCCTGGCCGCGACGGGACACTCCCAACTTTGTCAGCAAATTAAAGACATGCACAGCCACCGTGCGAGTGCTGATGAACAGCTGATCGGCGATTTCCCTGTTGCTGCTGCCGTTGGCGAGTTCGCGCAGCACGTCGAATTCCCGACGGGTGATGCCCAGCCCGTTGCCGGGCGCGGCGGTGTGTCGGGCGCGGGTGGCGGGTTCCGCGCGCGGATCGGGTGCGGGCGTCTCGAGCGCGATCCGGCTGCGGCGCGCGAGGTCGACCGCCCGGCGCAGCAGCGAGTCGGCACCCAATTCCAGTGCAACCCGGTATGCCCGTCGGAGCGGCCCGGCCGCGGCCCGCCTCGAGCGAGCGACGTCGAGTTCCGCCTCGGCCCGGCGCAGCTGGCAGTACGCCTCGTCGGGCTGCGGTGCAATGCTTCCCACGCCGCGGCCGCGGCCGCCCAGGCCTTCGGGTCGCTGGTCAGCAGGCTCCGGCGGTATTCCGCCGCGGCGGTCGCCTGGTGGGCGCGCACATCGGGGCCGGCGGACGCGGTCGCCGCGGCGAGGGTGCCGGCCAGGAATTCCCGGTGTGGCTCGCCGAGGGCGTCCGGCGTCTTGAGGCTCAGGTTCCGCTCGGCGATATCCGCCTCGATCTGCAGGCCGAGTCGGCACAGCTGGATCACGATCCGGCCGTGTTCGGCGGGACTGAGGTTGTCCAGGGCCTTGGCGGCCCACCGTCGGGCGTCGTCGAGGTGGCCACCTTCGAGGGCGAGTTCGGCCTCCGTCGAGTGCAGTTCCGCCGTGAGTAACTGGTGGGTCTGATCGAGCACCTCGGGCGGGTAGGCCCGATCCAGGTGAATGCGGGCGACGGCGAGCCGGCCGCGGGCCAGCTCCAGTTTTGCCCTGGCCAGGTGCACATGCCGGGCCTGGGCATCCGGGATGTTCGCGCCGAGGACTTCGTCGGACAGCCTTTCCGCCTCGTCCCAGCGTCCGACGAGAGAGAGCAGAGCGAGTGCGTTCCCGGTCAGGGCCGCACCGGCTTGGGCCTCCAACCCGTAACGCCGCATCAGGGCGACTCCGTCGAGAGCAACCTGGCAAGCAGCGAGAGTATCCCCGACCATCATCAGGGCGTAGGCGAGATTGCTTGCCGCGCGGCGTCTCTCGTCCAGATCTCCGAGCTCGGCCACCACTGGCTGCGCCCGGCGCACCAACTGCACACCGTCGTCCGGTGCGCCCAGGAAGATCATGCCCATCCCCAGGGTGATGTCGGCCCTGGCCGCCGCCAGGGGCGCACCGGCCGCTGCGGCCAGCGCCGCGGCGTCCCTGGCGAGTGCAACGGCGGCGGAATGCTGGCCGGTGATCAGCAGCAGGTTCGCCCGCGAGGCCGCCACCGAGGCTGCGGTGGCCGACGGGGCCAGGCCCTGCAGACAGTCGTCGGCCTCGCTGTAGGCCGCCGCTGCGTCGTGGGCTCGACCGGACTCCCAGAGGTAACGCCCGAGCCGTTCGCTGAGCCGGCCCCGCGCGCGGGGGTCCGGTTCCAGCTCGCGAGCCGATTGGACCAGGACGAGGGCGTCGGCCAACGCTCCAGCCCAGCGCGCGGCCTCTGCAGCTTCCGCCAGCAGCCGCACCCGGTCGACGGTCGACGGCAGGTTCGTTGTGGGGCCGTCGTCGAGGAGCCGCATGGCATGCCCGTAGTGCCGCCAGGCCTCCGCGTACGCGAACACCTGGGCGGACAGCCTCGCGGCGTTCACCGATGCGTCGAACGCCTCCCCCCGGGTCCCCGAGGCGTACCAGTGCGTCGCCGCCTCCGCGGCGCGTCCTGCGCTGGTCCTGGTCGCGGATTGCCCGCTGATGGTTCTGGCAGCCGCGAGGTGCAGCAGGCGACGCCTGCCGGGCAGCATCCTGGCCAGCACGGCCTGCTGGGTCAGGACGTGACGGAAGGTGTACTCCTCCCGCTCGGCGTCCACGGTCAGCACCCCGGCCGCGACGGCGTCCTGCAGGCCGAGGAGCAAGGCCGTCTCCGGCAGCTCACTCGCCTCCGCCAGGGTGTCGTGGTCGACCCGGCGACCGACGATGGCCGCCAGCTCGACGACGGACCTGCCGTCGTCGCTCAGCCGGGCGGTCCTGGCCAACATCAGGTCCTGCAAGGACCGGGTCATTGCGGCGCCCTGACGCTCCGATTCGACGAGCTCCTCGACGATCAGTGGGTTGCCCTCCGAGCGTTCGTAGATCCGGGCAACGGCATCCTCGGTGGCCGTGCCGCCAGTCTGCGCGGCGATCAGCTCGGCGCTGTCCTGGCGGCTCAACCGATCGAGCTCGATGCGCAGGTATCCCCGGCCGTGCCGCAGTGCCGTCAGCACGACCTGCAGTCGTCGATCGTCCGGCAGGTCCTCGGTGCGGCAGGTGAGGATGATCTGGTAGTCCCCCGGCAGGTTTCGACCGAGGAAGATCAGCAGGTCGAGGGTGGCCTGATCGGCCCAGTGCAGGTCCTCGACGACGATCACCAGCCGCGGCGACCGTCCGGTGCTTGCGTCGGCGCGGTCGGGGATCACTCGGCACAACAACCGGAGGATGCGCTCGAACAAGTCCGGACGCCCGCGATCGACGTGCCCGGAACGCAGTCCGATCAACCGCTCGAGACTGTCCCTGGTCTCCGCAGCGAGTGGATCGGCCGGCTCCGCCGCGAGACTGGCCTGCAATCCCCGCAACGCTTCCGCGAACGGCGCATAGGGCAGTTGGTCGCCGAGCAGCTCGACGCACCCACCGAGCAGCACCCGATCCCCGGCCGAGCGGGCCGACCGGAGATACTCCTGGACCAGTCGGCTCTTCCCGATGCCGGCCTCGCCGATGACGAGCACGATCGACCCTGCGGCGGCGTCGTCGTCGGCAGCACGAATCAGCGCGCCGAGCTCGGCGTCGCGACCTGCCATGCGGTCGTGGCGGACCGGGTTCATCTGCTCATGCTGCCAAACCTAGTCATTCACGGCGCCGAAAATTACGTCATTCTCCGGTTACCCCGCCCACAGGTCCCCGCGATGCTGGACCAGCAGCACATCGTCCAGCCTGTCGGCCATCCGAGAACCCTTACACCTCAGGAGTTCTCGACGGTTCACCGGCTGCTGAACAAGTGGGGGGTTGGAGATGACCTCGATGTCGAGGACAGTGCCAGACGCCGTTTCCGGCGACCAGCTGGCCTGGCGGGACCTGGTCGGCCAGTACGACGGGATGCTCAGGTCGATCGCCAGGACGTTCCGGCTCAACGCCGCCGACGGAGAGGACGCCGCGCAGGAATGCTGGGCCGTCCTGCTGGGCCAGCTGCACCGTATCCGGGATCCGGAGCGCATCGGGGGGTGGTTGGCCACCACGATGCGCCGCCAGTGCAGTGCGATCACCCGCCGACGCCGGCGCGAATCGCTGGTCCCCGATCACGAGTCGGTTCCCGACCCCAGATCCGCCGATCCGGCCGATGCTCGCCTGCTGACCCGGGATGTCGTGGAGTCGGTCCGCCGGGCCCTCGACCGGCTGCCGCCCCGTCAGCGTGCGGTGCTGCTCGCCCTGTCGCCGGACCCGGCGCCGACGTACAGCGAGATCTCCCGGTCGTTGGCGATGGCAGTCGGCACGATCGGACCGACCCGGGCCAAGGCGCTGCGGCGGATGCACGTCCTGCTGGCCGAATGGCACCTCGACGAGGGTGGCCTCGCGAATCGCGCCGCATCATGACCGACTCGCCGGCGCGCATCAGCGATTCGTCCGACGAGCCCCGCCGCGAATCGCCGACTCCAGGATTTCCAGCGCCAACCACAGCTCGCTGCGTACTCCGGGCGAGTCCAGGCTGCGGCCCAGCAGCTCCTCGACCGTGTTCATCCGGTGCCGCAGGGTGTGCCGGTGCACACCAAGGGCCCCGGCCGACGGGTCCCACTGCCCGTGATGGGTGAGCCAGACCCGCAGTGAGCTGACCAGGTCGCCGCGGCCGGTGCGGTCGTGCTCGAGCAGCGGCGCCAGCAGCGACTCGGCGAAGGCCGCAGCCGCCGCGTCGCCGACGATGCCGGTGATGCCGGGCATGGCGATGTCCCGGAATGCGGTGAAGGGCCTGCCGTTCCGTCTCCCGAAGTCGGCCGCCTGACCTGCCTGCCGGTGCCCGGCGGCGATCGCCTCGTACCCAACCGGATCCGAAATACCCACCGCGACAATGGATGTCGAGACCAGGCGCGAGGCGGCGGCGGCTGCGTCCTGGCCGTCATCGAACAAGGCAACCAGCGTGTCGTCGATCTCGGCCAGCAGCGGCCAAGCCCCGGCAGCGCTCGGATCGATCAGCAGATCCGCAGTCGGCCGGTCGCCGATGGCGACCACCACGGTGACCGGCGGCGCCGGCAGCGCCGATCCCAGCGCGTCGGCGATCGGCCTGGCCAGTTCGACCTGCCCGGCCAGCACCAACCGGAGGACCGCGGACCGCAGCCGGCCCCGCTCGTTCTCGGTGCCGGAGGACTGCTCGAGCCGGATCGTCAGCAGCAGGACGGCCGCATTGACCAGGTGCCGGTCCGCCGCGGTCAGCTGACCCGGGCGGCCGACGGCGAGAAATGCGCGACCGGGCGGGCCGGCGCCCACCGACTGCATGCTTACCGTGTCGGCGCCCAGCGGGAAACTCGAGCTGACCGATCCCCGATGCGCGGCAAGCACTCTCATCTCAGTGACCAAGGCACCGGCCTTGCTCCGGGCGGTGTCGGGAGCCGCGGCGATCGGTGCGCCGGACGGGTCGAGCAGCACCACCCAGCCGGTCATCTGCCGGGCCAACAGCCGCACCACCTGTTCCGGTCCGGCCGGCGACAGCGCGGCCTTGGTCAGCGCCTGCTGGGCTGTGAAGGTCCTGGTGACCGCCGCGTACTCGTCCGCGGCGACGGCCCGCGAGACGGCCCGGCTGATCGCGATGAACGGGGTCTGCATCGGCACCTCGACCATCGGCAGCCCGTGCCGGCGCGCCGCGGCGATCAGTTCCGCCGGCACGGCCGCATGGCTGAGCCCGGTGCCGAACCCCAACCCCACCACGGCGGCGTCGACGAGCCGCGAGACGTACTGATCAGCGGCCGCAGCACTGGTGTCCGGGCCACCGTCGAAGGTGATGCCGGTGCTCAGCAGCAGCTCGCCGCCGCTGAGGAACGGGGTGGGATCGCGCAGCTCGCTGACGTGCACCCAGGTGACGGCCCGGTCGGCGTTCGGGCCCTCCGCGAGCAGCCGTAGGTCCAGTTCGGGAGTAGAAACAAGGTCACGAACGGTCAGCGGCATGACGACACCGGAAGTGCCGGAATGGACATGTTGCCGATCATAATGCTCCAGAACCGATATTTCGCGGGGGCGCCGGATCAGGGACGCTGAACGTCGTACCCCGCGCACCGAGAACGCCAGTACCCAGCGCACGCCAGCAGAGGAGCCGCAGCAGCCATGACAATCGCGACGCAGGACCTGGTCCAGGAACGCCGGTTGGTCACCGAACTGCCCGGACCCCGGTCGAAGGAGCTGTTCGCCCGGCGCCAGGCCGCGGTGTCCAACGGCGTCGGCACCACCTTCCCGGTGTTCATCGAGCGGGCCGGCGGTGGCGTGCTGGTCGACGTGGACGGCAACTCGCTGATCGACCTCGGCTCCGGCATCGCCGTGGTCAGCGTCGGCAACTCCGCGCCCCGGGTGGTGCAGGCCGTCACCGATCAGGTGGCCGCGTTCACCCACACCTGTTTCATGATCACGCCGTACGAGGGGTACGTCGAGGTCTGCGAGCAGCTCGCCGCCGTCACCCCGGGCACGCACGCCAAGAAGTCCGCGCTGTTCAACTCCGGCTCCGAGGCAGTGGAGAACGCCGTCAAGATCGCCCGGCACGCCACCGGCCGCACCGCGATCGTGGTGTTCGACCACGCCTACCACGGCCGGACCAACCTGACGATGGCGCTGACCGCCAAGAACATGCCCTACAAGGAGGGCTTCGGCCCGTTCGCGCCCGAGGTCTACCGGGTGCCGATGTCCTACCCGTACCGGGACGGCGGGCTGACCGGCGAGCAGGCGGCCGCCAAGGCCTTCGACCTCATCACCACGCAGATCGGCGCGGCCAACGTGGCCGCCATCCTGATCGAGCCGATCCAGGGCGAGGGCGGCTTCATCGTCCCGGCCGAGGGCTTCCTGCCGGCAATCGGCGCCTGGTGCTCCGACAACGGCGCGCTGCTCATCGCCGACGAGATCCAGACCGGCTTCTGCCGCACCGGGGCCTGGTTCGCCGCCGAGCACGACGGCGTCGTGCCGGACCTGATCACCACCGCGAAGGGGATCGCCGGCGGGCTGCCGCTGGCGGCCGTCACCGGCCGCGCCGAACTGATGGACGCGGTGCACCCCGGCGGCCTGGGCGGCACCTACGGCGGCAACCCCGTCGCCTGCGCAGCCGCACTGGGCGCCATCGCCACCATGCGCGAACTGGACCTGGCCGGCGCTGCGCGGGCCATCGAGCAGACAATGACCCAGCGGCTCGGAGCCATGCAGGCCCGGCACGACGTCATCGGCGACATCCGCGGTCGCGGCGCCATGATCGCCATGGAGCTGGTCAAGCCGGGCACCACCGAACCCAACCCGGCCCTGGCCGGCGCGATCGCCAAGGCCTGCCACGCAGAGGGTGTCGTGGTGCTGACCGCGGGTACCTACGGCAACGTGCTGCGCTTCCTGCCGCCGTTGGTCATCCCGCAGGACCTGCTCAGCGAGGGCCTGGACGTCCTGGAGCGCGTCGTCGACACGCTGGCGTCCTGACATCGTCAGCCCGATCCACATCCGCACCGAACAAGAAGAGGAACACACCATGGCTGTGACGGACGAGCAGATCTCCCGGGTCTTGAACGCGGTGCCGAAGGGTCTGCTGATCGGCGGGAAGTGGATCTCCACCGAGGGCTCGGTGGACGTCGAGGATCCGTCGACGGGTGAGGTGATCGCGTCCGTCGCGGATGCCGCGCCGGCGCACGGAATCGAGGCGCTCGACGCGGCCGTCGCGGCGTCCGCGGACTGGGCGGCCACCGACCCGAGGGAGCGCGGGGAGATCCTGCGCAAGGCGTTCGAACTGCTCATCGAGCGGTCCGAGGACATCGCCCTGCTGATGACGCTGGAAATGGGCAAGCCCCTCGCCGAGGCCCGCGGCGAGGTCACCTATGGGGCCGAGTTCTTCCGCTGGTTCAGCGAGGAGGCCGTTCGGATCGCCGGCCGCTACTCCGTTGCACCCTCGGGCGGGACCCGGCTGCTCACCATGAAGCAGCCGGTCGGCCCGGTGTTCGCGATCACCCCGTGGAACTTCCCGCTCGCCATGGGCACCCGCAAGATCGGCCCCGCGCTGGCCGCCGGCTGCCCCGTGGTGATCAAGCCGGCCTCGCAAACCCCTTTGACCACACTGGCTCTCGCCGCGGTGCTGATCGAGGCAGGACTGCCGGACGGGGTGCTGAACGTGATCACCACGTCCCGTTCCGGGGCGGTGTCCGGTCCGATCATCGCCGACCCGCGGTTGCGCAAACTGACCTTCACCGGGTCCACCGCGGTCGGCCAGCAGCTCATCGAGCAGTCCGCCCGGCAGGTGCTCAAGGTGTCGATGGAACTCGGCGGCAACGCGCCGTTCGTGGTGTTCGGTGACGCCGACCTGGACAAGGCCGTCGACGGCGCGATGCTGGCCAAGATGCGCAACATCGGCGAGGCCTGCACCGCCGCGAACCGGTTCATCGTGCACACCTCGGTCGCCGACGAGTTCTCCGCCCGGCTGGCGCAGCGGATGGGCGCCATGAGCATCGGCCGCGGCATCATCGACGGCGTCCAGGTGGGGCCGCTGGTGGACTCCGCCGCGATCGACAAGGTCACCGAGCTGGTGGCCGACGCCATCGACAAGGGCGCAACGGTGCTCACCGGCGGCACCGTGCTGGACCGGCCCGGACATTTCTACCCGCCGACAGTGCTGACCGGCATCACCACCGACGCCAAGGTCTTCCGCGAAGAGATCTTCGGGCCGGTGGCGCCGATCATCACCTTCGACACCGACGACGAGGGCATCGCGCTGGCCAACGACACCGAGTTCGGCCTGGTCGCCTACGCCTTCACCGAAAACCTCACCCGCGCGCTCCGGGTCGCCGAACGCCTGGAGACCGGCATGGTCGGGATCAACCAGGGCATCGTCTCCAATCCCGCCGCCCCGTTCGGCGGCGTCAAGGCCTCCGGTCTGGGCCGGGAGGGCGGCACCGAGGGGATCGAGGAGTACCTGGAGACCAAGTACGTCGGCATCAAGCTGTGAGTTTCCGCCCGGCGGAGCCCGGCCCGCGGCGCCGCTGAGCGCGATCCCGACGCGCAACGGCAGGCGACGCGGGCCCCGACACGCCATGATGGCCATCTCTCATCCAGGAGGAAGCCATGGCGAACGGGCGGCATCGAGTAGTGGTGGTCGGCGGCGGATTCGGTGGGCTGAACGTCGCCCGGGCGCTGGAAAAGAGTCCCGTGGATGTGACGATCGTCGATCGCACGAATCACCACCTCTTCCAGCCGCTGCTGTATCAGGTGGCGACCGGCATCCTGCCGCCCGGGTTGATCGCGCCGCCGCTGCGGAGCGTGATCAAGAAGCAGAAGAACGCCCGGGCCCTGCTCGCCGAGGTGCGCGAGTTGGACCTGGAGAACAAGGTGGTCCGCGCCGAAGGCCCGGATGGCCGGGCCGTGAACCTGCCGTACGACACGCTCGTCGTTGCCGCCGGGGCCGGGCACTCCTATTTCGGCAAGGACCACTTCGCCGAGTTCGCGCCCGGGATGAAGACCGTCGAGGACGCCAGGTACCTGCGGGACGGCATCCTGTCGAAGTTCGAGATGGCAGAGCTCACCGACGATCCGGCGGAGCGGGCCGAGTGGCTGACCTTCGTGGTCGTCGGCGCCGGCCCGACCGGGGTCGAGTTGGCCGGCCAGCTGGCCGAAATCGCCCACAAGGTGCTGCCGCAAGAGTTCCGCTCGGTCAATACCCATGAGGCACGGATCATCATGCTGGAGGGTGCAGCCTCCGTCCTGCCGCCGTTCGACCCGAAGCTGCAGCGCTACACGCACAAACACCTCGAGCAGAACCTGGAGGTGGAGATCCGGCTGAACACCCTGGCCGTCGACATGGACCACGAGTCGATCACGGTGAAAGGTCCCGACGGTCTGGAGACCATCCGCGCTCGCACCCGCATCTGGGCGGCCGGCGTGCAGGCATCGCCCCTGGCCACGATGCTGGCCGACCGGACCGGCGGCGAAACGGACCGGGCCGGCCGGATCTCGGTCAATCCCGACTGCTCCGTGCCCGGGTATCCCGAGGTCTTCGCCGTCGGCGACATGGTGTCGCTGAACAAGCTGCCGGGCGTGGCGCAGCCCGCCATGCAGGAGGGCAAGTACGTCGGCACGGTGATCCATTCCAGGTTGACCGGCGAGCCGACACCGCCGCCGTTCAACTACTTCGACAGGGGCAGCATGGCCACCATCGGCCACAAGGCGGCCGTGGCGGACGCCTTCGGGCTCAAGTTCACCGGCGTCATCGGTTATGTGATGTGGGGCTTCATCCACTGCCTGTACCTGATCGGGTGGGGCAACCGGCTCGGCACGCTGTACACCTGGGCCAGGGCGATCTGGTTCTCCAACAACCGCGGCCATCGGGTGATCACCTTCCAGCGCGCCGAGCAGGAACTCGCCGAGGGCAGGTTCAAGGGCGGCCGGCTCGCGCCGGCCATCCTGCAGCCGGTCAATCCCCACCAGAAATCCGCCGGCTGAGGGGGCGAAACTCCCGCAGGTACGACAGTCAGCAGGTCGTGGGATGGGTTCGGCGCGCTTGCGGATCAGGTCGCGTCGCCGGTCACGGTCATTAAGAACTCCACCGCGACCAGGCGGCCTGCCGGGACGTGCCGGCCACCTCGGCCACGGTGGCCCACGACCCGGCGGTGGCCAGCGCCCGCGCGTTCGCCCCGAGGCTCTCGCCCACCAGCGCACTGAGCCGGAGCAGCGCCTGGAAGGCCTCCTGGTCTGGCTGCGCCGCGAGCCGGCTCACGGCGTCACCGGCCACCCGCTCCAGCTCGGCAATGCTCTCGTTCGTCACGACGACACCTTGCCACTCAGTGCCCGGCCAGCACCACCGTGCGCGTCTGGTCCTGGTCGTCGAACCCGCGGCGCCAGGTCAGGTCCGGCCAGCGGTACTCCACGACCCCCTCGGCCGGCCGGTAGAGCGCGGTGTACAGGGTGCCGAAAGCCTTGGAGTAGGCCCGGTTGTAGAGCGGATCGGTCCCGAACGCCGCGGCCAGCTCATCGGCGTCCGGGCGCCGGTCGACGAGCTCGGTGAGGGCATCCAGCCGCGGCACGCTGTGCAATGATCGGGCCTGCTCCGGATACTCCGGGATCAGCCCGTGGTGGTTGGTAGCCACCGGGGCCGCGCTGAACTCGGCCGGCTGCCCCGGCGCGACGAACGCCGTGAACGCCTCCCCCGTGGCGTCCACCACGGTCAGGTTGTAGGACATGGCAACGGGCAGGCCGTGCAGCAGCTCCCGGGCCTCGCCGGCGTTCCCGGCCACCTCCAGCAGGTACCGCACGACCAGCGGGATCGCGAAGCCGGGCCCGGATCCCGGGCGGCCGCCGAAGGTCAACGAGACAGCCAGGCCCGCGTCGTTCATCCCGTCCAGCAGCCCCCAGAGGCAGTCCCCGGTGCCGATCACCCGGCGCCCGGTGAAAGCGCTGGTGTAGACGGTCCGCTCCCACAGCTCCGGGCTGTAGTCGTAGTTGCGGCACAACAAGGGCTCCGGATGGGTGAGCACGGCCTGCGAGCAGGCCGGCAGGAAGGCGGGCGCGTTCCACAGCGTCAGCATCCGGGCGGCAACGTCATCACCGCCGGCCAGCTCGACGAGCCGGCGATAGGTGGGGACCAGCTCGGGCATAAAGCGGGCCAGCGCGGCGGTGGCAGTGGCCAGGTCGGGGCGGGCCGACTCTCCCTCGCTCAGGTACCAGGCGCGGTACGCGGGCCAGGTGGCGTCGAACAGGGCCTTCCAGCGCGGGCCGGGGGTGGGCTCGGTGATGCCGTACACGGTCAGCGGAATCTGCAGCGGCGGCGAGGCCGAATCCAGCGGAGACGCGGCCCCGGACTGCTCGGTCCAGGAAGCCTCGGTCCAGGACGGCTCGGCCCACGAGCCCGCGACCCAGCCGCCGTCCCATTCGGCCGACCACTCGCGTGCGGGGATCGGGCCGACGGTCACGGGCGGCGGGGCGATCGGGCGGGTGGTTGACCGCCGCTCGGAAGGGGTACGTCGAAAGGGCGGCTTGGGCAGCGCAAACGTTCGGTTCATGGTGTCAAGGTTACCTTGACGGCTTCCCTCTTGTCAAGGCCACCTTGACACCAATGCAGGAACGGGTCGGCACGACCTCAGTGGCAGCTGGGCCCGTGCCCCGCGGTTCCGTGGCCCGCGTGCTCGCCGGCCGGCCCGGCAGTCCCGCCGTGGCCGGGCTGCGGCGGCACGTCCAGCGAGGGGTTCCGCTCGAAGAAACCGAAGGGCTTGAGCCAGAAGGACACCGTGTCCACCGGCATGATCGGCCACTCCTCCGGCCGGGTGATGTGGTGGATACCGAAGACGTACCAGAGCACCACGTCGGTGTTGATCAGGCTCTCGTCGTCCGAGATCCACCTTGTGAGGCCGTCATCGCTCGCGCTCTGCGTGGGATATGTTCCCGCGGGCCACTTCTCGTCATCATGGTTGCGGGTGACCCACAGCGTGTGGCCCATCACCGGCGCCCGGAGGTATTGCGGCGTCGAAGGATCCATCATCACCGGGAACGCCGCGCCTGGGACCAGCTTGTAGCCGACCGGGGTGCCGAGGCCGTTGAGCTTGTCCGGGTTGACCACCTTCCAGCCCCGTTGGGTGTCCCAGTTGAAGTCCCGGGCAGCTTCCGCTTCCGACGCAATCGGCGTGGCCTGTGTGACAATGTCCAGGCCGTAAGGGTTCTCGGGGCCGATCGGGGCGGCCTTGGAGTCGATCTCCAGCACCGTGTTGTTCTGCCCGTCAACGTCCAGGTCCAACCGGGCGACCAGGAAGTGCTGGTGATAGGGCGCATAGGTGCGCTGGTCGACCACAGTTCCGGTCGGCGGCGCCGGCTGGCCCTCGGGAATGGGCGTGGTCACCATGATCCCGGTGGCGCGCACCTCGCACTCGATGTTGCCGTCCTGATAGAAGCGCCAGTAGACCAGGTACTCGTAGTTCGCGACGGTGGCATGGATCGAGACCACCATCCGGCGGGCCCGCCGCACCTCGGCCCGCCCGTTGAGCGAGTCGATGTGCTTCCACAGCACCGCGTTGTCCTCCTCGTGCAGGCAGATCGCGTTGGCGATCGTCGAGGGTTCACCCAGGCTGTCTGGGAGAACGGCGTCGACGTAACGGATCTCGCCCAGACAGTCGCAGCCCAGGGCCAGTGAGGTGGTCATATAGCCAAGGCCCCACTCACCGATGTCGTAAGCGGTCCGACGGTAATGATCGAAGCTGGAATCCCGGTAGGGGACGATCATTTCGGCAAAGGACATGCGGTACGCGATGTCCCGCTGGCTGCCGTGATCGTTGTACTTCACCTGGTGGATGACCGGGCCCTCGCGGTAATTGAAGGCCAGCCGGAATTCCCAGTTCTGCCAGCGGATCACATTACCGTCGACCTCGAAGGACGGGCCGTCCGGCTGGGTGATCTCCAGCGGCTTGACGTCGGTGCGCAGGCTCTGGCCGGGCACAAGGTCCGGTTCGTACTCCCCCATCACCGGCGCCGGCGCCGCGACCACGCTGTCGTACTCGATCTCCAGCAGGGACATCGTGTTCATGTCGACGATCAGCTTCATGCCGGAAACCGGGTTGGCATAGGGGTTTCCGGTTGGTGTCGCGCGCACCCAGATGTCGGCCCAGCCCAACCGTCGGTCCCTCCACTTCTCCGGCATCAAGAGATTCCCGTAGGTCCAGACGTCAATGCACACCAGGTCCAGGTCGGTCAATCCGCGCTCCGCGAGAGCGGCCACCACCCTGGGATCGGCCTTCATGGCCACGTCGCAGTCGTGCCACTCGTCGACGGTGAAGTTCGGCGTGACGCCGGGGACATGGTCGAAGGAGACGACCGCGTCGTCGGCCGGATCGTCGGCCAGCGAAACGATCGCTTCATACGCCTTGTTGTCCGCGCGGTCCCACAGCACCGACAGCGATCGCCGGACGATCGGGTCCCCCTCGCGCCAGGCCAGCACGGTCGCCTTCGCCGGCTCGTCAAGGGTGATCGACGCGAACCGCCGAGTGGCCAGGAGATCACCGGAGTCCCGTAACGCGGTTGTGGTGCGGCGGAACTCTTCGGTACTGAGTGAGTCGAGTGGATGTGGGGACACGAACGAACTCCTCCGGAGGCGGGTGATGACGGTCGTCCCGGGCGTCCGGCGCAGCATCGCCGGGCACCCGAACGTGCCGACCGTAGCGTTTCCCGGACATTTCAGCAGGGAACGCAACAATCTCGGCGGGGTTGCATCGGGCCGACGCGCCGGTGATGATCGTCGGGTGCCCACCCCGCTGAATGTGACACAGAGCTATGACGCCCCGGTACGGGAGATTTTCGCCCTGTTCAACGACCCGGACTTCATCGCCGGTCGGCTGGAGGACTCCGGAGCACCGGACGCAGAGGTCGTCACCGTCGACAGCCGCCCGGACGGGGTGAGGATCGTTACCCGGCAGTCCATCCCGGCCTCGGTGCTGCCATCGATGGTCGCCTCGATGCTGTCCGGCGACCCGGCAACCGAGCGCACCGAGGACTGGAAGCAGGACGGCGAGGGCTACATCGCCGACTTCTCGGTCATCGTCAAGGGTGCGCCGGCGTCCATCAAGGGCACGATGGCGCTGAACCCGGCCGGCAACGGGTCGACCCTGGTGGTGAAAGGCGAGGCGGCGGTGCCCATCCCGCTCTTCGGTTCGAAGATCGAGGGCGTCATCGCCCAGCAGATCGGCAAGCTGCTGGCCCACGAGGAGACCTACACCCAGTCGCATCTCGTCTGATCGTGCCCGACGACCACAAGTACGTCCTGACCCTGAGCTGCCCGGACCGCACCGGCATCGTCGCGCGGATCACCACCTTCCTGGCCGACATCGGCGGCTGGATCACCGAGGCCGCCTACCACTCCGACGACGACTCCGGCCGGTTCTTCACCCGGCAGGAGATTCGCGCGGAGTCCGTCCCGTTCGGCAGCTCGGAACTCCGCCGCCGGTTCGGCGAGGTGGCCGGCGAGCTGGTCGCGGACAGCTGGCAGGTCACCGACAGTGCCGACCGCAAGACGGTGGTGCTGCTGGTGTCCAGGGAGGGGCACTGCCTGTACGAGCTGCTGTCCCGCTGGCATTCCGGGGAGATGGCCGCGGACATCGGGGTCGTCATCGGCAACCACACCGACCTGGAACCGGTGGCCCGGCTGTTCGGCCTGCCCTTCCGGCACATCCCGGTGCCCGGCGATGCGGCCGGCAAGGCCGCCGCCTTCGCTCAGATCCGCGCCGCCGTCGACGCACATACGCCGGACGCGATCGTGCTGGCCAGGTACATGCAGGTGATCCCGGCGGAGCTGTGCCAGGCCTGGGAGGGCCGGCTGATCAACATCCACCACGGCTTCCTGCCCTCGTTCCGCGGCGCCCGGCCCTACCACCAGGCCTACGTCCGCGGCGTCAAGATGATCGGCGCCACCTGTCACTACGTCAGCGCCGAACTGGACGCGGGACCGATCATCGACCAGGACGTCATCCGGGTGGACCATGCCGACTCGCCGGCCGACCTGGTGCGCCTCGGCCGGGATATCGAGAAGGCCGTGCTGGCCAGAGGTTTGACCTACCACCTGGACAACCGGGTGCTGCGGGACGGGCTGCGTACGATCGTCTTCGGCTGATCGGAGCGCCACCGGCGGGAATTCGCGCCGGGCAGTGGGCGTTGCCAGGCAGAGAGCACGGGGTGACGATGTGGTGATCCGGGAACCACTATTTTCGAGGCGGACATGATGATGGGCGAACCGGGCGAGCTGTACGAGTTGCACCTGGAACGCGCCGAGATCGAACTGCTGGGTGAACCGGTGCTGATCGTCGCCCTCGACGGCTACGTCGATGCGGGGTCCGGCGTGCAGCTGTCCGTCGACCACCTGCTGGCCAGCCTCCAGCACACCGTGGTCGGCACCTTCGACGTGGACCAGCTCATCGACTACCGGGCCCGCCGGCCCACGCTGACCTACCAGTCGAACGCTTTCACCGACTACCAGCAGCCGGAGCTGGTGGTGCACCAGCTCACCGACGAGGCCGGCGCCGCGTTCCTGCTGCTGTCCGGCCCGGAGCCGGACACCCAGTGGGAGCGCTTCGTGGCGGCCGTCGGCCAGATCGTCGACCGGTTTGCCGTGCGGCTGACCGTGGGCCTGATGGCCATCCCGATGGGTGTCCCGCACACCCGGCCGACCGGAATGTCCTCGCACGCCACCCGGACCGGGCTACTGCCCGAGCAGGAGGACTGGCTCGGCACCATCCAAGTGCCCGGGCACGCCGTGGGGCTGCTGGAGTACCGGTTCGGGCAGGCCGGCCGGGACACCATCGGCTTCGCCGCCCACGTGCCGCACTACATCGCCCGCTCCGACTATCCGGAGACGGCCCGCACGCTGATCCAGGCCACCTCGGACGCGACCGGTCTGCTGCTGCCCACCAGTGGGCTGGACGCGGCGGCCGCCACCGTCCGCGAGGAGCTCGCCAAGCAGGTCGCGGAGAACAGCGAGGTCGCCGACATCGTCCGGGCGCTGGAGCAGCAGTACGACGCCTACGTGTCGGCGACCGGCCGCGGGTTGCTGGCACAGTCGGCCCCGCTGCCCACCGCGGACGAATTGGGCGCCCAGTTCGAGGCGTTCCTGGCCGACCGGGAGCGTCCGGGCAACTGACCCGGGGTAACCGCGTGAGGGTCGCGTAGGGTGCCGCCTTGTGGCGAACGAGAACCCGCGCCTGGTGCTCCCGGCGAAGGACCGCGGTCCGGTCCGGGCGATCGGCACCCGCGTCCTCATCGCCGTGATGTGCATCGTGATCACCACCACGGTGGTCTACCTCGAACGCGCCGACTACCGCGACCTCGACGGCACCATCGACACCTGGCTGGACGCGCTGTACTACGCGACCGTCACGTTGTCCACGACCGGCTACGGCGACATCACCCCGGTGTCTGAATCCGCGCGGTTGACGAACATCCTGGTGATCACGCCGTTGCGGTTCGTCTTCCTGATCGTGCTGGTCGGCACGACCATCGAGGTGCTGACCGAACGCAGCCGCCAGCAGTTCCGCACCAACCGCTGGAGGAAACGCGTGAAGAAGCACACGGTCGTCATCGGCTACGGCATGAAGGGCCGGTCGGCCGTGCAGGCGCTGATCGACCAGGGGTACCCGGCCGACCACATTGTGGTCGTCGACACCGACGGCGCCAACATCAAGGCGGCCACCGGCGACGGCTGCGTCGGGGTGCTGGGCGATGCCCGCCGGGAGGACGTGCTGCGGCAGGCCGCGGTGCCGAACGCGCACCGGATCATCGTGGCGGCCGATCGGGACGACACCAGCGTGCTGGTGACGCTGACCGCCCGCCGGCTCGCGCCGACCGCCACCATCGCCGCCGCCGCCCGTGAGGAACAGAACATCGAGGTGCTCCGGCAGGGCGGGGCGGACGTCGTCATCCCGACCGCGGAATCCGCCGGCCGGCTGTTGGGCCTGGCGATCATCGCGCCGAACGCCGGCGAGGTCATCGAGGACCTGCTGGAACCGGTGGCCGGCCTGCAGATCTCCGAGCGGGAGGTGCGGCCGGAGGATGTTGGGCTCTCCCCGGCCCGGCTGACCGCCCGCGGCGAGATCGTGCTGACGGTCATCCGCAACGGGGTGTCGCACCGCTTCGACTCCGGCGGGGTCAAGGTGTTCCAGCCCGGCGACAAGATCGTGGTGATCAAGGCGAACGCGGACAACCCGGATCCGGGGAGCAGCCGGTCCCGTAACCGGCGGCCGCAGGAACCGGACACGTTCGGCCTCGGCGACCGGTCCAGCCTGCCGCCGCGCGGCTGACCGGAACCAGCGGACAGCACTACCAGGCCGTCTCGCCGCAGGAGCTGTGATCGGCCGGCTCCACCTGCAAAGTGGCGTGTTCGATGTGGTGCGCACTGGCCAGCACCTTCGTGGCGGCGTCCAGCACCGCGTGGTTGTCGGCCTCCGGGGCGGAGACCAGATGCGCCGTCGCCACGTTCATTCCGGAGGTCAGGGACCACAGGTGCAGGTCGTGCACCTCGATCACCCCGGGTACCGCCGCCAGGTCCGCCTCGACGGCGGCCGGGTCGACGCCCTCCGGGGCATGCTGACCCAACACCCTGATCACCGAGCGACCCAGTCCGACGGCCCTGATCAGGACGAACACCCCGATGACGACCGCCACGACGACGTCCCACACCGACGAACCGGTCCACCTGATGAGCAGCCCGGCGATGATCACCCCGACCGACCCGGCCGCGTCGCCGAGCACCTCGAGGTAGGCGCCGCGGATGTTGATCGACTGCCGGGAGCCGGTTCGCAGCATGATCAAGCCGACGCCGTTGACGGCCAGCCCGATGAGGCCGACCACCAGCATCGGGGTGGCGGAGACCGCCGGTTCCGAGCCCATCCGGGAGATGGCCTCCGCCACGATGAAGACGCCGACCCCGACCATCAGCAGTACCGCAAGTCCCGCGGCGAACACCTCGGCGCGGTAGCTGCCGTACGTGCGCCGGCCGGATTCGTCCGGCCGGCCGGCGACGAGGGTGGCGACCAGCGAGGCGCCGAGCGCCAGCACGTCGGTGGCCATGTGCCCGGCGTCGGCGACCAGGGCCAGCGAGCCGGAGAGCAGGCCGACCACCAGTTCGAGGAGGAAGAAGGCTGCCGTCAGGCCGAAGGTGATGGCCAGCCGACCGCGGAACCGGTGCGCGCCCGATCGTGGCGCGGCGGCCGGGCCACCGTCCTGGCCGCCGCCGCCCTGACCAACGCCGCCCTGACCAACGCCGCCCTGACCAACGCCGCCCTGACCGCCGTGCGGCAGACTGCCGTGGGTGTGCCCGGCGTGGCCGCCATGCTCGTGCCCGATCATCGGGCGGCCACCGGCTCGGCGCCGACAGGGTGGCTGATGTGCTGCCAGGACACCGTGAGCAACTCGGCAACGTGTTCGTCGGCCACCCGGTAGTGCACGGTGCGGCCGTCGCGCCGGCCGATCACCACGCCGGCCGTGCGGAGCAGTCGCAGCGCAGCGGAGACCGTCGTCTGGGTGGTTCCGGTCGCCGCCGCGATGTCCAGCACCCGCAGATCAGGGGCGTCGAGCAGGGCATAGAGGATCCGGCACCGGGTCGGGTCGCCGAGCAGCTTGAACATCTCCGCGACCCGATCGACACCGGCATCCGCCGGATTCACCCCACGTATGAACACTTCTTCATACGTTGGCAGCGGATGATGCGGGTGTCAAGGCCGGTCGCGCTGTGCCGGTCGTCACCGGGCCCGAGAACGAGCACAATGCACACTGGTGCCCGCGACAGCACGAGGAGGATCGCCATGACCATGCCAGACGCCGAGGTACTCGCCGACGCCGGCGCGTCCTCGGACTCCGCGCTCGCCGAGGCGGCTCGCAAGGTCGCGGACAACCCGGAGGTCCAGGCGGCGCTGCAGTCCGTGGTCGATCTGGCCGTCACCAGCTGTCACTGCCAGGGCGCGAGCGTCACACTCGTTCGCGCCGACGGCGGCGTGGAGACCACGGCGAGCTCGGACGAGCTGGTCGAACAGGCCGACGACCTGCAGTACGCCTTCGACGAGGGGCCCTGCCTGAGCGCCGCGGAGGACGGCGGTGCCTACCTGATCCTGAACACCGCGACGGACCCGAGGTGGCCGCAGTGGGGTCCGGCCGTCGCCCGGATCGGACTGCACAGTGTGCTGAGCATCCACCTGTTCACCGACCGCAGGGTGCTGGGCGCGTTGAACCTGTACTACGAGTCCAGGGACGACTTCTCCGATGACGAGGTGGAGGTCGCCAAGGTCGTCGCCGCGCACGCGTCGGTGGCCCTGGCCAAGCTCCGCTCGGAGCGAGATCTGTGGCGGGCCATCGATTCCCGGCATCTGATCGGCCAGGCGCAGGGCATGTTGATCGAACGATTCAAGGTGTCGCCGGAGAAAGCCTTCGCGGTGCTCCGCCGGTACTCACAAAAGCACAACGTCAAGCTGCACGAGGTCGCCGCGTCCCTCGTCCGGACCGGTCGGCTGCCCGGCGACACCGGGCAGCCGATCGAGGACAGGCACAGCGGCTGATCAACCAGCGGCGGCAGCAGCGGCCGAGCCGGCGGTCGATCGACTCAGGTGTCGATCGAGGTCCGCAGCTTGTCGGCGATGGTTCGCAGCCAGCGGGACACCTGCATCTGGCTGACGCCGATCTCGGTGCCGATCCGCGACTGTGACCAGCCGTTGCCGAAGCGCATCCGCACCACCTCCCGTTCCCGGTCGGTCAACGTTTCCAGCAGCCGGTCCACGGTCGCCTTGTCCTCGACGCGCCGCAGCTCCTGGTCGTCCGCGCCCCAACTGAGGGCGAGCGCGAGTCCCGCACCCTGGCTCTCATCGAGTGAGCGGGGCCGACAGCAGGCCGCGGCCGCGCGTGCCTCACCGATCTCCCGCGGCGTCACCCCGGTCGCGGCGGCGAGTTCGGCCTCCGTCGCAGGGGTGCCGTCACGGTGCCGCCCGGTCTGCTCGGCCTCGGTGATCGCAGCGCGTAACTCCTGGATCCGACGGGGCGGGCGAACCAGCCACGAATGGTCACGGAAGTAGCGTTTGATCTCGCCAACAATGGTCGGCACCGCAAACTGCAGGAAATCCTCGCTTCGACCCGGCTCCCACCGGCGCACCGCCTTCACCAGGCCGAGAAATGCCAGTTGTTCCAGATCAGAGCGCTCGACGCCGCGCCCCGCATAGCGCGCCGCCAGCGACGTGGCCACCGGCAGGTACTGGGTCACCACCGAGCGACGCAGGCGCTGCAGTTCGTCCGGATCGGTGCACGCTGCGGTGTGTTCCAGCAGCTCACGGACCCGGGTGGCCCGGTCACCGGTGGGTGCGGAGGCGATGGTGGGAGAGCCGGGGGACCGCCGCGGCGGCAGCAACGCGGTACCCGAGCGGGACGAAGTGGTATCAAGGTCATCAGGCGACACAGGAATCTCCTGGACTTCAGGAACTTTTCCTGGCGCCTCTGCTGGACCAGATCTCCATAACACCATACCGCGTGGCGCATTTCAAATGATGTGGCGCAGGAATATTTCCCGACCGGACCGAAGGAGCACGGATGGCCGAGCCGCGAACGTTGATCCTGATGCGTCACGCCACCGCGGGGCATCCGGGCTCGCACCGCGATCATGACCGGCCCCTCACCCCTGCTGGCACCAGGGCTGCCGCGGCGGCCGGCGCCTGGCTGCGCAGCACACTGCCCCCGGTGGACGCGGTGCTGTGCTCGACTTCGGTACGTACCCGGCAGACCCTTGCCGCCGCCGGCATCGACGCTCCGGCCGGCTTCACGGACGAGCTCTACGGCGGCGGCAACGCCGACATCCTGGAGCAGCTCACCGCCCTGCCCGACTCCGCACGGACGGTGTTGGTGATCGGGCACGCCCCCGGCATCCCGTCGACGGCCTACGAGCTGGCCACCCTGGCCGCGGGCGGAGGCACCGGTGACGGTGGGGTAGCAGCCGAGCCGAATCCGATACACGATGAGCTGCGACACTTCTCGGCCGGTGCGCTGGCAGTGTTGACCACCAGGGGCAGCTGGGCGACGCTGGCCGAGACCGGCGCCCGGCTGACGACGGTCCGTCACCCGGACGGCTGACGGTGCCGTCGGCGCGACGCGGCCGGTGTCGTTGCGGCCGTGGACAACCCGCGCGGGTCCCGGATCAGCGGATCCTGATCGTGACGGGGTTGCTGTCCGAACCGGCGATGTTGGCCGCGTCCGCCGGCACGAACCTGGTCCGGAAGGCGTAGCTGCCGGCCGGCAGCGACCGCGGCAGCAGGTACAGCGTCAGCCCGAAGCTGACCTGCGCAGAGCCGACCACCTGCCCGTCCCGCAGGATGTCGATCCGCCCACGGGGCACCTGTCCGTTGTTCAGCGCCACCGCGCCGACCAGGATGGCCGGCAGGAACGCGCCCTGCCGGTAGTCGGTCCTGGTGGCGACCAGCACCGACGTCGACCTCGCCTGCTCGACGGTCACGGTGACGGGGTTCGAGTCCGCTCCGGCGATCGTGGCCGTGCCCGGGTAGCGGGCCGTCACGGTGAGCGTGCCGGCCTGGGTGTTGGCCGGCAGCTGGTAGGTGGCGATGCCCCCGGACAGCGGCCGGCTGCCCAGCAGGGTGTCCCCGGCGCGGAACTCCAGCTGACCGTCCGGCACGCCGCCGCCGGAGACGCTGACCGTCGCGGTGAGCGTCACCCGGGTCGACGATCCGTAGACCTGGCCGGCCGGGGAGGTGGTGAGCAGCACCGTCGCGGCCGGTGCGGAGACCGTCAGCGGGACCCGCGCGGTGGTCCCGGTGACATTGCCGGTGACGAGCAGTTCCTGCTGGCCGGCCGGGGTGCCGGCGGGCAGCACCACCGAGACGGCGGCCGTGCCGTACTCGTCGACAATCGAGGTGCCGAAGGCGTTGTCGACCGGGAAGGTGCCGAGCGTCCTGCCGCCCAGGGCGACCGTCACGGCGGTGTCCTTGGCATCCGCGGCGGCGGAGAAGGCGAGCGAGGACAGCGCGAATGCCACCCTGTCGCCGCCCCGGTAGGTCGCCGGCGCGCCCGCCGGGAAGCTGACCCCGACTGCCCGTTGCTCGGCGTCGGGGGTGACCGGATCGTTGGCGGCCAGGTAGTCGACCATCGCCTCCAGGTCGGTCTGCCCGGTGTCCCGTTTGGCGGTGCCGTTGGCGAGTTCGGTGAAGTTGTCGCCGCCGGCGGCCAGGAAGGAGTTCACCGTCACCGAGTAACCGGCGTCGGGCCGGATCGCCGTGCCGTCCAGCCAGATCCCGGTGATGTGCGATCCGGCTGCGGCAGCCGGGTCGTAGGTGTAGGTGAGGCCCTTCGAGATGCCCAGCTTGAGGAACGGCCGGGTGGCCCCCGCCGGCTGCCACTGCTGTTCGAGCACGGTCCTGAGCTGGGCGCCGGTCAGTTGCATGTTGACCAGCGTGTTGGCGAACGGCTGGGTGGTCGCCGCCTGCTTGTAGGTCACCGTCTTCGGGTAGTCGGGGTCCGCCGGGTCACCCAACAGGTCGGCACGCAGCCCGCCGGGGTTCATCAGCGCGATCTGCGCGGACCCGCTGGTCGCAGACGCGGTGGCCGCCCTCTGCACCTGCGCCACCAGGTTCCCGAGAGTGGACTCCCCGCCGCGGTTCTCGGTGCTGCCGTCGGCCAGCTTGGCCCGGGTGAACGGCGCGGTGATGGTGCCCAAGGCCTGCTGCCCGGCCACCGCGGCGTCCGCCACGGCCTTGTTCACGATGGCCTGCACGACCGGGTCCGCCGGGTAGTTCGGGGTGTACGTGGCCGTGCTGCCGGTGCCCGTGGTGGTGACCAGCGGCAGGGTGTTCGACTGCACGCCCAGCACGTCGCCGGAGGTGGAATCCACGGTGAACAGCAGCTGATCCAGGTTGTAGCCGTACTGCCCGGCGGAGACCACCGGCCGGTCGGTCACCTTTCGGCCCTCGTCGACCCACTGCTGCACCGGGATCGAGTGGTTGTAGCTCAGATGGGTGTGCCCGGAGACGATGGCGTCGATGTTCTCGTCGACGCCGGTGACGATCCGGCCGAAATCCGAGGCCGGGTCGGTCGCCGAGGCCAGGGCAGGGGTGGCGGCGCCCTCGTGCACCAGCAGGATCACGATGTCGGCACCGGCAGCCTTGAGCTTGTCCGCCTCACGGTTGGCAGCGACGACCGGCGCCTGGATGGTCAGGCCGGCGATGCCGGCCGGCGAGACCAGCTCCGGCAGGTGGTCGGTGACGGCGCCGACGAAGCCGACCCGCACGGTGCCGAAATGCTGCACCCATGATTCGGGCAGCGCCGGCGAGCCGTCCGCGGTGTTGCGGACGTTGGCGCCCAGGTACTGCCAGGTCGCGTTGCTGCCGCCGGCGATCACCCGGTTCACCAGGTCGTCGTAGCCCTGGTCGAACTCGTGGTTGCCGACCGCGGAGACCTGCAGGCCAGCGGCGTTCAGCGCGTCGATGGTCGGCTGGTCCCTGGCGATGAACGACTCGAAGGTGGACGCTCCGATCAGGTCGCCGGCCGCCGCGAACACCGTGTTCGGGTAGCTGGTGCGCAGTTGGTGCACGGCACCGGACAGCACGGCGGCGCCGGCCTCCACCTGGTTGGACTGGATACGGCCGTGGAAGTCGTTGATGCCCAGCACCTGGATGGTCTTGGTGGCCCCGGACGATCTGAGGCCGAGCACCACCGGGTCGTGATCGGAGGAGGCGTAGACCGAGTCGTCGTAGAACAGCGTGCCGTGCACGTTGTACCGGCTGTACTGCAGCGCAACGGATTCGCCGGAGTTGATGTTCCAGATGTCGGCGCCGGTGGACCTGGTCAGCGCGTCGGCGTTGACCAGGATGTGGTCCAGCGAGCCGGACAGCCCGGAGAACGAGTAGGAGTACTTGGTGGGCTGATACTTGCTGCCCACGTCGGTGTACCCGGCGTCGTACAGCACCCGCAGCGGCTGCTCGGCGGTGTTGGAGTTGAAATCGCCCACCAGCGCCACCGCGGTGGCGCTGCCCGTGACCGTCGGCACCCAGTCACGCAATGCGGCGGCCTGCCGCACCCGGGATTCGTTGGACGCGCCCTGGCCGTCCCCGGAATCGACGTCACCGGGCCAGGGACCGGCCGAGCCCTTGGACTTGAAGTGGTTCATCACGAACAGGAACGGGTCACCACCGGACGGGGTGAAGACCTGCGCGATCGGCTCCCGGGCGTTCTCGAACGCCCCACCCGCGCCGCTCTGCGTACCCAGCGCGTGCGCGTCGCCGGTGCGCGTGACGGCGGCCGGCCGGTAGATGATCGCGTTGCTGATCACGTCCATCTGGGCCACCGGCGGCAGGTCCGTCGACGACGGCACGAACGCCCAGCTGCCCGCCCCCGCGTCTGCGTTCAACGCGTCGACCAGGAAGGACAGCGCGGCGTCGGGCGCGCCGCCGAGCACCGCTGAGTTCTCGATCTCCGACAGGCCGACGACGTCGGCGCCGAGGCCGTTGACGGCGTGCACGATCTTGTCCTGCTGGCGCTTCAGGTCATCGGCGTCCCAGGCGCCGCGCGGGCCGTTGCCCGGGCACTGGTCGACCGAGATCGGATCGCCAGCGCGATCCTTGAACGCGGCGCAGCCGGCGACCGACGAGCCCAGCGTGGTGAAGTAGTTCAGCACGTTGAACGACGCGACGCGCAGATCCGCGGCGCCGATGTGCTGCACGTCCGGCCGCGGGGTGCGGTCGTTCTTGAAGCTCATCGGGTACGCGGCGGTGCCCGCCGGGGTGACCTGAGCGGGCGGGTTGAACTTCCAGGTGTTGTTCCGGTAGTCGACGATCACCGGCGACTCGGGGGTGGCCAGTTCGCCGACGCGCACCGGCGCGGTCAGCGACAGGTACGGCGGGGTCTGCCCGGAGTTGGCCGCGGACAGGAAGTTGGTGGATGCGCCGTCATCCAGCACCACCGCCCTTGCCGCGTTGTCGGCGGCGACCGCGGCTGCGTCCGCGGACCCGGGCGCGGCGGCGTCGGTGGGTTGCACCAGCGGCGTCGTGCCGGCCGCCAGGCCGACCTCGCCGTACTGGTTGGTGGCGTAGGTGTTCGTCACGGTGAAGTCGCCGGTTGGCTGGTACAGCATGGACTCCAACGACTCTCGCCCCGCGGGGTCGCCGGGCCAGGCGGCGGTGGCCGGCGTGACGGCCGGGCGCGGGTCGGACAGCAGCTGCAGGCCGTCGGCGGCCCGGACGGTGATCTCGGTCAGCCCGTTGAACTCGCTGACCGGACCGGTGACCCGGACGTAGTCGCCGATCGCAACGGCGCCCACGGTCGCGGCGGAGAACACGAACAGACCGTCGGACGCGGTGTGGGTGGTCAGGTCCAGCGCTCCGCCGGTTCCCGGGGTCTGGATTGTGTACCCCTGCAGGCCGCCGGTCGGGTAGGCGGCGGTGACCACGCCCGTCGTGCTGACAGTGGTTCCGGCGACCGGACTGGCGGCGCCGGCCCCCTGGATGTCGGCAATGGTCAGCACCGGGGTGTCTGCGGCCGCTGCCGCCGGTGCGATGGTGAGCCCGCCGACGACGAGGGCCGCCACCGCCGTGCTGCTGATCAACTTGGTCCAGAGGGCAGGCACTCGACAGGCTCCGTTCACCGGGGGAAACCGCGACCAGCACAGACCGGACGGGCCGGCCGCGGAGGCCGCGACCCGTCGTCAGTGTGTGTGGATCGTGTGAACGTAGACGAGCTCTGAGTGAACGTCCAGTAACTCAAGGTGATATAGCCTGGAATGCGGCCGATGTCCCAAATAGGCTGGTATCAGCTTGAATCGGCCGAGTCAGAACTCGGCGAGCGCCGCCTGCAACTCGGTGAACAACGCGGGACCCGCTGCCAGGCAACCGGTCTCGGCACCGGTCGGGGTGACGGCGGCGTACGACGCGCCGGCCTCGCGGGCGATCAGCCCGCCGGCGGCGACGTCCCAGGCCTTCACCCCCTCCTCGAAGTAGCCGTCGACCGCGCCGGCCGCCACGGCGCACAGGTCGAGGGCCGCCGACCCCATCCGCCGGATGTCGCGCACCCGGGGCAGCAGCGTCGCGATCAATGCTCCCTGAGCCCTTCGCCGTTCTGCGTCGTAGCCGAATCCGGTGGCGATCAACGCGCTGGCCATCGGCACCGGGTCGGTGACGTGCAGGGGGCGGCCGTCGACGGCGGCGCCGCCACCCCGGATCGCCCGGTAGGTGCGGCCGTTGGTCGGGTTGTGCACGACGCCGACGAGAGCGCCCCGCTCGTCCTCGGCCGCGACGCTGACCGCGAAGTTGTCCAACTGGTAGAGGTAGTTGACCGTGCCGTCCAGCGGGTCGATCACCCAGCGGATGCCGGAGCGGGATTCCCGGGCGGCGCCCTCCTCGCCCAGCAGGCCGTCGTCGGGCCGCTCCCCGATGATCAGCTCGACCAGGATCGACTCCGCCGCCCGGTCGGCGTCGGACACCGGGTCGGTGACCGACGTCTTGGTGTCCAGCCCCTGGATGTGGCCGTACCTGGCCATCAGCTCGGCGCCGGCGGCACGCGCTCCCCGGATGGCGAGGTCCAGCAGGGCCTGGGTGTCGGGGGGGCCGTCGGCGGGTGTGCGCACGCCGATCATCCTGCCCGCCGGCTCACCCCGGGTGCAGCGCCGGGTCCGCCGGCCCGGCCTGCCAGCGGGTGAAGGTGACCTCGAGGCCATCCCGCTTGGGGGCGCAGCAGTAGGGCCCGGCGTAGGCGGTGGCGGTCGGGTCGATCGGCGCCAGCCGCAGCAACTCCCAGGGCTCGTCGGCACGGCGCACCCGCACGGTCAGCGCATCACCGGATCGGCTGACCCGGAGCGTCACCTCGCTGCCGGACCAATCGGGCACCGGGCGCACCGACCAGTCAGACCGCACGTCGGTGACCACGACGGACGCCTGCATCGACCCGTCGCAGAACTCGATACCGGCCTTGGTCCACCGCTTCTCGTCGATCCGGACCAGCACGCCGGCCTGGTCGAACTGCCGGTCGAAGTCGGCCAGGACGGACACCTGAACCGCCCAGCCGTCCGGCAGATCGCTGAGCAGGGCGTGCGCGCTGTCCCGATCGAAGCCGTAGGACGTCGTGCGCCACGCGTCACTGCCGGCGGCCGCCCTCATCACCAGGGCGCCCCGCACGATCCCCACCATGGGCGGCCGGTTCAGCCACCAGCCCTGTTGCCAGGGAATCGACCGGAGATCATCCACGGCCCGTGAGGCTACCCTGCCACCTCATGGATCTCCGTATCTTCACCGAACCCCAGCAGGGTGCCTCGCACGCCGATCTGCTCGCCGTCGCCAGAGCGACCCGGGAGGGCGGGTTCTCGGCGTTCTTCCGCTCCGACCACGTGCTGGCGATGGGCGATCGGTCCGGCCTGCCGGGGCCGTCTGAGTCCTTCGTCACCCTGGGCGCGATCGCCGCCCAGGTGCCGGACATCCGGTTCGGCACCCTGGTCACCTCGGCCACCTTCCGGCATCCCTCCATGACGGCGATCGCGGTCGCGCAGATCGACGACATCTCCGGCGGCAGAATGGAACTCGGCCTCGGCTCCGGCTGGTACGAGGCGGAGCACACCGCCTACGGGCTGCCGTTCGGCAGCTCCTTCGGCGAGCGTTTCGACCGGTTGACCGAGCAGCTGGAGATCATCACCGGGCTGTGGGCCACGCCGATCGGCGGCCGGTTCGACCACGCCGGCGCGCACTACACGCTGGCCGGGGCGCCCGGGCTGCCCAAGCCCGTGCAGACCGGCCGCGACGGCCGGCCGCACGTGCCGATCATCATCGGCGGCCACGGCCCGCGCCGAACCCCCGCGCTGGCCGCCCGGTTCGCCGACGAGTTCAACGTGGGGTTCTCCGACCTGCAGGTCTGCACTGCCCAACTCGGCCGGGTCAGATCGGCCTGCGAGCAGGCCGGCCGCGATCCGGGGTCACTGGTCTACTCGGCCGCGAACGTGCTGTGCGTCGGCGCCGACGAGGCGGAGTTCACCCGCCGCGCCGCGGCCATCGGCCTGGACCCGGCAGAGGTCAGGGCGAGCCCGTTCGCCGGCACGGTCGACGAGGTGGTCGAGACGATCGGGCAGTGGGCAGCGAGCGGCGTGCAGCGGTCCTATCTGCAGGTGCTGGACCTGGCCGATCTGGAGCACGTCGCGCTGGTTGCCGAGCGGGTGCTGCCGGCCGTCCGGACGGCCTGACCTGCTCGGACCAGGTGCCGGGACCCGGCGGGTGGCCGAGTTCAGACCGGCGTGGCCAACCCATCGACCACCTCGGCGCCGGGCAGCGCGGCCAGCGCCGCCCCGTCGACGACGATCTTCGACCCGCGGATGCCGGACCCGATCACCACCGGTCCGGCGGCCGCGACGGCGGCGTCGATCAGGATCGGCCAGCCGGCCGGCAGCCCGATCGGGGTGATCCCGCCGAACTGCATGCCGGTGATCTCGACCGCGTCGGCCATGGCAGCGAACGACACCTTCCGGACGTCCATCCGCCGCCTGATCACCCCGTTGACGTCGGCCCTGCTGGTGGCCAGCACGACGGCGGCCGCCCACCGCTGCTCACCGGCCCGCTTGCCAGTCACCACCACGCAGTTGGCCGACGCCTCCGGCGCGACGTCGTAGGCGGCGCAGAACGCCGCGGTGTCGGCGAGTTCGGGGTCGATCGGGGCGACAAACACCCCGTCCCGCCCGTCGAACGCGGTCAACGCGGCGAGCACCGGAGCCGCCAGCAGGTCCGGGCTGGCCTGCGCCGCCGTGGCGGTCAACCTGCCGAGGGTCAGGGGGTCGCTCATGCAGGGACAATGACCCGGTGAGCCCCTCCACCGCAACCGCCACCGTCAGCGCAGCCACCCTGCGCATCGGGCCGTACCCGGTCTGGCCGCCGGTCGTGCTGGCGCCGATGGCCGGCATCACCAACTCCTCGTTCCGTTCGCTGTGCCGGGAGTTCGGGGCCGGCCTGTACGTCTGCGAGATGATCACCACCAGGGCGCTGGTCGCCGGTGACCCGAAGACCAGGGAGATGATCCGGTTCGGGGCGGACGAATCGCCCAGGTCGGTGCAGCTGTACGGGGTTGACCCGGTGGTCGTCGGCCAGGCGGTGCGGATCGTCGTCGAGCAGGAGCTGGCCGACCACATCGACCTGAACTTCGGCTGCCCGGTGCCCAAGGTCACCCGCAAGGGCGGCGGATCCGCGCTGCCCTACAAGCGCAAGCTCTTCGAGTCGATCGTCCGGGCCGCGGTGCGGGAGGCGGGCGTCGCGGGTGTCCCGGTGACGGTGAAGATGCGGATCGGCATCGATCCGGACCACGTCACCTACACCGACGCCGGCCGGATCGCGGAGGACTGCGGGGTGGCCGCGGTCGCGCTGCACGGCCGGACCGCCGTCCAGCACTACTCGGGCAAGGCCGACTGGGCGGCGATCGCCCGGCTCAAGGAACTGGTCACCAGCATCCCGGTGCTGGGCAACGGGGACATCTTCGCCGCCTCCGACGCGCTGGCCATGATGGCGGCCACCGGCTGTGACGGGGTGGTCGTCGGCCGTGGCTGCCAGGGCCGACCGTGGTTGTTCGCCGAACTCGCGGCGGCCTTCGACGGCCGCCAGGCGCCGACCCCGCCCGACCTGCGTGCCGTCGCCGGCATCCTGCGCCGGCATGCCGCGCTGCTGTGTCAGGAGATGGGCCCCGGCCGCGGCATTCGTGACCTGCGCAAACACATCGCCTGGTACCTCAAGGGGTTCGCCGTCGGCTCGGAGCCGCGCCGGCTGCTGGGGATGGTCGCCAGCCTGGACGAGCTCGACGACCTGCTGGCGCAGCTCAACCTGGACCAGCCGTTCCCGACGGCGGGCGACGGGCCGCGGGGCCGGCAGGGCGGCCCGCAGCGCCGGGTGGCGCTGCCCTACGGCTGGCTCGATGATCCCGATTCCGAGGTCGTGCCGGAGGGGGCGGAGCTTGCTGATGGCGGGGGCTGACCGGTCGTCCCCGCGACTCGCCGCGCTGGTCGTCACGGTGGCGGTGACGCTAGCGGCCTGCACGGCTGGGACGCCCGACGGTGGGACCGATCCGCAAGCGGCCGGGTCGACGGCGGTTCCGGCCGCCGACCAGCAGGCCGTCCGGGCCACCATCGATCGGCTGAACGCGTCCTCGGCGGGTGCCGTCCCGGCGCAGCAGCAGGCCATCGCCGCCGCCGTCGACCCCGCTCTCGCCGCCGCCCTGGACAAGTGCCCGCCGGCCACCACCACCCTGGAGTTCCAGCCGATCTACCGGGACCTGCGCGCATCCCCCGACTGGACCGGCGCCACCGGCACACCGGCCGGCACCGTCTACGCCCTGCCCAGCCTGATCAGGATCTTCACCGGCGACCGGGTGACCGGCACCGACCTGACGACGCTGCACCTCGGCGTCCGCGCGGGTGAGGCGTTCCTCACACCGCTCTGCGTCGGCTGAACGCGGCGCCGGACACTGCGTCATTCGGGTGGCTCGCGGGTCTTTCTGCCCCCTGGCTCCCCCCCAATGAGCGATCGTCGTGCTCGCTCGGTCCACACACGGGGAAAACAGATACGGTCCGTACCATCAACAGGCGCAACCGCTGGCATTGACACGCCGTCCGGCGGCCGGAAACGGCCCGCGCCCGGATTCGACGAAGAATCGAGCAACCCGCTCACCCATCGAGGAGGTCACGTCATCAGCGACGAGCCGCGCGAGAACCCGGCCGCCGACTCCGGCCCGGTCGAATCGCCGCGACCGGCGCAGCACCGACGCACCCACTCCGGGCGGCACGGCCTGCTGATCGCCGGCCGGGTCGCCGTCGGGCTCGTAGCGGTGATCGTGCTGACCGCCACCGGATGGGAATGGGCGATCAAGTCGCGGGCCGATTCGGGCATCATCTCGCGCAGCGTTGCGGCCATCGTCACCGATGACACCAATATCGCCACCGCCACCGCCCCGGCGCCACCGCCCGGCTCGTTCACCGCGGAGAACATCCTGCTGCTCGGTTCGGACACCCGAGCCGGTGCCGCGAACAGCTCCGCCGGCGGAACGGACGCCAGCACCAACGGTGTGGCCAACTCCGACACCCAGATGGTGGCGCACATCAGCGCCGACCGGCAGCACGTGACGGTGCTCTCGATCCCGCGCGACACCATGATCGACGCGCCCACCTGCAAGACCTGGGACGCCGCCACCGGCCGGCTGTCGGACGCCACCTACCCGGTCAGCCCGGGCGACCGGTGGCACATCAACTCCGCCTACTCGGTCGGCGGCCCGCAGTGCTCGGTGCGCGCCATCCAGGATCTGACCGGGCTGAAGATCGACCGGGTGATCGGCATCGACTTCGCCGGCTTCCAGAACATGGTGGACGCCCTCGGCGGGGTCACCGTCAACGTCTGCGGCCCGATCATCGACGCCGAACTCGGCGACGTAGTGGCCGCCGGAGGGGTGCAGACCATCCAGGGCGACCAGGCGCTGAGCCTGGTCAGGGCGCGCAACGTGCAGGGCGACACCGACTCCGACCTGGCCCGGATCCGGCGGCAGCAGATCGTGCTCTCGGCCATCCTGCAGCAGGTCACCAGCGCGGGGACGCTGCTCAACCCGGCCAAGCTGGACGCCTTCCTGCAGGCGTTCGTCAGCAACACCTTCACCGACAACGTCACCATCGACGATCTGGTGACGCTGGCCCAGTCGTTCGGCACGCTGGACCCGAGCCGGGTCACCTTCTTCACCATGCCGACCGTGCCGAGCACCAGCAACCCGGACGCGCTGGACGTCGACGAGACCAAGGCGCCCGCCGTCTTCGACGCGCTGGTCAACGACCAGCCGCTGCCCGGTGAGCCCGCCGCGACGTCCGCGCCGTCGACCACGGCGTCGACGCCGCCGACGATCACCCAGTCGCAGAACCCGACCGGTCGGACCGTCGACCCGGCGTCGATCAACCTGGCCATCGTCAACGTCAGCGGGCGGTCCGGCGTCGCCACCGGCGCGATGGGGCAGCTGAACGACGTCGGCTTCGCGGTGACCGAGGACGACCTGCTGGCGCCGGCGGAGCAGAACCAGACGGGGGTGACGATCCAGTACGGCCCGAACAACCTGGCGGACGCGTTGACCGTCGCGGCGGCCGTGCCCGGCGCCACGCTGGTGCCGACCGACGGGCTGGGCACCAAGGTGCGGCTGATGCTGGGCGAGTCGTTCGACGGGACCGTGACCGCGGTCTCCACCGGCGCGGCTGTGACCGGCACGCTGGCCGAAGGAGCCACCGGCGCCGGCGGTTCATCCTCAGGGCAGACGCTGACCTCCGGTGAACTGACGTCGATCAACGCCGGGGCCGCGCTCTGCGCCTAGGTCCGCGCCCCCGCGCCGGCTGATGCGCACGCTGCGCCGAGTGATCTGCCGCCGTTCACCGTCCGTTCACCCTTCACGGCGCCGTGAAGGTCGGGCAGCACCTATTGTTGAGGCATGCGACAGGCCTACCAGATGCGGCTCGCCGATCTCGGCGAGCATGGATCCTCGATGTGCCAGGTCGCGAGCGATGCGCTGCGCGACGCGACCAAAGCGCTGTTGGATGCCGACCTGGCGCAGGCCGAGCTGGTGATCGCGTCGGATGTCCGGCTGGACGAGATGCGGTCCAACGCCGAGAAGGTCGCGCTGGAGCTGCTGGCCCTCGAGGCCCCGGTGGCCACCGATCTGCGGACCGTGGTGTCCGCCATCTGGATCGTCGCCGACCTGCAGCGGATGGGTGCGCTGGCGATCCACGTCGCCAAGGCAGCGCGGCGCCGGCACCCCGCGCACGTCATCCCCGCCGAGATCCGTCCGATCATCGAACGGATGGGCAGGGTCGGCGTTCACCTCGCCGACCAGGCCGGAGTGGTGCTGCGGGAACGGGACGCTGACCTGGCCCGGCGGCTCGAGGCCGAGGACGACCTGATGGACGACCTGCAGCGCGAGCTGTTCGCCACCCTGCTGGCACCCGGCTGGCGGCACGGCGTCGCGCCGGCCGTCGACATCGCCCTGCTGGCCAGGTTCTACGAGCGGTTCGCCGACCACGCGGTGTCGGTCGCCCGCCGCGTGGTCTTCCTGGTCACCGGGGAGAACGTCGGCGGGGACACCACGCCTGCGCTGGTACCCCCCGACCGCTGAGAATCTGCCGGGGTGGCGCTCGACGATGCAACGAAGCGCGCCTATCGGCGTGCCGATTCGGCAACCTTGCTGGCCCTGCTGCCCGAGCTGCGCCGGCTGATCAAGCGCACCCACAAGGAACTCGAACAGGTCCTCCCAGCCGGCGAGGCCGGCACCGATGACGACCCGCCGATGCTGCCGGATGTTGCCGGGACCGGGGACGGGGACGGGGAATTCACCGTTCAACTACTCGGCTACTCGAAGGCCGTCATCGATCGCGAACGGTGGGTCAGGGAAGAACTCAAACGCCGCGGCCTGATCCCGCTGTGGCCCGGGGAGCAGAGCTACCTCGAGGAGGATGCCTAATCTAACGGATCAGCCCGGTTCGGGAGATTTCACCGGCCCGCTGAACTGGTCGCCCAGACTCAGCCCCAGGACCACGCCCAGCGCGATCGCGACGATGGTGACACCGGCGGTCAGGATCGTGGACACCCCGTCGACCCTGGTGTCGCCCATCACCTGGGTCACCCCGATCAGGGCCACCGCCCCGGGCACCAGCAGCCAGAACGCCGGCAGGAACGTCACCAGGGTCGGTGGTCCCGATCGTTGGGTCGCGGCGAACACGGCGACCGGGGTCATCACGGCCGCGCCGACGAACCCGGAGAGATAGCTGCCGACCAGCAACCCGCCGAGCAGCTGCCCGGCATAGGCGACGTACAGCACCAGCAGCATCCACCCGAAGGAGGCCGCGCGGCCGGAGAAGCTCAGCAGGACACCGAGTCCGAACACCAGCACGCCGATCCAGGGCGCGAAGAACCCCAGCGGCGAGCTGCCGGCGGGGGCAAGTTCGATCACCGGCAGGCCGACCAGTTGGACGCCGGCCACGATGCCGAACGCGAGCAACACCAGTTGCAGGGTGCCGAACACGAACCTGCTGGCCCCCGAGATCATCTGCCCGGTGGCGAGCTCGATGACCGCGGTGGTCAGCAGCCCACCGGGGATGAAGGTGACCAGCGCGCCGATGATCGGCGGCAGCACTCCGGGGTCCAGGTCCGTTCTGACCAGCAGGGCAACGGCAGCCGACACCACGAAGGCGCAGGTGATCGGCAGGAATACCTGGACGGCCAGGCGACGGTCCGCCGCCCATTCCTTGGCGATCCCCACGGCGGCGCCCAGCATCGCCGCCACCGGCAGCGACGCCCACCCGCCGGCGAGGATGATCGACAGGCCGACGGCGATCACCGCATGACCCGCCACGATCACGGCCGGGCCGAAGGTCGGCGCCAGGCCGCGGGCCCGCTGCAGGTCGCCGAGTGCGGCACGGACGCCGATCTCGCCACGCTCGGCCGCGCCCGCGGTGGTGAAGACCGCGTCGATCTGGTCGAGCCGCAGAGCGGACCGGCCGGTGGTCGCCACTTCCGTACGCGCCTCGCGCAACCCGGGAAGCGTGATGATCAGGGCCGTCGGCAGCACGATGACCTCTGCGTCACGCACCCCGTTGATCAGTGCCACCCGCTGCAGCACAGCCTGGACATGGGTGACCGGGTCACCGGAGATGACCATGGTGTCGCCGAGCTCCACCAGCAGGGACATCAACTCGTCCAACGACGACCCGTCCGCCGGCGGCGATCGGTCGTCCGTGGAGTCCGCGGCACCCACGGGCTCCCGCACTGGCGGTCTCGCGCCGCTGGCCGGTGCCGGGACCGGTCGGCGGCGCACGGTGAGGACCACGGCGAGCGCCAGCAGCAGTACGGCGAGCGCGGCCAGTCCGGTACCCAGGCTGATGCCCGACCGCTGCGCGGCCGGCGGGACGGCCGGCACTTCCACCGGCGCGATGGCAGTGGACGGCCCGGCGGGCACCGGGACGGCCGACTGCCCGGAGCTGTCCGTCGGCGAGGCCGAGGTCGGATTTGTCGATGCCAGGCTCGCCGACGACGAACCCTGCGGTGACGGGGTTACCGACGGTGGGGTTGCCGACGGGGACGCCGCTGCGGTCGGGGTGCCCGGTGTCGTGTCGGCGGCAGGAACCTCCAGCGACGGACCGTCCGCCGGGCTCTGCGAGGAGCCGGTGGCGAATCCCTCGCCGAACCCGGGGGGTGCCGTCAGCACGGTTCCGGACGGCGCCGACGCTGCCAACGGTCTCGCCGCCGAGGGCGCGGACCGGTCCGCTGCGCCGGCGATTCCGGTGACGGCGGCCGCCACGGCGATCAGCACGGCGGCTGCGGTCGCGGTCGCCCGCCCGGTGGCCGCAACCGTCATCGGGTGCACCTCCCAGGACGTCCGTCATCAGAATTGCCAGATGGGCGGGACGAGACCAACGGCAACGACGAAGTAGAGCAGGACCAACGGCAGTCCAAGTTTCCAGTAGTCCCCGAATCGGTATCCGGCCGGGGCCCATCAGCGCGCCGGCGAAATAGAGCGCCGGCGCCGCGCCGATCGCGACGAACTCCACCGGCAGCCGGTCCACGTGAACAGCGCCACAACGACACCCAGGATGAGCAGGCTGATGGCGGCATCGTTGATGGCGTCATTCCAGGGTCGCGGCGAGCGCGACCGCCACCGCCGCCACCACGAACAGGATCAGCAGCAGCGGCCAGACGAACCGCAAGTACCTGTCGTAACCGACCCTGGCGATGGCCAACCCGCCGACCAGCACCACGCTGGTCGGCGAGAACAGCAGCGTCAGACCGTGACCCATCATCCACGAGGTGATCGTCAGTGGTCGGCTGACACCGGCGAAGTCGGCCAGCGGTGACAGGGTGAAGGTGCCGGGGATCGGTGAACCGGCATCGTCCAGGAGGTACCGCCCGGGCGGCAGGAACAGTGCGGCAATCCACACCACGAGGGTGACGATGGCCAGGGTGGTCACCGCGCTCGGAAAGGCGAGCCTCCGTTTCCGGGGGGCTCGATCGGTTGCGGCGCCCGGGTTCTCGGCCGCGTGTTTCGCGTCGTGCGTCATGCGCTGTCCGGCTCGCGAACCGGGCTAGTAGTCCACGGAATCACGGCTGATCGGGCAGGTCATGCAATGCCCACCACCCCGGCCGCGGCCCAGCTCCGACCCGACGATGGTGATGACCTCGATGCCCTGCTTACGGAGCAGGGTATTGGTTAGGTATTCCGGTCGTCGGCGAACACCACCCCCGGCGAGGGGCACACCAGGTTCGCGCCACTGTCCCATTGCGTCCGCTCCCGCTGGTAGTCATTTCCGCCCGTCTCCACCACCCGCAGCTTGGGCAGATTCAACGCCGCCGCCACCACCTCGATGACGGGCTTCTCCTCCCTGTGCAGTTCGAGCCCGCTCGGGTTGTCCCCGAGCCGGTAGGAGAAGGCCTTGACCCCGTCCACGATGTCCGGGTAGAGCAGCACGCAGTCCCGGTCCGCGAAGGTGAACACGGTGTCCAGGTGCATGGCCGCGCGGAGCTTGGGCATGGCCGCCCCGATGACCCGCTCCGCGGCGCCTTTCTCGAACGGGTCGCGGCAACCTGACTGATCGCCTGCCGGGAGGTGCGTTCACTCATCCCGATCAACACCGCACCGTTCCCGATGGGCATCACGTCCCCGCCTTCCAGGGTGGCCATGCCCCACTCCTGGGTGGGATCGCCCCACCAGACGTTCACCTTGCCGGCGAAGTCGGGGTGGAAGGTGTAGATCGCCGTGGCCAGGATCGTCTCCTCGTGACGGGCCGGCCAGTACAGCGGGTTCAGCGTGACGCCCCCGTAGATCCAACAGGCGGTGTCCCGTGTGTAGAGGGTGTTCGGCAACGGCGGCAGCAGGTACTCGGTGATCCCCGCGGCCTCCCGCACTAGCGAGATCATCTGCCCACCATGTGTTTCCGGGAAATCGAACGTCGACAGACCACCGATCAGGGTTTCCGCCAACTCGCGCGGCGACAGGCCGTCGAGCTAACTGCGCACCTCGTCGACGAGCCCGAGACCCACCTGGTTGGCCACCACCTGGTGGTCCAGGATCCACGCCTTGGCCTCTTCGATGGCGACCGTTTCGGCCAACAGGTTGTGCATCTCGACCACGTCGACCCCGCGGTCGCGCAATTTCTGAACGAAGTCGAAGTGGTCGCGCTTCGCGTTCTCCACCCACATCACATCGTCGAACAACAACTCGTCGCAGTTGGACGGGGTCAGCCGCTGGTGCGCCCGGCCGGGCGCGCACACCAAGACCTTCCGCAGCTGTCCTACCTCAGAATGAACCCCGAAAGCCCGCTCTGCAGCCACTTCTCACTCCCTCACCCGGGACGGCAACCACGCCGAAAGAATCGCGCCGTGCCAATGGATGGTAATTCGCGATCGCAAGCCTGCTCGGTGCCTGCGGTGTGCGGTCCAGGGACAGCACCAGGCTGGGGCACGCAGGTCAGTACGCGGCCGCCACCCAGAGGCCGTCCGTCGGCCCTGATGCGGTCCCGTTGTCCGGCAACGCTTTACCTGACAGTCCGCTCGACCCCTGGCGAGTTGGTCTACCCGGCGGGCGATATCGCCGCGGGCCAGGGGTGACCGCGGTACCGGGGTGTGTGCCTGCGGAGTCGACCGTGACGGTGCCGCCGGTGATCTTGCGCAGGAGGCCGGCGGTCATCTGGGATTTGCCGCCGTTCTTCACGCAAACGAACGGGACGGACGGCCCGGACGGGTGGGGTGTGCTCATGTGGGTTCAGGCACCCGTTGGCAGGAGTTCGCCGACGAGCGTCTTGACGCGGCCGCGGATGTCGTCGCGGACTCGGCGCACAGTGTCGATCCCTTTCCCGGCGGGGTCTTCCAGTTCCCAGTCCTCGTAACGCTTTCCGGGGAAGATCGGGCAGGCGTCGCCGCAGCCCATGGTGATGACCACGTCGGAGGCCTGGACGGATTCGGTGGTGAGGATCTTCGGGGTCTGGGCGGAGATGTCGATGCCCTCTTCGGCCATGGCCTGGATCGCGACAGGGTTGACCTGGTCACCGGGCATGGACCCGGCGGAGCGCACCTCGATCGCGCCGTCGGAGAGGGCGGCGAGGTAACCGGCGGCCATCTGGGAACGGCCGGCGTTGTGCACGCAGACGAACAGCACGGCGGGTTTGTCGGTCATCAGGTCTCCTGGATGCTCGGACGGTGGACGGCCTCGGCGAGCAACCGCCGCGACGAGGTGCCTGGGCGTGGTTGACACCCGGCATATCTCAAGCATACTTGACTCAACAGCAATGGAGGCAAATTGATGGTTTCGGTCGAGCGACGGGCGGCTGTGCACGCAGCATTGGGTGAACCAATGCGGCTGGCGATCGTGGACCGCCTCGGTCCCGGTGACGCATCGCCGGGCGAGCTGGCCGCGGCGGTCGGGTTGGGCAGCAACCTGCTTGCGCATCACCTGAAGGTGCTCGAAGAGGCCGGGGTGATCCGCCGGGTGCGGTCCGAAGGCGACCGGCGGCGCAGCTACGTGCGGCTGTGCCTGGACGACCCGGTAGTCCGGGCAGCGGCCCAGGCCGGACTCAGAAATCGGTTGCCTGCTGCCGGGGTACCGCGGGTGGTGTTCGTGTGCACCGCAAATTCGGCCCGTTCGCAGTTGGCGGCGGCCCGGTGGAACCAGATCAGCCCGGTCCCGGCCGCGTCGGCCGGCACCCACCCCGCAGTCCGGGTGCACCCCCGTGCGACGGCGACCGGCCGGCGGCACGGGCTCCGGCTGGGCCGGGTGAGACCCGTTGGCCTCAAGCAAGTCTTGCAGAAGGGCGATCTTGTGGTGGCCGTCTGCGACAACGTCCACGAGGAACTCGAACCGGACCACAACCGGGTGCACTGGTCGATCCCGGACCCGGTCCGGGTCGACACCGACGACGCCTTCGAGACCGCCTACGCCGACATCACCCGCCGGGTGGAGCGGCTCGCCGCCGCCGTCACCGGTCGGACGACGGGCAGTGAACCGTCCTGAACCACCTCGTCGCCTCCGACCGTGGCGAGGCGCCATCAAGCACCGGCCCCACAGGAGGACCCGATGAGCACCACGCCAACCTGGAACGCGACGCCGACCTGGAACACCCTGAGCCTGGACGAATCACTCGCGCTGCGGACCGCGGCGATCCGGCTCGCCATCGAATTCGAGGGGATCTTCGGACCGGAGACCATCGAGCGGTTCCTGCATTCCTCGTTCGACCAATTCGCCCTGAGAGCCACCGTGGTGAAGTTCCTGCCGTTGATGGCCGAACGGTTCGCCCGGCAACGGCTGAGGGCGTTGGCCAAGGTCGAGGGCTTGCATGATGACGGCAAACCCACCGTACTGTTCCTGTGCGTGCAGAACGCCGGCCGCTCACAGATGGCGTTGGGGTTCTTCACGGCCCTGGCCGGCGATCGGGCCGTCGCCTGGTCCGGTGGCTCCGAACCGGGTTTCGAGGTCAACCCGGCTGCGATCGCGGCGATGGCCGAACGGGGTATCGATATCTCCGGGGAATTCCCCAACCCTGGACCGATGAGACCGTGCGCGCCGCGGACGTGGTGATCACCATGGGTTGCGGTGACGCCTGTCCGATCTTCCCCGGGAAACGGTACGAGGAATGGGTTCTGGACGACCCTGCGGGGTGGGACGTGGCCGCTGTCCGGCCCATCCGGGACGAGATCGAACGCCGGGTCCGGACCCTGATCGACGAACTCGAGCTGCCCGCCGCCGCGGCCAGCGGGGCAAGCCGACGCTGAGGTCACCGGTCATGTCGCGGTCGCCGGCGGCCGGCTTGACTGCGCGGACGATCGCCCCGTGCATCCCGGGTGCGGCCTCGTGGGTGAACACCACTTCCAGCTCGACGAACCCGGCGGCGGCCAGGCCGTGCAGGTATTCGGTTCTGGACAGGGCGCCGGCGATGCAGCCGACGTAGGATCCACGCTCGGCGCGGTCCGCGACGGACAGGTCGTCCTCGGCCACGACGTCGGAAATCCCCAGCCGGCCGCAAGGTGTCAAGACACGGAACATCTCGGCCAGGACCGCCGGCTTGTCGGTGGACAGGTTGATCACGCAGTTGGAGATCACCACGTCGATCGAGCCGTCCGGCAGCGGGATGTCTTCGATCTCACCTTTGACGAATTGTACGTTGCTGGTGGCGGCCTCGGTCGCGTTGGCCCTGGCTAGGGTGAGCATTTCCTCGGTCATGTCCAGGCCGTAGACGAATCCAGTCGGGCCGACCCGGCGGGCGGACAGCAGGACGTCGATGCCGCCGCCGGAGCCGAGATCCAGGACACGTTCGCCGTCACGGAGGTCGGCCACCGCAAGGGGGTTCCCGCAGCCCAGGGACGCCAGTACCGCTTCTTCGGGCAGCCCCTCTGTCTGACCCGGGGCGTAGAGGGCGGCGCCGAAGCTGCCGCTCTCGCCGGTGTCGTTGATCGTGCTCAATGCATCAGCGGGCCCACAGCAACTGGCCTGCAGCCGGCCGGCCGGTGCGCAGCAACTCGCGGCAGTCCCCGCTAGCGCCGATAGTGCGGCCGCGGCATATCGATTCCTGACCTGATCGCGAACCTCGTCGGTCTGTGACATGTCCACCCTGACCTTTCCTTGATGACTGGCTGGTGGCAGTTGGAGTCCGAGTCCGAGCTTTCGGGTGTGCGACCCGACATCACCGGCCCGCGAGAGCCGGATGATGCGGTGCGCCCAGTTCGGCCAGGGCGGCGATTCCCACGGGTTCGGTGTTCTGCACGGGTACCAGGGCGAGCCGGTGCGCGTCCTGGTCACGGACCCGGTTGACCTGTTCCAGTTCGTGGGCGGCGCGTTGCCGCAGCAGCGGTGACGATGTATCCGCGGCTGCGAGGCTGTTGTTGATCACCCAGGCCCACGGCCGGATGCCGGCCCGTTCCAGATCGGCCTGTAGCGCCACCGCTTCCAGCACCGGGGTCGTCTCCGCCAGGGTGACGATGACCACTCTGGTCTGGGCGGGGTCCTGCAGCTGCATCATCGGTGTCGTGACCCGCATGTTGGCGGGCAGGTGCCGGGTCGCATCCCGGTGGTAGGCGCCGGTGGCGTCGAGCAGCAGCAGGGTGTGGCCGGTCGGCGCGGTGTCCATGATCACGAAAGTATCCCTGGCCTCCCGGATGATCCGCGAGAACGCCTGGAACACCGCAATTTCCTCGGTGCATGGGGATCGTAGGTCCTCCAGCAGTGCGGCGCGGCCCAGGGGGTCCAAGTTCGCTCCCTTGGTCGCCATCACCTGGTCGCTGTACCGCGCGATCTCGACGCGCGGATCGATTCGGCTGACCTGCAGGGTCGCGAGCGAACCGGCGAGCGTCTCGGTCAGGTGAGCTGCGGGGTCGGACGTCGTCAGGTGCACGGGCAGGCCCCGTTCGGCCAGGGCCACCGCCACTGCGGCTGCGATGGTGGTCTTGCCGACCCCGCCCTTTCCCATCATCATCACCAGACCATGGCCGGCGGCGGCGATCTCGTCGATGAGCGTGGACAGCCTGGGCACGTCGAATGCCTCGACCGGGAGCGCGTCGTCGACGACGCCGGGTGCGGTGTCGGGGTCCAGCAACGCGCTCAGCGCATCGATGCCCATCAGCTCCTCGCCGCGGAGGGTCACCTGATCCATGGGCAAGGACCTGAGGGCGTCGGGCATGCTGGCCAGGGCGGCCTGTTCACGGTCGCGCAGGGACCCGGCGAGATGATCGACCGCAGCCTCCTTGTCGGGCATCAGGCCGTTGACGACGAGGTACTGCCGGGAGAGTCCGATGGCCGCGAGTTCCTCGTGGGTGCGGCCGGCCTCGTCCAGGGCGCCCTTGGTTGCCCTGGCGACCAGCACAAGACGGGTCCGGGACGGGTCGGACAGCTCGGCGACGGCCTCGGCGTACCGCTGTCGTTGCTTCTCCAACCCGGCCAACGGGCCCAGGCAGGAAGACCCCTTCGGGTTGCTGTCGATGAAGCCGCTCCAGGCGCCGGGCAACTGCAGCAACCGGATGGTGTGCCCGGTCGGCGCCGTGTCGAAGACGATGTGGCCGTACTCACCGACCAGCGCCTGGTCGGTGAGCAGGGCGGTGAACTCGTCGAAGGCGGCGATCTCGGTGGTGCACGCCCCGGACAGCTGTTCCTCGATGCCGGCCACGACATCAACGGGCAGCACACCGCGCACCGGGCCGACGATACGGTCCCGGTACGCCTGCGCCGCTGCTTGCGGGTCGATCTCCAACGCGGCCCGGCCCGCGATCCCGGTGATCGGAGTGATGGCGTTCCCGATGGGCTGGCTGAAGACCTGGCCGACGTTGGATGCCGGGTCGGTGCTGACCAGCAACACCCGCTGTCCCCGCCGAGCCAGCCGGATCGCGACCGCGCAGGACAGGGAGGTCTTGCCGACACCGCCCTTGCCGGTGAAGAAGAGGAACCGGGGCGGGTTGTCGAGCAGGAACATGACGTGCCTTGCCTTTCGGAAATCTGGCGGATCGGTCAGCAGGCGCCGCAACCCGGTCCGCAGCCGTCCTCGGCGACGGTGTCCAGTGAGACCATGTCCAGCGAGACCATGTCCAGCGAGACCATGTCCAGCGACTTCGAGGCCGTAGCCGAGAGTCCGGCCATCAAGGCCAGCTCTTGCCGGCTCGGGTACCGCCCGGTCATGGCGGGTTGCCCGTCGACGAGCGTCACCGGCAGGGCGGCAGACCCGTTGGCTCGCAGCAGCTCCGCGACCACCGGGTGGCCGGCGAAATCCTGGGGCTGTTGCGCGAGGTTGTGCCGCGCGATGCTGGCGCCCTCGCCCTCTGCCCAACGTACGAGGCCGGAGAAGTCGACCAGGTCCTGGTCCACCTCGGCTCCGCAGACACCCGTGCTGCAGCACAGGGCCGGGTCGTAAACATCGATCTTGCTCATGACGTTCCTCTCCTTCGTTGGGCTCCGGTCGACGGCGAGCCCGACTTCTTGTGATTCGCTTGGCGTGCTGGAGATCTCGCGAGGACAAGCGAGGATGTATCCGCCGTCAGGACATCCTGTGCTCGAACTACCGGACCCGTTTCAGCGGCGGGACAGCGGATCGTCCCGCATCCCCTGACCTGAGCCGGGAGCGGCGCCAACGGCGGCGAGCAGGCCGGCGGCGCCGTCCAGGCCCCCCGGGACGAGACTGAAGTGGGCCCATTTGCCGCGCTGTTCACGCTCGAGAATCCCTGCGGCGACAAGGATCTTCAGGTGGTGGGAGACGGTGGGCTGGGTGAGACCGACGGGGTCGGTGAGGTCGCAGACACAGGCCTGACCGCCCCGAGCCGCGGCGACCAGCGACACCAAACGCAACCGGGTCGGTTCGGCCAGCGCCTTGAGCACGCCAGCCAGGTGCTCGGCCGACGCGCTGTCCATGCCGACCGCCGTCACCGGCGGGCAGCAGGCCACCTGGCCGGCGATCTGCGTGCCGGTGCGGCCCTCGACTGTGGTGGTCATACCTCCCACAATGCCACACGTATCGATGGTTGTCGATTCGTGGAAGCGCGCTGTCATTGTCCCTGCACCACGGTCGACCGCACTCTGGTCCACCTCACTACTGTGCGGGCTTCCTGGAACCGTCCACAACGATGCCTTGAAGAGATTCGGTGAACACGCCGCGGGGCGTTGTTCGCCACGTGAGATGTCAAGTTCGCGCTGCCGCAGGAGGTTTCGCCGCCCTCGGTGACGAGAACGGGGACCGAACTGCAACTGAACCTGCTGGCGGCCGTCCGCATCGACCTGGCCCTGTTGCCGGGAACGATCGCCGCCGGATGCAGCGCGGTCATTCACGGGTCTGCCGTCCAGCGCACCATGGTTGGCGATGAGGTAGTTGGCGTTCAGGTCCAACAGAACGCGCGCACGTCGATCGGCAAGATCGGGTTCACCTCTCGTTCTCCTTACTGGCCGAGGATGCAGTGGTGACAACCACCGACCGTGACGGACCGCTGCCCTGGGCGTCGGCGGTCGCCCGCCACCCGGAGCACCATCAACCCGCCGCCGCGGCGACCGAGCAGCGACTCTGGGACGCCCTGTACCTGGCCCGGGTCGGCAAGGCCGCCGGCACACTGGCGGACCTGGAGGACGCCGTCTTCCGCTTCTACCTGCCGATGGCCCGGACGCTGGCGCGCAACCACGCCCTGGAGGGCGCGGTAGCGGCGGCGGCCGATCAGGCTGCGGCCGAACAGGCTGCGGCCGAACAGGCTGCGGCCGAACAGGCTGCGGCCGAACAGGCTGCGGCCGAACAG
>Ga0208588_1000019_pt1 | contig 46558 bp, 47 predicted proteins | sample NGESurshal092012_8_FD_184483 | JGI IMG/M metagenome (GOLD analysis project Ga0208588, IMG submission 184483) | Arctic peat soil microbial communities from Barrow, Alaska - NGEE Surface sample 415-3 shallow-092012 (SPAdes) | ecosystem: Environmental > Terrestrial > Soil > Wetlands > Peat ...
GTGTGGATCTCGTCGATGAACATGATGATGTCGCCGCGGGTGCGGATCTCCTTGAGCACCTTCTTCAGGCGCTCCTCGAAATCACCGCGGTAGCGGGAGCCGGCGACCAGCGAGCCGAGGTCCAGGGTGTAGAGCTGCTTGTCCTTGAGGGTCTGCGGGACGTCGCCGCGGATGATCGCCTGGGCCAGGCCCTCGACGACCGCGGTCTTGCCGACGCCGGGCTCGCCGATCAGCACCGGGTTGTTCTTGGTCCGGCGGGACAGCACCTGCATGACCCGCTCGATCTCCTTCTCCCGGCCGATGACCGGGTCCAGCTTGCCCTCGCGGGCCGACTGGGTGAGGTTGCGACCGAACTGGTCGAGCACCAGCGAGGTGGACGGGGTGCCCTCGGAGCGCCCGCCCTCTGCGGCGGCGGTCTCCTTGCCCTGGTAGCCGGAGAGCAGCTGCAGGACCTGCTGGCGCACCCGATTGAGGTCGGCACCGAGCTTGACCAGCACCTGGGCGGCGACGCCCTCGCCCTCCCGGATCAGTCCGAGCAGAATGTGCTCGGTACCGATGTAGTTGTGCCCGAGTTGCAGGGCCTCGCGCAGGCTGAGCTCCAGGACCTTCTTGGCCCGCGGAGTGAAGGGGATATGACCGGACGGGGACTGCTGGCCCTGGCCGATGATCTCCTCGACCTGGGCACGGACGCCCTCCAGCGCGATGCCAAGGGATTCCAGCGCCTTGGCGGCGACACCCTCGCCCTCATGAATGAGGCCGAGCAGGATGTGCTCCGTGCCGATGTAGTTGTGGTTGAGCATCCTGGCCTCTTCCTGGGCCAGGACAACCACACGCCGCGCTCTGTCGGTAAACCGTTCGAACATTTGCACTCCTTACGGGCGTGCGCTGTTATGCGGTCGATGGCCAACCACTCGTCCCGCTGCCGCCCGATCGGCGCACCCGCCACACCGTCCGTCAGTGGTTCACCCACTGTAGTCGGAATCGCGGATCCGCCTGAGCAGGTCACGGACCGGTGACGACACTGCGCACCGTGCCGTCACTGCTCTCCAACGCTGCCTCAGTGGTTCTCGTTCCGCCACATCGGTGGCTACGCCGTGGGCGAACAGGGTGCCCGGCCCGGCTCAGCCCGGGCCGACAACCTCCCGGCCGGCAGTCGGCCCGGCCGTGCAACGAGCCGCAAAACCGAGAATTGAGCCGAGGAAACGCGAGAAGAGCCGAGAACCGAGCCGGCCCCCGACCGCATCGTGGCGGACAGGGGCCGGTTCGCTGGAGCGAGCGCTCGGTGAGAACGCGGGTCAGTGCGCGGCCTCAAAGGCGGCCAGCACGCTGGCCGACAGCCGCCCCCGCTCGGAGACCTCATGGCCGTTGGCCCGGGCCCACTCGCGGATGGCCGCGGTCTGCTCGCGGTCCGGCGCGGTGCGGGCACCTCGGGCGACCCTGGGCGCCTTGGCGGCGGCCTTCGGGCGACCCGGCCCACGCCGACCACCATCAACCCGACGGGCACTTGCGACATAGACGGCGAGCGCGTCCCGCAGTTTCTCGATGTTCTCGTCGCTCAGGTCGATCTCGTACGACGTTCCATCGAGAGCGAATGAAACGGTCTCCGCGGCGTCTGATTCGTCGAGATCGTCCACTAGACGCTGGGTGGTCACGGTTGCCATGCCTGTTCCTCCTAGAAAGTTTTGGCTTTTCCCCCGACGGCCCAGGGTAGTGCCAATATCCGGACCTTTCCACCATAACTGCCCATTACCCGGGCCGCGGGCCGCGACGCGCGCCGCCAATCCTACGAGCCGCCAAATCCTCGGGGCAACGCAGCGAAGACCCGGGCCGCACCCGGCACTCTGACGGAGAAAAACGTTCGGGGGACATTTCCCGCGCTCGCCGGGGCGGATTCCCACGGTACCGTGCCGCACGATGCAGGATGCGGTGCGCTCAGTCCCCTGGCCGGACGAACGGAAACAGGATCGTTTCGCGGATCCCCAAACCGGTCAACGCCATGATCAACCGGTCGACGCCCATACCCATCCCGCCGGCGGGCGGCATTCCGAACTCCATGGCCTTGAGGAACTCCTCGTCCAGCACCATCGCCTCCGCGTCGCCCAGACCGGCGAAACGCGCCTGATCGGTGAAACGCATCCGCTGCACGACGGGGTCGACGAGCTCCGAGTAACCCGTTGCCGTTTCAATGCCCCTGATGTACAGGTCCCATTTTTCCGTCAAACCGGGCGCGTTGCGATGATCGCGGGTGAGCGGAGAGGTCTCTACCGGATAATCGCGGACAAAAGTCGGCGAAACAAGGTCGCCCACCACCAGCTGGTCGAACAATTCCTCGGCGAGCTTTCCCGGTCCGTAATGCGGCGCGACCGGCACCCCCACCCGGTCGGCCAACGCGGTCAGTCGCGTCATCGGTGTGTCGACCGTCACCTCTTCGCCGAGTGCCTCGGACAGCGCCCCGTACAACGTGATCGACGGCCACGTCCCGCCGAGATCGAACTCCGTCCCGTCGGTGTGGGTGGCCACCATTGAGCCGTACACCGCGACCGCCGCGTCCTGGACGAGCGCCTGGGTGAGTTCGGCCATGCCGTTGTAGTCGCTGTAGGCCTGGTACGCCTCCAGCATGGCGAATTCCGGCGAATGGGAGGAATCGACGCCCTCGTTACGGAAGTTCCGATTGATCTCGAAGACCCGCTCGATTCCGCCGACAACCACCCGCTTCAAGTACAGTTCGGGTGCGATGCGCAGGTACAGCTTCATGTCCATGGCATTCATGTGGGTCTCGAATGGGCGCGCCGAAGCGCCGCCGTGCAAAACCTGGAGCATCGGAGTTTCGACTTCCAGATACCCCCGGTCGTGCAGCGTCGCGCGTAGCGAGCGATTGACCACGCTCCGCACTTCGACGTTGCGTCTGGCCTGTGGTCGGACGATCAAATCGACGTACCGCTGCCGTACCCGGCTCTCCTCGGAGAGCGGTTTGTGGGCGACGGGCAATGGCCGGAGCGCCTTGGCCGCAATCGACCAGGAATCGGCCAGCACGGACAGTTCCCCGCGCCGGGAGGTGATGACCTTGCCGTGCACGAAGAGGTGGTCGCCCAGATCCACGCTGGACTTGAATGCGGCCAGCGATTCGGCGCCGACACCGTCCAACGACACCATGGCCTGCAATTCCGTACCGGTATCACCGGCGCCACCCTCACGCAGGGTGGCAAAACACAGCTTCCCGGAATTTCGCAGGAAGATCACCCGTCCGGTGACGCCGACGATTTCGCCGGTGTCGATATCCGGCGGCAGATCGGGATACTGCGCCCTTAGCGCAGCTAAAGTCGTGGTGCGCTCGACACCGACCGGGTACGGCTCGATACCGTCCTCGATCAGCCGTTGCCGCTTGTCCCGCCGCACGCGCATCTGTTCGGGCAGGTCGTCTCCCTCGCTCACCGCAGGATTCGTCGGTCTCGTCACGGCTGAGAATCCTACGGGCCGCTGCCGGCGGGCCGATCCACGACCGCCGGCCCCGCGGCGTCCGAGAGGGCATGCTGTGCGGTCACAATGGACCGGTGGCGACAATCGGATCGGTCTGGACGGGCAACGATTCCGCGCTGGCCACCGCCTTCGACGAGCGGGCCGTGGAGTACGCGCGGCACCGCCCGGGGTACCCGGCCGCCGCGGTGGACGCCGCGCTCCCGGCGGGCGCCCGGCTGGTCCTCGACCTGGCGGCGGGGACCGGCAAGCTGACCGCCGCGATCCTCGACCGGGGCGTTCCGGTGATCGCCGTCGAACCTCTGCGCGGGATGCTCGCCGAACTGCACCGGCTCTTCCCGGATGCGCTGGCGGTGGCCGGCAGCGCCGAGGCGGTCCCGGTCCGCGCCGACGCCGTCGATGCGGTGCTGGTCGGCCAGGCCTTCCACTGGTTCCAGGCACCGGCCGCGCTCGCCGAGACCGCCCGGGTCCTGCGGCCCGGGGGCACGCTGGCCCTGCTCTGGAACCACGACGACGAGGCGGACCCGATGGTGCGCGACGTCCAGGACGCGCTGGCCCGGGCGGGCCGGCCGGTCGGTGGCAGCACCCGCCGCGGGCCCGCGACGGCGGACGCCGCGCGCGGCTCGACGATCCCGCCGTTCCGCGGTCATCCGTCCTTCACCGACCCGGTGCTGGCCGAGTTCAGCTGGCAGCGGCTGCTCACGGTCGATGAGCTGATCGGCCTGGTACGCACCTACTCGTACGTGATCCGGTCGTCGGCGCAGACCCGCGAGGCGCTGGACGCCCGGCTGAAGAGCATCGTCGACGCGCACCGACCGAGCGCGGGAACCTTCCCCATGCCGGCGTTCTGCCAGGTCTGGCAGTCCACATGCCGGTGACGTCCGATCGTGCCGGGGTGGTTGCGGCGGAACGGGTTCCGGTCCTCCCGGCGGCACGCTGGCGGGCAACCGAGGCGGCGCACCGGGACCGGGTGACCGAGCTGACCAGCGGGCACCGGGCCAGGGCGGGGCGCGGCGTACCGCACCCGGTCGAGGACTTCCTGTTCAGCTACTACTCGCTCCGCCCGGCCCAGCTGCGACGCTGGCATCCGGGGACGGGGGTGGCATTGGCCGATGCCGCAGACCGAACCGGGTGGCGGTTCTACCGCACGCTCGAGAAGCCCGGGGCGGCTACGGTGACGCTCGACCTGCCGGCGTTCCGGGCGGCCCGCGGCGTGCAGCTCGACTTCACCGGCCGGCTGCTCGGGGCGACCGCGGCCGCGGCCGGGCAGTTCGGCTGCTTCGGGTTGCACGAGTGGGCGATGGTGTACCGGCAGGACGACGCCGGGCGGCGGCACGCCGACTGGCCGCTCCGGCTCGGCCAGCACGGCACCGACGAGGTGGTCCGCGCGCATCAGATCCGCTGCACGCACTACGACGCGTTCCGGTTCTTCACCCCGGCTGCGCGGCCGCGGAACCTGCTGCAACCGGAGCTGCACTCCCGGGTAGCGCTGGAGCAACCGGGCTGCCTGCATGCGTCGATGGACGTCTACAAGTGGGCCTACAAGCTGCTGCCGGCCGTGGCCAGCGATCTGCTGCTGGACTGCTTCCTGCTGGCCAGGTCGATCCGCGAGTTGGATATGCGGGCCTCGCCGTACGACCTCTCGGAGTTGGGGTTCCAGCCGGTGCGGATCGAGACCGCGGCCGGCAAGGCCGAATACGTCGCGGCGCAGCGCGGTTTCGCCGAGCCGGCGCAGCTGCTGCGGCGGCGGCTGATCGCGGTCGTCGAGGCGGTCCGATAGGCCGGCCGGGACCGCTCACCGTACCGGCGGAGCGCGCAGACAGTGCTCCAGAAACAACCCCCCGCCGATCATGATCAGCGCGCCGACCAGAGAGATGATGCCAGTGATGCCGTCGGACCTGGCGGCGTCCAGCTCCGACCAGGACGGCGCCACGTAGATCAGCAGGCCCACCCAGAGTCCGGCCAGAGCGGCGCCGGCCAGCGACGTCGCCTTCGCGGTCATCACGGCCCTGGCGGCCGTCAGCGGCGGCACCGGTCGACCGGCCGCACCGGCCTCCGACGGCCGGCGCGGCCGGATCCGGCTCCGCAGCCCGAATCCGGCAACCGCCTCACCGATGCCGACCAGCGCCGCGGCCAGCCCGGCGAACCGGGGCAGCGGCGGGATGCGTTGGTAGCTCAACCGGATCGCCAGGTAGCCGAGCACGGCGGCGGCGAGGGCGACCGCGAGCAGGTCGCGGGGACGGGTGAAGCCCATCCGGTTGGACTCGGTCATGATCAGCGAACGTGCCCGACCCGGGTGATGCCCGACCGGTCCAGCCCGTCGAGGAGATCGGCGATCGGGCCCGTGCCGGCGAGTTCTGCGGTCGGGTCGACTTCGGCCCACGGGATCAGCACGAAGGCCCGCTCGGCGGCCCTGGGATGCGGCAGGGTCAGCTCCGGGTCGTCGCTGCGGACCGGGTGGCCGTGCACCTCGACGGTGATGACGTCGGCGTCCAGCGTGCGGGGCCCCCAGCGCACGTCCCGCTGCCGGCCGGCGACCTGCTCCAGCTCATGGCAGCGGGTCAGCCAGCCCGGCGCGTCAACATCGTCGTCCTCGGTCAGCACGACGATGTTGTAGAAGTCGTCCTGCGCTACGCCGCCCCACGGCGGCGTCCGGTAGATCGACGAGACCGCCCGGACCGCACGACCCAGCGAGGCGACCGCGAGCTCCAGGTGCGCCCGGCGGTCGCCCATGTTCGACCCCAGCGACAGCACGGCCCGGGTCATCGGCCCCGCCTGATCGTGACGCTGACATCGGCGAAGGTCAACGGGATCGGTGCGGCCGGTTTGTGCAGCGTGACCTGGACCGCCGCCACCGGAAACGTCCGCAGCACCGCATCAGCGATCTCCCCTGCCACCGCCTCGATCAGGTCCCTGGGCGGCCCGGCGATGATCTCCGCGGCCAGCTCGGCCAGCTCGCCGTAGTGCACGGTGCGGTGGAGGTCATCGGTCGCGGCGGCGTCGGTGAGGTCCAGCCAGACCGTGATGTCGACGACAAAGTCCTGCCCGTCGCGCTTCTCGTGCTCGAAGACGCCGTGCTGCCCGTAGACCGTCAGCCCGGTCAGGGTGATCCGATCGGTCACCGGGGGCTCCCGGTCAGGGTCAGCCCGCGCACCGGTCCGCGTCCGGTGGTCGCGGCGGCGACCCGGACGGCGTCCAGCGAGGCCGACGCCTCGTGCACCCGCACGCCCCAGACACCGGCGGCGGCGCCGAGCGCGGAGATCGCGGTGGTCGCGGCCTCCCGGCCGTCCGGGGGCCGCGGGCCGTCGGGGCCACCGAGCAGCGACCCGAGGAACCTCTTGCGGGACGCGCCGATCAGCACCGGGAAGCCCCACCCGGGCCCGAGAGCGCCGGTCATCTGCGGCAGCGCCCGCAGCAACGCCCAGTTGTGCTCGGCGGTCTTGGCGAACCCGAGGCCGGGGTCCAGCACGATGGCCGACTCCGCGATGCCGGCCGAGACGGCCGACTCCACCCGGTCGAACAGCTCGGCGCGGACATCGGTGACGACGTCGTCGTAGCTGGCCAGCGCATCCATGTCGACGCTGTGACCGCGCCAGTGCATCAGGATCCACGGCACCCCGGCGGCGGCCACGACATCGGCCATCTCCGGGTCGGCCAGCCCACCGGAGACGTCATTGACGATCCGGGCGCCGGCCCGCAACGCGGCAGCGGCGACCCCGGACCGGGTGGTGTCCACGCTGCAGACGATGCCGGCACGGGCCAGTTCGGCGATGACCGGGACGACCCGCTCGGACTCGGCCGCCTCGGGCACCCGGTGCGCGCCCGGCCTGGTCGATTCGCCGCCGACGTCCACGATGTCGGCGCCCGCCGCGACCAGCGCCCGCCCCCGCGCGATCGCCGCGGCCGGATCGAGGTACCGACCGCCGTCGGAGAAGGAGTCCGCGGTGACGTTCAGCACCCCCATCACCACGGCACGGTCGCCGGGCACCGCGCGCCCGCCCGGGACCGCGGAATCGGCAAGGACGGCCGGTCCCGCGGACACCCATGCAGCACCGTAGCCGGGACTGTTGGCAGCGGTCGCGTCGACCACGTCGGTCACCGGCCCGTGATCAGGCTCATCGCCTCGGCGCGCGTCCGGTCCTGCGATTGGAAGATCCCCCGCACCGCGGAGGTGGTGGTCACCGCGCCCGGCTTGCGGATGCCGCGCATCGCCATGCACAGGTGCTCGGCCTCGATCACCACGATCGCCCCGGCGGGCTGCAGCCGATGCACCAGGGCGTCGGCGATCTGGGTGGTCAGCCGCTCCTGGACCTGCGGTCGCTTGGCAAAGCCGTCGACGAGCCGGGCCAGCTTCGAAAGTCCGGTCACCCGGCCATCCCGGCCCGGGATGTAGCCGACGTGCGCCTTGCCGAAGAACGGCACCAGATGATGCTCGCAGGTCGAGTACAGGTCGATGTCCCGCATCAGGATCATCTCGTTGTGGTTCTCGTCGAACGAGGTGTTGAGCACGGTGCTCGGGTCCACGTTCAGCCCGGCGAACTGCTCGGCGTACGCCCTGGCCACCCGGCCCGGGGTGCCGACCAGGCCGGGCCGATCCGGGTCCTCGCCAACGGCCAGCAGCAGTTCGCGGACCGCCGCCTTCGCCCGCGCGCTGTCGAAGGCCGGTTTGCCGTCCACCGGCGGCGGGACCAGCAGACCGTCCACGGCGCTGAGTTGATCGGTCACTGACCCGGTCCCGGCGGCGGTGCCCACGGGTCGATCGGACCCTGCTCGCCAGCAGGGTCACCCGGCGGTCGCTGCGGACGGCCCGCTCCGCGGCCGTCCTTGGTCAGGTCGGGGCCGGCCGAGTACGGACCGGCGGGCCCGCCGCTGGAACCATTGGTCCCATGAGAGCCGTTGGAGCCGTTGCCGTTTGCACCGTTGCCGCCCCGGTAGCCGGGATCGGGATAACCGCCCTGGCCGCCGCCGGGACCCTGCCCGGGTCCGGGCTGCCAGCCCGGGAGCGGCGCGAGCGGCCCCGGCAGCACCCCGCCGGTCCAGTTCGGCGGCAACTGCGACGGGCCCGGGCCGGCGGCCCCCTGGCCGGACTGCAGCTGACCGGACGCGGGGAAGCCCGGACCGGTGTTGTAACCGCTCTGTCCCGGGTAACCGGACACCGCACCGACCGGAACCGCCTCGCGACCGTCCTGGCCCTCCTGCGGAGGGGGCCACGGCTCGCCGCGCTCGATGGCCAGCTCGCCCGGCGTCTTGATCGGCGGCCGATCCGACGGCAGCCGCGGCCCGAACTCGTCGAAAGTCGTTATCCTGGGGCGCTTCTCGACCTCCGCGAAGATCACCTCGAGATCCCGGCGGTCCAGCGTCTCCTTCTCCAGCAGCGCGGAGGCCAGTGAGTCGAGGATGTCCCGATAGGTGTTCAGCACCGCCCAGGCTTCGGTGTGCGCGGCCTCGATCAGCGCGCGCACCTCGCCGTCGATCTCGCTGCCGACCTCGATGGAGTACTCGGGGCCGCTGCCATAGGTGCGGCCCAGGAACGGTTCGTCGTCGCCATGGCCGTACTTGACGGCGCCCAGCTTGGCCGACATCCCGTACTCGGTGACCATCGCGCGGGCGATCTTGGTGGCCTGCGCGATGTCCGACGAGGCGCCGGTGGTCGGTTCGGCGAAGACCAGTTCCTCGGCGGCCCGGCCGCCCATGGCCATCACCAGCCGGGCGATCATCTCCGACCGGGTCATCAGCGACTTGTCGTCCTCGGGAACGACCAGTGCGTGCCCACCGGTGCGGCCACGGGGCAGGATCGTCACCTTGTAGACCGGTTCCAGTCCGGGCATCGCCCAGGCGGCCAGCGCGTGCCCGCCCTCGTGGTACGCGGTGATCTTCTTCTCGCTCTCGGAGATCACCTTGCCCCGGCGGGCCGGCCCGCCGACGACCCGGTCGACGGACTCCTCGAGCGCGGCGTTGGTGATCACTGTGCCGAACTCGCGAGCGGTGAGCAGGGCGGCCTCGTTGATCACGTTGGCCAGGTCGGCACCGGACATCCCGACGGTGCGCTTGGCCAGCGGCAGGAAGTCGACGTCCGGGGCGAACGGCTTGCCCTTGGAGTGCACCGCCAGGATGGCCTGCCGGCCCTTGAGGTCGGGCTGACCCACCGGGATCTGCCGATCGAAGCGGCCGGGCCGCAGCAAGGCGGGATCCAGGATGTCCGGGCGGTTGGTCGCGGCGATCAGGATGATGCCGCCCTTGGTCTCGAAGCCATCCATCTCGACCAGCAACTGGTTGAGGGTCTGCTCGCGCTCGTCATGGCCGCCGCCCATGCCGGCACCACGGTGCCGGCCGACCGCGTCGATCTCGTCGACGAAAATGATGGCCGGCGAGTTGGCCTTCGCCTGTTCGAACAGGTCGCGAACCCGGGAGGCTCCGACACCGACGAACATTTCGACGAAATCCGAGCCGGAGATCGAGTAGAACGGGACTCCGGCCTCGCCGGCGACGGCCCGGGCCAGCAGTGTCTTGCCGGTTCCGGGCGGCCCGTAGAGCAGCACGCCCTTGGGGATCTTGGCGCCGAGCGCCTGATAGCGGGCCGGGTTGGCCAGGAAGTCCCGGATCTCGTCCAACTCCTGGACGGCCTCGTCGGCGCCCGCGACGTCGGTGAACTTCGTCACCGGCATGTCCTTGGTCAGCAGTTTCGCCTTGGACTTGCCGAACGAGAGGACCTTGTTGCCGCCGCCCTGCGCGTTGTTCATCATCCACAGCAGGAACAGGATGATCAGACCGACCGGGATCAGGTAGATGAGCAGCGAGAAGAGGGTCGATTCCGAGGCGACGACGGTGTTGTAGCCACCGGAGATGGTTGCGGCCTGGACGTCCTTGAAGATCTCGTCGGTGGACTGCGCCGGGTAGGACGCGTAGATCTTCGTCGCGCCGTCGACCGGGTTGGTCAGGTCGAGGCGGAGCCGCTGCTCCTTGTCGTCGATCGTCGCCTGCGTGACGTTGCCGTCCTTGAGCTGTGCGAGCGCGACCGACGTCGGCTGCGTGACGTAGCCGCGGGTCTCGTCGGCGAAGTAGGAGTACATCAGGTACAGCACCAGCACCACCGCGATCCACACCAGCGGTGAGCGGAGCAGGCGTTTCTTGTCCATGTGGCTTCCGGCCGCGAACGGCCTCGACCCTCCCTGACGTTCTCGAGTGTGGTGGCCCGAAAAGTCCGGAGGTTGGGGGCTCGGGAGCCCGCAGATCCGGGCAGCGCGGGGCGCGACCAGTGGGTTCAGACTACCGCGCACCCCCGACGGGGCAGCCGTCGAACAATGCGCTGCTAGCCGAGAGCTGAACGCCCGCGGGTTGCCGGGGGTTCCCCGCCCGGCAACCCGGGCCGGCCGGCCCCGGCGATCAGCGGTATATGTGCTCGCCGAGCAGCCCGACGAAGGGCAGGTCCCGGTACCGCTCGCTGTAGTCCAACCCGTAGCCGACGACGAAGTCGGTCGGGATGTCGAAGCCGATGTACCGGACGTCGACCTCGACCTTGATGGCCTCCGGCTTGCGCAGCAGCGCGACCACGTCGATCGCGGCCGGCCCGCGGGTGGCCAGGTTCCTCAGCAGCCAGGACAGCGTCAGCCCGGAGTCGATGATGTCCTCGACGATGATCACCCGGCGGCCGGTGATGTCCCGGTCGAGGTCCTTGAGGATGCGCACCACGCCGGAGGACGACGTCGCCGAGCCGTAGGACGTGACAGCCATGAATTCCAGTTCCGACGGGATCGGCAGGGCCCTGGCGAAGTCGGTCAGGAACATCACCGCACCCTTGAGGACACAGATCAGCAGCGGCGGGCTGTCCAGGCTGTGATCGGCGGCCACCGCCCTGGCCAGATCGACGATCTTCGCCTGCAGGTTCTCCGCCGAGATGAGCATCGCCGACAGCTCGCCGTGGTAGCCGTGTTCGGCCCCCGGGTCCCAGGCCGCCGTGGCCGCGACCGCGTCCGCGCTGCTCACCTGGGTGGTGGTCAGCCTCGGCCAAGAGTCACCAGCGGTCACGGCTCTCCCTGGGTGGGTCGCACGTCGGGGTTCGACGTCAGGATTCGACGTCAGGGTTCGACGTCAGGATTCGACGTCAGGATTCGACGTCCGGATTCAACGTCCGGATTCAACGTCCGGATTCAACGTCCGGATTCAACGCTGTGCTGAGCTTGCCACTTGCCGGGCCCGGAGCTCACGGCGGGTCGCCCGCCGATCACCGCCCGATTGCCGCGGGCCGGCTGGGCTGCAGACGCACGACGTCACCGGTCCGGACCACGTCCAGACCGCCGGAGATCCGCACCTGCGGTGGGCCGGCACGGTCCCTGACCTGCGCGACCATCCTGGTCAGCTGCTGATGGCCGAGCGGTCGGGCGCCGCCGGCCGCCGCCCAGTCGCGCAGCACCCGGCCGATGATCGCGGCGGGCTGCGCGGCCAGCGCGGGCGCGTCCAGCGATCCGTCCGGGGCGGTGACGCCGGCCAGTACAGCCCGGGCCAGCTCGTCCAGCGCGTCCAGATCCTGGGCCATCAGGCCGGCGGTCCTGGCCAGCGCACCGCGCACTCCGCCGCCCAGCACCTCGTCCAGCAACGGCAGCACCTCGCGGCGCAGCCTGACCCTGGTGAACGCGGGGTCAATGTTGTGCGGGTCGTCCCAGGGGGTGAGACCGGCCGCCCGGCAGGTCGCCTCGGTGTCGGCCCTGGTGACACCGAGCAGCGGGCGGCCCCACGGCGGCCGCCAGGGCCGCATACCGGCGATCGATCGCGGCCCGGAGCCGCGGGCGAGCCCGAGCAACACGGTCTCTGCCTGGTCGTCGGCGGTGTGCGCGAGCAGCACCGGGCACGGCGGGCCGGGCCGGGCAACGCGCTCCGCCAGCTGTCGCAGCGCGCCGTATCTGGCACGGCGCGCGGCGGCTTCCAGGCCGCCGGAGCCGGACACCTGCACCGTCAGCACCCGGACCTGCTGGTACCCGATGCCGGCCAACTCGTCGGCGGTGGCTGCGGCCCGGTCGGCGGAGCCTGCCTGGAGTCCGTGGTCGACTGTCGCGGCCAGCACCGGGCGCCCGGTCCCGGCCAGTGCCGACCTGGCGGCCAGCGCCAGGGCCAGCGAGTCGGCGCCACCGGAGCAGGCGACGACGAGCGGCTGGTCCGGGGCACCATGCCGGGCGACGAACGATCGGACCGCCGCGAGGACCGCGGCCGGCCCGGGATCCTGCAGCATGGCAGCGCCGGTCAGCCGTGCACCCTGCGGACCCAGGCCGACGGGTCGGTGATCTCCGCGCGGGTCGGCAGGGTGTCCGGTGACGTCCAGACGGCGTTGAACGAGGCCATCCCGACCTGGTCGACGACGGCCCCGACGAACGCCCCACCCTTCACGTACTGCGCGAGCTTCATGTCCATCCCGAGCAGCGCGCGCAGCAGCCGGTCGATCGGTCCCTTGGTGCGCTGCCGCCGCTGGCTGAACGAGGAGCGGATGGCCGTCACCGACGGCACGACCGAGGGGCCCACGGCGTCCATGACGTGATCCGCGTGCCCCTCCAGCAGCGTCATCAGGGCCATCAACTGGTTGAACACGACCCGCTGTTCCGGCGACTGGATGCCCTCGATCCAGGACTTGCCGCTCCCGTCGCGGCCGGCGCCGTCCGGGCTTGCCTTGTCACCGCCGCGGATGGAGTCCACCGCGCGGCGCAGCATCTCCGACGGGTCGGTGTCGGCCTTTTCGGCAAAGTCGGCGACCAGCGAACGGAAATAGTCGCGGAGCCAGCTCACCGCGGTGAACTGCAGTCGATGGGTGCTCTCGTGCAGGCACACCCACAGCCGGAAGTCGGTGGGATCGGCGGCCAGCTCCCGCTCGACCTTGACGATGTTGGGCGCCACCAGCAGCAACCGGCCCGGGCGCGCAGGGTCGCCGCCGAGCGGGTCGAACTGGCCGAGCACCTTGCCGGACAGGAAGCCGAGGATGGCGCCGACCTGCGATCCGGCGACGTTCCTGGTCCACCTGCCCGGTGTCTTGCCACCTGCCTTACCGAGCTTGTCGATCAGCGGCGCGGCGAGCAGTTCCATGCCCTGGGCGGTGGCCTTCACCCAGCCGGGCCGGTCGACCACGTCCGCGTCGTCGACGGGGAGGCCGTGGCCGAGGCCGGTGGTGTCGCGGACAACGAGTTCTGCGCGGGCGGAAAAGGCCCGCAGGTCAGCGACGACCGCTGCGGCCTCTGCGGGGGTCACGGTCGGCCCCATCGGCGCCAGCCGTTGGCCGGCCCGCACCGCCGCCGGCCAGTCGATCGGTGCCGTCACTACGTCTACGCCCACGACAGCCACGGTAGAGCACCGCCCTGCGGGCCAGGTCCGCCTAGGCCCCGGCGGCCGGATCGCGGAGTGTCGGCGCTGCCGGTCAGGTCTGACCGTGCCGTCAGCTGCAGCCGCAGCCGCGGAGCCCCGCAGCGACGGCGTCCTGCGCAGCCCGGGTCCTGCCGTTGACACCGTTGGAGTTGAAGGCGAACACCAGTATTCGGCCGTCGACGTCCGGCACGTATCCGGCCAGTGCGTAGGTGACCTCCAGGGAGCCGGTCTTGGCCCGCACCCAGCCGGCGCCGGACTTCGACCCGTCGTCGGTGAACCGATCGGCGAGGCTGCCGGACACCCCGGCCACCGGGAGACCGGTGAGCAGGTTCCGCAGCGCCGGCGTGGTTCCCTGCACGGCGAGCGAGACGACCTGGGCCAGGATCGCGGGTGGCACCCGGTCCTTGGTGGAGATGCCGGAGCCGTCGAACAGCTCGACGCCGATGGTGTCGATCTTCAAGGCCTCCATGGCCTCGATGATCGCCGCCGAAGCGCCGGTGAAGCTCGGCGGCGCACCGCGGGCGATCGCCACCTGCCTGGCGAGCGCCTCGGCGAGCACGTTGTCGGACTTCTCCAGCGCCTGCGCCAGCAGCACGGACATCGGCTGCGAGGAGACCTGGCCGATCACGGTGCCTCCCTCCGGTGCGGTGCCCGCGACCAGCGGGAGGTCCGGCGTGCCGAGCAACCGGGCCAACGCCTTGCCTGCGGTGTTGGCCGGATCGCCGGTTCGGACCGACTCCTCGTTGGCCGGGTCCTCCCGGTCACCGTCGACCATCAGCGGCGACATCCGCGTGATGAAGCCCTGTGCGCTGCCCGGGGTACCGCGGATGTCGCCGGTCTGCCAACCGTCGGCGAGATCGGGGCCACTCCAGTAGTCGGTGTCCAGCACGATGCGTTTGACGTCCACCCCGCTGGCCTTGACCTGCGCGGCCAGATCGGACATGAGCGGCGCGCCGTCGTACACCGTTCCGACCCCGGCGTTCCGGGCGGACAGGGTGACGTCGCCGCCGCCGACCAGCACGATGTCGCCCTCCTGATCGCCCTGGACGACCTTGGTGACAAAGCGGCTTGTCGGGTCGACCGAGGTGAGCAGGGCGGTTCCGGTGAGCATCTTCGCCGTGGACGCCGGGATCTGCGGAGTGTTCGAGTCCTTGTTCCACAGCACCGATCCGGTCGCCGAGTCGATGACGACGCCGGTGAACTGGGCGAGATCGGGGTTCGCCAGTTGCCCGGCCAGCTGCGCTTCGATGCCTGCGGTGCTGGGCACCTTTTCCGAGGCCGCCATCGGGGCAATCCTGGGCGGCGGCGCCGCCACGGGTGGGTCGACGATCTCGGCGGTCGACGTCGACGAACCGGACGCCGTGGTCGTCGAATCGCGGGATCCGACGAAGACCACCACGCCGATCACCACGACGGCGAGCACCACGATGGACGCGACGATGATCGCCAGCCGACGCGATCGGGGAAACGCGGCCACGGAAACTCCTCTTCACCGACCTACCACAGGGTGGGATCGCACAGCACGGCACGTACGGCGAGCCCGCCGGACCTGGTCCAGACTAGAGTCTGACGAGGCCGCGGCCGGGCCATCGATCGGCGACATCACCGGATCGCGCCCGACATACGGGCTCGTGGTGGGGATCGCCCGGTTGCCGCTGCCCGGATCGACGCACAGGCGAAAGGTGACACTCGTGGACTTCGACGTGACCATCGAAATCCCTAAGGGCAGCCGCAACAAGTACGAGGTGGACCATCATTCGGGTCGCATCAGGCTCGACCGGACCCTGTTCACCGCCACGCAGTACCCCGCCGATTACGGCTTCATCGACGACACCCTGGGCCAGGACGGCGACCCGCTGGACGCCCTGGTGTTGCTTGCCGAGGCCACCTTCCCCGGCTGCCTGGTCACCGCGCGGGCGATCGGCATGTTCCGGATGACGGACGAGGCCGGCCCGGACGACAAGGTGCTCTGCGTGTCGGCCAACGACCCACGGCAGGAGCACCTGCAGGACATCGGGGACCTGAACATCTTTGAGAAGCTGGAGATCCAGCATTTCTTCGAGGTGTACAAGGATTTGGAGCCCGGCAAGAGCGTCGAGGGCGCGAACTGGGTGGGTCGGGAAGAAGCCGAGATCGAGATCGGCATCTCCTACGACCGGGAGAAGAAGCGACTGGTCGCTGAGGCAGCCATCGCGACCGGGGACCGGCACACGCACCGGGGCTGACTTCCGGTCCGGTCCAGCCGGGAAAGGCCGCATCCTCCAGCCGGATCGGCGCCGGCTGGACGAGTTCGGCTGGTCCGGTGACCGCTTGCTACCAGCGTCCGCCGCGCTGCACCTCGCGCAGCCGGGGTCGGACGTCCAGGAGGTAGACCAGACTGCCGGTCAGGCCCGCGAGCCAGAGCAGCCCTTGCGGGGCGAAGGCACCCCCGAAGAAGCCCAAGCCGAGCACAACGGCGCAGGCCACGGTGATGCCGGCCCAGGTGCCCTTGGTCTGCTTGTCGGCAGCCGCGAAAGCGTCCGACCGGCGACTGGCGGCATCAACCGCCGCGAAGACACCGGTGATGGCGCCGCCCACGGCGAGTATCCAGGTCACGATCTCGATGATCGGCAAGATCAGTCCCACCCGATAAGGGTACGTGCAGAGCGGGCGGCGTCCAGCATGCCGTGGTGATTCACCGCTCGGTGGAGCTTGCGTGTCGCTGCGACACCGCCCGGATCGGCCGGAAGAGTCGCGCTGAAGGACCGCGCCAAGACCCACCGATCGCCGACGGCAAAGGCCGGGAATCCGATGGATTCCCGGCCTTTGGTCACTCCGCCTGCGCGAACAGGCAGCTCCAGGTCACCGGTCGGTGGTGTCGGTCTTCCGGGTGACCGTCGTTGCGGGTGCCGGCCTTGGCAGGGGCTGCCCTAGGCGCTGGCCGGCTTGTGGGTAGCCGTCTTTCGGGTGGCCGGCTTTCGGGTGGCCGGCTTTCGGGTGGCCGGCTTGCGCGCGGCCGCTGCCTTCGGCGCCCCGGCCTTCGGCGCCCCGGCCTTGGCGGCCGGCTTGCTCGCACTGCTGGTCGCGGTCCGGACCCGCGGCGCCCTGGTGGCTGTCGTCTTCGGGGCGGCCTTGGCAGCAGCCTTCGGAGCCGATGCCTTGGCCGGCGCGGCCTTGGGAACAGCGGCCTTGGGAACAGCGCCGTTGGTGGATGCGGCCCTGGCGGTCGCGGCCGTGACGGTCGCGGCCTTCTCGGCGGCGACCTTCGAAGCCCGGGCGGCCTTGGGAGCCGCCGTGGTCACGGTGCCGTTGACCGTGGCCGCAGCGCGGGCGCGCTGCGGTGCGACGACGTCGGCGTCCACCACGGTGCCGGGCTTCAGCGACGACGCGCGCACCTTGGACCACGTGCGGTCGCCCCGGTCGGCCAGGCTGTCGTAGATCGAGGCGACCAGCTGGGTGTAGGCCTCGAGGGTGTCACGGACCGAGTCGGCGGACAGGTCGCTGGTGAACTCGGACACCTTCCCGGGGAGCTCGGCGACCAGTTCCTGCGCCCGCGCGGGGATCTGCGCGGCGAAAGCCTGGATCGCGTCGGCGACCTCCATGGCCACCTTCTGTGCGCGCTCCGGCAGATCGGTGGCGGAGCGCTGCGCCTTCTCGGGCAGGTCGGCAACTGCATGCTGGGCCTTGCCGGGCAGGTCGGCGACCGCGTGCTGGGCTTTTGCGGGCAACTCGGCCGCAGCTTCCTGGGCCTTGCCGACGTACCCGGCTGCGGTCTCCTGCACCTTGCCGACATAGTCGGTGGCCACCTGCTGCGCCTTGCTGACGTACTCGGTTGCGACGCTGACGTAGTCGGTCGCCACCTGCTGCGCCTTGGCGGGCAGCTCGGCGGCGAACGTCCGGACGTCGACGTTGCGCGAGGTGTTCTCGGCGTACTGCTTCATCAGGCTCTCGCGCAGCGCAGCCAGTTGTTCGACAGCGAGATCGCCGGCGCCGATGGCGGCCAGCAGTGGCCTCGGCAGATCGTCGAAGCGATCAGCGAGCTGCTCGATGGCATTCTCGGAAACGGTACGGATATCAGTGACGATGGACATGTGGTGCTCCTTCCGGCATCAGGTCGATGCCTTGGTGATGTGGTTCTCCTCGATGGAACGCTCAGCTGCGTCGGTCTGGCCGACGACGGTGCCCGGATCCGGTGGCAACAGGTCGACGACCGACGGTTCGACCGCCCGTGGTTCGCCGATCGACGGTGGCTCAGCCAGTGCCGGTCGGGCAGTCTCCGCCTCCCGGCGAAACGCCGCGTAGATGTCGATCAGCGCCGACTTCTGCCGTTCGGTCAGCACCTCGTCCCCGCGGATCGCCAGCACAACCTCGGGGGCGTCCGCGGTCTCCAAGATCCCGGCCTTGGCCAGCAGCGACTCGACGGAGATGGACAGCCCATGGGCGATCTGGGCCAGGATCTCGGCGCTCGGTCGTCGCAACCCCCGCTCGACCTGCGACAGGTACGGGTTGGAGACACCGGCCTTCGCCGCGAGACCCCGGATCGAGATCTGCGCGGCGGTCCGTTGCTCCCGGATGAAATCACCGAGATCGCGAACCGGCGTCAGCATCGGGTTCAGGTCCATGACCCCTCCCGAGTAGTCGCCGTGTCCCCCACAACATCCATTGTACGCGCCGTGCTTGCAATTGCAAGCAGTACAGTTAGCGCAGCTGGGACGGGTGACGCCGGCCAAAGGCGGGCGCAGTGGGTCAGCGGTCCACCGACCAGCCGATGGCGGGTGCGGCGGGGTGGTCGTAGGCCACGACCACCTGGGCGTGGTCGACCGGCCGATCCTGCGCCCGATAGCGCGCGAACCCCGCGAGCCACCACTGCCGGTCGGAGGGCAGCGCGCGGGCCAGCCGGGCAGGCGACACCTGCAGGTGCACGACGGCATCCAGCGCAAGGGTGCCGACCTGCAGGAAGGGTCCGTCGAGCAGCAGGGCGGACCTGGGGTCGGCCACCGCGGGCGCCCCCCGAACCGAGCGATCTGTTTCCGGATCCCGCAGCCGCCGCAGATAGCCGCCGGAACCGCCCGGTCCCAGCGGGTCGAGCACCTCGCGGCGCAACGCGGGCGCGTCCAGCCATCCGCTGACCAGCATGTCGACGTCGGTGCGGCCGAGCTCGAGGCGCAGCGATGCCGGCCGCCACCACCACCTGGTGGAGACCCTGATCGCGGGCCGTCCGAGAATCCGGAGCCGGGCGGCAACCGCATCGGCCAGCTCCTGCGCACCGATCTCGGCAGCGCCGTCGAACCCGATCCGCGGATGCTCGGCGCCCAGCCCGCGGATCCAGTCGGCCAGGTCGCCCACCAGCCGGTCGGGCGTCACCGCGGTGAATCGCACCCGACCACAGTGCCTCAGCCGTTGTTCAGGCAGAGGCAGAACGGATGACCGGACGGATCGAGGTAGGCGCGGAAGCTACTAAGCGTCTTCGGTTCTCCGGTCGGCCTGGCACCGATGGCCACTACCTGCGCTTCGGCAACGTCAAGATCATCGACCGTCACGTCCAGGTGGAACTGTTGTGGAACGGTGGGATCCGGCCAGGTCGGGGGCACCAGGTCCGGCGCGAGTTGGAACGCCAGGCCCGCGGCCGAATCGCCGCGGACGGTCACCCAGTCGCCGTCCTCGCGGACGATGCGCCAGCCCAGCAGCGCGCAGTAGAACTCCGCGAGCCCACGCGGGTCGGGCGTGTCGAGCACCACCAGGTCGAACGTCGCGATCGGGCCGCCGGGCGGTGCCGTCCCTAACGGTGTGGTCCAGGCCGGTGTGGTCGAGGCCGGTGTGGTCGAGGACGGTGTGGTCGAGGACGGTGTGGTCGAGGACGGTGTGGTCGAGGACGGTGTGTTCGGTGCCGGTGTGGTCGATGCCATGGCTGACATCACAGCACCCGGCACCGACAGTCAGCGGAGCAGCAGCTCGGCGACGGTGTAGATCACCAGTCCGGCGAGTGCGCCGACGACGGTGCCGTTGATCCGGATGAACTGCAGATCGCGGCCGACCTGCAGTTCGATCTTCCGGCTGGTGGCCTCGCCGTCCCAGCGGGCGATGGTCTCGTCGATGATCCCGGTGATGCTGCGGGCGTGGTTGCGGGCCAGATACCCGGCCGTGTCGGCCACCCACCCGTCCACCTTGGCGGCCATCGGGCCGTCATCGGACAGCTGCCGGCCGAAAGCGACGAGTCCGTTGGTCACCGATGTACGCAGCGGTGAGTTCGGATCCTCGGCGGCCTGCACCAGCGCATCCTTGATCGACTTCCACGCGCCGGCGGCCAGCGAACGCACCTCCGCGTTGGTGACGATCTGGTCCTTGATCGACTCGGCCCGCTCGATCGTCGCGGGGTCGGTCTGCAGGTCCTCGGCGAACTCGGCCAGGAAACGGTCCAACGCGATCCGGAGCTGATGGCCAGGATCGTTCTTCACCGCCTCGGCGAAGGCCAATACCTCGTTGTAGATGCGGTCGGCGACAAACCCGTCCAGGAACCGTGGCGACCAGGACGGGGCCCGCTGGGAGACGACCCTGGACACGGCGGTGTAGTTGTCCCGAATCCACTCGTAACACCGCTCGACGACGAAATCCACCAGCGGGTGATGATCGCCGCGTTCGAACACCTCGGCGGCGATACGGCCGAGCGGCGGCCCGATCTTGGTCTCAGCGATCTTGCGGCGGGCCATCGATTCGAGGAGGTCGGCGATCTGGTCGTCGCTCAGGACGTTGCTGATGCCGCGGACGGCGGTGGCCAGCTCCGCCGTCACCCGGTCCGCCGATTCCGGGCGGGCGAGATACTCGCCGATCCGCTTGGCGACGGAGAAGCCGGCCAGCTTCTCCCGGACGACCGCCTCGGACAGGAAGTTGGTGGCGACGAACTCCGACAGCGACGAGCCGATGGCGTCCTTTCGGGTGGGGATGATCGCGGTGTGCGGGATCGGCAGGCCCAGCGGCTTCTTGAACAACGCCGTCACCGCGAACCAGTCGGCCAGCGCGCCGACCATCCCGGCCTCGGCCGTCGCCCGCACGTAGCCGAGCCAGGGGTAGCGCGCCTCCAGCGAGAAGGCGATCACGAAGATCACCGCCATCAGCACCAGCGCGCCGGTCGCGACGGCTTTCATCCGGTTCAGCCGGCGACGGCGCTCCTGGTCGGCGGGGCTGAGCTGTTCGGAGTCGAAGGCCGACCCGGCGGTAGCGGAGCGTCCCGCGGTCGGCGGCGCCGCGGTGGGTGCGCCGGTGCCCGCCGCCGGCCGATCCGGATCCACCGGCGGAAACGACCGGGGCGGCGGGCCGGGACTGGGGGCTGACTCGGTGGTGCTCATGACCTCATTGTTCCCGTCCCGGCCCGCAACGACGCCGGCCGTCGACCGGACACGGCAGGAGACACGGTAGGAATAGCGCATGACCCTGGCATCGGAACATCCGGCTACAGTGCACGAAGGGGCCGGGTCGCCCGCCCACCGGCTGGCCGATCCGCTGGTCCGCCGGCTTCGCCCGTATACCACGACGATCTTCGCGGAGATGTCCGCGTTGGCCACCGCCACCGGATCGATCAACCTCGGGCAGGGCTTCCCGGACACCGATGGCCCGGCCTCGTTGCTGGCCGGCGCCCGGCAGGCCATTGCGGACGGCGCCAACCAGTACCCACCTGGACCTGGTATCCCGGCGCTGCGACGGGCCATCGCGGACGCCCGGCTGCGCGATCACGGACAGCGGTTCGACCCCGACACCGAGGTGCTGGTCACCGTCGGGGCGACGGAGGCGCTGGCGGCCGCGGTGCTGAGCCTCGTCGAGCCCGGTGACGAGGTGCTGATGCTGGAGCCGCACTACGACTCCTACCCGCCGATTGTGGCGATGGCCGGCGGCACCCACCGGTCGGTGCCGCTGCGGCCGGACACCGGCGGCCGGTTCGCCCTTGACGTCCACGAACTGGCCGGGGCCGTCGGTCCGCGGACCCGGCTGCTGATCCTGAACTCCCCGCACAACCCGACCGGAACGGTACTCAGCCGTGAGGAACTGGCCGGCATCGCCAGGGTCGCGGTCGACAACGATCTGATCGTGCTCACCGATGAGGTGTACGAGTACCTGGTCTTCGACGATGCCGTGCACCTCCCGCTGGCCACCTTCGACGGCATGGCCGAGCGGACCGTCACGATTTCCAGTGCCGGAAAGACGTTCAACGCCACCGGCTGGAAGATCGGCTGGGCATGCGGTCCGGCCGCGCTGATCGCCGCCGTCCGGGCCGCCAAGCAGTTCCTCACCTACGTCGGCGGCGCGCCCTTCCAGCCGGCTGTCGCCCGGGCGCTGCACGATGAGATGGCCTGGGTCGCCGCCCTGCGGGACAGCCTGCAGGGCAAGCGGAATCGGCTGTGCGCGGGGCTGTCCGCAGCGGGGTTCGGGGTCCACCGGCCGCAGGGCACCTACTTCGTGATGACCGACATCAGGCCGTTGGGCGCCACCGACGGCATGCAGTTCTGTCTCGACCTGCCGGAGCGAGCCGGTGTCGTCGCCGTGCCGGACGAGGTGTTCCACGACAACCCACAGGACGGGAAGCCGTTCGTGCGCTTCGCGTTCTGCAAACGGGACGAGGTCATCGAAGAGGCCGTCGGCCGACTGGCGGGCATGCGATGAGCACCACGACCGACCGCATCGCGAGTCTGCTGGCCCGCTCCCCGGTGATCGACGGCCACAACGACCTGGCCTGGGCGCTGCGCAAACAGGTCGCCTACGACCTGAGCCAGCGGGACATCGCCGTCCACCAGGAGGCCCTGCACACCGACATCCCCCGGTTGCGGGCGGGCGGGCTTGGTGCGCAGTTCTTCTCGGTGTACGTCCCGGGAACCCTGGTCGGCGGCGCGGCCGTCACCGGAACCCTGGAACAGATCGATTGTGTGGCACGAATTGTCGCTGCCTATCCGGAGACGTTCGAGGCCGCCAGGTCGGCCTCCGACGTCCGGCGGATCATCGCCGACGGGCGGATCGCGACCCTGCTGGGGGCCGAGGGCGGGCACAGCATCGACAACTCGCTGGGCGTGCTGCGCGTGCTGCGCCGGCTCGGCGTGGCCTACCTGACGCTCACCCACAACCAGAACGTGCCGTGGGCCGATGCCGCCACCGACGTGCCCGCGGTCGGCGGGCTCACCGCGTTCGGCCGCGACGTGGTGCTGGAAATGAACCGGATCGGCATGCTGGTCGACATCTCGCATGTGGCGACGTCGACAATGCGCGCGGCACTGGACGTCTCGCGCGCACCGGTGATTTTCTCGCACTCGTCGTGCCGAGCGCTGACCGACCACGTCCGGGACGTGCCGGACGACGTGCTGGAGCTGCTCACCGGTAACGGTGGGATCGTGATGATCACTTTCGTCGACGATTTCGTCTCGCAGGCCTGCGCCGACCGGTCCGCCGCCGAGGATGCGAAGCGGCACGCGCTCGGATTGGACAAGGTGACGATCTACACCGAGCACGCCGGCGAGCACCTCGACCCGGCGGCGGTCGCCGAGCTGGACCGATGGCGGGCGGAGAACCCCGCTCCGGCGGCCACTCTCGCCCAGGTGGCTGATCACGTCGAGCACGCACGTGAGGTCGCCGGCGCCGCGCACATCGGCCTGGGCGGCGACTACGACGGCACCACCGGGCTGCCCGTCGGCCTGCAGGACGTCTCCACCTACCCCGCGTTGCTCGCCGAGCTCGCCGACCGCGGCTGGTCCGACGCCGACCTCGCAGGCCTCACCGGCGGCAACATCCTACGGGTGCTGCAGGCCGCCGAAGACGTCGCGGAGCCCGGGTTCGGCGCCTGATCGAGCCGGCCCACCTTGGTTAGCCGGGCCAGCAGAGCGGCCGGGCCGGTCGGGCGCGCCTGACCGAACACGTGGCCCCGGGGTAGCCGGGCCAGCCGCGCCCAGCGCGCCGCTATCAGGGTTCGCCACACCCGCCAGGGCTTCGGGACAACCGCCGCGCCGGTTGTCCAGTGACCGCCCAAGTTGTCTCGATCAGGCTCACCAATTCAGAGCTGGGAAAGCGCCTGCAAGACACCGGCATGGACCGCAGCGTGAAGTTCAATCGCGGATCGCTCTACATGGTGGTCGAGCAGTTGACCAAGGCCGGGTTCATCGCGGCGCAGGAGACCGTGCGGGACACCCAGCGCCCCGAGCGCACCGTCTACGCCCTGACCCAGCGGGGTCTCGCCGAGCTCTACGACTGGATGCGGGAACTCGTCGCCGAGCCGAAGCACGAGTACCTGCAGTTCGGCGTGGCCCTGGCACTGCTCAGCGTGCTGCCGCCCGGGGAGGCCGGCGAACTGCTCGGCCGGCGGCTCACGACGCTGGGCGCGGACCTCGACGAGGTCAAGGAGAACAAGCGCACCGCTACGGAAAGCGGCGTCGGCTGGCTGTTCCTCATCAAGGAGGACTACCGACTTGCTTTGCTGGAGGCAGAATCCCGGTTCGTCACCGGGCTGATCGCCTCGCTGTCACAGCCGGAACACGTCCGGAAATGGGAAGAAGACTTCGGGAGACTGACATGACAGAGGTACGCACAGCACTGGTCATCGGCGGCGGTATCGCGGGCCCGGTGATGGCCTTGGCCCTGCGGAAAGCGGGCATCGACGCGACCGTGTTCGAGGCGCACGACGGCGCCGCCGACGGCATCGGGGCCATGCTCACGGTGGCCCCCAACGGGTTGGCGGCACTGCAATTGCTCGACGGTGCGCACCCTGATCGATCCGCGGGCCCCCGGGCCGCGGATCGTCCCGCTGCTGAATTTCGGCGCAACGGCAGCGATCTCGGTCCCGACGGACCCCGAGGCGATGTACTTCGTCTTCGGCCGGCGGGGATTCATGGGCTACTGGGCGCAACCCGACGGGACCACCCCATGGTTCAGTAACCTGCCGTCTGACCGGCAACTGACGATCGCGCAGGCCCAGCAGGTGCCGGCCCAGGAGTGGTTGGCGCTGCTGGCAGACCGGCACTCCGACGACCTTCCGGGGTGTGAGCTGATCGCGAACACCGCACCGGAGCAACTGGTCTCACTCGGTTCGATGGAGATCATGCCGTCGGTGCCACAGTGGCATCGCGGCCGGCTGGTGCTGGTCGGTGACTCGGCCCACGCGCCGTCATCCAGTGGAGAAAGTCGCCCTCCGCGCCGCGAAGACCAACAACAGCAAGGGTTTCGGCCCGCTGGCCGGCGCCCTGATGGGGCTGCTCATGCCGCTGGCGCTCAAGACCGTCATGAGTCCCGAGCGCACCCTGGGTGCCGAGCAGCGGTTCACCATCGACTGGACCGCGAGGGTCGGCGCCGCACGCTCAGTCGCCTAGCGTCGTCACGCCGGTGCGCATCACCAACGCCCCGGCACCCTCGTCGTAGTCGAGCCCCACCGAGATCGAGGCGACCTCCGCCAGCGAGTGCAGATGTGTTCCACCGCAGGGGATCCGGGGTGACGCGGAAGGCAGGTGGCAGACCCACTCACGCAGGTCGGTCAAGGCCGGGCCGCCGGTCTCGACGGTGATGGCCGCCCCGGTCGCCACCCAGCCGGCGAGCAGCTCGTTGGCCGACGCGACGACGTCCGGCAGCGCCGCCGCCAGGCCGTCGGTGTGGAAGCCCTTCTTCCGTAGCGAGCGGCCGATCCGGTAACGGTCGACGGCGGCGAACGGTTCGATCCGGGATGAGGTGATGGAAAGTTGGTCGAAGGACGGATTCCCCAAGCCGTCGGTGGCCACCTGCTTGCGCCAACGGCCGGCCATCGCGGCGTTGAGGGCCAGCGCGGCGGTGTGGCAGCCGGTGTGTCCGGCCGACAGCGCGGCGCGGTGGTCGGGGTCCACCGTCAGCGTCACCCGGTCCCCCTCGGCGATCACCGACCCGCCGGCGGGCACTACATGCACGACGACGAACGCCCAGCCCGGCTCGCCGCGCCGGACCGGCACCGCGTCCCCGACGTACAACGCGGACCCGTCGGTCGCCCCGACGACACAGTCGACCAGTGGCAGTTCGCGGTCGCCGACAGTGACCGTGCCCCGGTCGGGTCCCTGATCAGGCCAGCGGAAATCCACCGGATGGCACGGGGTGCTGTCGGTGACGATGAGCCTTCGATCGCCCTCGGTGGTCACGGACAGTGCCGTCGCCCGACCAGTGAGCATTCCGCTCGGAAAGGTGACCAGAGAGTCGTTGTGAGGCAATGGCATGACGGTAGTGTCTCCCGTCCGTTCGTTGACCGACCAAGTTCGCGCGCAGCACTTGCGACCGTGCACCGACGGGGGTAGGAAGGGTCCACACGAGGGGCGGCCGCGACCGCGTCGATGGGAACACCGGCGCGCGGCGCACCACCCCGAGTGAGCCGAAGAACAGGACCGGACGATCGGCTCGGGCAACCGAAGCTCCCCCGACCGTGGCATCGGATGCGGGTCCGGGCTCTGTCTTCGACGCGGAGGGCGGACGTCGCGCAGTCGGATCCGGAAGGGTCGGACGGCTGCGATGGGACCGGGGTCACACCGGCGCCCGGCTGTTGGCGCATCGTTGCGCCGACCCGGGTCCCCCACCGCACAGCGGGGCCCAGCGGACACGCCGGGCCCCGCTCCCACGTCCGGAACCTGCCGCCGCATGGGCCGCCAACTCGGGACGCGGGCGACCCGCCACGCCGCTAGCGTGATCCCGGACCGGCGCCCCGGTCACCGTCGAAAGGAGCGCAGGATGCGCATCGCCATGGCCAACGATCACGCCGGGTACGCCCTGAAGCAGGAGATCAAGGAGCTGCTGCGGGTCGCGGGTCATGAGGTGGTCGACTCCGGCACGCACGATGAGAATGCCTGCGATCTGCCGGATTTCGCCTACCCTGCGGCGCTGGCCGTCGGCCGCGCCGAGGTCGAGCGCGGCATCTTCGTGGACGGCGTCGGATACGGCAGCGCGATGATCGCCAACAAGATCCACGGCGTGTTCGCGGCGGTCTGCCAGGACCCCTTCTGTGCCGGGCTGACCCGGTCGCACTCCAACACCAACGCGCTGTGCTTGGGCGGCAAGATCATCGGCTCCGCACTCGCGCTGGAGATCGTCCGGGCGTGGATGAGCACCGCCTACCTGGGCGGTCCGGGCGGCGAGGAGAAATATCGGCGCCGGGTGGACAAGGTGAATGCCATCGACGCCCGGCACCTGCGGCCACCGTCCACCATCCTGTCCGATGGGGCGCTGCCGGTGGACGGGTCGACCGGCACCTGACCGCGTGCCAGATTGGTGTCATGACGGGGCGGGAAGGTCGTGGCCGGTGGTGCCGGTCCAGAGCTGTCCCGGCAGTGCTTGCCATCGCGCTGGCCCTGACGGCATGCTCGCCGGATCCGAACAGCAGCGTCGCGACCAGGACGACCAGTACGACCGGCACCCAGGCACTGACGTCCAACCCGACCACGCCGACCGGCACCGGTCCTGCCCCCACCCCGCCGACGACGGCAGCCGACGGGTCGGCGCCGCACAGCCCCGCCGCGGCGCCCGCCCCACCGGCGCCGCCACCGCCTTCCGAGGCTCCGCCGTCGCCGCCGTCCGCCGCGGAACCCACGCCGCCACCGCCACCGGTGGTGCCGGAGCGCGACACCCCGGCCCCGGCGGCCGGCTTCCACAGCTCGATCAGCGACATCGACCCGGTGACCGCGGAGCGGATGGCCAGCAGTTGGCGACCCGGGTGCCCGGTGCCGCTGTCGGACCTGCGCTTGGTGACCCTCACCTACCGCGGGTTCGACGGCGCCGATCATGACGGCGGGCTGGTGGTCGCGGCCGCCGTTGCGACCGACGTCACCGGGATATTCCGGCGGCTGTATGACGACGGCTATCCGATCGCCTCGCTGCGGCTGGTGGAAGATTTCGCCGGGGATGACGACGCGTCGATGGCCGCGGACAACAGCTCGGCGTTCAATTGCCGTCCGGTGACCGGCGGCGGCGGCTTCTCCGAGCATTCCCACGGCACGGCGATCGACCTGAACCCGGTGCAGAACCCCTACCTCAGAGGCACTCTCGTGTTGCCGGAGCAAGGCAGGGCCTACCTGGACCGACCGGCAGAGCCCGGGGTGATCCGGGCGGGTGATGCCGTGGTCACCGCGTTCGCCGACCACGGTTGGAGCTGGGGCGGCAACTGGACCGGACCGGTCGACTACCAGCACTTCTCGGTCAGCGGCCGCTGAGCAGGCAGCGCCCGCGGGGACACCGGGGCGCCGGCTGCCGACCATCGGCACGGTCCAGAGGCACGCGGCCGCGCTGCCGGGGGGTGATGCTTCTTCTTGCCGGACCTCCTGGCGGGCAGAGTGTGCCGCACCGTGCCGTCATCGGGTCGGCAGCTGTTGACCCTGACACCGTGTCAGGCCGTAGACCGGAGCCATCATGTTCACCATTGGACAGTTCGTCAGGCACGGCCGGGTGTCGGCCCGGATGCTGCGCCACTACGACGCGGTCGGGCTGCTGCAACCGGCGTCGGTCGATCCGCTGACCGGGTACCGGTGGTACGCGGCCGGCCAGTTGGCCCGGCTCAACCGGATCGTCGCGCTGAAGGAGCTGGGCTTCACGCTGCAACAAGTGCAGCAGATCCTCGATGACAAGGTCAGCGTCGAGGAACTGCACGGCATGCTGCGGTTGCGGTAGGCCGAGTTGCAGGTATGGATCGACACCGACGCCGCCCGGCTGGCCAGGTGCGGGCAAGACTCCAGATCATCGAACGGGAGGGCGCCATGCCAACCGATGACGTGCAGATCAAGCGCATTCCGGCGGTCCGGGTCGCCGAACTGACCGGGCTCGCCGCCGGTTTCGCACCGGAGGCCATCGGGCCGCTGATCGGACCGCTGTACGACGAGCTGTGCCGCCGGCTCGACCGTGCCGGGGTGCAGCCGGTCGGTCCTGCGCTGGCCTACTACCAGGACACCCCGGACGGGCAGGTGCAGGTGCACGCCGCGATGCCGGTGAACGCCGATCGGGCCGACGTCGCCGGTGTAGCGGTCGTCGACCTGCCGGAGATCGACCGGGCGGCGACCATCGTGCACCGCGGATCGATGGACGAGGTGATGCCGACCGCCCAGGCCCTGGCGAGCTGGATCGAGAACAACGGCTACCGGTCGGTCGGCCGGATACAACCGTGAGCTGTACCTGCAGGCCGGGGCAGACCGGACCGGGTGGGTGACCGAGTTGAAGGAACCCATAGCGAGAGCCGGACGGGCGACCGGAGATGACTGACGAAACGCTGTTCCGGTCGGCAACCAGCGCGGCGAAGATGCTGCGCTGCAACGAGATCTCCTCGACCGAGCTCACCACGGTGCTGCTGGAACGGATCGAGGCGGTCAACCCGATGGTGAACGCCATCGTCGAGCTGGCGGCGGACAAGGCAGCGAAGGCAGCCCGGGATGCCGACCGCGCACTGGCCCGGGGCGAGCGGGTCGGCCCGCTGCACGGGGGGCCGATGACGATCAAGGACAGCTTCGACGTCGCGGGCCTGCACGCCACCTGGGGCAACCCCGCCTTCGCCGACTTCGTCGCCGGCACCGATGCCGCGGTCGTGCGCCGGCTGCGGCGAGCCGGCGCGATCATCGTCGGCAAGACGAACGTGCACGTCATGCTGGCCGATTTCGGGCAGACTGCCAACGAGGTCTACGGCCGGACCAGCAACCCGTGGGACGTCACGAGGACTCCCGGCGGTTCCACCCGTGGCGGCGCGCGTCGCCTGGGCGCGGTACTTCACCGACGTGGATGTGTTCCTCTGCCCGGCGACCTTCACCCCGGCGTTTCCGCACGACGAAAGGCCGTTCCCGGAACGCACCATCAGCACCCCCGAGGGCGAGAGACCCTATGATGCGCAACCGTTCTGGATCTCGCACGCGTCGCTGACCGGCCCGCCGAACGTCGCCGCAGCGGTTGGTCACACGGCCGGCGGGTTGCCGGTCGGTGCGCAGATCATCGGCCCGGAGTTCGAGGACGACACGGCGATCACCTTCGCCGATCCTGGCCGATGTGGTCGGCGGCCACCGGCAGCCGCCGCTGTAGCGGGTGCAGCGTCGGGCCCGCACCGTGACCGTGAGCAAGCACATTTGCAGGGGGAGCCGCATTCCGGTCGAGCCCGTGCGGGCGGCGGATTCGCTGGACAACTCGTTCGTGGGGTTCCCGGTATTTGCCGCCCGAGGATGTGGCTCAGCCGCTGGCCAGGACGTCGGCCAGGTTGAACCTCACCGGTCGGTCGAGCTGTTCGTAGGTGCATGACTGGGGGTCGCGGTCGGGACGCCAGCGGACGAACTGCGCGGTGTGCCGGAAGCGGACGCCTTCCATGTAGTCGTAGCGGACCTCGACAACCCGCTCGGGCCGGAGCGGAACGAACGACAGGTCCTTGCCGGCGTTCCACCGGCTGGTCTCGTTCTTCCGCGGCGTCCGCTGGCCCCCTTCGTGCGCTGCCCAGTTCCACGGGTGGCCGTCGAAGGTGGTGACCCATGGCTGGAGCTCGTCGAACAGCTTCTTGCGCGTGGCCATCGGGAACGCACCGATGACGCCGACCGATGCGAGTACCCGGCGGTCGTCGTACAGGCCGAGCAGGACCGACCCGATGGTCTCCGGCCCTGATTTGTGCACCCGATAGCCGGCGACCACACAGTCGGCCGTGCGTTCGTGCTTGATCTTGCTCATCAGCCGTTTGTCCGGCTGATAGCGCAGATCCAGCTTCTTCGCGATCAGCCCGTCGAGGCCGGCGCCCTCGAACTCGTCGAACCACCGCTGCGCCTCGGTGAGGTCCTGCGTCGCCGGCGTGATGTGGATCGGCGGCTCGGCGCCGGACAGTGAGTCCAGCAACGCTGCTCGGCGCTCGATGAGGGGAATGCCCATCAGGTTGTCGTCACCGACGGCGAGCAGGTCGAACGCGACGAAACTGGCCGGGGTGGCACCGGACAGCATGGTGACACGGCTGGCGGCGGGGTGGATGCGCTGTTGCAGGGCTTCGAAGTCCAGGGTGTTGCCCTCGATGTTGGCGACGATGATCTCCCCGTCGATCACCGCCCTGGGTGGGAAGTTGGCCAGTACGGCCTTGACCACCTCGGGGAAGTAGCGAGTCATCGGGCGCTCGTTGCGGCTGCCGATCTCGACCTCGTCTCCGTCGCGAAAGATGATGGATCGGAACCCATCCCACTTCGGTTCGTAGAGTTGGTCGGCGGGTATGGCAGAGACCGGCTTGGCCAGCATGGGCGATAAGGGGGGCATGACGGGTAGCTGCACCCGCCTAGTCTGCCCCGCCTGACGCCCGCTCCGCTGCCGGGTGCCGCGCGGGTCAGCTCACCGTCCGGCCCAGGTAGGCCGCCAACCGATCGATGGCGGGCGCGTCCTGGGTGACCGGCTGGGCCGGTCCGAAGGCCTTCCCGCGGCGCGGTCCCTCCGGCGGCATCTGGCGGCGACTGAACTCCAGTTCGACCTCCGCGATGTCGTCGGGCAGCGCCGCGGGCTGACCGGTAGCGCGGGCCAGATCCCAACCGTGGACGAGCATCTCGGTGGTCGCAAGATGGAGCACCACGGCGCCCGGGACCGTCCCGATCGGCACGGTGAACTCGCGGGCGAGCACTGCAGGATCATCGAACCCAGCGAGCAACGCAGCGGCGGCGGTGCGAAATGGTTGCGACAGCTGACCCGCAGGCTGATCGCTGTCGCGCAGTGCGGCGAGCTGGTCAGGCGAGAGGGGCGCCTGCGACACGATGCCGGCCAGTCTTCGACAACTGCCGATCAGGTGCTCGACCAGGTCCCGCACGGTCCAGGGGGCGCACGGGCTGGGTTGCCCCCACTGTTCGTCGCGGACGCCGTCGAGCAACCGGCCGGTGGCCTGGGCCGCCGTCGCGAGATTGTGCACCGCAGGATGATCGATCGCCGGCGTCATCGCTGATCCCCCCGTCCAGGCACCCCGTCCAGCGGCGCCACCCGACTACCGACCCGCCCGGGCGGCGCCGACGGACCCGTCCCATTCCGACAGCGGCGCCGGGTAGGGGTGCCAGTGCTCCTGCCGCCCCAGCCCGGGCAGGTCCCGGCGGCCGTTCGCCCACAGCAGCGTGTCCCAGGTGTCGGTGTTCGTCGGGGCCCACGGGAAGATCCGGTGCACCACCGCCTGGCTCAACACCTCTGAGGGTTCGAACGGCAGGCCCAGCCCGTGCCCGGCATCCCAGGTGTGCACCAACAGTTCGTCGCACGCCATGGCGGCGAAGCCGGAGGCGTCGGCCAAGCCGTCGGGGTGCCAGCCACGCTGCCCTGGCGGCACCCCGTCGACGACCGTGCCCAGCACGGCGGCGTACGCGGTGATCGTCTCGATCAGCGCGGCGGGGTTCTCGGTCGGGCGGACCTTGAGGTCCATCGTGTTCAGCTCGTGCGGACCCGCGGACAGGTCGGTGGAGTACCAGAGCAGCACCTCGGAGATGTACGCCACCACTTCCCGCACCGACCAGGTCATCTCCGGGATCGCACCGTCCCAGTCGCCGTCGACGGCGGCGGAGAGGAAGTTCGCGCTGGCCCGCGCCGATTGATGCACCGTGGATCCGTCCATCCGGTTAATTGTTCCCCGCCGCCGGCCGGGCGTTCACAGCGACCCGGAAGGTCGCCTTGCCATACTGGCCGGAGGTGGGAGCGCCGAGAGTGTTCGAGGCGATCTGGCGACGAGCGCCCGAGGAGGGGCGGCTCGGAAAAGCGTTCGGCCGGACCGGCTCGCTGTTCAGCGCGATCGCGTACCTGACGCTCGGCATCAGCGCCGCCCGGGTGGCGCTCGTCGGGCACGCTGCCCGGCATGGCCGGCGCACTGTCGAGACCACGACGGCCTTGGAAGAGGACGGGCTGCGCGTGCTGGCTGTCGTCGTCGGCATCATCCTGATCGTCCTGGCGGTGCGGGCGATCTACCGTGGCCTCCGGGGCCGGTTCGTCGAGGACCTGAAGGACTCGGTGAACGGCAAGATCGTGATCCTGGGACGGGCCGGGTTCGTCGGCAAGGGCATCACGTTCGCGATCATCGGGGGCTTGATGATCGTCACCGGGTTCGACGGCCGAACGGGCCCGCCGGGCCTGCAAGCGGTGCTCAGACTGCTGAACCTGTCCCCCGCCGGCGGGGCATTGCTGGTCCTCAAGGCGATCGGCCTGGCCGTGTTCGGCATCTACTGCTTCGCCTGGGCGGCCAACCGGCGGCGGTGAGCCGGCGCACCGCACCACCAGGGACGCCGGGCAAGGGGACCCGTTGCGGGTCAGCCGTTCTCCCAGTTGGCGGCATTCTTCCGGCTGGGTTGCACCCTGGGCGGTTCGCCCGGCATCTTCGGGTACTCGGGCGGGTAGGGCATGTCCCCCTGACCGCGGTCCCGCTGATCCCTTTCTGCCATTTCCAGCAGGCCGTCGAGCGAGTACGTCTCGCTGCCGACGGCGGCATGCAGGTCCCCGACTTCGGCGAACCGGGCGGGCATGGTGAGCACGTCGAAATCGTTGGGTACGACGTCGGGCACCTCGTCCCAGCGCAGCGGCGCGGACACCCTGGCCCTCGGGTTGGCCCGGACGGAGTACGCCGACGCGATGGTTCGGTCCCGCGCCATCTGGTTGAAGTCGATGAAGATCCGCTCCCCGCGTTCCTCCTTCCACCAGTTCATCGTCACGTGGTCGGGCATCCGGCGTTCCAGCTCACGGCCGAAGGCGATCACCGCTCGACGGGCCTGGACAAACGTCCACCGCGGCTCGATCGGCACGTAGACGTGCAACCCGCGACCGCCGGAGGTCTTCGGGTGCCCCGCCAGCCCGAGTTCGGTCAGCAAGACGCGCGCTTCGCCGGACACCCGGACAGCGTCGGAGAAGTCGGTCCCCGGCTGCGGATCCAGATCGATCCGCAGCTGATCGGGCAGATCGACGGCCGGCCGCCGGACCGGCCACGGGTGGAACGTCAGCGTGCCCAGATTGGCGCAGTACGCGACGACGGCGAGCTCGCTCGGGCAGATCTCGTCCGCGGTCCGGCCGCTCGGAAAGGTGATCGTCGCCGTCTGCACGTAGTCGGGAGCACCCTGCGGAACCCGCTTCTGATAGAACGCATCGCCGCGGTTGTCGGCCCGGGTGGACAGCTTCGCGCCCTCGAAAACTCCGCTGGGCCAGCGCTCCAAAGTGGTCGGCCGATCCCGCAGCGCTCCGAGAATGCCGTCACCAACGGCCAGGAAGTACTGCACGACGTCCAGTTTCGTCACTCCGCGCTCGGCGAAGTACACCTTGTCCGGATTGCTGATCCGGACGGTTCGACCGCCCACCTCGAGTTCGACCGCCGGTGTCGTCCGCGCCATCCCCGCAACCTACCGGCCGCTCCCGACACCCGCCGTTCCTTACGGACCCGTAAGGAACGGCCCGGGAACGCGCGGAGCCGCTCGGGTGTTGACCAAGACATGACCACCAACCATGTGAACTACGACGTCCAGAAGTCCGACGACCAGTGGCGCGCGGAGCTCAGCCCGCAGGAGTACCGGGTGCTGCGCCAGGCGGGCACCGAGCGGCCCTTCTCCAGCTCCTACGAGACCGACAAGACCATCGGGGTGTACCGCTGCCGGGGGTGCGGATCCGAGCTGTTCCGCAGCGAGCACAAGTTCGACGCGCACTGCGGCTGGCCCGCGTTCTACACCCCGCTGGCCGAGGATCGGGTAGAGCTGCTGGAGGACCGCTCCTTCGGCTCGGTGCGCACCGAGGTGCGCTGTGCCACCTGCGGTTCACACCTCGGTCACGTCTTCTCCGGCGAGGGCTACGGCACCCCGACCGATGACCGGTACTGCATCAACGGGGTGTCCCTGCAGCTGGAGCCGGAGGCCGGCTGACGCACGACCAGCAACCGACGCCGGGCCGCGCTGAGGCGCGACCCGGTTGGCCTACTGCCACGGCGAGGCGCATTCGACCCCGCTCGATCGACCTCCCGGTCTCCCGGTGCGACGGCGCCGGATTTCCATCTGGTTCTCGAGATCTCGCTGCGCGCACGGTCAGGCCCTACCGGCGATCCCGTCGAGCAGGGCCTGCACCGACCAGACAAACTGTTCGGTCGAGATCCATTGCGCTGTGACGTCTTTGGTCGCGGCCGTCATCGGCCAGTCGGCCGGGTCCAGCCATTGCAAGGCCGCGCGCCGACCGGCGATCCGGTCCCGCTCCGGTGGCAGCGGCGGCTTGCCGTCGGTCTCGGCGACCTCCAGCGCAACCGCCCCGAGCACCTGCACGATCAGCGCATAGGACGCCCGGGCCGCGTCGTCGGGGGCCAGGCCGCCCTCGATGATCGCCCGGATCAGCCGCTCCCCCACCAGCAGTGCGGTCGGGCCGTCCATCGGGGCGGTCATCATCAGCCGGGCGACCCCGGGATGCGCCAGCAGTGACGTCCGCAGTGACGTCGCGTAGTCCAGCACTCGTTGGTGCCAGTTTCGGTTGGCGCCGTCGAGCAGGGACAGGTCGGAGTCGGCCAGCACCCGTTCGACGATCTCCCGCTCCAGTGCCGCCCGGCTCGCCACGTAGGTGTAGAGCGCGTTCGGGTTGACGCCGAGCCGGCCGGCGACCGCCCGCACCGACAGCGCCTCCGGGCCGCCCTCGTCCACCACGTCCAGCGCTGCATCGACCACCTGGCGCAGCGCGAGGCTGCGGCGCGGCCCGCGGCGGGCCTTCGGTTCCACCTCCCGGGCGACCGCGGCCGTCTCCGCCGTCTCAGATCTGCCTCTTGACGTCCCCGACTCCATGGAGTTACTGTACATCGTACAAATCCTGTACGCCGTACAACACAGGAGCAGCCATGACCCGGACGTCAGCCACCCGGACCGCCAACGGCCCCGAGACCCGACGCCCCGCAACTGCCGTCCCGCACCGGCGGCTCACCGCTGTACTGCTGGTGGCCGGCGCCGTCGCGGTCAACGGCGCGTTCCTGGCGCTGGGTGCCGCGTTCGACTACCCGGCGGTGCTGAACAAGGAGCCGGGCGAGGTTCTTGCGACCTTCCATGCCAATCAGCTGGCGATCGGCGGGTGGTTCGTGCTGCTGGCTGGTCGCGCTCGCCATCGTCGTGCTGCGAGCCGGCCGTCCGGCCGGCCCCGGCCGACTACCGCTGCTTGACTCGACGGTGACTCCAGACATGCCCACCAGCAACGTCTCTCGGAGCGGCGCGGCACTGCCAACGCTGCCCGGCAGCGACCTGTCGGGCGGGCAGTCGGTGCTTCCCCTACCGTCAGCAGGGACCGCGGCTCGCCATGATCTGCGGTCCATTGCAACGAATGAGGCGTCATGAGCGAGCTCCATGTGATCTTCGGCACCGGCGCCATCGGGCTCAGCCTGTTCGAGGTGCTGCAGCGCCGCGGTCGGGCGGTGCGACTGGTCAACCGGTCGGGGGTCGCCGCCGTGCCGGCCGGCGTCGAGGTGATTGCCGGTGACGTGACCGACCCAGCCGTCGCCGTCGCCGCCGCCGCGGGAGCGGCGGTCGTCTATCAGGTGCTGAATCCGCCCTACCCGGAGTGGTCGGGCCTGTTCCCGGGATTGCAGGCCAGCGTGCTCGCGGCGGCAGAGGCCGCCGGAGCGCGGCTGGTCAGCATGGAGAACGTCTACATGTACGGCCGGCCGGACGGCCGGCCGCTCACCGAGGACCATCGGAATGCCGCGCACACCAAGAAGGGTCAGCTGCGCGGCCGGATGGCCGACGAGTTGCTGGCCGCGCACCGGGCAGGCCGGGTCGAGGTGGCCATCGGCCGGGCATCGGACTATTTCGGTCCCCGCGGCGGCGCGCAGTCCAACCTGGGCGACCGGGTGTTCGGCCCCGCACTGGCCGGAAAGACGGCGTCCGTGCTCGGCGACCCCGATCAACCGCACACCTACACGTTCATCCCGGACATCGCCGAGGGGCTGGCCGTGCTCGGCGAGCACCCGGACGCGGCAGGCGAGATCTGGCACCTGCCCAACGACCCGGACACCCGGACCACCAGGGAGCTCGTCGAGATCGTCTATGGCCTGGCCGGCCGGCCGGCCACCAAGCTGCGGTCGCTGCCGGCGCCGTTGCTGTCGCTGATCGGGCTGGTCAACCCGGCCGTGCGTGAACTGGCCGAGATGCGGTACCTGTTCGCGGAGCCATTCGTGGTGGACAGCAGCAAGATCGCCGAGCGGCTGGGGGCGACGGCCACGCCCGTCCGGCAGGCCCTGGACAGGACCCTCGCGACCTACCGAGGGCGGCAGTAGGGAGCAAGATGCAGCTATGAGCCCGGCGGAAACGTACACCCATGGCCATCACGAGAGTGTGCTGCGCTCGCACCGCTGGCGGACGGCGGAGAACTCCGCCGGCTACCTGCTGCCGCACCTCACGTCCGGCCAGCGACTGCTCGACATCGGTTGCGGTCCAGGAACTATTACCCTCGACCTGGCGCGGCGAGTGGCTCCGGGGCAGGTCGTCGGGCTCGACCGGGAGGTGACCCCGCTCATCGCCGCGCGGGCCTCCGTCACCGAGCAGGGGGTGCCCAACGTCGGGTTCACGGTAGGCGATGCCTACCAGCTGGATTTCGGGGACGGCTGCTTCGACGTGGTGCACGCCCATCAGGTGTTGCAGCACCTCACCGATCCGGTCGCGGCGCTGCGAGAGATGGGCCGGGTGTGCAAGCCGGGCGGGCTGGTCGCGGTCCGGGACGCGGACTACGCGGCGATGACCTGGTACCCGGCGGATCCCCGGCTGGATCGGTGGCTCGAGCTCTACCAACGGGTGGCCAGGGACAACGGCGGCGAGCCCGACGCCGGCCGCCGACTGCTCGCCTGGGCGAAGGCGGCGGGCTTCACCGACATCACCAGCACCGCAACCGCCTGGTGCTACTCGACCGCCGCCGAGCGGGAGTGGTGGGGCGGCATGTGGGCGGAGCGGATCACGCAGTCGGCAATCGCCCACCAGGCGGTCGCCAGCGGCTTCGCCGACCGGGACGAACTGGACGAACTGGCCGCCGGCTGGCTGGACTGGACCAGAGCGCAGGACGGCTGGTTCGCCGTGCTGAACGGCGAGGCGCTCTGCCGGGTCGGCTGACCCCGCCAGGAGCTGCGCACCGGGCCGGCTCAGCCGGCCGGCACCGATGCCCGGAGCCGATCCATGAACGCGATGCTGGCCGTGGCGATCTGCTGCGACGCGGTTGCCCGGTCGATGGTGGGTTGGCCGTCGCCGGGTTGCTCGCCGTAGTCGGCGAAGAAGGCGTGCACCCCGCCCTCGATGACGGTGAACGTGGTGTCCGGCGGCAGGTTCGCCGCGGATTTCTCGATGTCCGCCGGGGTCGCCAATGCGTCGTTGCTGCCGGAGATCGACGCGACCTGCAGGGTCACGTCGCCGGACATGTCGTCGTTGGAGTAGGACGCCCACAGCAGCAGTCCGTCGACGGTGTCGCGATGGTCGGCGGCGAACCAGGCCGCGCTGACCCCGCCCAGTGAATGACCGCCGACTGCCCAATCAGCGATCTCCGGGTGATCGGCGATCGGCCCCGCCGCCGCGTTGATGCTGGTGATGGCCAACCCGAACGGCTCCTTCAGGATGATCACCGGGTACCCGGCCTCCGCGACGGGCCGCAGCGCTGCTGCATAGGCCCGCGCGTCCACCCGCGCACCGGGCGAGAAGACCAGCCCCACCTGCGGTGTCACCGGCGCCGACGGCCTCAGCTCGATGCTGGTCGACATGTCGACGACCGTCACCGCGGCGTCGCTCTGCAGCGCGGCCAGCGCGTCGGGGCCGGCGGTGAACGGGCGGAGCCAGCCCAGGAAGCCGACCCACACCAGTGCGACGATCGTCAGCGCGATCCGGCCGGCGATCCGCCATCCATGGCGGCGCCGGGGTGGGGCGTGCACGGTGGGGTCGGCCGGCGCCGGGGTGGGGGCCGAGTCGCGGCCGGACGCCGTTTGACCCGCCGCGTCGGCCACCACACCGTCCGCCGGGTCGTCCCGCTCCCACGGCGGGCCGGCCGGCTCCGGGTCGCGGCGCCAGGGCCACAGTGCGAAGGCGATGAACGCGAGCCCGATGGCCACCGTGACCAGCAGCGCCGTCGGATAGGCGGGGTGGCCGTTCCAGATCGCGTCCAGCCGGGTGAACAGGGCCCACAGCGGAACGATCACCAGCAGCAGCCCGATACCCAGCCGGAACCACCGGGCGAATCCCATGGGTGACCTGTCCCCTACTTGTCGGTGTCGCCGCCTTGTTCGTGTCGCCCCGGGCCGTCGGGCGCCCGGTCATCATGAGTCATCGCGACCGGCCGCGCAGGTCATCAGCGCCGGCGGTACCCAGCGGGGCGCCGGTCCTGGACGAAGCCGGGGTTGGCGCCGAGCGGCGCGCGCGGTCTGCCGTGGTCGGTCGGCGTCGGTCCGGGCTGGCAGGTCGGGCAGTAGAAAACCGTGCGTTCCTTGAGCGGTGGCCCGATCGGCGCGACCCTGACGGTCGTGCCGCACCGCTGGCAGGGCCGGCTGGACCGGCCGTGCACCCAGGTCCCGAGACCCCGTCGGGGATTACCCGTCGTCGACGGCACCGCCTGGGCTGCGCCGCGCAACAACTGCCGCCGCGCGGTCGCCAGCAGCGCGGGAACGTCGACATCGCCGACCGGGGTCCATGGCGAGATGTGTTGCACGAAAAGCGATTCGGCCATGTACATGGTGCCGATCCCGGCGACCGTCGTCTGGTCGAGCAGCGCGGCGCCGACGTGCCGCTGCGGATCGGTGGTCAGCCGGCGAGCGACCTCGGCGGCGCCCCCGGCGGCGAACTCGTCTGCCATGATGTCCGGCCCCAGGTGCCCGATCAGCGAATCCTCAGCCGCGGTCGGGACGAGGTCCAGCAGGCCGAGCCAGTAGCCGACCGCGGTCCACTCGGTGCCGCCCAGCACCGCCCGGACGCTGCCCCGGTTGCGACCCGGCCACGGTTCGGCGTCGCGGGCATGCACGTACCACGAGCCCTCCATCCGCAGGTGGGAGCGCAGCGTGAGGGGGACCGTGGGGACGGTCGGGATACGCGGTTGGGGTGCCGCCGGGTCGGCGGCAGCGATTCTGGTCAGGATCTGCTTGCCGTAGGCCAGCACCTCGGCCACGGTGCGGCCGGCGAGATCCGCCTCCCCCAGCGTGGGCCAGCGCAGTTCGGTCCGGACCAGCGGTCGACCGGCCAGCGCGTGGTGCAGCCGGCGCGCAGTGCGCAGCACGGTGTCACCCTCGGGCATCGCGCACCTCCGGCACCGCGAACTCGACCGGTGAGAACTCGGCCCGCCCGGTCATCGGACCGGGCTCCGCAGCCGCAGGCCGCGCGGCGTCATGGTGAAACCGGCCGCCGTCAGTGCGTCCACGACCGCACCGCCCACGGTGAGGGCATCGGCGCCGTCGATCTTGGTGATGGTCAGCGAGCCGATCCGGCCGGACCGGACCCGTTCGGACAGTGCCTCCGCGGCCACGAGCAGCAGGTCCGGATCCGCCGAGAAGCTCAGCACGGAGCGGCCGCCCCGTTCGGCGAAGAGGACCGCCTCGCCGTCGACCAGCACGGTCAGCGCGCCGGCCCGCCGGGCGGGCCGATGCCGGTCCCCGGCCGAGCCGGCGTTGCCCGCACCGTTGCCGCCGCCCACCGCGCCGTTGCCCGCGGTGCCGGTCTTGCCCGCACCGCTGCCCGCGGCGCCGTCGCGAACGCCGGCCCCGCCATTGCCGGCCCCGCCATTGCCGGCGCCGCCATTGCCGGCCGCGCCGTTGACGCTCCCACCACTGCCGCCCCGTTCCGCGACGGTGTCGCCACCGCCGGTAGCTCCGGGCCAGGGCAATGCGGCACCGTAGGGGTTGGCCGGGTCTGCGGCGGCGAGCACCAGACCCTGGTGCGGCTCCCCGTCATCGGGCCGGGTCGCGAAGGCGCGCACCCGGTCGACCGCGCCCGCCGAGGCGAACTGCGCCGCACCCAGCCCCTCGACGAAGTAACCGCGGCGGATCCGGCCGGTTTCCTCCAGCGCGGCGAGCACCCGGTACACGCTCGCGAACCCGCCGACAGTGCCCTCGGCCACCACCGCGCCGCGGGTGACGATGCCATGACGATCCAGCAGCACCTCCGCCGCGGCGTGGGTGCGCACCGTGGCATCCGTCTCCACCGCCGGCACCAGCGACCACCTGCCCACCACCGAGGGCGGCACGCCGCGCCGGATCCCACCGGCCGCGGTCGCCGCCGGCCGGCCACGCTGCCGTCCCGCCGACAGCAGCGCCAGGCCCGACGGCCCGCGCATCCGCGCCCGCGGCCTGGGCGTCCGGGACCGGTGCGCGGTCCGGCCGCCGACCAGCCGGGCCCGCAGCGGCGCCAGCGTGTCGCTGGTGACCGATCCGGCAAAAACCAAGTCCCACAAAGCATCTGCGATCGCGGTGTCGTCGACGTCGACCGAACCGGACGCCGACACCGCAGTCGCCGACGCCGCAGTCGCCGACGCCTGGCCGCCAACCACTGCCGCCACTGCCTCGGCCAGCGGCCGGAAGAAGAACGCCCCGCCGCCGCCGAGCAGCTCCAGGATCGCCCGGTGCAGGTCACCCGACGGCGGCCGCGCGTCCACGTCGGGCAGCGGGATGGTCAGCGCGGACGTGTCGGCCAGATGCAGCGAGATCCACCCGTCGTCACCGGCCAGCGACCCGTGCCCGGTCCACTGCACCTCGCCCGCGGTGGTCAGTTCGTCCAGCAGAGCCGGGGTGTACCCGGGGATCCGCGCGGGCAGCACCAGTGATTCCAGCGCCGAGGCCGGGATGAGCGCCCCGGCGAGCTGTTCCACCGCCCGCAGCAGGCCGTCCGTCCCGCGCAGCGCGTCGGAGCCGCGGAGCACGCCGATCCCGTTCCAGGCCGGCAGGAACCGGGCCAGCGCCTGCTTCTCGACGGGCTCGACCTCCGCGCGGAGCGCCGCCAGCGACCGGCGGCGGAGCAGCCGGAGGACCTCGGCGTCGACGAATTCCGGGCCGCCGCCGGCGTCCGCCCTGTACTCCGAAGAACCCAGCGGCCGGAACTCCCCCTCGGCGAGCCGCCCGGAGCCGGCCAACCGGCGCAGCCCGTCGGTGACCACGGCGATGCCGAGGCCGAACCGGGACGCGGGCTCGGTCGCGACGAACGGCCCGTGCGTCCGGGCGTACCGGCCGAGCAGCCGGCCCAGCGGATCGTCCGCCGGGTCCAGCAACGATTCGGCAAGGCCCGGCGGCAGCGCCGTGCCGAGCGCGTCCCGCAAGACGGGCGCATCCGTCGGATCGGCCCACATCAGCTCACCGCCGACCCGCACCTGCATCACCCGCCGCGCGGACTCCAACTCCGCCAGGGCAGCGCCGACGTCGGCCAGCGAACTCCGCAGGTCCACCTCGATGGTCGTCAATGGACCGAGAATCCTTAGCAGGTCAGCGATCTCGTCCACCGTGCGGGCCCGGCGGTCGTCGGGCACCCGTTGCAGCTCGGCCTCGATGTCGGCCAGCGCGGTGGGGTCGAGCAGGTCCCGCAGGGCCAGCCCGTCGCCGTGGCCGAGCAACTCGGCGAGCAGGGTCGGGTCGACGGTGAGCGCGGCGGCCCGCCGTTCGGCCAGCGGCGAGTCGCCCTCGTAGAGGAACTGCGCGACGTAGCCGAACAGCAGGGAGGACGCGAACGGTGACGGCGAGGCGGTGGTCACCTCGGCGATCCGCACCGTCCTGGCCTCCAGCTCCCGCATCAACGCGACCAGCGCCGGCACGTCGAACACGTCGGACAGGCACTCGCGGACCGCCTCGGCGACGATCGGGAACGACGGGTACGCCGAGGCCACCTCCAACAGCTGGGTGGCCCGCTGACGTTGCTGCCACAGGGGTTGCCGCTTGCCGATCTGCCGGCGCGGCAACAGCAATGCCCGCGCAGCGCATTCCCGGAACCGGGCGGCGAAGATGGCCGCCCCGCCGATCTCGGCGGTGACCTCCGCCTCCAGGGTCTGCGGGTCGAGCACCACGAACTCGGAGAAATCGGGGGGGCCGTTCTCGTACTCGACGTCCGGCAGCCGGAGCACGATGCCGTCGTCGGCGTGCATCGCGGCGACGTCGATGCCGTACCTCTCCCGCATCCGCGCCGAGATCACCAGTGCCCACGGCGCGTGCACGGCGGCGCCGTACGGCGAGTGCAGCACGATCCGCCAGTCGCCCAGCTCGTCCCGGAAGCGTTCCACCACCAGGGTTTTCTCATCCGGCACCACCCCGGTGGCGCCTCGTTGTTCGGCCAGGTAGTCGACCAGGTTCCGCCTTGCGTACTCGTCCAGTCCTGCGGCGCTCAGCCGCTGATCGGCGACATCAGCTGCGGCGGAGGAGATCTCGCGGACGAACTCGCCGTGCGCCCGGCCCAGTTCGGCCGGCCGGCCGAGGGTGTCGCCCTTCCAGAACGGCAGCCGACCGGGCAACCCGGGGGCCGGCAGCACCAGCACCTGGTCGCGGGTGATGTCCACGATCCGCCACGAGCTGGACCCGAGCGCGAAGACGTCACCAACCCTGGACTCGTAGACCATCTCCTCGTCCAGCTCGCCGACCCGGCGGCCGGGTCCGTCGCCGCCGGCCAGGAAGACGCCGAACAGCCCCCGGTCCGGGATGGTGCCGCCCGAGGTCACCGCGAGCCGCTGCGCCCCGGGGCGCCCGGTCAGCAGGCCGGTGGTCCGGTCCCAGGTCAGCCGGGGCCGGAGCTCGGCGAACTGCTCGCTCGGGTACCGGCCGGACAGCATGTCCAGCACGGATTCCAGCGCGCCGCGGCCGAGCGCGGCGAAGGGTGCCGATCGGCGCAGCAGCTCGAGCAGGTCGTCGACCACAATCGGTTCCATCGCGCAGATCGCCACGATCTGCTGTGCCGCGATGTCCAACGGATTCGCAATGACCGCGAGGGACTCGATCGCCCCGACCTGCATCCGCCCGGCGACGACGGCCGCCGAGATCAAATCGCCGCGGAACTTCGGGAACATCACCCCGTGGCTGGGCGCACCGACCTGGTGCCCGGCCCGGCCGATCCGCTGCAGGCCGCTGGCCACCGACGGCGGGGACTCGACCTGGATCACCAGGTCGACCGCGCCCATGTCGATGCCCAGCTCCAGTGAGGAGGTGGCCACCACGGCCGGCAGCAGACCGGTCTTGAGCTCGTCCTCGATGAGCGCCCGCTGCTCCCTCGAGACCGAGCCGTGGTGCGCCTTGGCCAGCACTGCGGGAGCCCCGACTGCCGTCCCGGACTGGGCCATCACCTGGGCGGCCGGACCGGCTCGTTCGGCCTCTGCCCGCAGCGCGGTGGCTTCCACCCGCTCGGAATGGATCTCGTTCAGCCGGGCGGTCAACCGCTCGGCGAGCCGCCGGGAGTTGGCGAAGACGATCGTCGATCGGTGCGACTCGATGAGGTCGACGACCCGTTCCTCGACGTGCGGCCAGATCGACGTCCGGGCCACCTCACCGGCGGCCTTGCCCGTCAGATCCCCCGTCGTCGCACCGAGCGCGCTCATGTCCGGCACCGGAACGACGACATCGACGTCGATCTGTTTGGTGGACCGTGGTTGGACCACCGTGACGGGCCGGCCGCCGGCCAGGAACCGGGCGATCTCCTCCACCGGCCGGACAGTGGCCGACAGCCCGATGCGTTGTGCCGGGCGGTCCAGCAGGACGTCCAGTCGGTCGAGCGAGACCGCAAGGTGTGCGCCACGTTTGGTGCCCGCGACGGCGTGCACCTCGTCGATGATCACGGTCCGGATGCTGGTCAGCATCTCCCGCGCCCGGCTGGTGAGCAGCAGGAACAGCGACTCCGGGGTGGTGATCAGGATGTCGGCGCCGTCCCTGGCGAAGGCTCGCCGATCACCGGACGGGGTGTCGCCGGAGCGGACCGCCACCGAGATCTCCGGCAGCGTGACCCCCTGCCTGGCGGCGACCGCGCCGATACCGGTCAGCGGTGATCGCAGGTTGCGTTCCACGTCGACCGCCAGCGCCTTCAGCGGTGAGAGGTACAGCACGGTGCACCGCTGCGCCGGCGCCGGGGAGGGCTCGGTCGCCCCGCGGGCCACCAGGTCGTCGATGGCGGACAGGAACGCCGCCAGCGTCTTGCCCGACCCGGTGGGGGCGACCACCAGGGTGTTCTCGCCCCGGCCGATCGCGTCCCAGGCGCCGGCCTGCGCGGCGGTCGGCTCGGCGAACGCAGCGGTGAACCAGTCCCGGACCAACGGGTCGAACCGGCTCAGCGCAGCGAGCGGCGGCCTCTCGCCGTCGACCTTCCTGGAGCTCACCCCGCCATTGTGCTGGTGGACACCGACAATGCCGCGGGTGGGATTCCTGGCTGATCATGTCCACCACCCACCACCTGGCACGACGAGTCGTGGGCAGGGCCGTTGGGCGTCGTCGGGTGGCAATCGGGCGCTGATCATCGACCGGCGGCTCCCGCCGGGCTCCGAGCTCGGCGGATCCCGGGGTCAGGGGTAGACGCCGGCGAGGCCTACTCGACGGATCGAGTACAGCGGCCCCCGGAGGCCCATGTGCAGGCAACGCTGCAGGTCGAGCAGGCCCTCCTCGCTGGCCCGGCGGAACGGTGTCCCGTGCGTGTAGGGCGCGCCGAAATACGTGTCCCAGGTGTCCAGGTGGGCGTCGAAGTGCAGCACGGCGATCTTCCCGTGGTTGCGGGACAACGACCGGAGCAGAGGCAGCGCGATGGTGTGATCCCCGGCCAGCGTCAGCAGTTTCGCACCGTCCGACCGCAGATCATCCGACGCCGACTGGATCTGGGTGATGGCCTCGCCGAGATCGAAGGGGTTGACCGCGACATCGCCGGCATCGGCGACCTGCTGCACCCGGAAGGGTTCCACTCGCAAGGCTGGGTTGACGGGCCGCAACAGCTTGGACGCGGCGCGGATATGACCCGGCCCGAACCGTGCGCCTGGCCGGTAGGACACCCCGGAGTCGAACGGCACACCGACCACGGCGACATCCACCGAGCGCACCTCGTCGGCACGCGGCAGCCGGGCGAAGGTGGCCGGCCCGGCGTATCTCGGGGTCTGGGTGGCGTCCACCGGGCCGCGAATGCCCACCGGCAGGTCAGGCATGTCTGGAAACTCCGTGGCCGTGCCCGAGCAGGACATCGCTGGCCTGCTCAGCGGTCCGCTCCGCGGTCAGGTCGAGCGAACGACTCAGCAGCAAGTAGACAACGCCGCTGACGACAAGGCCGACCAGCCATGCGATGTCGACATCGTCCATGGCCGCGGCGAAGGGACCGACGTAGCTCCAGGAGCCGAGCGCGGGCAACACCATGAACGGGATCTCGACCGCCAGCCCGACCGCGTAGGCCGTCAGCCCGCGCCACCCCCAGGCGCCGTAGATGCCGTCCGGCCGGAAGAGGTCGGTGATTGCATAGTGGCCGCGCCGGACGAAGAAGTAGTCGACGAGGTTGGTCGCGGTCCACGGCACCAGCAGGTACAGCATCAGGGTCAGGCTGGTCGCAACCGTCGCGACCGCACCGCCGGTGATCACCTGGCTGATGACGAACCAGACGGCTGTCAGGACGAGGATGGTCACCACCCAGTGGAACCGCCGCGGAACGATCACACCACGGTAGCCGAACTGGGCGCGGGACTGGATCATCTGCGGCAGGCCCATTGTCGGTCTCTGCGAGGCATGGAACGCCATGAACAGAGTACCGAACAAGATTCCCGACGCACTGGCGACGATGGTCCAGCCGAGGGACAGTCCCATGGCCGGCCCGATGAAGCCGATCGGGATGGAGAAGTACTGGAAATTGCCAAGGAACCCAGCGGCGTTTGGTGCCAGAGCTTTCCGTGCCGCTCATCGTCGGGC
>Ga0208588_1000020_pt1 | contig 46496 bp, 42 predicted proteins | sample NGESurshal092012_8_FD_184483 | JGI IMG/M metagenome (GOLD analysis project Ga0208588, IMG submission 184483) | Arctic peat soil microbial communities from Barrow, Alaska - NGEE Surface sample 415-3 shallow-092012 (SPAdes) | ecosystem: Environmental > Terrestrial > Soil > Wetlands > Peat ...
AGAAATGCCTTTACGGACGGACGGTTCGATAAAGAACCAGAATTAACCTGACAGATCATTTCCAAGGTTGCAATGACGGCATCTAAATTAGGCATGACACGTGCTTCAAGACGCCCCAAAGAAGACAATCCCCAGGGTATTAGAGCCGCTTGCAGAGGGCGCAAGTCGTGCCGTCTGAGCGCTACATAGTAAGCAAGATTGAGACCACTTCCGAGAAACGCCTGCCGCTGAATGTGCGACCGCCATTGGTCAAAGATTTCTTGACCTTCTTGGACAACAAGCTGACGGAGCTGTTGCAGTTTATCGAGTAAGGCCTGAGGGTTGGATGGATCTAATGTGGAGCAGTCAAAAACATCATGCTCCAGAGTTGAAAGCGACATGAAGGAACCTCTAAAATGCGGAGTATTGAAAGCTAGAAAAAGTGCATAGTGTGTGCTTTTGAGTTAGGATTTTGGCGATTGGATAGAAGGTTTTAGAATCATTTGATGTAGGCGATGGCGGAAATCGGGATCAAGATACTGATGTCGCAAGGTTTCCCAATTCACCATCGCTTTGTCCTGAGCTTCTTGAATGGCCGTTTGCAGTTCTGGCAACTCTGCTTCTTTGGGTAACTCATCCGATAGTATTTTTCGTAAAACATGCGTATCTTGTACTTTGCCCAGACTGTCTTGCAACTCTTTTATTTCATCAATCCAGTCTTGAAATGCTTGGCCATAAAAATCGGTAAAGAACTCTGCTTGATATCGGACAGACTTACAGAGCTTGCGTAAGTCGTGGAGAACAAGACTACTCGCTTTTGATCTATCCTCAACCGAGATCTGCCAACCTGGATGGAGCAGTAACTTTGACAATAGAGGGTTGAGCAGGTCAGGGAGTACGAGCGGTAGAGGGAGATCCGCCAACGATGTGTATGCTGGCTTCTTCAGCCAGTCTTCGTAACCAGCTTTTAACTTTTCGTAGATACGCTGAGCCAAAATCTTTTCAACCTCTGTACAGGCTTGAGACCGCTGCTGATCCAGAGTATCCAGCGCTATGTTCAGCCATGTATTCTCAGAGACAGTTAATCGGGGGCAGTAGTCTGAACGTACTGCGTGCGTTTGCACATCCAAATCCCGCAATTTGCCCAGCGCTTTCGCCAAGGTCCGAACCCGGTTTCTTCGAGCAGCCTTGGGAAGTTTAACGGCACATCCAAATACCTCCAGGGCGGTGGACAATCTTCGAGCACCCACCCGCATCTGATGTAAATATTCAGGGTCTTGGTCTGCTAAAACTCCTTGCTCCTGCTGCACCATATGTTGATATTGCTGGGCAATGACGCTGTAGGCATAGCCGCCTAAATTAGATGATGATCTTAGGGCTGGCTCAGGAGGCGGGGTTTGTTCTAGTTTCGATTTTTTAGGTCTTGGTGAGGTTGTGGTCTTAGCCATAGGGTTTGGACCTACCGTGAACGGAGATCATATCGACCTCAAGAGTTCCATATTTCTAGAATTTTCTCTTGTATCTCCGAGCTTAGTCTATTCAATCCATTTTTTCCATCAATAAGGGATAGCAGCTTACATCTAAGAGCTATTTACCTCATTGAGAGCACCTGATAGAGAGGGTTCCATTGATCCTGCCTATGCTGAAAGCTTTATTTCGAGAGAATTAATTTTGTGAAACTGCTATCCGACTAAAGTTTCGTTAGCGCAAGCAGGTTAAATAGAGGTTAAATCGTAATGAATTATTTCTTAAAAGAATCATTTCTACTGATTGGCATATTTTATATTTTTCAAGTAGACTCTACTGCCCTTCCATGAGGAAATAGAAGGACGCTCCTCAACCCAGTCAGGTGATTATTTTAGATCCCAACCAAATAGGACTTATTGCTACTGGCAGATTTTTGCCCTGCTTTTAAACCTATGCCCTAAGACTATAACGCTGCAATAGCGAGCTACCCAACCCTTGGGCTACTAGTTTGCCTTCGTCTAAGACAATGCCATAGTCTGCCGAGGCCAATTCTTCCAACCGATGGGTGATCCAAAGGGCTGTGATGCCGTGTTCATCTACGAGACGCCGTACTTGTTGCACTAAGTCCTGTTGGTTCCCTGGGTCTAAGAGTGCGGTGGGTTCGTCCAAAAGTATTAATTCGCTGTGGCGAGCCAAAGCTCCGGCAATCGCTACCCGCTGCTTTTGTCCACCGGAGAGGGCATAAATGGGTCTGCGGCGTAAATCCAGAAGACCGACAGAATCTAAGGCCTCAGCAACCCGTTCTTGGACTTGCTTGGACGTTAAGCCTTCGTTGGCTAAACCAAAGGCTACATCCGTCTCCACCGAAGGCATGACCAATTGGTGGTCTGGATTTTGGAAAACGTATCCCAAGGGGGGAGAATATTGGATGCTGCCATCCAGAGGCTTCAGCAGGCCTGCAATCAGGCGAAAAAGAGTGGATTTCCCTGAGCCATTGCTGCCCAAGACCATCCAAAATTGGCCCCTAGGCACTGCTAGCGAGAACCCTTGGAAGAGGGGAACTTGGGCGAGGGGCCATTGGAAATAGAGGTTATGAACGACTAGGGCCGATGGGACATTTTCCACCTAATTAGTCACCCGCTGCAAAGAATCCTGGCCGTGCGGTCCCATCTACTCCGGAAGCAGTTTTTTCAGACACTTGAACTGCAGTCACTTCATTGCTTACAACTGCTACTCTTTTCTCCGTCGACCGTTCGCATGTCAGCTCCAGAACTGCAGGGTGTCCCTGCTTCATCGCTTCTGAGATCTGGCTATACAGCTCAAGAGCCCCCACTTTTTCTTTGCGCTGGACAGAAAGGCCCAAGGGGTTACCCCTGAGTGTGACTTCGATGATGTACATGGGTGTTTAGTTTAGAGAGCATTCATCTTTATCTTGACATGCTTAGGTACCCCAAGAGCCTAGGGAACATCTGACTGCTGGATCAGCTACTTAGATCTGGCGACTAGAAAACTCTTCATTATTCCATTGCGCTTCGAGGTTCTGGATAAGCAGCTGGGCCTGATCCCCGTTGAGAACTATCAGATCCGCGCTGTTGCGGTAGGTCCGCGACAAATTTTCCCAGAAGAAGTGGTTGATAATCACTAATGCCCGCAAGCGGTCCTGATGGGTAAAGGTACTGATGCGGTCGAACTGATCGGACGTAATTCCTGCCATAGGAGAACGCGAACCTGCGATAAAAAAAACTGTATAGTCGTAGGAATAAAGTAGAGGTGGTAGAACCTCAAAAATTCTTCCCTGGTAAAAGTCTATCCTAACTTTTTGATATTCGAATGCTGGCCAAGTTACAATTTTAATAATCGGTTTAAATTACCAAAATTTAGAAATATATTTTATTTTTCGGTAAAAATTATGTTATTTGCCATTTAAACCCTCATAGTCGCCTAATTTCGAGTCTTTTCCCTATATAGCTTTCTCATCTACATGCTGAATTTGAGCAAGCATCTCCGTGTATAAAAATTAGTTATCAAGGCTACATTTCAAGCTTCTCTTAATTCATAATTTGAGAAATGTATTATGTGGATTTGATGAAGTTGTTGCCCGCATATCGATTCAGTATTGGCCTACGTGTCCTAAATTAAATTAGGGCTAATGCAGCACTACGTAACCTGGTACTTAGCTGTTCCACTTCTCTCTTGGGGTTTCAAGACATCAAGGAGCATGGTAAATTGGAAACCCAGGTAAGCGAGCATGGTTTAGTGGTAAAACCTTAGCCTTCCAAGCTAAAGATGCGGGTTCGATTCCCGCTGCTCGCTCCAAAGTCTTCCAAGCTAAAGATGCGGGTGCAAGCGCGACCTACGGTCTACGATTCCCGCTGCTCGCTCCAAAGTCTTCCAAACTATAGGCGGGTGCAAGCGCGACCTAGCTCCTAGCTTTTAGCTTCAGAGAACTGTAGCTGTCTGACGAGATGGGACTGCATCTGTTCTTCGGTGACAAATCCCATAAACTCTCCATTGGGACGAACCATTACTAAGAATTGCAATCCCCGCCCTCTGATCCTCTTCAGGGCTTCTTCCAAAGATTGACCAGGAGAAACAGTATCTTGACCTTCCAACCGATGCATGACCTGGGAGACAGAAGTATTGGGCCAAGCAGTTTCTGCTAGAGCCTGAACTTCGCGTGGGCCGATCGTGCCGACTACCGTATTCAATTCATTGACTACAGGATAGGGTTGGTCATTCATCGAGATGAGGTAGTTCCTGACAAACTGCTCCACAGAATCTGCCTGAGGGACCGCACGGATAGGAACGGCCATTGAACTTTCAACGACTAAACCCTGCACACGACTTTCTGTCTTGGCATAGAGCTCATAGCGACTAGCCGTACTTAAAACAAACCAGCCAACAACCGCAAACCAGATATTGTCGAAATTCCCTCTCAGCAGAATAGGGACTAAGGCTAGACCAATCAAGCCCCAACCGATGAGGCGACCGCCCATAGCTGCGCCTTGAATACCCTTGTATTTGTCGCCTGTAAAGCCCCAAATAATCGCTTTGACAATATTTCCACCGTCTAGAGGAAGCCCCGGCAGGAGGTTAAACACACACAGAAAGAAGTTTGTGACGGCCAACCCACTAACAATCACCCCGAAAGGAGATTGCGTCGGTACGGGTAGGAAGGTCATTAGCAGAAAAATGCCTAAACTGACCAAAGGCCCTGCAATGGCTACCCAGAAGGCCCCCCAAGGTGTTTTAGATTCTTCTTCTATTTGGGCCAACCCCCCCAGCAGAAACAGATGGATGGACTTCACCTTGATTCCCTGAAGTTGCGCGGCGATGCTGTGTCCTAGCTCATGCAGTAATACAGACGCAAAAACCGACAAGCTTAGGATCATACCCGTGCCCCAGGCTAAAGCCGGACCCCACTGGGGAAACTGTGCACTCAGCATAGTGCCGTAACTAGAGGTGATTAAGAAAAAAATCAAAAACCACGTGAAATCCACATAGAGAGGAATCTTAAAAAGAGAACCAAATCTGAGACCACCTGCCATGGCAGAACTCCTTATTCACATAGGTTCATTATAGTTTACTTAGTCGCAGAGACATCATTCATTTGATAAGAAGAGACGCAATTGCTTAATTACATTGACCTGGGTTAGACGACTGCTACACTGCTTATCAGGAAAACTGATACATCCCTATGATATTGCTCAAAAACATTTTGTTGGCGGTGGAAGATTCTCAAGCTTCTGCCCAGATGCTCAAAGTCCTGCTGAACTTGCCTAGTAGCCGTGGGGCCAGGATTACGGCTCTTCACGTTGTTAAAAACGCATCTTCCTCCGGTAAACAGGGAGATGCTCTCACTCGGGGTAGAGAACTTCTTGAAAAAACGACAGCGTTGTTGGCTTTAGGCCCTGAATACACCTACAAAACAGTGCTCAGGAGTGGAGACCCCAAGGATATTGTGTCCTCTGTGGCTGAAGAGATGGATGCTTCGCTTTTACTCATGGGCTCTAGAGGATTGAGCAATGTAGTTGCTATTCTCAAAAACTCTGTCAGTCAATACGTTTTTCAGCGCGCCTCTTGTCCGATGATGCTCTTGCGTGAAGGGGTCTATGTCAATCGCCTCAATCGGATTGCCGTGGCAGTCAGTGACACAATGGCTTCTAAAACAGCCCTGAAGACGGCGGTAGATATGGTTAGGGAGATACCAGGGGGGCAAGTTTTTCTGATTCGTATTCGTAGTAGACCTCTGGGCTCTAAGGAGATAGACAAGATTGTTAATCCGGAAGAGGAAAGTCTGATCTTAGCTACTGCCGCTGAGTTTGTTCGTCAGCAAGGAGTCCCTTACAAGGTTTTTTATTCTGCGGGGAAACCTGGTGTAGAAATATGTCGTATCGCAACCGAAAATAATGCGGATTTGCTTATTCTGGGCTGTGAAGACCGCAGACCAACCATTGCTAGGAACCTACCGGACCTAGACCGCCTTTTGGGCGCTTCTGTCTCTGACTATGTCCGGGTACATGCATCCTGTCCGGTATTGCTGCAAAAAGTTTCTACTTGACCGCAGCTAGGTGCCTGTTGAACCAAATCCACCTGTGCCCCGTGCGGTTTCCTCAAAATCTTCCACTTGGATAAAAGCTCCATGGACGATAGGAGTAGGTATTAGTTGCACGAGCCTATTTGGTAGTAGCAAGTCTGGAGCATCGGGGTCGACTTTAATCAGAGGTACTAAGATAGGGCCTGCATAGGATCTATCAATAATTCCAATGCCGTTTGCCAACATATAACCTGATTTGATGATAGAGCTGCGAGCCGCTAAAATTAAGTACCAACCATAGCTTGGTTGTACTTTAATCCCAGTGTCAAATAGTTCAACTTTGCCAATCTGTTTTGCTTTCTTAATGAGGGTCAAGTCAAATCCTGAGTCGGATACGCGCTCTTTAAAGGGAGCCACTGCATCCCCATCCAACTTTACCCATTTGAAGGATTCTAGCTTGCTATGATTTTTTCCAGATAAGCCTGGAATCCAACCAGCCCACTCCAGATAAATAGCTTTTTTCTCTTGTTGAAAGAAATGGGCATTTTCATAGAGATTGCCTAGAAAATCTAGGGCATTGTTGCTATACCATTCAAGCGTTTCTTTGCCATGGGCAGAGCGATCCAAGCATGGTATGGAACAAAACTCTTTGATGCTTTCTTTCATGGCTTTGGAGGAGAACGAAAGAAGGCAGGTTGGTTGTTGTCCACTTTCGGTTACAGGGGGGATCTTTCCACAGTGCTCAAAGTATCCTCTGAGGAAGGCCCAAGCTAGTTCTAGATTGAGGTTAAAAGGAAAATTTTCATGGTCTGATTGAGGTGTGGAAACTGACTCAAGATAGTCATAATTGCAGCCTAGTAAATAGGCCTTTTCCTCAGTGTTAATTTCTTTGAAATGATTGTTGAGCAAGATATCTTCCAAATCCAAAAGAAGAGTTACCCTATCACGAAAAAATTGTGACGGCCCCCTTTTTTAATGTTAAGTCATGAGTTGCCCAGATTAGAATCGAAACAGTCGGTTTCTCGGACTCACAATATGGCTATCCCAAAGTCCCTGATACTCTACTCCCTATGAGCTTTTTCCCTATGCCCGACGGAGCCAGATTGCTCTGCTGGAAAAGGATTTAGAACATCAGTTGGCTCCCATCGACCTTAGCAACAACCCAGCCAGTTTTCGGGCGATTAGTCCCTATGGCAAGGTTCCCGTGCTGATCGATGAAGACGCGACGTTTTCTAGGCTACAAAATTTAATATTCTTGGTTTGCTCAGAAGCATACAGAAATTTCATAGGTTGGAGGGTACAGTCGTGGACAGTCAGTTCGCTTGGGTAACCTAAGTACGGAATCGTCTGTAAATGCTGGTTGGGAGTCCATGGCAATTGTTGTATCGACCGTGAACATGAAGGGTGGGGTGGGTAAAACCACGCTGACGGTGAACCTAGCTGCTTCGCTCGCTCACGACTATCATTTTCGGGTTCTTCTCGTGGATCTAGACCCTCAAGTCAATGCCACGGTAAGCCTGCTCGCTCCGGCGATGTGGCGCTCCTTGCACGATCGAAATCTGACCTTGCGCTACCTGCTTCAGCATGGCCTAGAAGAAAAGCCAGGGTCCTACTTCCAAGAAGTCATCCAGCGCAATGTAGGCGGAATAGAGGGCTTAGACCTCTTGCCCGGTGATTTGGAACTCTACGATGAGTATGAACTCTTCGGTCAGCTACTACAGCAACAAACACAAGAGACTAATGTTGAAAGAAGCATTCAGCTATTCCGTCAGGATTATGATTACTACCAGGCTTTTCTCATCCATCAGGTGCTTGTCCCGGTCCAAGACCACTATGACTACATCCTGCTAGACTGTCCTCCAGCCTTTAACCTGCTGACGCGTAGCGGATTGGCTGCCAGTGATTACTATCTGCTGCCTGTTCGGGCAGAGCCCCTATCCGTTTTGAGTATCCGTCTAATCATGAATCGGATCAAAAATTTGACTCAAACTATAAACCAGGCCCCGCAAGCGGTAGAGCTCTTAGGGGTAGTGTTTAACATGCTGCAACAGCATTCCGGCTATCCGATGACCGTTCTGAAAGAAGTCCGTAAAGACTGCGGCAAGGAAAATGTCTTTCCTCAATGGATTCCAGCGGATTTGGCAATGGCTAGAGCCGTTCAGCAACATCAACCAGTGGTTATTTCCGAACCTAACTCCTTAGGAGCGCAAGCCTTTAAATTGTTTGCTGAAGGTTTTTTGGATCGTATCGATAAACTTAGACCTTTCAAATACTCCAAGCCCGCCTTTTATCCGACTGAATCCAGGCCAAAAGATCTGCCACTTTACTATCAGTCTTTCAAGGATGCCTTTGACGACTTGTAGCCCCGACCAAGAGAGGCACGCAACACGTTAAGATCTAAAAATGCTAGCTAAAAGAATTTTGCCTTGTTTGGACGTACAGGCGGGTCGGGTAGTCAAGGGCGTCAATTTTGTGGGGTTGCGGGATGCCGGAGACCCTGTGGAACTGGCCCGTGCCTATAACGATGCTGGGGCCGATGAATTGGTCTTTCTCGATATTACGGCTACTCATGAAGAACGCGGCATCCTCATTGACGTGGTGTACCGAACGGCCGAGGAGATATTTATTCCCCTGACGGTGGGTGGAGGCATCGACAATTTAGAGACTATTTCTGAACTTCTACAGGCGGGAGCCGACAAAGTAAGTATTAATTCGGCAGCGGTCCGGGATCCCAATTTTATCAATCGGGCCAGTGAACGCTTTGGCAGTCAGTGCATTGTGGTAGCTATTGATGCGCGCAGAGAAGGCGACCATTGGGGAGTCTATGTCCGAGGAGGACGGGAAGCTACTGGGCTAGATGCGCTGGCCTGGGCAAAAGAAGTAGAGGAACGGGGGGCTGGAGAAATTCTCTTAACGAGTATGGATCGGGATGGGACCAAAGTTGGCTATGACTTGGTGTGTACCCGTACTATCAGCGAAGCAGTGCAAATTCCTGTTATTGCTTCTGGGGGGGCCGGGAAGCTAGAGCATATCCGGGAAGCCTTTACGGAAGGTAACGCGGAGGCGGCTCTTCTGGCTTCTCTCCTGCACTACGGAGAATTAACGGTCGCTCAGATTAAAGCTGATTTGCAAACTCATGGTATTCCTGTACGTCCCTAGCATTGGTCATCTAGTTAGGTAGAAGCGTTCGGCTCACAGGACAATCTAGCCCAAGATTTTAATTTTTTGGCAAAAAAGAACAGTCATGCACCCCCACATTTGGCATCCTTATACCCAAGCGAAAACGGCTCCTCTGCCCTTGAAAGTAAAATCAGCGAAAGGGGTTTGGCTTGAGTTAGAAGATGGTCGTAAAGTCATTGATTGTATTTCCAGTTGGTGGGTAAATCTGCATGGGCATAGTCATCCCATAATTGCCGAAGCCATTTATCAGCAAGCACAACGATTGGAACAAGTCATTTTTGCTGGATTTACTCATGAACCTGCCGAAAAATTAGCAGAACAATTGGTTGCCAGATTGTCAGGAAGGTTCAATCGAGTTTTCTTCTCTGATAATGGTTCTACCGCTGTAGAAGTTGCCCTTAAGATGGCCTATCAATACTGGGTAAATCAGCAACAAAAGCGAACAACGTTTATTGCTTTTGAAGGGGCCTACCATGGGGATACATTTGGGGCTATGTCGGTTGGAGCCCGTTCTCTTTTTTCCGATGCCTTTTCTGACTGGCTCACTGCCGTAGAATTTCTCCCTTTTCCCAATACTTATATCGGAGATACTCAGGTTGAGGAGAAAGAAACGCAGGCTATTGCAAAACTAGAGAGCCTTTTAGCAAAAAATCCTGACCGATATGCGGGCATTATTATAGAGCCTCTGGTTCAAGGGGCTGGTGGAATGCGGATGGGACGGCCTGAATTTTTGCAACAGCTCCGGCGGGTAGCCGATCAATTTAATACCCTCTTGATTTTCGATGAAGTGATGACAGGCTTTGGTCGCACGGGAGATTGGTTTGCGTGCACGAAAGCTCAAGTTGAACCTGATATTATCTGCCTTTCTAAAGGCCTAACAGGTGGATTCCTACCTTTTGCTGTAACAGTATGTTCAGAAGCTATTTATGAAGCTTTTTATAGTGATGATCCATTAAAGACTTTATATCACGGGCATAGCTATACGGCAAATCCATTAGGATGTGCTGCTGCTTTAGCATCCCTAGAATTGATGATGGAAAATGAATCTGTTTTCCGTACGATGGAATTAAAACACCTGGGTCATTTCCAAGCGCTTCAAAATCATCCGAAACTCACAAACCTACGGGTAACAGGTACGATTGCAGCGATGGATATAGTGACAGAGGATCAGCCTAATTATCTCAATCATATAGCCGCTGAAATTCGTCAACGCTCGATTGAACAAGGATTACTCCTGCGACCTTTAGGAAATGTCCTTTATCTGATGCCGCCTTACTGCATCACGGATGAAGAATTGGCAGAGATATATCAGGGAATTCAAACTATTTTGTGAACTATCGCACGCATCAGAGTGTCCTGAATGTGAAATGACAAGATGTCAAGCTTTGAATCTCTCAATAATAAAGCAGGCCGACCATACAATGTATCGCCAGCCCTCGTCTCGTTTCGTCTTTAAGTTTGCACTTGCTACTGTCTTCACGTCAAAAGACAGTCCGTCATAGTTCGAAAAGCTATTTCCATCCTTTATTAGCTTGGGCTAGAACATACGCCGCGACACTCTCAATCTCAGCCGGTTTGAGCTTACCTGTCTTGCCAAAAGCGGGCATTGCATTTTTACCATTTGTGACCTGAGCGATAATAGCCGCAGCGTTATCTTTCTGATTCTTCTTTAGATCCGCAAGACTTAGTGTCTTTTGAGGATTAACTGTGTTCTTACCACCACGATGGCAGGCGGCACAGTTTGCATTAAAAACTTTTTTCCCTACCTCAAGGTCAGGGGCTGCTTGGGTGGAAAGTGAACTAATTGACAAGAGTGTGGCAGCCAAAAAAGCGCCACTTAAAACTCTCTTCATGCAATGTCTCCGTAGGTGAGCGTGTGAGCCAAAGTCTTATTCATATCCAACGAGAACTCCAGTCCAACGAGAACTCTAGAAGGGTTTTATGCAAGAAGCAAATGACATGGTGTCAAACTAGCGGTTCAATTTGTAGAATAATGGTCGTGTTACGCTAGGGTCGTCTCAATAAAAAACCATGGCTCCTCTTCCCGATGCCCGACCGAACAGACTTTCCCTAGGTCCTTTGGAAACAGAGATATTAGAGATCCTCTGGGAATTCCGTACTGCAACCACCAAAGATATTTATGAACGGATACTGACGGACCCAGACCGAGAGCTGACCTATTCCTCTGTCACTACAGTCTTGCGTCGCCTAACGCAAAAAGGCTGGTTAATCTGTGATGAAGAAGGGCGTGCCTTTGAGTGGAAGCCTGTGGTTTCGAAGGAAGAAGCACAGAGCCTAGAAGCGCACAATCGGTTACAAAAGTTCCTCTCTGTGAGTACGCCTGAGATTATTGCTGCCTTTGCCGACAGTTTGGACCAAAACAGCTTAGAACAGCTCCAGGCGATTATGAGCCGTATACAGGAAGTCCGTCGCCAGCGGAGGAATCCCTAATGCATCTGTTGATGATTAGTGGAGTCCTAGCCCTATGTTGGTTCGTGCGACGGGGGAGTCCGGCCAAAGGGTCTTGGGCTGCCCGTTGGCAAAGAAACCTGACTTCATTTCTGCTTCCACCCTGTCTTTTGATGACAACGGCCCTCGCAATTCTCTGGATGGGACCTGGGGGTGCAACCTTGAGCTTCTGGGACGGCAACCTAACCTATGGCTTGGCTTGGGGCTTCTTACTGTGGGCAGCATTTGAGGGCCTAAAACTAGTTTGGTCCGGGATAGGGTTTCTCCGCCAAGTTCAGACTTACCCTTGTGTAGACGTGCAGGGTACTGCCTGTCGTCGTCTTGATACGGTTGCTCCTTTTATCGCACAAGTCGGTTTCTGGAATCCCCAACTGCTGGTGAGTCAGGGTTTGTTGGACACCTTAGACCCAGAACATCTGGAAGCAGTCTTATCCCACGAACAAGCCCATCATTACTACCGGGATACCTTTTGGTTCTTCTGGCTTGGATGGTTGCGGAGAATAACCTCCTGGTTACCGAATACCCAAGCGCTCTGGGATGAACTATTAGCGTTGCGGGAACTGCGCGCCGATAGCTGGGCGGCCCAACAGGTGGATGTCTTTGCTTTGGCCGAATCGCTGGTTTTGGTAGTGAATGCTGGCCCAACTCCGGTGGATTCTGAACTGCTCTGTGCAGGCATAGCCCTTTCGAACCGCCTAGAAGAACGCGTAGAAGCTTTACTGGCCGGACCAGAATCTTCCACAAGCTTTACGCTTGGCTCCTTCCTCTGGTTGTTGCTGGTGCTGTTGCCTTTTGCCGCATTACCTTTTCATACGCATTGTGTATGCCCGTTTCTGAAGACGGGTTTATTCTGAGGCGCGGACCGTCCAACGAAGCGTGAAGGGATTGAAGATGTTTTTCCCTTTTGGTTTTCCAGAGAGGACCAACCGATAAGCCCCCCGCTCAGGAAAAGTGACTTGAGCAGACAATACAGACTTGGATTTTTCTGCTGTGCTCTCTATGAGCGTGGGTGTAACTATTGGGGTTTTTGCGGTCGCCTTGTAGAGAGAAAAGGCACAATCACATTCAGCCAGACTAATTTTCTGTCCGCCTTGTTTTACTAAGTCGAACCAGACCGTACTCAAAACGCCAACCTTGGGGTCATCATTAGGCTCAATGTGCATGAGTGCCCCAACGTTTTTATCGGCAGCGAGTTCATGGGCATAGATGGATTCACTAGAGAATCCGAGGAGCATAAGAGCCAGGAGTAGAGCATATTTCATCACTTCATTTTCATCTCTTTGCTATGGTCATGACCAGCAGACTCAAACTTCGAATTCTGAGCAGTAGTTTCCTGAATCTTGGTCGTACTGGCAGGGGTAGCACTATTGGGTGGTCCAGACCAATCACTGGTTGTTCCATCTTTGTAGCGTTGCAGTACTCTCCATACCAAAGGGGCCGCTTCCGCTGGATTGCGAGCCTTGAAGCTAAACATCTGGAACTCTTGAGGTTCTAAGCTCCCTTTCCAAACGACTTCTGTAACCTGCCCCTGCTCTTCAATCAATTGTCTTGACCAGCCGGGAAGGGGCTGAACATAGAGTATCCGTAAACCTTTGGGGATTTTGAGGCGGATTTCGCTCGTGGGAGACGTGCGGCTTTCACTGGGTATTTCTAGGGTATATAGCTGCAGTTTTCCTGGTTCAGATTGTGCCGGAGAAACAATGGCATGGGCATCCACCTGTTCGGATAGGAGGAAAACGCCCAAAAAGCCAAGCACTAAGCTGTGGTTTAGAAATCGGCTCATAAGTCTGGTTAAATAACGCTGCATTACAAAGTAAGAGGAATGTAACAGAAAGTAAAACGACAGCCTGTCGCTCATTACACCGCTGTCAGGAAGGACACGCCCACAGCCCCAATAAAATCTTTAGGGCTACCGGGTCCTTTAGCAGGAGCCATATAGTCAGGACTCATGACCCGTTCCACCCGATAACGATGGAAGTTTGAAAAGAGAGTACGCATGGGAGTTACCTGACTATTTTCTTCTCCGTACAGTTTTTGGTGCAATTCAGGGAGTTCGTACCAAGGGGCTCTGGTCTTTGCGTGGTGAGCATTATGATAAACAAAATTCAAGGTTAATAGGTTGAGCAAAGGATAACGCCTAGAAACTAAATTGGAGTATGTATTTCTATATTCATAATCTTGGTCACGGTTTTCTATCCCTGGAGCTTCGCCGTACCCCTCGATAACATAGGCTTCATAGGTATGTTGATAGGCATCGATAAACCGCATAGCATGGATAAAAATAAGATAAGAAAGCCCATATAAGAAGACGGCTTTAAGAGAGAGCAGAGCAAGAACATATAGAAAGCACACTCGAGTAATCAACATCAAGATGATTTCAACACGCCGCACACTTCTACTGCTTGTGATGAAAACAGAAACGATAATGTAGGCTCTCATCATAAATTCAACCGCTGGGATGTAGGCCCACTCCAGTAACGTCACTAATTTCTGTACATTAGGTCTATCCCTCAGAAATTTCTTAAAGTCAAAAGTAATGACATCAGCACGATCTAGGTGGTGACGTATATGCTTATGTCTAAGATCTGCGGCTCTTGCATAGCAAGCTCCATTGAGCCAACTGAGAAGGACTACAAACTTTGAGTTGAGCCTTCGACTTCTAAAAACATTTGTATGCATTAATTCATGGATAAAAAATGCAGAGTAAATCAGCGGGTGACTAACCAGTAATACCCCTCCAATATTCCAGAAAATAGATTCTTGAAGCAGCATGAAGATGCCAAAAAAATAGCCTAAGAAAGTATAACCAAGTCCTAAAAAGTTTGGCCAAAAACCATCTGGATATCGCCAAATGCTACTGGTCACAAAACATACCTCGGCAATAAGTGGGAGCGTTACCTATGATGAAGCGATGGTCACATTCTAGATGAGATAGCCCGTCCTCTCTAAACAGCAACAATCTCTAGAACTGCTTAAGTAATGACCGTTGGCTTTTCCATTCCTGTCAGCACCCGAATTTGGGCTATTTCATCTGCAATCTTAATCAGGTCAGCCAGGCCCTCTTGGGCATCAAAATGGTGTTTGGTTGGATCCGACTCATAGCGTTCCAAGTAGACCCGCAAAGTGGCACCTTGAGTTCCGGTTCCGGATAGGCGGTAAACAATGCGAGAGCCATCGGTGAACCCAATACGGAAGCCTTGGTTTTTGCTCACACTGCCATCCACGGGGTCGGTGTAGCTAAAGTCGTCCGCATATTCCACTTCATATGCACCAAATTGTTTCCCTTTCATCGTGGGGAATTGCGCACGCACCTGATCCATGAGGGTATTGGCCCGATCGATCGCAACATTTTCATAATCATGTCGAGAATAGTAATTACGGCCATAGGTTTGCCAATGTTCTTGCATCAGTTCTTGAACAGACTTTTGCTTCACCGCCAAGATATTGAGCCAAAACAACACGGCCCACAATCCATCTTTCTCCCGAATATGATTGGAGCCTGTGCCAAAGCTTTCTTCACCACAGAGCGTGGCTTTCCCTGCATCCAGAAGATTCCCAAAAAACTTCCAGCCTGTGGGGGTTTCATAGCAATCAATGCCCAGTTTCGCCGCAACGCGGTCAGGCGCTTGGCTGGTGGGCATAGAACGAGCAATACCGGCTAAACCATCCTTATAGCCTGGAACTAAAGTGGCATTGGCCGCAAGCACCGCTAGGCTATCGCTGGGAGTCACGAAGAACTTCCGTCCGAGAATCATATTGCGGTCACCATCCCCATCGGAAGCGGCTCCAAAATCAGGAGCATCATCCCCAAACAGAATCTCCACCAAATCGTGGGCATAGACTAAATTGGGGTCCGGATGTCCACCCCCAAAATCTTCTAGGGGAATTCCATTGAGTACGGTTCCGGCAGGAGCTCCTAAACGCTTCTCAAAAAGAGCATGGGCGTAAGGTCCCGTCACCGCGTGCATGGAATCGACACAGAGACGAAATTCCCCCCTGGTGATCAGTTGACGGATTTGGTCAAAGTCAAATAGAGACTCCATCAGTTGCGCATAGTCCTCTACGGAGTCAATCACTTCGACCATCATGTCCCCCATTTTGGATTGACCTAAGGTGTCCAAATCTATATCGGCAGCATCGAGGAGCTTGTACTGGTCAATCACTTTGCTGCGGGCAAATATTGCTTCTGTTACCTTTTCTGGCGCGGGTCCACCGTTACTGATGTTGTATTTCACCCCGAAGTCCCCGTCGGGTCCGCCTGGATTGTGGCTCGCAGACAGGACAATTCCGCCCATGGCGTTATATTTGCGAATGACACAGGAAGTGGCGGGTGTGGAGAGGATGCCGCCTTGGCCCACCTTGATATGACCCACCCCATTAGCCGCAGCCATTTTCAAAATAATTTGGATGGCTGGGCGATTGTAGTAACGTCCATCTCCCCCAAGCACCAAGGTTTGTCCTTGCACGGCACCGATGCTATCAAAGGTGGATTGAATGAAGTTTTCCAGATAATGGGGTTGCTGAAAGACGGAAACCAACTTGCGCAAACCAGAGGTACCGGGTTTTTGGTCTGAGAATGGTTGGGTTGTAATGGTTTGAATTTTCATCTAAAAACCTTCATCTCATGTGGGAGTTTTGGCTGAACTAGACGGCCAACCATAACGGTTTGGGGCAGTCGCTATTAACACTACAATTTATGGAGCCCTAAACGCAAAATTGGGAGCACGGAATACCGCACTCCCCAAAAATCTATTCCTTGTAAGGCTTAGCTTTACTCTTGAGCAGAAGCTACTTTGGATGCAACAGGGTTCTGCCCTTGTTCCCCTCTTGCTTTAGCCCAGCCTTGGTTAGCCCACTTAGGAGCTTCCGTATCCTCCCAGCCAGAAGGACGCTCTGAGTTATACCAAGCGATGGATCCAATGGCGACGCAGGCAACGAAGCCGATTGCTAGTACACCGTAAAAAAGAATTAATCCCATCTGTTATGCCCTCGTAGAGCTTTGTTTATCCTGGTTAAGACCAATATATACTATTGTAAAGTTATATTGCAAGCATAAAGTTTTCAGTCGGATTTTCCAGATTCGATCGGCTTGGCCTGAAATGAAATTAACGGTGGATAGCTGCTGACACCCAGCGTCCTCGGGCATTCTATATAGAAAGCGACTAGATTCCTCAGATTGGCTAGATTAGAAAGAACCAGAGCAACAGGATAAGCATGCAGGTCATTGTGGTCGGTGGGGGTTATGCCGGACTTAGAGTAGTCCAGCGTTTGAGTAGGCTTCCTGACTTCTCGGTGACTTTGATTGAACCACGGAAGGAACATGTCCTACGTACGCGCCTAGTCAGCAGTGCTGTCCAACGTCGTCCGATGAAAGAAGTCTTAGTCCCTTTTGAAGAACTACTGCCAAAAGGCATCCAGTGGATACGAGAACCAGCCGTTAGCTTTGACCCTGAACTTGGGACGGTAGAAACAGACCGGATTACCCTAACAGGAGACCGGATTTTACTCTGCACAGGGGCGGCAGGGAAGAGAAATGTGCCTGGAGCAGAAAAGTATGGCTTCTCTCCCTACAGCCTAGAGGATTGTCGTCAGATTTTGCATTACTGGAGCGAATTACAACAACAATTAGACCGTCAAAAGTGTGATGCCTTGGCGCTACGGTGGGTGGTAGTCGGGGGAGGAACTACAGGAGTAGAGCTAGCCGCAGAGTTGGCTCACCTCGCTCGCCGTTGGCGCCATCGCTACAAAGGCCAGGCCGGAGCTATCCAGGTTCATCTTGTCCATGAGGGTACGCAGCTACTCCCAGGTTGGCGGGCCTGTGTGGCCGACTGGGTTCTTCGCTGGCTGGAAAAACATCAGGTCGTAGTTCATCTAGAGACGAAAGTGCGCAGAGCCCGACCCGATTATCTGGTTCTAGAGCGCAAGGGCGAAACCAGCCAGTTGGATACTAAAAGTGTGTTTTGGAGTATGGGAACTGAGCCTAATCGCCTGGAAGAAGAACCGGATGGCTTAAGGGACGAAGCCGGATTTTGTCGAGTCGATAGTAGTTTGCGCTTAGTGGACTATCCCAAGGTCTATGCGCTCGGGGGGAACATCTTGGCTCAAGACGCCGCTATCGGCAAAGTCTTTTCCGCTTCCGCCCCATTAGCGGTTCAACAAGCAGACTGGACTGTCCAAAATCTTCAGCGGGAAGTTCGGGAACAAGATCCTGTGGCTTATATCCCTGAAGTGCGGCGTGCATCCCTCTCCCTGGGGGCCTTTGATGGGGTTGCTATGCTCGATGAGCAGGACCTCTTAGATACGGCCGGCTGGACCGCTGCCCAAGCAGAGGATTTACTCTATCGCAACAGCATTCAACTGGTCTTGCCAGCCCTTACAGCTCCTATTCGGCCTGGAACTCGTGACAAGGAACCCTAACTAGTCGCGCCATATCGCCGTAAAATCATGTCGTATGGGACAGCTAATTTTATGACTAAGATCCTATCTGCAGAGCGTTTAGACTGGTTTAATAAAATTTTCCAACAGGCTGCGGATCTTTTTGAGGATGAAGCGGAAGCCACCCATTGGTTAAACACACCCAAATCGGCTCTAGACGGTGAGACTCCGCTGAGCGCTCTAACAACAGATGCAGGAGCAAAAAAAGTTGAACAAATACTCTATCGTGCTGAATATGGGATGTTCGGCTAGTGTGCGTTTGGCATATTTGATAAGCGTATGTGGAAAGTAGCCAAGTGAAAAAAATCGAGCGATAGTAGATGGACGACTTCAATTCGGTGAGCTTTATGACCGCAAACAACGAAGCAAATACTCCTCCGCTTATTACACCCCATCAAATGAAGTTACTCAGGGCAGTAACCGCTATGGCTTGGGCCGATGGTCAGCTAGAACCTGGAGAGGAAGAACTGCTCGTAGAATCTCTAGCTGCTTTGTTTACGCATTTGCCCCAAGAATCTCTGAAAGTACAGCTCCGGCAATTCATTCAGCAGAACATTCCTTTAGAAGAAACGGTCCCCAAGATTGAAACCTTAGAAGACAAAAAGCTTCTAGTGCAACTTTCATATTTAGTGGCCCGTTCTAGCCGTCGCACAGAAAACGAACCCTGGATTAACAAAGAAGAGTCCGAGGCTTACCAAAAAGTACTCCGTTTTACACATCTCCCTCATCAAGTCATTAATCAACTGGAAATAGAAGCAGAGAAAGTTGCAGACACCTTAGACCGCGATCATGGGGAGGGAATGAAAAAATTAGTACGCGGCATTCTAGCTTTCTTTGAAGAGGAGTGAATTCATCCAAGACATAATATATTTTACGGTCACCTTTTAAAGTTATCCATCAGGCAAATAGCTAAACCAAGTATTCACGAGGGATAGCTGACTAACTTGTCCCTCTGAGGTTCAGCGGAAATGCCTAATTCTTCATCTCATGAGCCTAAGTTCCCTGAAGCGTGCATGGCTGTGAGCAGACAAGAACTTGTCGGCCTTGAACTCAGGGTTCATGGAGGTGAAATCCCTAAAGATCTATATGGCCATGTATTCATCATGGGACCGGTCGGAACAGTCGGTTCTCGAACGGAGGGCTTATTCTATCCTGGAGGCACTGGAGCATCACTTTATAATGGAGACGGAATGGTTTATCGGATTGACTTTGATCAAAAAAGTAAAGTTTCCGTAAACAGCCGAATTGTCAAAACTCCTTGTTATTATGCCGATCTAGAGACCACCCCAGGCAGTAAATATGCCAATTTAAGTTTCTTTAATTTGGGTATGGGCAGACTCTCTCCAGTGCTTGGTTTGCGCAATGAATTAAATACAGCTTTCCTACCCTTTAAATTTTTACAAGATGAAAATTGGCGTATGTTGGTTACTTGGGATGCAGGTCGTCCTTATGAAATCGATCCAGTCAGCTTAGAGACCATTACGCCTATTGGTTGGAACAGAGAGTGGACTGAACAAATATTAGTTTGGAAAACTGATCCATATCCGTATGTGTTTGGATTGAACTTAACAACGGCTCATCCAGTCTTCGATGTTCATACAGACCAGCTATTTATGGTTAATTGGAGTAGGTCACTAAACACATTACAGGCTCCAATCATCCGTCATCAGATCAATACTCTATTCAAAGGAGATCAGATAAAAAAGCTAGAGAAAACTTTCCGTTTGTTCTCTCAAGCTGCTAGTTTTTTACTTCGAAGTGAGAGTAAAGATTTTGTTTACTTAATGTGCTGGGATGGAAGCAATCAAGATATTAAGAAATGGCAGATTGTTGACTCAGATGGTAATTCGATAAAAATTGAACAGAGTATGCATCAAATGGGGCTTACCCGTGACTATATCGTGCTGATGGATACGTCCTTTAAATTTGGAATAGAACAACTTATTTACGATACGGTTCCTAATAATCAGGGAATTGAAGACTATAGAGATATCCTCAACTATCCACAAGCTCCAGATACCAGTCTTTATCTCATTCGCCGGGCTGACTTAAAGCTTGATGCAACCGCAGTAAAAGCGAAAAGGGTCGACATTCCTCGTGAGATTGCCCATTTTATGACCGATTATGAAAATCCTGATGGTTGCATCACCCTGCATTGTGCCCATAACAATGGATGGGATCCTGCTGAATGGATTCATGACTACGATGCTCCTGCCGATCAGCCTGAGAAACCCATAGGGCATCGTTTTGTGGGTATGACCACAGGAACCACAGACATCAATCATTTGGGAAAATATGTCATAGAGGTTGAATCTGGTCAAATTCGTAGAAAGTCGATTCTTAATGATCCTCGATATACTTGGGCTACGGCTATTGGCACCTTCAATAACACCGTTCTCTCAGCAGAGCATGAAGATATCTACTGGATCTCTTGGGGATGCTGGAAAGAACTGATGACGGATTTTATTCATGACCTTTATGCTTCCTATAAGTATCGAAGAATCAAGCTAGAAGAAATTAAGAAAATTTCAGAAGAAGGAAAGCCATCTAGCCTCTGTAGGCTCAATACTAAAACCATGACAATTACTGATGGTTATCAGTTTCCCTCAGGATATTTTGGAAATTCACCACAATTTATACCTCGTTCAGGATCGACCAGTAGTTCAACGGATGGATATATTCTCTGTCTTGTTTTATTTGATGAACTTAAGAGTGAACTATGGATCTTTGATGCTGCAAATTTAAGTAACGGGCCTGTATGCAAACTAGATCATCCAGACCTCAAATTTGGACTTACAATCCACAGTACTTGGATTCCTTCTGCCCGTTCCAGGGTACCTGGTTATTATATTCCCGTTGACGAAGATTATATAACTCTAATCAACAAGCAGGCCCCCGAAGTGCGGGATGAAATTCAAGAGCTTTTTCAGCAAGTAATATATCCAAATTTTTCTAAATAATTACAAATTAATCTAATAGGTGCTCCCTCTATATACGAGTTCTGTCATATTAATTGAGTCCATTGTCCGATTCTGGTAAGCTGCTGCCGATGAAACGACATGTTGGATGAAAAGGAATGCAATTTCCGATTGATTTTCTCCTGACTCGCCCACCAAAAATCCATCTTGTGTTCGCTAATGCGACAGAATCTATATCCTGCTACCTGTCTAGCTTTCTTATATTCTGGATAGGGAACCAGGCGAAAGAGAAAATTTTATGTTAGGAGGGGGTGGCTGTTAGAGAACCTCTATTTGACGCAGGTAGTCCGATGAACACGCCAAACAATGCTCGTCACACCCTGGCTGCACCTCACCGAGGGGCTGTTGTCAACGTAGCGCCTCATCCCGATGACGAAATACTCGGTGCGGGTGCAACGCTCTTGTCTCTCCGGGACATGGGGTACCGGATTGTAAATCTCGCGGCGAGCCTCGGTAAGCGTGACCGGAGCGAACAGCGTCGTGAGGAGGTTGCCGCTGCCTGCCAAGTACTAGGGTTCGACCTCGTCATTCCCAACCCGCCCGCCCACATTTCCTTGACTGATGACCTCCGTGAGGCAGAAACGTACCTGTCTCAAGAGATCCGCAAAGTGGTAGATTTTGAGGCTCCGATCATAGTCGTATCTCCGAGCCCCCACGACCGCCACCACGGACATGAGGTTGTTGCGCGCGCAACGCGTCGGGCCCTCGAACTGGTCACTGAATCTGATCCTCCGCGCTGGTGGATGTGGGGCCTTTGGGCGGACCTTCCCCTGCCAAATATCATGACGCTTTTCCAGGACCAACTCTTGAGTCAACTGCTCCTGGCAATGGATCATCATCGTGGTGAAACTGCGCGCAATGACTACACGAAGTTAATTCGTGGCCGAGCGCTCATGAACGCTTCTCTGGGAGCTGAACGCGTTTTCGGGTTTGGAAAGGAAGGTATTGCTTGCGACTACGCTGAACTCCTGACAGAAGCGGTGTTCACGAGCGGTACTTGGCGTGTCGGGCACGCACGGCTCTTGACTCCCGACAGCGTACTCGCAACACCCACATCGCAATCCATAGACTTCTGGCTCGACCAGCTGAGCCTCACATCACAGCTCTCTCAAGATGACTTCTCGAGGTAGTTAAATCAAGTCTGACCCTAAGAACGGCTAGGTGGGTCTGACGTACTCTTTAAATGCGCCCGCTGGTCCTTGGTAGGCGGCGGCGCGCTTGGTCCACCAATTCGTAGTAGTCAGTTAAGCGTAGATCCGCTGCGGCCTCCGGGTCAAGTACGACCGTGGCGTCGGGATGGAGCTGGATGGCCGACGCCGGACAAATCGCTGCGAGCGGACCCTCGAGCGCGGCAGCCACGGCCTCTGCTTTCGCCGCTCCGGTTGCAAGCACGACGAGGGCTCTCGCATCCAGAATGGTCCCGATTCCCATGGTGATGGCCATGATCGGCTCCTCGAAGTCTGGATGTCCGAGTTGGTTGTCGCGAAGTGTAGCGCGAGCGAGAGTTTTGACTCTCGTGCGCGACCCGAGGCTCGAACCCGGCTCGTTGAAACCAATGTGCCCGTTCCGACCAATCCCCAAGATCTGGAGGTCGATCCCGCCGCGCCTCTTAATCAGAGCTTCGTAAGCTCTGGCCTCAGCGACTGGATCAGAAGAGTCTCCCCGAAGGAGGTGAGTATTGGCCGGATCTATGTCCACCTCCGCGAAGAGGCTGTCGCGCATGGCGCGGTGAAAGGACTGCGGGTGGTCCGGGCCGATACCGAGGTACTCGTCGAGGTTAAACGTTTCGACATGCGCGAAGCTGAGATGATCTTGCCGGTTTCGCCTAATCAGTTCAGCGTAAAGAGCTTGCGGAGTGGCCCCCGTCGCCAATCCTAGTCGGGCGTCGGGTTTCCGTTGGATCAACTCACCGCAGATGTCGGCAGCCTTCACAGCAACCGCATGGGCAGACTCAAGAATCCACACGTCCACGCGCCACAACTCCCGCCTTCCACCTATTGATTGTACAGAAACTTTCCGTATATTCCCTGGGAATCAGGATGATATCCAGGGAAATATCGGCTGAAATCCTGATGTAACGTTGAATATTTCTGGATATTACCCCATACCGGGATATTATCTCGAAAGAGCCACCATCTAGGGTTCTATCGCAATAATCGAGTCCATAGTTCGATTCTGGTAAGCTGTTGCCATTGAGAAAAATGGTGAAACGACATGTTGGATGAAAAGGAATACAATTTCCGATTGATTTTCTCCTGACTGGCCCACCAAAAATCCATCTTGTGTTCGCTAATGCGACAGAACCTATATCCGCCATGGAAAATTAAATGGTAGACAAAAATAGCCCCGATGAATCTAAGATTCCAAGATCTTTAATGAAACTAAAGCGTACTGAATTTATCTCAAAAATTGAGCTAAATCTGAAAGAGGGAAAAATACCTAGCGACCTGCAAGGGCACCTATTTTTGATAGCCCCTGTCGGTTTTGCCAACACTCCCTATGGGGATGGGACTCCCATATTTAATGGGGATGGCATGATTTATCGTCTTGATTTTGATAAGCCTGGAGAGATTTCCTTAAAAAGCCGAATCGCAAAAACACCTTGTTATTTTGCGGATGAAGCTACCCAGACGGATGAGCGCTTCAAGGAATATCAATTTAAAAATTTTGGTCTTGGGCGATTTTCCCTGCTTCTTGGTCTTCGAAATCAGGTAAACACCGGATTTCTCACTGCAGAATTTTCTAAGGAACAAACTGCTCGCTTGTTCATCACCTATGATGCAGGCCGTCCCTATGAAATTGATACAGATTCATTGGAAGTAGTAACACCCGTTGGTTCGAATAAGGAATGGCAGAGTGAAGTACCTATCAGCATTATCCTTAGTTTTCTAAATCTTCGAGTTAGCTTCCCATTTCCTCCAGTTCTGAGTACAGCACATCCCGAATTTGATGAGCAAACCAGTGAAATATTTTCAGTGAATTATATTAGAGACCCTTTAGATCTACTAGAGTCCACACCGTTAACTCCTCTCTTTATAGATAACATTATCAAAGATTTGAAAAAAGCTCCTCACGCATTTACTGAGTTTGTAGAACAAAACATCAGACAGCTTACGGGCCAAGGGCTTATAAATGATGATAATCCAATTATTCAGTTCCTCAATGGCGCAAAAAATTTCTTAAGCCGCACCTATCTTATCCGTTGGAATGGACAGGATAGCTTTGAACGCTGGAAGTTAGTTCTGCCTGATGGCTTGCCTGTAACGATCAAGCAGTCGATGCATCAGATTGGTATTACCGAAGATTATATAATTCTGGCAGATACCAGTTTCAAATTTGAGCTAGAGCAACTTTTAGATAATGTACCTGTCCTTGAAATCGATGAAAATTTGCGCAGATGCCTAGCAACACGAGCGCAATTACCCGATACGACCCTCTATATAGTAAATCGGCAAGATTTGCGTTCCGGCCAATGCTCACTATCCGATGAGCCAGAGATTGAGGTAATAGCCCAGAAAATAACGATCCCTCTAGAGCTGATTCACTTCCGCGTAGACTACAAAAATCCTGGAGGAAAAATTACCCTCCATGCATGTCATAACACGGCTTCAGATGTAGCTGAATGGATTCATGATAGTGATACTTCTGCGTATAACCATCATCCAACTCCTCAATTTTTACGGGGATTGATGGGGAGTCAAATGGATATAGGTCGATTAGGCCGCTATGTACTAGATGGTAGGAAGGGAGTGGTCCTTGAATCAAAGGTTATTCATGACCTGCAGCGCACTTGGGGCATAGGACTCTCAACCCATGATCAGAGAAATCAGTTAGCGCCTATTCGCCATATTTACCTGCAATCTTTTGGTTTTCGCTCCGAGTTGTTAACCGACTTTATTTATAATTTATATAAAGACTATCAATATCGTTTGATTCCCTTAGAGCAACTTAAAAAGATCCAGGATGAAGACAGACCTCCTTGCCTATTTCGATTGGATACTCAAACGATGACGATTGATGACAGTTATGAGTTTTCTATTGGCCAAGTTATTAGCTCTCCCCAGTTTGTTCCTAGAACGCATAGTACCCATGAAAGGGATGGTTACATTTTCTGCACAGTAATATCTGATAAGGGAGATGAAATTTGGATATTCAATGCAACTAAATTAAATAAAGGTCCTATCTGTCAACTCAATCATCCTTCTCTTGATCTTGGATATACGTTGCATACGACCTGGCTATCTTCTATTGGACCAAGAACAGCCGATTATTATATTCCGGTGAGAGAAGATTATGAGATAAATAAAGAGGATGAACTCACTAAAAAACTATTTGAGGAAGCTATTTATCCCAACTTTGAGCGCGGTTAATTGGTCATTTCAACAGCTCCCAATAGCTTTAAGGTGGTTTTTTGTGCGTCGGTTAAGCCTCTTGCCCCATATATATTCATTCCCTCGTAAAGTCGCTGGATTCTCATGGTATTCAGACATTCTCCAGTCTCCACATCCCAGTACTTGATGGTTTCATCTTTGCTCCCACTAATCAGATGTTGACCATCAGCACTGAAGACCACAGACCAAACGCCTTTGCTATGTTGCGCTAAGGTATTGATACAAACTCCGGTCTGGACATCCCATAATTTAATTGTTTTATCATGGCTAGCACTGGCTATTGTGCGACCATCGGGACTGAAAGCTACGGACCAAACGCCCATATGATGACCACTAAGCGTATTGATACATGCTCCCGTCTGAACATCCCATAATTTGATAGTTTGATCGTTGCCACTGCTGGCTAAAATTTTTCCATCTGGACTATAGGCCACGGCCACTACATTAATCGTATGCCCCTCTAAAACTTTGAGGCATTCTCCTGTTTGGACATCCCACAGTCGTATCGTCCGGTCTTCACTGGTACTGGCTAACTTATGTCCATCGGGGCTGAAGGTAGCGAGCCAAGTCCAACCGGTATGGCCCTGTAAAACCTTGAGACATTGACCCGTGCTGACATCCCATATCCTCACCGTTTGATCATGACTTCCGGTCGCAAGCATCTGACCATTTGGACTAAAGGAAACGGCTACCACTCCGCTCACGTGTCCCTGTAACTCTTTCCAGCATTGTCCAGTGTCGACATTCCATAGCCGAATACTCTTATCTCCACTGGCACTGGCTAATAGATCCCCTGAACGGTTAAAGGCCACGAACCAGCATGAGCTAGTATGTCCTTCCAATTGCTTGATACATCGCCCTGTCTTGACATCCCATAGCCTAATGATTTGATCCTCTCCTGCACTAGCGACCATTTCACCGTCAGCCTGAGCGCTACAGGCAACCGATAAAAATCCACTTGAAAACCCCTGCAAGGTTTTGATGCACTGTCCAGTTTGCACATCCCATAACTTAACTACTTGTTCTGTTCCAGCACTAGCAATCAATTCACCGGTAGGAGCAAATTGCAGAGACCAAAAACAATTAGCGTTGCCTTGTAGAAGTCTGAGGCAGCGACCTGTGTTCGTATCCCATATCCTTCCCGTCTGGTCATTGCTCCCGCTAACTAAAAGGTTACTGTTAGGGCTAAAGGCAACGGCAAAGACGATATCCGTATGACCTTCTAAGACCCTTAAACATTTACCCGTCTTAAAGTCCCATAACCGCGCTGTCTGATCATGGCTTCCTGTTGCCATAAAACGTCCATCGGGACTGAAGGCAACAGAGAACACTAAGTCTGTATGTCCTTTCAAGATGCGAAGCCGTTCCCCTGACTTAACATCCCAGAGGAGCACAGATTGATCGTGGCTGGCGCTGGCTAAATACTCACCATCAGGACTAAAGGAGACAGAGACCCCCCCTTGAGAATGGCCTTCTAAAACCTTGAGACATTGACCTGTACTGACATCCCACAATCGGACGGTTTCATCGGTACTTCCACTAGCAAGGATCTGGCCATTAGGACTAAAGGCAACAGAAAAGATTAAATTAGTATGGCCTTGCAAGACTTTCAAAGACTGTCCAGTTTTAGCATTCCAAAGTCGAATAACTGCTTCGCTACTTCCACTGGCGACGATCATACTATCTGGATTGAATGCAATAGCAAATACCCAAAAATTGTTTGCGCTCCAGGATAAACGTTGCCGACCTTCTTCAAGGCTCCAAAGACGAATCTCACTGTCATCCCCACCGGTCAACAAAAATTTTCCGTCCGGGCTGAAAGCTACAGAGTAAACGCCACCCATTACTTCAGCAAAAACAGACTTTTCTAGATCCGCATAGGAAAAGTTAGCGTTATATAAACGTATCTTCTTTAAATAGGCCTGCCAAATGGTCATATAGGAGAAATCAAGATTACTCAAATCAGTTTTGAGCTCACCCAATAAATTAATGATATTCCCCCCGATATAGCCAGGTTCTAAAGGAGATTCTTCCTGAATTCGGGTTTTGATTTCAGTTAGGTGATATTCTACATTCTTCTTATTAATTAATTTCCTATTCAACTCTCTCAGGATCGGTTTCAGGATGAGTTTGGTTTGAGTCTCTCGAATAAAATCTTTAGCCTGAGCCTTGATGAGCGGGTATTTTCTGAAGAGATCTACTTCCCCATGAATAATCTCATGAAGAATCTGTTCAATAAATTGTTCAGTAGCATACTCAAGAACTACGGGTTGCAAAGTAAAAAGACTACCTGCTTTCTCTAATAAGGAACTGCGCCCTAGAGATTCTAGAGCTTCAACAAATTTTGAAATAGAGATGGGGATGACCATATCCCCACGAATAGTAGTCAATGAGACAGGTTCACGCTCAATCGCGAGCCAATAAATAATTTCTTTTTCTAAATCGGACAAATGACGAAACTGCTGGTCAAGCAAATCACGGATATCACCAAAAACTCCTGCTTCCTGCTGCAAAAATTCAGCAATATCACTATTAAATAATTCTTGGGCTGTGGTCGAAATGATCTTTAAGGCCAGTGGGTTTCCGGCATATCTCCTGATTAGCTCTTGCCAGTCTTGGTCCTGAGCAAGAAAAGATCCTTTATTGCTGAATATTTCCTTTACTGCTGCTTCTTGCAACCCTGACAGAGGAAAAGAACGAGTCGGCAGATGGTCTCCTTCTAACCATGCCAAATCCCTGGGTTTCTCTCGACTGGTAAGGAGCACGCAGCTTTGATGCGAAGCTTCTCCCAAGGCTCTAAAAAAGTTGTTATAGAGTCCTTCTTCAGTAAGCAGAATAGATTCAACGTTATCTAGGACCAATAGACACCGGGAGAGACGTAGGGATTCGATCAGCCGGGAAATTTTACTATCCAGACTTGCAGCCCGGTCTGCTTGCAGCAACGCTTCGCTATCGAGTTCTTGATGGCCCGATAGAAATTGCAAGAGATCACTTAAGAGGTCCTGTATATGGGGCGCGTTCCTTAGTGAGCGCCAGATCAGTCGATCGAAACTATCTTGGATGTTTTCTGCAACTTTAATGGCTAGAGAGGTTTTGCCAATGCCTCCCATCCCCATCAAGGTGACCAGACGACAACGCTCGTGCACTATCCACTGTTCAAGAAGGGCTTGCTCTTGGGTCCTTCCATAGAAGAGTGAGACATCGGCGGCTTCTCCCCAATCCGTAAGAACGGTTCTTTGCTGCTCGTTCTGCGTTGCTTCAAGGGCGGCTTCAGGTGATGGTGTAGGAAGATGCCTCTGTTGATATCGCCTAAGAGCCGATTGGATGTTACTTTTAGACACTTTCTCGTCTAAAGCTTTAGAAAGTAGTTGCCAGAGTTGGTAGCCAACATACTTTATGTACTCTGAATCGTAGCTAGAAGTTTCAGCAATCTCTGCGTAGCCCCTTCCCTCCCACGTCTGGCGGAATACCAGCTCCTGGGTGTCATTTAGACGCTTGGGAGCAAGAACTGCTTGGATAAGAATTAAGGCTTCATCAGCTTTCATTGGTCTTGCGCGTTTCAGGATAGAACATTTAGATTATGACCTTTTATAACTTTTCGGGGCTTTTTAAGCTCCCCTCGGATTTTTTTGGTCTAAACACCTGACTTTTTCTTACAGGCACGAAGCTTCCAAATCATTAGTATTGCAAGCATGGCATTCATTAATTTTGCATCGGAATAACTTTACAAAGATAGGTATGTATTTATGAATACCAATGTAGGCAGCTTGAAACTTATTCTTGAAAAACTGTATGAAGGGCGTCCACTTTGCTCCTATGCCCCAGGTAAGAGGATTCCTCTTTTTGTAGATGAAGTCTGTATCATCTATCGCGGGATTATCCGCACTCAGACCCTCCAGCCTGGAGGAGAGGAGTCGATTTTGGGGTTGGTCGGCCCGATGATGCCTGTGGCGCGCAAATTGACGCTGCTGAACTTCTACGAAGTTTATGCTTTAACCCATGTAGACCTTTTGCGCCTGAAATGGGAGGAAATCGAAAATTCTGAAGTTCTGACACGGGAGCTAAACCGCTCTTTGATTAAGCGCCTCCACCATACGGAAGTGATGCTTGCCCTACTCAGCAAACGGCAAACGAGTGAGCGTTTGATTGGATTCATGGCTTTCTTGGCGCAGGAATATGGAAAAGACACGTCACAGGGCATTCGCATTGAAGTTCAAATGACCCATCAGCAAATCGCGGATGCGATCTGTACGACACGTGTCACGATTACTCGTTTATTGGGAGTACTCAGAAAAGCTTCTTTGATTAAGATTGGGCATGATCGACACATTTATGTCATGGACGAATTAGTCAGCAACTATGACCTTGATTTTTCCAAAATGGTCTGATAGCCCCTTTCTAAGGAAGCCTATTTAAATTTTTTCCAATCTTGATTAAAGATTGAAGTTCCAGGAAATGCGATGGGATTGCCACTATCTTGAATCTGTTTTTGCAGCGCTTCCAGAGCCCTACTATCTCCCACATCTTTAACCAACTCATAGGGAAATATTCCCCGTTTGAGGGCAAAATCAGCGGTGTGTCCTCCCGCGACGCCAATAGACCACTCCACAGGATGGACACGGTAGGACCCATTGCTGATGTGGGTGGTTGCGATGTTTTTAGAAACTACCAACAAGTTATCTACTTTCTGAGGAATCAGGGCTCTCAACGGTACTTGGAAAGGATAGGTAACCGAGGGAGCTTGTTCTGCTTCATAGGGTGACAAACTGGTATCTGGCTTGATGCACTCATGAAAATCAATGGGATAGTGACCAATGCCCACGCTGTCATAAAAAATATAGGCTCTTTGGCGGTTTTCATCAGTGGGCCGTTGGCTGATGTCCGTTTCGTAAATGCTGAATCCTCGGGGATAACTGATCGAGGGTCTACCGATAATCCTGCGTCCTTCCCGAATATAGGGATAGCGAGAAAGACCATGCAGGGTTCCCATGGGACTGGCTGCCCCTTTGAGAAAGCGATAATTCAGGTAGAGGTCTTTCTGATATTGAGGATTCAGTTTCTGGAGTTCTGGGTCTGAGCGACCGTTTTGGAGCCAATAGAAATAGCCCAAAGCATGATCTTCCCCCTTTTTGAGGGCTGCGGTTCGTAATCCTCCTCGCCAATCTTGGAGCTGCCCAGATTCTTCCAGTTGCTGTTGCGTCAGGACTAAGTTGTCATCGGGCGTACCTAGCTTCCAGTCATTACCCCGGTCCCAATTTTGGAGGGTTTGATCGCCGATACTAATGGCATCGAACTTTGTCCCTGGGAGTTTGCCCTTGATCCGGCGATAGGTAAATATTTTTGCAAAATCAAAAACAGGTTTCTCGTAGCTGTAGTAACCAGCACTTAAAGCAGAGTCATAGCCTTCCGGTTTGATCGGATTGGTCTCAGGAGTGTCAACCGCTTCCATGATGAAGGAGTAGGTAAAGCCTTGGGTGCAGTAGGGATCGGTCCCTTCGGAACTAGCCGCTGGTTCCCAACGATTCCCTAAGTCCGTTCCCAGTGCGTAGGGGACTCCCGCTAAAGGCAAAAGTTCTCCTGTCTCTGTCGCATCCAACACCATCCAAGCTAGTCTTTCCTTTTGCCGCTCTGCCGGTGGCGTAAAACGAATGACCTGTTTATCAAACTTGGCTGAGGGTTGAGCGCTATACCAGTCCTCTAGGGTATTAGAGAGGGGGAGGTCGTTGGGTTGAGCTTTAGGGATATGTTTAATCGCTTCTATGCTCTGGATTTGTGCCCCTTCCACCTGCACACTCTTGACCACCGTATTCGGAAATAATTGCAGAGGTGGCGGCTTACCTGGTGCCTGTGCTTTGAGGTAAGGTTCCAACATCTCCATCAAAATTTGATGTCCATCATTAGGGGAGAAACAACTATCGGAGACCCAGCATTTGCCAGGGTTTAAAGTCCCATAAAAGTTGGCAATACGTTGGCGAAACTCTAAATAAGTTTTGGGAAACAGGCTGATATCTCGTTGAGAAGGCCGCTCGTCTAAGGCTGAAACACCTTGTTGGGTAATTTGTCCACCGACCCAATCGGTGATTTCTGTCATGCAGACCCGCTGGCCTTGTTTTAGGCTTTCTAAGGCTGCCGAGAGACCGCCGAGACCGCCTCCAGCGATCATCACATCACAAGAAACAGTTTGAGGCTCAGCCTGCACCGGTACGCTGAAGGCAGCTAAAACCACCCAACTGCTTAAACTAAGAGCTAGGACACGTGTATTCATAGACATTGATTTTGACACATTCCGCTAAAGCTCGCTTGTGGGCTTTATGCTCAATTCCGCAAAGGCTGCAGGTGCAGGACTCAGGCGATTCTGCGCTTAAAGGGCAAAGGCTTCAGCGAAATGATAGTTCTACTAGGAGATAGCCGCCTGGGCGAGGACAGAAATAGCATCAAGTCCACGCTCACCGGTGCGGATGCGGACTACTTCTGAAATCGGAGAGACAAAAATCTTCCCGTCTCCGATAGCGCCTGTTCGGGCTGTCCGTGCAATCAAATTGACTACCTCGTCCGTCATCTCGGTCGGTACGATCGTTTCAATGCGCAGTTTGGTTAGGAATTCCACCGTATATTTGGCGCCTCGATAGGAGACCTGGTGACCTTTCTGACGACCAAATCCCTCTACCACGGTGACCGTCATGCCCTCAACGCCTGCCTTTACCAAAGCATTTTTTACCGCAGTTAATTGACCAGGTTGAATAATCGCTTCGACTTTATTCATAACTTCCGTATTATTTGCTACCGAATTATATTCTATTTTGCCCATTGGCGTGGGAGACATAACGAAGGTTAAAAAAAATGCTGATTTGAAGGAATCTGAATTTTCTAACATTTTCTTCTCCGGACTACCAGGGAATAGGCTTACGGTCCCGGAAAAGTGCTCCCGTAGATCCATCATCGGGTAGGGTTGCAAGCCAAACTATAGTGTCTACGAATCCTCCTCGTATCTTGGGGCCTTGACCCCATCGCTATTGATTTTGCGCCTCTGCGACAGGGGCACGCAGGTAGGCTATGGCCTCTGCACACCAATTGATCTGTCCTTGTTCATAGTGAAGACCGCTAAGCAGGGTAAGGTAGTGAAATTTTATGGCTTGAGGGAGGGCTTCAGGATTTTGAAAATACTGTTGCCGGATGGTTTGGTAGGTGGCTAGACGCTCCTGATGGGCCTGATGGTGCTGCTCCAAGTGTTTTATGATTACTAGGGGAGGGACGTAATGACCTGCGTAGATTTTGACCAAGAGCTCTTCTTTGATAGGCGTTAGCTCAGAGGGTCGACTAATCCAATCCATCAGCTCCTTGCGCCCCGTTTCCGTCATCCTATAAAGTTTTTTATCAGGTTTTCCTGTCTGAGCCACGGTTTCGTAGCTAATCCATCCGAGGGATTCCAGCTTGGTGAGCTCTCGATAAATTTGCTGATGACTGGCATTCCAGAAAAAACCAACGGAACCATCGAAGTTTTTTGCGAGGTCGTAACCACTGTAGGAACGATCCGAGAGGAAGGACAGAATGGCGTGTGCTAGAGACATAGAAAAAACTATTGACGTATGCAATAAGTTGAATATACTCTATAGGAGTAATGCAATTAGTTGCATATCAAATATTCCTGCACACAGTTTGATAACAAGGAGCACGTTATGACTACAATCTCATCACCGACTGCAACAAAAACTTGGGCAAAAGCCATAGCTAAGCCTGCTATAGAGTTCGCCCTGACTCCCCTATCGATCTTGTCGGGAGCTATCCCTGCGGGGCTGAGAGGCTCGCTCTATCGCAACGGTCCCGCTCGATTGGAGCGTGGAGGACAGCGAGTTGGCCATTGGTTCGATGGGGATGGAGCTATCCTCGGAATTCATCTCACCGAGCGTGGAGCATCAGGAGTCTATCGCTACGTGCAGACTGAGGGCTACCAAGCGGAGGAAGCGGCGGGGAGATTCCTGTTTGGTGGCTATGGCATGTTGCCCCCCGGACCTGTTTGGGAACGGTTTAGCAAGGGGAGCAAGAATGCAGCCAACACTTCGGTCATCGCCCTTCCCGATAAGCTGTTGGCCCTTTGGGAAGGAGGACAAACCCACGGTCTAGACCTGCAAACCTTAGAAACTTTCGGTTTGGAAGATCTAGGAGCACTCACGGGAGGTCTACCCTACTCGGCTCACCCCAAGCGCGATCCCCAGACCGGAGAAATTTTTAACTTTGGGGTCCTCCCTGGGAAAAATGCCGTCCTAAAGCTCTACCGAAGCGATGCCTCCGGCAAGATTGTGCAGCAAGGCAGCCTCGAATTGGAAGGCGTGCCGATGATCCATGATTTTGTCTTAGCCGGCCCGTACTTGGTCTTTCTTATCCCTCCCGTGCGCATGAGTCCTCTGCCCGTACTGGCCCGTCTGAAGAGTTTTAGTGATGCGCTTGCCTGGCAACCTGAACAAGGAACTCAGATTCTAGTCTTTGACCGCAACACCCTCGCCCTTGTCAGTCGAGGCGAAGCAGAACCCTGGTATCAATGGCATTTCGGCAATGGCTATCAAGAAGCGGATGGCTCTCTGGTCATCGACTTTATTCGCTATGAGGATTTCCAAACCAATCAATTCTTGAAGGAAGTGGCAGCAGGTATCACCCAAACCGAAGCGAAGGGAACACTCTGGCAACTCCGCCTGGACCCAAAAACAGGGAAAGTTCAGCAGATCCAAGAAGTCTGTGCGCGCACGGGTGAGTTCCCCTCCGTTCATCCCCGTGAAGTAGGACGCCCTTCGCGTTATACCTACCTGGCGATTCGACAGTCGGGGACGAGTATTAGCCAGGAATTATTTGATGCCATCGGATGCTTCGACTATCAAACTGGTACTTTGACCGAGGCTAACCTGGGAGACCATCGTTATCCGATGGAACCCATTTATGCTCCTGATCTTCGCAACCCCGATCAAGGCTGGATTCTCACGGTGGTGTTTGACGGTAGTAGCCAGAGCAGCGAAGTCTGGATCTTCGACAGCGCGCATTTGGATGAACAGCCCATTTGTCGTATGGCCTTACCGACGGTGATCCCTTTTGGGTTTCACGGCACCTGGAATCCGGCCAAGCCATAATTCCATAATTGGAAGATTCTGCCTAAACCCGCTCTGGGAGAGGCGATAGGCGGCTATTCTAGTTCAGCAGCTAGTTCAGCCGTCTGAAAAACTAGAGGACTTGAAGACTGTATGGGCCAGCAGGAATCATAATGGTTAATTAGAATGCACGTGAAATCCTACGATGAATAATGCTTCCACATCCTTTGGGACGGGAGTTTCTCCTTCTCTCGGAGACACTCAATCGTCTCCAATAGCTGACTTTTTTCAGGAAACGACCGCCCTTACCCGTCGTTGGTTTATCCAACTTAAGCGTCGGCCTACGACCCTGATTGCAGGTATTGTCCAACCGCTGGTCTTTTTGATTCTCTTCGGAGCCCTTTTTCAAGGAGCGCCCAGAGGGACCTTCATTCCTGGAGAAAGCTACCTCCAGTTTTTGGCGGCAGGCATTATCGTCTTTACCGCTTTTGGCGGTGCGCTCAATTCCGGGGTGGCGATCATCTTTGACCGGGAGTTTGGTTTTTTGAACCGGATTCTCGTTGCACCACTGACCACCCGCTTCGCTATCGTGCTGGCTTCAGCGATTTTCATTATTTTCCTGAGTCTGGTGCAAACCTCAGCCGTTTTAGTACTGAGTCTTATCCTGGGGGCCAAGTTTGCCGCAGGGATTGGAGGACTTTTTGTCCTAACGTTGGCGATTAGCCTGTTGGTCTTGGGCTTTACAGCCTTGAGCCTCGGCTTAGCCTTCGGCATGCCCGGTCACGTAGAAATGTTGGCCCTGATCTTTGTGGTCAATTTGCCTCTACTTTTTGCCAGCACAGCCCTCGCCCCGATCACCTTTATGCCCTCTTGGTTGCAGGTCATTGTCAGTCTCAATCCCCTCACCCATGCGATTGAGCCCGTCCGCTATCTCTACACCCATAGCGATTGGAACTGGACCACCACGATGTTCCAGGCCCCTTGGGGAGCGATGTCTCTGGAAGCTTGTTTATTGGCGTTATTGATTTTTGATTTGGTCGCTGTGGGTCTCTCTGGTCTCTTGATTAAAAAGGCCTTAGGCTAGTTCAGCTAGACCAATAAAATTTACGCCTTCTGCTGTGGGTTGAAAACGATAGGGTAATATTTTTACCCCTGCAGCTAGGGCTTGCCAGAATAATTTTCCATAGCGGGGATCTGCTGCTTCTCCTGGGGCGAAACGTTCGCAGTCTGGCCGATTGATAAAAAACAGGAGGACAGCCTCCTGACCGGATTGCGCTACTTCGATCAGTTCCTCCAAGTGTTTCTGGCCTCTAGTAGTCACGGTATCAGGGAATAAAGCGGTCCGTGGATCGCGTTTCCCATCGGTCCAGGTAGTATTTTTAATTTCTACATATACGTGTTGATTATCAGCACGGGTTAATCGATAGTCTATCCGGCTCTTTTGAGAACCATAGGGGACTTCTCTTTCAATCTTGATATAGTCTCCCAGCTCAGAAAATAGTCGTTTTTCCAAACCAGAGCCAACGATTTTATTGGGTAGGTTGGTATTGATGCCTACCCAGGTTCCATCCACTTGAATCAGTTCCCAGGTGTAGGCGAGTTTGCGGTTGGGATTATCAGATTCAGAGAGCAATACGGGGGCCCCTAGTGTACATACTCCTGTCATCGGCCCTGTATTTGGACAGTGAGCTGTAACCATGGAACCATCGGTCAATTCCACCTCTGCAAAAAAGCGCTTATACCGCTTGACCAAACGTCCTTCAAGAAGAGGAGGGAAAAAATAGAGCGGAATAGAGAGCATTAGTTTTTCTTTTCAAAAGCCTCGTAGGCTTCTACAATCCGCATCACGAGAGGATGACGGACCACATCATTGCTATCAAACATACAGAAAGCAATCCCTTGCACATTACTGAGAATCTGACGGGCTACTGCTAACCCAGAGGGTCTACCGACTAAGTCCGTTTGGGTAAGGTCTCCATTGACCACCATTTTGGAACCAAAGCCCAGACGGGTCAGGACCATTTTCATCTGTTCGGGGGTGGCATTTTGGGCTTCGTCCAAAATCACAAAGGCCCGATTCAGGGTGCGACCGCGCATATAGGCTAAGGGAGCTACTTCTACCACCCCTCGTTCCATCAATTTGGGCAGTTGTTCGGGGTCAATGAACTCATAGAGTGCATCGTACAGGGGCCGCAGATAGGGATTCACCTTCGCTTGTAAATCTCCAGGCAAAAAGCCTAGCTTCTCCCCCGCTTCTACCGCCGGTCGGGTAAGGATAATCCGTTCTACGCGCTCTTCTTTCAGCGCTCTAAACGCTTGTACGGCTGCCAAATAAGTCTTTCCAGTTCCCGCCGGTCCCAGACCAAAGGTCAAATCATCCTTGAGAATCGACTGGACATAGCGCCACTGCTTGAGGGTGCGCGCTCGAATCATGTCTCCCCGGCGGTTATGAGCTAGGGGTGTTCGCAGCATCGTCAAAAATTCTTCTTGGAGTCCGGTGAGAATAGCTTCTTTGGCACTCAGCAATTCAGGACGACCGACGGAACCACCCTCTTTCCAGAGGTCACGGAGAAGATAGATTATTTCTTCTGCCAGGGCTTGAGCTTCTTCACTGCCTGACAAAATCAGCTCTAAACCCCGCAGGGTTACTTGAACGTCTGTTTCCTTCCGCAGAATCACTAGGTTCTCTTGACCAACCCCGGAGAGACTGACCGCACTTAGGGTACTAGGCAACGTTAAGGTTTTGGTCATAAAGATTAGCTTATCCCCCACTCACAGGAGGGATAAACACAATTTCATCTCCAGCTTGGATAATGGTTTGGGGGTCAACAAATGCTTGATTGACCCCGTAGCGAGTCTGGTCTTGCCAACGCGATAGTTGGGGTTTCCGTTGAATGAGAAGCTGCTGCACCTGTTGCACCGTAGTACCCACAGGAATCGACAGAGCCAGTTCACTTTGTTCAAAGGCTTCACGGTAGGCTGCGAACAGCCTAACAGTAACGTTCATCGGAACCGCCATCGCCTAGGCAGGATCTTTAGGAGCCTCGGGCAAGGATTTAGGGGCTTCCGTGGCTGGCAATATTCCCATAGAGGCTTTGAGGGCTGCCAAATCGTCTTCAACCCCTCCAGCTTGCAGGGATTTGAATTTGTCTTCCAGATTATCCGTAGACAGCTCACCAATCGCCGCAGAACGAGCTTCCAGATCCGAGACCTTTTGCTCCATCCGCTCAAAAGTTCCATAGGATGAACTGGTACTCACCCGTCCCAGCACTTCATTGATCTGCTCAGAAGCTTTGGCAGAACGGGCACGAGCCACGAGGAGGTCTTTCTTCGCCTTCGCTTCAGATAGTTTGCCTTCTAAGGCTGTCAGGTTTTGACGAAGTTTTTGAACCTGTTCTTTTTGGGTTTGCAACTGGGTATCTAGCCCAATCGCCGTTTCGGCATAGCCTTTCTTGCGGGTCAAAGCTTCACGAGCTAAATCTTCTTCGTTCTTAGATAGGGCCAAAGCTGCTCGTTGTTGCCACTGGTCAGCCTGGGCTCTATTCTGAGCCAGTTGTTGCTCAACGCGTTTTTCAGCAGCAATCGATTGGGCTACGGCCTGCCGCAGGGAAACCAAATCTTCTTGCATATCATCAACGCTTTGTTCGAGCATCTTCTCTGGATCTTCAGCACCAGATACTAAGGAATTGAGATTCGATTTGATAACAGTGCCGATGCGGTCAAACAGTCCCATAGCTTGCTCCTGTAGTCAGAAAATGAATGACTTTTGTTCTACAACAAGCTTACTCTCTCGAACCTACCATTGCCCAGCCTCTATTATGAAGAACTCACCACGGCGACAGGACAGGTGGCTTGATTCAAGATGCCATCTACCCGATGTCCAAAGAAAGCCCGACCACTGATTGGTCTCAGGTTGCTGCCCATCACAATCAGGTCGTAGCCATCTTGATTGGCTAAACGGATGATCTCTGCTTCTGGGGAGACCCCTTCCAGCAGAAGCGTTTCCACCTCAGCTCCTAGTTTGCGGGCAAGATCTGCTTGTTGGTCTACGATTTGCTGACCGATTTCCTTCATCGGGTCTATGTTGCGACGGTCCATCAGGACGTTATCTACTTTGGGTCTGCTAATCACATGGACCACGGTCAGGAGCGCATTCACGCTAGCGGCAATCACGGCTGCAATTTCAACAGCATGCTTGCTATATTCCGTTCCTACGGTGGGTACCAAGATGCGACGCAGGGATTGGGTTTCTACAAGATTGCAAAAGTCTCCCATCGGAAGATGTGACTTCACAATCAACATCGCACAGGGCGCATCCTGGACTACACGGTCCACGAGGTTACTAAAGAGGGCTTCGCTGGCATAATTCCACACTTCCATCTTTTTCTGGGCTTCCGTGGCTCCCATCACGACCAAGTCATAGCCTTTGGCCGCTTCTGCCAAAATTATGTCAGCGGCATTTTTGCCAGCCTCCACCCGTACTTCGGGGTCTGGTCCTTCGATGAGCTTGAGTTCTTCGCGGATATTTTCGATAGCAACTTGGGCGCCATCTTCATTCATCGGATCTGATTTTTTGTCCCAAAACTTCCATCTTGGCGTTTGCACTGCCTGAGCGGTGGCATAGAGTGCTGTTACTTGAATAGGCTGCTGGCGGCTGAGATGACCCACCAATTGGGCAGCCAACTGGACATTGGTCCCTCCTCTGGAAGGTAACAGCACTCGGTTAATAGAACGCACAAAGCTGGTCGCTGCAATTTTCTCCCGTTCTAGACGTTCAGCTTCTTCCTTTCCAATCTCTACATGGCTCAAGGACCACCGCAGGAGGGGTGGTGCCATCAGGGATGTGACGATGGCTACCATCACAATGATGGAATACATCTCCAAATTCAGAACGCCTAGACCCAAACCGACGGTAGCAACGATAATCTCCATAGCCCCGCGTGCATTCATGCCAGAGCCCATGGCTATGCGCTCCCAATGGGAGAGCCCACCCGCCCAAGCCCCTAGGTAAACTCCGACAAATTTGCCGATGCAGGCAACGGCCAAGACCAATAAGCCAATCGTCAGCACCTGAGGATCGAGAAGACGGACTAGATCCACTTTGAGTCCAGCAGAAGCAAAGAAAATGGGAGCCAGAAATCCTGCGGTGACTAGTTCCAGGGTATGGCCTACCTCTTGACGAAAACGAGGAGCTTGACCGGCTAAAATACCGACCACAAAGGCCCCTAATACAGCTTCAATGCCCATCTCGTGGGTCAGGGCCGCAACGCCAAAAGCCATAACCAAGATGACGGAGAGTTGGGCCGTCGTCCCGCCCACCGTTTTGTCCACGAGAGCGATGATCTGAGCGACTACGGTTCGCCCTACGGTAAAAGCAATGGACAGGAAAAGCACCGCTCCTCCCACAGAGCGTCCTGCCGAGAGTAGGTCCACACTGCCACTGGTCGCCAAACCCGCTACCACAGAGAGTAAAATCCAGCCGATGGTATCGTCCGTCATCGCTGCTGCCAGCGTGACCTGACCAATATCTCGACGGATCAGCTTTAAATCCATTAGCACTTTCGCGATGACCGGCACCGCTGAAATACTCATCGCCACGGCCATGAACAAACTGAAAAGCAGACGCTGTTCTGGATTGGCGAGGAAAGCATCGGGCAGCAGATACCCTAGGCCCAACCCTGTGATGAAGGGCACAAAAATTCCGCCCAGAGAGATCATCAAGGCTGATTTGCCTTTGCGCACAATTAGGTTTAGGTCCGTTTCTAAGCCCGTAACAATCAGTAGGAACAAGACCCCAACCCAAGCAACTACGGAGAGTAAATCCGCCTGGGCTTGGACTTTCGGGAATATCTCCGCCTGTATCTGCGGGAACAGCAGTCCTAAAACAGAAGGTCCTAGAACTACGCCTGCGATCAGTTCTCCTACCACCGGAGGCTGGTTGATCGTCCGCATCCATTCACCCAATCCACGGGCTACAGCCAAAAGTAGGCAAATCTGGAAAAGCAGCAAAAATAGGGCGTCATGGCTCAGGGACTTGAGTACCTTAGGTGCAGCCTGTACAATCTCTGCGGATAGCAAAACGGGGGAGAACTCAAGCATAGGTAGCCTCGTGAGGAGCATCTAGAGAAAGAGTTGGAGCGTAAGAATTAGCCAAAACAATGTATAAGGGACAATGTATCACGGCTTTCAAAATCGCACCTGCCAGACGTGATAACGGAGAGCTCCTAACTAAAGCACATCGAACAATTCAGATTTATTGAATACTTATAAATTCGATTATTCTCTATATGTTTCTGTTTGCAAAATGCAATGCTACTTTAGATTCAAGAATAGCCTTATTCCTCACAGAAATGGAGTATCTGGATATACATTTAACTTAAACGCACCAAATATTTTAGAGCCTAAGTGAAATTGGCAATTCTCACTAAATCGATCGCTATCAACTAATTGACGCTGTCTATAGCCTTGCGTAAGGCCGTGCAAAATTGGGTTGTTTCAGCCATGCGCTTATCTGGTGTAGCTTCAGCTAATTTCCGGACAAAGGCAGAGCCTACAATCACCCCATCAGCGCCCCAATCCACCACTTGCTGGGCTTGCTCCGGGCTGGAAATACCAAAGCCAACACAGACAGGAAGGTCCGTAAGCCCCTGCAATCGGTTGATCAAGGGTTGGAGTGCACTGGAGACTTCCCTCCGGACTCCGGTTACCCCTGTGACACTGACGAGATAAACAAAACCACGCGCTTGTTTGACAATTTTTTCAATGCGCTCTGTGGGACTGGTCGGAGCCACCAACTGAATGACATCGATGCCTCTTGCCTGAGCAGCGTGCACCAGCAGATCCGATTCTTCTAAAGGTAAGTCCGGGACTACCAATCCTTTGGCTCCTGCTTGGGCAATTTTGTCGAGGAAATGCTCAACGCCCAAAGAAAGTATCGGATTGTAGTAGCTGAATAAAATCAAGGGTGCCTTAAGCTTGGGCGTCAGCCGTTCTACTAAAGACAAAACATCCGCCAAGGTAGTGCCTTGTTTCAGGGCACGGGTAGACGCCGCTTGAATGACGGGGCCATCAGCCAAAGGGTCACTATAAGGAATCCCTAGCTCTATTAGGTCTGCTCCAGCCTGGTCTAAAGCTAATAGAGCGGCTTCGGTGGTTGCCAGATCCGGATCCCCAACCGTTAAAAAAGGAATAAGCGCTTTTTGTTGATGGGCCTTGAGCTGGGCAAAGCACTCACCGATGGATACAGCCATAGTGCCAGAGAGAAAAGCAAAGCTTAGTGTACCGCTTCCTGAGGTTCCCTAGAAGCTTGCTGCTCAAGACAAGTCTAATATTGCGGTCTGTACCCTCTGTGGCAAGATACACCTGCCCGCCAACCCAGGAGCCAGTTTCTGCCCCTATTGCCCCTGAGCGACTTAGTCTGATAGTGAATTAGGTCCTGAATATGGGAACCCTATTCGAGTAGATTCTGTTGATTGTGCAAAGAAGGCTTTGAATGCAAGCCTTCTTTTTTTGCTTGTGGCCCGTAATTTCAAAGGTTGAGTGTGCACTCCAAGCTCATCTTGAGCTTGCTCCCAGCCATTCTTTTGAGTCTATCTCCATGACAATGAGTAAATTTCTGTAAAGTTGTGTTAAGCTGAGTGTAATAAAGTATTTTGTAGGAGGTTCAGTCATGGTTAATTTAGCTGCGATCGCTCAAGCATCTGAGCCTGCTGTTCTCACAGTAGACTTGGATTTCAAACAGTTTTTTGTCTCCCTTGTTGAATCGGCTTACCGTGAAGGGTGTTCTCTGGAAGAGATTTACAAAGACATTGCCAAGTTAAAAACGGAACTTGTGATTCCTGATTTGGATAGCTTTCCGCTGAAAGAATGGGCGCTACAGACCTATTGGGCTATGGAGAAGCGTGGGCTCCAAAACAAAACGGCAGTGGCTGTTTGTGGCCTGTGTGGCAAAATCGCTCCGGAACGTGAACTCAACTGTGCAAACTTCTGCCCATATAGTGCATAGACCCTACCGATAGGAGCTTCCTGTGAGCCATAACTTCAACCACATGATTGAGTGAGCCACAGGTAAGGGAATACTAGGTTTACTCCAGTAATTCTGTTACGTGTACGTAGAAGGCTTGAAATCAAGCCTTCTTTTTTTTAGGCTTAGCAGGCTGGTACGCTGCTCGTAAATTCTGGTCTAGACGGTCAAGAAATTGTTGGGTCGTTAGCCAGGGCTGTTCTGGACCAATGAGCACCGCCAAATCTTTTGTCATAGCGCCTGATTCCACAGTCTCCACGCATATCCGCTCGAGCGTGGTGGCAAAGTTTTCTAAGGCTGCATTATCGTCAAACTTAGCCCGATAAAAGAGCCCGCGGGTCCAAGCAAAGATAGAAGCAATCGGATTAGTGGAGGTTTCACGTCCCTTTTGATACTCCCGGTAATGCCGGGTCACTGTTCCATGAGCTGCTTCTGCTTCCACCGTATGTCCATCAGGCGTAAGCAATACAGAAGTCATCAGGCCCAGAGAACCAAAACCTTGAGCGACCGTATCGGACTGGACATCGCCATCGTAGTTTTTACAAGCCCAGACGAAACCACCTTTCCACTTCAGAGCCGCCGCCACCATATCGTCAATCAAACGGTGTTCGTAGGTAATCTTGGCCGCTTTGAACTGGTCCGCAAATTCTTGTTCAAACACTTCCTGGAAGAGGTCTTTGAATCGTCCATCATAGGCTTTGAGAATTGTATTTTTGGTAGACAGATACACAGGCCAACCCTTCATCAGTCCATAGTTTAGGCAGGAGCGGGCAAAGCCACGGATCGAATCATCCAGGTTATACATGCCCATCGCTACCCCACTACTGGGGAAGGCAAAGACCTCATACTCAATGGAGTCGCTACCATCGGATGGGGTGAATTTCATGGTTAAAGTCCCAGGCCCAGGCACTTTAAAATCCGTAGCCCGGTATTGATCTCCAAAAGCATGACGGCCAATTACAATCGGTTCTGTCCAACCGGGTACGAGGCGAGGCACATTCCGACAGATAATCGGTTCGCGGAATACAGTCCCACCAAGGATATTGCGGATCGTGCCATTGGGAGACTTCCACATTTTCTTAAGCTGGAATTCTTCTACCCGCGCTTCATCAGGAGTAATCGTGGCGCATTTCACCCCAACTCGGTATTGCTGAATCGCTTTAGCCGCTTCGACGGTTATCCGGTCTTCGGTGGCATCCCGGCTTTCAATACTCAAGTCGTAATACTTCAGATCTATATCCAGGTAGGGCAAGATCAGTTTTTCTTTAATGAACTGCCAGATGATTCTGGTCATTTCATCTCCATCAATCTCTACGACAGGATTAGCGACTTTGATTTTTTGCATAGATGCCCTTGTGATTCGGTCCTGAGGAACAAAACATACCAAGGCGGTGGAGCGATGGCAAGCCCATCCTACGATAAACTTCTCCATGCTCCGGTTTTCATCGCTACCGTCCTGTTTTAATTTGACCTCACGGTCCTATCTACCGATTTCGCTGCACTTACAGGGGCCTCGCCTGCCGGACACGCTAACACAGTTTCCCAAACTTGCTGAGCGCACGACCAATTTTCTACTGCTATGCCTATACCGTTTGGTCCTTGGGATAGGAACGGTAGGCAATAGCTGATCCTAAACTTAAAACTCCTGCAATTGGTCCCACGAGTAAAATCCCTAAGGGTTGCTCTTGAGAAAAGCCAAAGTTATTCAGGAGAAATCCTAGAAAAGCCCCCGCCAAACCAACACTAATCTTGACGATCAATCCTTGGACTCCAAAGAACAGGGCTCCTTTTGCTTGTCCCGTTGCCAATTGATCCTGGTCTATTTGATCGGCTATCATCGGGTTAGGAACCGCAGAAAGAATCGCTAGGGGAAATCCGTTGATCGCCAGGATAAAAAAAGCCCAAACATTGGTGGGGATAGGGCCTACCGCATTACCAATCGTGGAGAGTAAGGGTAGAAATAAGGCAAATAAACCTGTGGCCAATATCATCATCTGACGCTTTCCTACTTTGGGCGTAAGCCAGCGAACCACTAAAAAAGAAGGCAAGGCCACCAAAAAAATTCCCCCTAAATATACGGCCAGGTTTCCCTCAGGGAGACGCAGCAAAACCGTCACATAGTAAATTGCTACGGCCCGCACCATATTGAATCCCAACCAGAAGAGAAATTGACCGAATACAATGGACCGAAAGCCTGGACTGCGTTGCAGAATACCCAGCATCTCCTTGGGAGAAAAACTTTCCCCTGCCCCTTGGGTAGAGAGATTACGCACTGCAGGGAGAGGGATCAGCATCAGCCCGGCTGCGACGAGCATAAATAAGGTAACCATCAAAGACAAATTGTTATTCAGGGCGCTCAGGGCAAACCCGGAGAGAACCTGTCCGGTCAATACCCCCAGCAGAATAATAATGGCTTGGTTATTGGTCAGTTTCAGACGTCGTAGTGCTTCGGGAGCCACTCTCGGGATCAATCCCAGGTAGGGTACAGCATAGGAAGCTTGACCGATCAAAGCGACGGATAAGAGAGCAAAGAGCAGCACCGAATTGCGGAAGGTTTCTCCTGGAGCCGCAGAGTAAAATAAAGCGATTCCACATCCCCCAAAGGCAACGGTCCCAAAGAGAAGAAAAAGCCAAGGTTTACCCAATCGGTCAGAACCATAGCCTGCGATCGGATGGGTTACCGCTTCCATGAATCGCCCCACCAAGATGGCATTGCCAAAAGTTTGGGGGTCTAAAAAACGAATCCCTCGGTCTGGTGGTGGGACAAAATAAAACTGTAACCACAGTTGCAGTAACGTATCCAAAATGGAATAGCCACCAACCCCAAGCGCATAGGTCCAATCTGAAAAGCTTTGGCGGGTTGGGGAAGATTTTTTTGATGTTTGCATCATGCACTCAAGCCTACCCAGAAACTCGAAAAATTTACGGTCGGCATTACTATCTCAGGCCTTCAAACCTCTTACTTCTGCTACATCGTTATTTAGTCATAGATGAATAGTCTGATATAATAGTGAAACCATCCTTACTGATTGCGTCTAGGGTTAGGACTATGAAAACCTTCAGTGAAGCAGTGCTTATTCAGGTTGCAGCCTATTTTCAAGTGCTGGCCGAACCGATGCGCCTAAAAATCCTCAATGTGCTCCGTAGTAGCGATAGGACTGTGGGACAAGTGGTAGAGGCTCTCGAAGGCAACCAGGCCAATGTCTCCAAGCACTTGCGCATTTTGCTCGATGCTGGAATTGTTAGTCGCCGCACCGAGGGAACCAGTGCGATCTATGGCATTACAGACCCAGCGATCTTCGATCTTTGCGAGATCGTATGTGACCGGCTTGCGACCCGGATCGAAGCTCAGAATATGTTCCGAGCATCTCTGACCAGACGAAAAACAAATGTCTAAGACCGTCTTAATATGCTTTTGTGTCCAGAAAATTTTATGATGAGCCTATGAAATTTTCTGTTGCGAACTTAGTGGTCGGCCTCACCGTATTATTTCTAGGAATATTTGCAGTTTGTTACTTCATTCCGGAAAAAAGCGACTTATTGACCAACCTTAGCTTTATTGGCTTTTACTTTGGAGTGTTTGCGCTTTTTGCTGCCATTCCTCTCAAGATCAATGAGGTCAAACCCACGCCTCGTTTGAATCCACCTCCTACAGATTTAGAAAAATATATTGGCCAGCAGACGACTATTCAGAAGCAAATCCTGCAAGATATTGACAAGTTTGTTTATTTAAAAAAAACCCACATGGAAGAGCCACTCTCTCGCTTGAAACTGACCTATCGTGAGAGTGGAATTCCTAAATTGACTGCTTTCGATGAAAAAATCATTGACGGTCGATACACTCTAGTCCTTCGCTTCGATTCTCCTAAAGCCCCCTTGGAAAAGTGGAAAGAGAAGCAAGACAAACTCAACAGTTTCTTCGGAAGAGATGCAGAAGTCGCAGTCCGGGGCGCAGGGGAAAAC
>Ga0208588_1000021_pt1 | contig 46249 bp, 37 predicted proteins | sample NGESurshal092012_8_FD_184483 | JGI IMG/M metagenome (GOLD analysis project Ga0208588, IMG submission 184483) | Arctic peat soil microbial communities from Barrow, Alaska - NGEE Surface sample 415-3 shallow-092012 (SPAdes) | ecosystem: Environmental > Terrestrial > Soil > Wetlands > Peat ...
CCCCGCCCCGCCCGCCCCCGCCCCGCCCGCCCCCGCCCGCGTGCCGACGATGCCCCCGCCCGCGTGCCCCCCTTGTTGATCATGGTGCGCTGCCCGCACCGATCGGCGTGTCGCCGGCGTTTCGCGGGCAGCGCACCATGATCAACTCCTATCGAGCTAGCGAACCTGTACATCCGTACCAGTTTCTTGGTACACTCGTACCAGTTAACGGAGCCGGCAGAGAGGTGAGAGCCATGGCGTGGATCGTGTTGGTGATCTCTGGGGTCCTGGAGGCGGGCTGGGCGTTGTCGTTGAAGGCGTCCGACGGGCTGTCCAGGCTGTGGCCGTCGGTAACGTTCTTCGTCCTGCTCATCGCCTCGATGGCCGGGCTGATGTTCGCCCTGCGGACGCTGCCGGTCGGGCCCGCCTACGCCGTCTGGGTCGGCATCGGTGCGGTGCTGACCGCCGTGATCGGGATGGTCGCGTTCAAGGACCCGGTGAGCGTGCTCGCCATCGGTTCCATCGCGCTGATCATCGCCGGGGTGGTCGGCCTGCAGCTCGCCGGCGCCGGTCACTGATGACGGCCAGGGCGCCGCGTCAGGAACGCGCCGAGCAGCGCCGGGCGATTCTGGTCCGCGCCGCCGCGGCGCTCGTCGCGGAGCACGGCCCCGGCGCGTTCTCGGCGCGGGCGGTCGCGACCGGCGCGGGCCTGCCGCTGGCCTCGGTGAGCTACTACTTCCCGGTCACCGATGACCTGCTGGATGAGGCGATCGCGGTGGTGGTGCGGGGCTGGTTGAGCAAGGCCCGACAGTACGCGGCAACGGAGCACGGCCGGGGCCCGCGGGCGGCCGCCGAGGCGCTGGCCACGACGATCCTGCCGCCCGGCCCGCCGGCGGTCGTGCTCACCCGGTACCAGCACCTGCTCGCAGCCGGCCACCGGCCGGTCACCGCGGCCGCGCTCGCCCGCCTGCAGCCCGAGCTCGCGGCCCTGGTCACCGAAGTTCTTGCGGCCACCGGCGTGACGACACCGGTCAGCTCGGACGTGCTGATCGCGGTCATCGACGGTGCTGCGATCGGCGCGCTGTCGGAGAACGCCGACGATCCGCGTGGCACCGTGCGGGACGCCGTGCTGGAGATCCTCACCCGGTGTTGATCATGGTGCACCGCCCGCGAAACGCCGACGACACACCGACCCGAGCGGGCAGCGCGCCATGATCGACTTCCGTCGACGCGGGTTCGGCGCGGCCGGGGCCCGGGTCGCGGTAATGCCCCTGCCTCAGCCGATCCAGTCCGCGAAGCTCCGGCCCGAGATCCGTTCGTAGGCCTCGACATAGCGCGCCCTGGTGGCGGCCACCACGTGGTCCGGCAGAGCCGGCGGCGGGCTGTCCGAGGCCCGGTCCCAGCCGGACTCCGCCGAGGTCAACCAGTCCCGGACATACTGCTTGTCGAACGACGGCTGAACTCGGCCCGGGGTATAACCATCGGCCGGCCAGAACCGGGACGAGTCCGGGGTCAGCACCTCATCACCCAGCACCATGGCATTGCCGAGAATGCCGAACTCGACCTTGGTGTCGGCCAGCAGCAGGCCGCGGCTGGCGACGTGGTCGACCGCTCTGGAGTACAGCGCCAGGGTCAGCGCCCGCAGCTGTTCGGCCCGCTCCGCGCCGACCGCCTGCACCACGGCGTCGAACGTGACGTTGTCGTCGTGCTTGCCGAGAACGGCCTTGGTGGCCGGGGTGAAGATCGGTTCCGGCAGCTTCGAGGACTCCACCAGCCCAACGGGCAGGTCGATGCCGCAGACCGCGCCGGTGCGCTGGTAGTCCAGCAGTCCGGATCCCGTCAGGTACCCGCGGGCGACGCATTCCAACGGCAGCATCTCCAGCCGGCGGACCAACAACGCCCTGCCCCTGACCTCAGCGGGAATGCGCGGATCATCGACCGAGACCACGTGGCTGGGCACCAGGTCGGCCAACACCTCGAACCAGAAGACGCTCATCGCGGTGAGCACCCGGCCTTTGTCCGGAATCGGGTTCGGCAGTACCTGGTCATACGCGCTGATCCGGTCGGAGGCCACCATCAGCAGCAACTCGTCATCGACCTGGTACAGGTCACGCACCTTGCCCGACGCCAGATGCCGGTAGCCGATCATCCGGTGCGCTCCAGCCCGCGACGGCGCAGCAGCGGTCCGATCTCGGCGTCCCGGCCGCGTACCGCCCGGAAGGCGTCCATCGCGTCCACCGAGCCGCCGACCGACAGGAGCTTGCTGCGGAACACATCTCCGTTCTCCCGGCGCAGACCGCCGTTCTCCTTGAACCACTCGACGGTCTCGGCGTCGAGCACCTCGGACCAGATATAGGAGTAATAGCCGGCCGAATACCCGCCGGCGAAAATGTGCTGGAAATAGGTGCTGCGGTACCGCGGCGGGATCAATTCGTGGCCGATCCCGGCGTCGGCCAGCGCGCGGGCCTCGAACGCCGCGACGTCGGTGATGCCCGCGTCCGGCGGGATCCGGTGCCAGGCCTGGTCGAGCACCGTGGCCGCGAGATACTCGGTGGTGCCGAACCCCTCCCCCCACTTCTCGGCGGCCCGGACAGCCGTGACGACATCAACGGGCAGCGGCTCACCGGTCTCGACGTGCCGTGCGTAGTGCTCCAGCAGTTCCGGCCACATCAGCCACATCTCGTTGACCTGGCTGGGAAATTCGACGAAATCCCGTGGCACATCGGTACCGGACAGCCGCGGGTAGCGCACCTGGGAGAACAGCCCGTGCAGGGCATGCCCGAACTCGTGGAACAGGGTGCGAACCTCGTCCAACCCGAGCAGGGCAGGTTCACCGGCGGCCGGATGCGGCAGGTTGAGCACGTTGACCACCACGGGGGACGTGCCGAACAGGAACGACTGGTCGACGAAGTTCGTCATCCAGGCTCCGCCGCGTTTGCCCTCGCGGGCGTAGTAGTCGCCCAGGAACAAGCCGATCGGCGCACCCTCGGCCCCGCGAACCTCCCACACCCGCACCTCAGGGTGATACCCGACAAGGTCGGTGCGCCTGACCATCTCGATCCCGTACAGCCGTTCCGCGGCGTGGAAGACGCCGTCGTGCAGCACCCGTTCCAGGTCGAAATACGGTCGCAGTGCTGCGGTGTCGACATTGAAGCGTTCCGCCCGGACCCGTCCGCTGTAGTACGCCCAGTCCCAGGCCGCCAGGTCGACGCCGTCCCGGGCGGCGATCTCCCGCAGCAGGTCCGCCTCGGCATTCGCGTTCGCCACGGCCGGGGCGACCAACCGGGCCAGGAATTCGTCGATAGCGGCGCTGGTCCGGACGGTCTGGTCGGCCACCTTGGCGTCGGCGTGGGTGGCGAAGCCGAGCAGCTGCGCCCGGCTCGCTCGCAGCGCGGTGATCTCGATGACCAGCGGGCCGTTGTCCTGCTCGCCGGAGGTCGCGCGATTGATCGACGCCTCGAACAGTCGCTGCCGGATATCTCTGCGGCGCAACACCTTCAGCAGCGGCTGCCCAGTGGGCAGGATGAGGGTGATCGCGTACTTGCCCAGCTGACCCCTGGCCGCCGCGGCGTCGGCGGCGGTGGCGATGGCGTCGGCCGAGAGCCCATCCAGATCGGCCACGTCGTCGACGAAGACGACGGCGGACTCCATGGCCTGCAACAGGTTCTGCCCGAACGCGGTGGACAGGACGGACAATCGTTGGTTCAGCTCGGCCAACCGGGCCCGCCCGGCGGCGTCCAGTCCGGCGCCGGCCAACACGAAGTCCAGGTGGTAGCGGCGGACCAGCGCCGCCGCTTCCGGATCGAGAGCGGGGTGCGCCTGCTCCGCCTCGAACACCGTGTTCACCCTGGCGAACAGCATCGGGTCGAGGCGGATCGCGTCCGAGTGCGCCGTCAGCAGTGGCGAGTACGTCGCCTCGATCGCGCGGAGCGCCGGCGTCGAATCGGTGGACGTCAGGTTGAAGAAGACCGCGGAGGTTCGCTGCAGGAGTTGCCCGGCCCGTTCCAGCGCGACGACGGTGTTCTTTAAGGTCGGCGTTTCGGGATTGCCCACAATGGCGTCGACCTCGGCTCGATGCTCGGCCATCCCGGCGTCGAACGCCGGAGCGAAGTGCTGCTCGCCGATCTCGTCGAACGGCGGCAGTTCGAAGGGCCGCACCGATCGCTGCGCAAGTGGGTTCGCCGGCGGAGCGCCCACCGTTTTCATGCTCGACATCTGACTCCTTCTCACGGGTGGTCCCAGTCCACCACATGAGAAATGGGCCGGCGCACTCCCGCCGCTCGAGCGGCAGCAGGAGCGCGCCGGATACCGGGAGCTCGGCTCGGTCCCGCCGCGGGACACGACCGGTGTGGCGCCCGGCAGCAGAACCGCCGGGCCGGATTAGGGTAGCCTACCTACACTAGCGACGGCAAGCTGCTGCCCGCCCCGAATCGAACGGACCCACTAGTCTGATGCCGTGGGAGCCGACGACGAACCTGCGGAGACCGCCGGTTTCCCGCTCGACCCCACCCAGCCACACGAGCTGCCCGCCGATCCCACCCCTGCCGTTGTCCCCGGCATCGTGCTGGACGGCCGCTACCGGCTCGAGGAGCTGCTCGGCCGGGGCGCCACCGCCGAGGTCTATCGCGGCATCGACGAGCTGCTGGGTCGCGCGGTGGCGGTCAAGGTCTTCCACCGCGGCTTGGGCGATGCGACCACCGTGGCCCGGCAACGTACCGAGATGCAGGTGCTGGCCAAGCTGCACCACCCGCACCTGGTGATGGTCTACGACGCCAAGCTGGGGATCGGTCACGGCGACGCCGACGACGCTAGCAGCACCGTTGCCGACGCCGACCTCACCTACCTGGTGATGGAACTGGTCCAGGGCGGCACCCTGGCGAACCGGATCACCCCCACCGGCATGCCGCCCGCGGATGTCGCCAGGGTGGGGGCCGCGGTGGCCGGCGCGCTGGCCGCCGTGCACAGCTACGGCCTGGTGCACCGGGACATCAAGCCGGCGAACATCCTGATCTCGACCAGCGGCGACGTGAAGCTCAGCGACTTCGGCATCGCCCGGGAGCTGGAGGCCGAACGGCTGACGGCCGCGGCCGACGTCATCGGGACCGCCGCCTACCTGAGCCCCGAGCAGGCCAGGGGCGCGGAGGTCGGACCGCCCACGGACGTCTACGCGCTGGGTCTGGTGCTGCTGGAAAGCCTGACCGGCCGTCGCGAATACCCGGGCCGCGCGGTCGAATCCGCCGTCGCCAGGTTGCTGCGGGATCCGGTCATCCCGGCCAACCTGGGGGGTTCGTGGCCGGCATTGCTCAGCGCCATGACGCAGGCCGACCCGGCCCGCCGGCCAACGGCCGCCGCAGTCGAGGCCGCGCTCACCGGAAGAGCCGACATCGTTGCCCCCCCGCCGGCCACCGCCACCCTGCCGCAGCCCATCCCGGTTCTCCCGCCACCGCCGCCGGCCTCGAAACCGAGTGCCGGCCGCACGTTTGCCATCACGCTGCTGGTGCTGGCGGTGACGGCCGGGATCATCGTCGCGGTCGTCGTGCTGATCCAGCGAAACACCAGCAACGAGACCCCGGTGGTGACCACGCCACCGGTGACGTCCAGCTCGCCGGGACCGTCGGTGGTCACCACGACCGAGCGGACGACCGAGACCACCCAGGAGCCGACGACGTCGACCGCCAGTTCGTCCAGTCCTCCGCCGTCGACGCCCACGACGCCCACGACGCCCACGACGCCGCCGACCACCCCCACGACGCCGCCGACCACCCCCACGCCGCCGACCACTCCCACCACGGCACCGCCGGCAGACACCGCTACCGGCAATGGAACTGGGAACGGCACTGTCAGTCAGCCGGCCGTCACGCCGTAGGCCGGGCGTCGACACCAGGCGCTGCGAACGCCCGAGCGATGATCCCAGTGCCGGGTTGCCGTACCGAGCAACGAGTCGCCCGCCCGGCAGGGTCGAAAGTCCAGATGTGCGGCCGAAGATCAGTCGGCGGCGACGAGGCGCTCCCGCAGATCGGCGACATTGCCGGACTTCGGTAGGCCGCGCCTGACCAGTTCCTCCTGCAGCTGCGGCTTGGTCCAACCGGCGTACGCGTCGGCCTTCTTGGCCGCTCGTCGCTTCGGCTTCGGCTCGGCCTCGGCAGCCGGGTCGGGCGCCGCATCCGCCGTCGCGGATTCTGCAGCCTCACCGGCGGCGGCCGGCACCACTTCCTCGACCGTTTCCTCAACGGTCCTGGTCATCGACGCGGCCATGTCGGCCAGCGGGGCGCCCAACGACTTGGCCTGCTGGCGGGCCGCCTCCAGGATCGCTTCGGCCTGCTGGCGGGCGACCTGCAGCAGAGCCTCGGCCTGTTCGCGCGCCGCCTTGCTGGCCGCCTCGGCCCGTTCCCGCGCCGAGTCGATGATCGACTCCGCCTGCTTGCGGGCGGCCTCGGTACGTGCCTCGAACTGCTCCAGCATTGCCTCGCCCTGTTTGCGCGCGGCTTCGGTCCCCGACTCCACCTGGCCGCGAACCTTCTCGCCGGCCGATTCGATCTCGTCGCGCGCGGCCTCGCTGACCCGCTCGCTGACGCCGAGCATCTTCTTGGCGAAATCGCGCTGGCCTTCGAGCATTTTCTCCGCGAAGTCGAATACCTGATCGATCACCTGATCCGGATTCGGGGCCTTTCCCGGGATGTCCCCGATCTTGCCGAATGCGTCCTGAGTGATCTTCGTCCACGTCTCTACCGCTTCGACGGCTTGCGCCTGGGTCGAGCGCACGGCGGCCGCGAATTGTTCCTGGGGCGAAGACATGAAGTTCCTTCCGGTTGGCGCCGTGTCGGCGAGAGCGTTCACGCAACAGAGATCTGCCGTAACGGTATCGACATTTCAACCCGGGCGACACCTGCGCCCACGGTCAATGAGTCCGGGCAATGTGAAAACGCCCCGGTCGAGTTACCGACCGGGGCCCGCGCTCCACAAATCAGCCGATCAGGAACGGACCTGCGCGCGGTTGCCGAACTTGATCCACAGCAGCAGCACGATGATGGCGCCGATGATCGACCCGATGATGCCGGCCGGCTGGAAAAAGCCGTCTTGGGCATCCGACCGGAACAGCAGGTAACCGAGGAATCCGCCGACGAACGAGCCGACGATCCCGATCACCATTGTCCCCAGGATGGACAGGTTCTGCTTTCCGGGCACGACCAGGCGGGCGATCGCGCCGGCGATCAGGCCGACGATGAGCAGACTGACGATGAGACCGAGCATGACTTCTTCTGCCGAATGGCTGTGTCGCGAAACGGTGGTGTCGCGAAATGGGTGGTGTCCCGAAATGGGTGGTGTCGCGAACATGACCGGCGTGACCGGCCACTGGTCAGGTACCCGGGCAAGCGGATGCCAAACGGGTGATGACGGCCACAGCCGCGACGGGCAGTGAACGGGGTGATCCGGCTCGGACTTTTGTTTCGCCAACTACCGGAGGGGAATCAGCAGGGTCAGGGCCGGACCCGCAGCGAGCGGTCGAGCGACCGTACGCTGCCCGGCCGCCGAAGGGAGAAAGTCACATGTCAACCGATGCCATCGTGCTGCTGCGCGAGGACCACAAGGAGATCCGGTCGGTGTTCCGGCGCTTCGAGAATGCCGGTGAGAACGCGCATGTCGAGAAAGGCAAGGCGGCGAACCGGATGATCGAGCTGCTCACCGTGCACACCTACATCAAGAACGAGGTGATGTACCCAGAGGTCCGCAGGCTGCTGCCCGACCTCGCCGAGGACGTGCTGGAATCCTACGAGGAGCATCACGTCGCGGACGTGCTGTGCGCCGAACTCGCCGTCTTGTCGCCCGACGCGGAGCGGTTCGACGCGAAGGTGACGTCTTGATCGAGAACGTCACGCACCACATGGACGAGGAGGAGCAGGACTGGTTTCCGAAGGTCCGGGAGGGCCTGAGCCGGGCCCAGCTGCAGGAGCTGGGCGCGAAGATGATCGAGCTGAAGAAGACGGCCCCCCGCCCGGCCCAACCGAGCGCGCTGAAGAAGGCCATCGACGCCGTCATCTCCTGACCTCTCCCGACAGCGGGTGGCCACCGTCACAGGCGCCTGTTAGCCAATTAGCTCTGAAGTCAGCTAAACTTGCTAACAGGTGCCGGGTGAGCCGGTGCCATCCGACCAAAGGAGTACCTCATGGCTACCGCCACCAAGGCCGCGCAGAGCGGCACCGCCGCAACCGAAGCCCCGGTCGCCCAGGTCACTGAGACCGTCGCCGCCACCATGTCCAAGGCAACCGCCGTCGCGAATGACATCGTGACCCGGACCACCGAAGCCCTGACCCCTGTGGTCAAGTCCGCCGAGGGCAGGACCCAGGAGCTGACCGACGCGTTCGCCGCCGAGGTCAAGAAGGCCGAAGCCAAGACCCAGGAGTGGACCGAAACCTTCGCGGCCGAGGTCAAGAAGGCCGAAGTCAAGGGCCAGGAACTGACCGAGGCGTTCGCCGCCGAGGTCAAGAAGGCCGAAGCCAAGACCCAGCAGTGGGCCGAGACGTTCACCACCGAGGTCAAGAAGGTTGCCGCCCAATCGGTGGACACCTACCAGAAGGCCGTGCATCGCTACCTCGACCTGACGATCGAGTTCGTCGACATCCTCAAGAACGACGCAGTCAGCGACCTGACCCGGCGCAACGCCAAGGCCGTCACCGAGCTCGTCGACGCGTCCGTCGGCCAGGCTCACGAACTGCTGAAGTAAGACCGTTCGAGAAGGTGAAGCGGTGGGCCGCCGAGAGGCGTCCACCCCTTCACCCTGTCTCGACCCCTTCACTCAGGCCAGGTGCAGCGCGGCTTCCTCGGCGAGCGAACCGAGCTGCCCTCCGGCAGCTTGCTGCGGGATCAGGGTCGGTGCTGCCAGCGCGATCACCTGGGCCGCAGGTCTGCCGAAGTCGTCCCGCGTCCAGCCGTCGCACCGTCGCCAGCCGAGTTGTTGCAGGGCGGCGTCGGCGGCCTGATCACCCGGCGCGTCCAGCGGTGCATCGCTGATCGCTGATCCGCTGAGATCCAGGACGAAAACCGCTCCCCGGTCGCCACTCTCGTGTGACGGGTCGGCCTCGAACACCGGCCAGTCCATGCAGAACGAGGTCGCAGACTCTTGTACGGCGGTGAAAACCTGATTCATCGCGGCCATGTCTTCTCCCCTCCCCAAAGTGCGTAATCGCAACGCTACTTCAGGTGACCAGAAATGGGAAGCTCGTCAGGGCCCGCGCCACCCGACCCGTGGAATGGTTGCGCCGTCAATCATCTCCGGGCCCGGCCAGCGCGCGGGCCGGGCGGTAGAAGGCGAGCGCGTTTTCCCGCAACACCTTCGCTGCCCCCGGCGGTCCGACTGCGTCCCGAACGACGGCGATATCGGCGGCCCGGAACACTCGTGGCGCTCGCTGTCGAAGATCGCCGCCGGCACCGATGCCGCGGCCCCGCTCAGAGGATCGCGCCCGGCCGGTAGCCCGCCGCCGCGGGATGCTCTGCCGTCACCGCGGCGATCCGGGTCAGCACCTGCGCCACCTGCTGCTCGGCCAGCCCGGTGAACGACAACCGGTCGGCCAGCAGGGTTTCCAGCTGCACCGCGGTGAGCGGCAACCGGTCATCGGCGGCCAGCCGGTCAACCAGGTCGTTGTCCGGCCGGCCCTTCTCCCGCATGGCCAGCGCCACCGCGACGGCGTGCTCCCTGATCACCTCGTGCGCGGTCTCCCGGCCGACACCGGCCCGCACGGCGGCGATCAGCACCTTGGTGGTGGCCAGGAACGGCAGGTAACGCTCCAATTCCCGATCGATCACGGCCGGGTAGGCGCCGAAGTCCGCCAGCACCGTCAGGAACGTCTCGAACAGACCGTCGATCGCGTAGAACGCGTCGGGCAGCGCCACCCGGCGGATCACCGAGCAGAAGACGTCACCCTCGTTCCACTGGGCGCCGGCCATTTCCCCGGCCATCGAGGCATACCCGCGGAGGACGACGGCCAGCCCGCAGACCCGCTCGCAGGATCTGGCATTCATCTTGTGCGGCATCGCCGAGGAGCCCACCTGACCCGGCTGGAAGCCCTCGGTGGCCAGTTCCGCCCCCGCCATCAGCCGGATGGTGGTGGCCAGCGAGGCCGGCCCGGCGGCGAGCTGGACCAACGCCGAGACCACCTCGTAGTCCAGTGACCGCGGGTATACCTGCCCGACGCTGGCCATCAGCTGGTCGGTGCCGGAGATCTCCCGTACCACCGACGTCTCCAGCTGATCGACCGCCCGCGCGGAGCCCAGCAGGTCGAGCATGTCCTGCGAGGTGCCGACCGGACCCTTGATGCCGCGCAACGGGTAGCGCTCGATCAGATCCGAGAGTCGTTCATAGGCCTGCAGCACCTCCTCCGCGGCGGAGGCGAACCGCTTGCCCAACGTGGTCGCCTGGGCCGGGACGTTGTGCGAGCGGCCGGCCATCACCAGGTCGGAGAACTCGTCGGCGCGCCGACCCAGCCTTTCGAGCACGGCGACGCAGCGGTCCCTGACCAGTCGGAGCGAGCGCAGGATCTGGGTCTGCTCGATGTTCTCGGTGAGATCCCTGCTGGTCATCCCCTTGTGCACCTGCTGGTGTCCGGCGAGCGCGTTGAACTCCTCGATCCGCGCCTTCACGTCGTGCCGGGTGACCCGTTCCCGGGCGGCGATCGATGCGAGGTCGACCTGATCGATGACGGCCTGGTAGTCCTCGACGGCGCCGTCGGGCACGTCGATGCCCAGGTCACGCTGGGCCCGCAGGACGGCCAGCCAGAGCCGGCGCTCGGCGATGATCTTGTCGGCCGGCGACCAGATCGCCACCATCTCCGGTGACGCATATCGCTGGGCCAGCACGTTCTCCACCGCACGTTTGCTCACCCGGCAATTCTCCCAGCCGTCGGATCTGCCGCCGAACGTGGTTGCCGCACGGCTCGTCGAGCGGCCAGTATCTCGGGCATGACCGGGGCCCTGCTTGCCGGGCTGCTCGCCGGCTACGGGATCGCCATACCGGTCGGGGCGGTCGCGACCTACCTGGTGACGCTGACGGCCCGGACGTCCGCGCGGGTGGGTGCGGCGGGCGCGTTCGGGGTGGCCAGCGCCGACGGGCTGTATGCGCTGGTCGCCGTCGTCGGCGGGGCCGCACTCACCGGGGTGATCGCGCGGATCGCCGGTCCGCTGCGCTGGGCCTCGTCGGTGATCCTGCTGGTGCTGGCCGCGCGGATCGCCTGGACCGCCATCCGGGACCATCGATCCGGCACCCTCGCGCCGGCCGCAGACGCGGCGATGACGCCGGCCCGGGCCTACCTGTCGTTGCTCGGCATCACGGTGCTCAACCCGGTGACGGTGCTGTACTTCAGCGCCTTGGTGATCGGCAGCCAGGCGAACGGGCTGGGCGGCGCCAGCGAATCGGCGATCTTCGTCATCGCCGCGTTCTGCGCATCGGCGAGTTGGCAGCTGGTGCTGGTGGCCGGCGGGGTGGCGCTCGGCCGGGTACTCACCGGGCGAATCGGACGCCTGGTGACCGGCCTGCTGTCCAGTGCGCTGATCGTCGCGCTGACGGCCGCCCTGTTGTTCGGTGGCTGACGGCTCAGCTCAGGCACGGCGGGCTCGATGCCTTCGACGTTCGATTCGACCGGTTCGACTCCGGCGCGGCTGAACTCAAGTCCCGCAAAAGGTCTGGTACGCGCCGAAGTCCGTCGGGGCGGTGGCGGTGTAGCGGTCGAGGCCGGCGCGCTTGACGTAAGGGGTTGCCACCGCGTCCAGCAGGCGTGCAAGCGGATCCAGGGCGCCCTCGGTCGCGGCGGCGAGGGCCTCCTCGACGAGGTGGTTGCGGGGGATGTAGACGGGATTCACCCGGTCCATCATCTCGGCGTCCGGACCCCAGGCGCGCCAGCGCTCCAGCCAGGCGTCGAACGCCGCGAGGTCGAGGAACCGGCCGCGGGTGGGCTCGGCGTCGCCGCGGGCCGCCGCACCGAGGTTGCGGAAGAACGACGTGTGATCGACCTGGCTCTGCTGCAGCAAGGTGAGCAGCTCGTCGAACAGCGGCGACGTCACCGCGTCCCCGACGTCATCGGGCAGGCCGAGCTTGGCCCGCATGCCGGCTGACCAGGCGGCGTTGTACTGCTGGCCGAACGCACCGAGTGACTCCACCGCGGCCGCCACGGCCTGCTCCTGGTCCCGGTGGAACAGCGGCAGGAGCGCCTCGGCGAGCCGGGCGAGGTTCCACTCCGCTACGGCCGGCTGGTTGCCGTAGGCGTAACGCCCGCCGGTGTCGATCGAGCTGTAGACCGTCGCAGGGTCAAAGGCCTCCATGAAGGCACACGGCCCGTAGTCGATGGTCTCCCCGGAGATCGTCATGTTGTCGGTGTTCATGACCCCGTGGACGAATCCCACGAGCATCCACTGAGCCACCAGGGAGGCCTGGGCGGCGAGCACGGCTTCGAAGAGTGCGAGGTAGGGATGGTCGGCCTCGGTGGCTCCGGGGTAGTGCCGGCTGATGGCGTGGTCGGCGAGGCGGCGTAGGAGGTCGATGTGGCCCGTTGCCCGGGCGTACTGGAAGCTCCCCACCCGCAGATGGCTGCTCGCGACCCTGGACAGCACGGCACCGGGGAGGAGAGTGTCCCGCTGCACCAGCCGCCCGGTCGCCACCACGGCGAGGGAGCGGGTGGTCGGGATGCCAAGGGCCTGCATCGCCTGGCTGACGACGTATTCGCGCAGCATCGGACCGACCGCGGCCAGCCCGTCGCCACCGCGGGCGAACGGCGTGCGGCCCGAGCCCTTCAGGTGCAGGTCACGAAGGCGCCCGTCGGCCGGCACGATCTCACCGAGCAGGAGTGCCCGCCCGTCACCGAGACGCGGAGAGAAGCTGCCGAACTGGTGCCCGGCGTACGCCTGCGCCACCGGGGTGGCACCACTGGGGACGAGGTTGCCGACAAGCAGTCGCAGGCCGTCGGAGCTCCGCAGCCAGGCGGGGTCGAGGCCGAGCTCCGTGGCCAACGGCTCGTTGAGCACAAGCAGGCGCGGGTCCATCACCTCCGCGGCCTGCCAGGGCAGGGCCAGCTCCGCAAGCTCGCGGGCAAAGCGGCCTTCAAGAGTGACGGTCGGTGGGACGGCGACGCTCACGTCACCGAGAATACGGTGCCGACCGTCACCGGCCGGCGTTCGCTGTTGGACCGGGGCAGGAACCGGGTCGACGACCAGCACCCGGCAGTCGGCAGACGCCGAGACACAGGGGGTTCACCGCATCCGCAGGACGATCTTGCCGCGGGTGTGACGCCGGGCCAGTTCGGTGTAGGCCTCGCGGACGTTCTCGATGGGGTACGTCGCTGCGATGGGCACGGTCAGCTCGTGGGAGGCGATGAGCTGGGCCAGTTCGGCCAGGACGGGCGCGGTGCTGGCCTGCGCACCCCCGACGGCCTTCGCGCCGACCTGCAACACGTCGACGGGACCGTAACGATCGAATTGGACGGCACGAGGCGTGATCCGAACTCCTATCCATTGGCGCGATGGTCAAGTGGCACAACGTACCTGGCTTGCTGGTGACGCCCCGGTGGGCCGATGCGCCTGGTGATCAGCGGTCGACCTCCCTTGGGTGCCCTGTCCTTCGTGTTCCGCCGCGGCCTCTGTTCGACCTTGGGCAGCTGCCAGCAGACCTCGGTCTCCGCCTGGTCAGCTTCTTCACCGTGCGCCGCAAGTGGCCGGCGAGGGGGTTTGTCGGCGCCGCAGTGAATGTCAGCCCCCGAGGGCCATCTGCCCGAGCGCGGACGCGTCGTGCACGACCACCGTGATCGGGCGGGACGTCAGGGCCGCGGCCGATGCGATGTGCTTGTCGTCGGCCACGACGTCGGCCATCGCAACGACGCCTGCCAGGTGACTGCGGCGGGTCCAGGAACTCAGCGTGGTCATCGACGGGACGGCCAGCTCGAGGTCGGCCATGTCGGCCGACAGCCCGTCCCCGGTGGCCTTGAGGACAGCTTCCTTCCTCGTCCACAGTCGGAGTGCCGCGTGACCGCGGACCATCGGCGACATGCCGTCCAGCCAGGAGACCTCGCCGGGGGTCAGCACCGGTCGAAGATCATCGAGAACGGCTGGCGGGGTCGTGGATGCTTCGACGTCGAGACCGACCTCGGCGTGCGGGCAGACTGCGACGCCGACCAGCTCACCGGAGTGGCTCACCGAGAGGTGACAGTCGGGTAGCGCCGGCACGGTGACCTTGCCGTGCGGTTCCCCGCACTGCCTGCAGGCGCGATCAACGACGACGGCGGCCGGGTTCAGACCGAGCCGGCGGCCGGCCAGCACACGGACCAGAACGGCCCCCACGGTGAACCTGACCTTGTCGTCGGCCCGGTGCAACCGGGCCAGACGCTGACCTTCCTCGTCGCTGAGCAACCGCCGCAGATCGGTCGACGTCTGCCGCCATCGGCACCACCAGACGTCCACCGGCGCGGCCGATGTGGTCGAGAGCTCGGCGGCGGTCCGATCACCGGTTCGATCCACCTGTGCCCCAGTCGTCTGGTTGATCCACTGTTCCACTCCGGGCGTGTCCATCCCGGGGCACCCGGTCCGGGGTCCGTCTGTCCGTGCGTCCCGACGCACCCGAGGTTGACCCGTGAGCGATAACCGGCCGGCACGATAGAACGCGCCGAACGTTCGGTTCGAATCTAGACTTCGAGCGTCCTCGCGGCCACGGGCACGCTCCCGCGGTCGGCCGGGTGCGGGCGCTCTGGTGCCCGAACGGGGCTGCCGTGACCACGTCGCCCCGAACGGGCGGCGCGGCGGAGTGGGGAGGTGGCGAATGCGGCTTGCCGCGGTGGCGTCGCCGACCCACGTCCTGCCGGTTCGCCGTCGCGGGGGACCGGCATGACCGTCTCGTCGGTGACGGATGCCGCCCGCCAGTGGTTCCCGGTTTCCTTTGCCCAACAACGTGTCTGGTTTCTGGACCGGCTCTCGCCCGGGTCGGCGGCCTACATCATTCCGGTGACCGTGCGCCTGACGGCCGCCGTCGATGTCGCCGCGTTGACCCGGACGCTCGACGAGATCGTCCGGCGCCACGAGGTGCTCCGCACGACGTTTGCCGTCCGCCGGGGAGAGCTGGAGCAGACGATCGAACAAGCCGGCGTGGTGGGACTGCCGGTTGTCGATCTTCAGGATGTCCCAGCCGAAGGACGGCAGATCGAGGTCGGCAGGCGGGTCGCGGTCGAGGCGCGGCGTCCCTTTGACCTGGCAGCCGGTCCACTGATCAGGGCAACCCTTTTTCGGCTCGGGTCCCATGATCACCTGCTGTTCGTCGCGATTCACCACATCGTTGCCGACGGTTGGTCGGTGGGGGTCTTTGTCAAGGAATTGCGGGCGATATACCCCGCGGTGGTGCGTGGCCTGCCCAGTCCGCTGCCGGAACTCGGAATCCAGTACGTCGACTACGCGACGTGGCAGCGGCAACACCTGCGAGGTGCGGTCCTGGAGGAGGAGTTGCGCTACTGGCGACACGAACTCGCCGGACTGCCGCCGCTGTCCATGCCCCGGACGGCGTCCGCGGCGGTCGGATCCTCGACCCGATCGTCGATGAGGGTGCCGGCCGAGCTCACGGCAAGGTTGGCAGCGCTGAGTCGAGGGCAGGGCACGACCATGTTCATGACGCTGCTCGGCGGATTTCAGGCCCTGTTGCATCGCGTCAGCGGGCAGGACGATTTCGCCGTCGGGACGGTGATCGCCAACCGCACCCGGGCCGAGACCGAGGATCTGATCGGTTGTTTCGTCAACACGTTGGTGATCCGCTGCATCGTTTCACCGCGCGACACCTTCGCCGATCTGTTGCGGCGGGCGCGGGAAGCCACCCTGTCCGCGTACACCCACCAGGAGCTGCCCTTCGAGCGGCTCGTAGCGGAGCTCCGGCCGGCGCGCGAACCCGGGCGCAATCCCCTTGTGCAGGTGCTGTTCTCCTTTCACAACACCCCGCCGGTCAGCCGGCAGTCGATCGACCGGGACAGCGGGACGTCCGGGGACCTCGACCGGGGAACGGCCAACTTCGATCTCACCGTCGATATCTGGGCTACCCACGAGGGCCTGCAGGGCCGGTGGGAATTCCGCCCCGACCTGTTCACCGGTCCGGACGTGGAGCGGCTGATCGGCCAGTACATCAGGCTTCTGGAGGCACTCACCGAACAGCCCGGTCTGCTCGTCGCGCAAGCGCCGCTGATCGACCAACGCGAGCGCCTGGCGTTGGTCGAACGCGCCCGCGGTCGGCCCACGCACTATCCGGACGAACCCGTGCATCGAACCATCGCCGACCGGGCCCTCCGCTGGCCTGCACGGATTGCCGCGTCCAGCGAGACCGAAACCTTGACCTACGCCGAACTGGCTGCTCGTAGCGAGAGGTTGGCCGGCGCAGTGCGGCGCTGCTCGGTCACCGGCGGCGAGGTCGTCGGGATCTGCCTGCGCCGTTCACCGTCCTGGGGAGTGGCTGTTCTCGGTGTCCTCGCCGCAGGCGGCGCATTTCTCCCGATGGATCCGGGAGATCCGCCGGCGCGACGCGTCGAACTGCTGAAGAACGCCGGCGTCCGGATCGTCGTCACCGATTCGACGCTCGCGGCGCGGCTCACCGTCGGCGGGGTCGACCTCATCCGCATCGACGACCTCGACGTGCCGGCCGAGTCCAGCGCGGGTGGATCCGGCGCGGGTGAATCCAACCCGGGTGGATCCGGCGCGGGTGGATCCGGCGACGACCGCGACCCGGCACCGGAATTCCTGGAGCCGCTCGCCGCGGCCCCGGTCGATCAACTCGCGTACCTGGTCTACACATCGGGATCCACCGGTGCCCCCAAGGGGGCGCTGATTCCGCACCGGGCCCTGGCCAATCATTGTCACGCCGTCGCGGAACGGTACGGGCTCGATCCGACGGCGCGGGCCCTGCAACTTGCGCCGGTGGGATTCGACGTCGCGATCGAGGAGGTCCTTCCCGTCTGGTTGACCGGTGGCTCCGTGTATTTCCCCGCCCAGGACGGGCCGCTGTCGCCGGCCGACCTCGGGCGGTACGTGGACCGCCGCCAGATCACCGTGCTCAACCTGCCCGCGTCCTACTGGCACGAGTGGGTCGATCACCTGCAGCGCACCGGTGGCCGGGTGCCGGGGTCGTTGCGGCTGGTGGTCTGCGGGAGCGAACGGGTTTCGACCGAGAAGCTGCGCCGGTGGCAGGATCTGGCCGGTCCCCAGGCACGCTGGATGAACGCGTACGGGGTGAGCGAGGCGACCATCACCGCGACGACGTACGAACCGCCGCGGCCGGTGCCGCCCGAGTTCCCCGATGTTGTGCCGATCGGCCGGCCGCTGCCGAACGTCAATGCCTATGTCCTGGACGGCGCACGGCAGCCGGTCCCCGACGGCGCGACCGGCGAGCTGTACCTGGGGGGCGCGGGAGTTGCCCTCGGCTACCTCGGGCGTCCCGAACTGACTGCGGTGCAGTTCGTCTCGCCCTCCACCGGTAAGGCCGCCGATCCTCGCCTCTACCGCACCGGGGATCTGGTGCGGCGCGATGTCGATGGCGAGCTGCATTTCCTCGGCCGGCGGGATGACCAGGTGAAGGTTCGTGGCCATCGAGTCGAGCTCGGCGAGATCGAGGCCGCGCTGATGCGCCACCCCGGAGTGCGCGAGGCAGTTGTCACGGTGCGCACCCCTGGCACCGTTGGCGATCAACTGATTGCCCATATCGTGCCGGGCGCCGGCCCGGCGCCCGATGCGCTCGCCCTGACCGCCCATCTGCGGGCTCTGCTGCCTGCCCATATGATGCCGAACGCCTTCGTCGACCTGCCGAGCCTGCCGCGATCAGCGCACGGCAAGATCGACCGGGCCGCGCTGGTGACTCCCGCGCAGGCGCGGCCGCAAGCCGTCGGCCCGCGAACCGACCTCGAGCAACAGCTCGCCGACCTCTGGTCGGCAGTGCTGGGGGTGCCCGAGGTGGGGGTCGACGACAACTTCTTCGACCTCGGTGGGCATTCGCTGTTGGCGATGCGGCTGGTGTCGCGGGCGCACACCGCGCTGCAGATCGAGATCCCGCTGCGGATGGTCTTCGACGCCCCGACGGTGGCCGGCCTTGCAGCAGCCATCGACCGCGACCCGGCGGGCGGCGCAGCGGGCGGTACCCACCCGATCGTCCCGCACCCGGCGCCCGGCCCCGGGCTGCCCGTCGCGGTGGAGGAAATGTCCGACGCCGAGGTCGACGCGATGCTCGCCGAGTTGCTCGAAGAAGACCCCCCATGAACGACGTCCCCACCCGGATCAGCGAGCTCACGGCCGGCGAAAAGCGGGCCATGCTCACCCGATTGCTCGCGGGCCGGGCCTCCCCCAGGACCAGCCCGCTGTCGTATGCGCAGCAACGGCTCTGGTTCCTCAACCAACTCGCCCCCGGGTCTGCGTTCTACAACATGCCCATCGCGTTGCGGCTGCGGATCGGGCTCGACGTCGGCGCGTTGACCAGGACACTGAACGAGATCGCGCGCCGGCACGAGGTGCTGCGGACGACCTTCCAGCTGCGGGACGGCGAACCGGTTCAGGTGATCGCCCCCCGACCCGCGCTGGTCGTCGACGAGACGGATCTCCGCGCGCTGCCCGCAGCCGAACGGGAGGTCCACGCGCATCGGCTGGCCACCGCCGAGTCGCGCCGACCCTTCGACCTGACCCGTGGCCCGCTGCTCCGTGCGGGTCTGCTGCGATTGGGCGAACAGGACCACATGCTGCTGCTGACGGTGCATCACATCATCTCGGACGGGTGGTCGCTCGGCGTCTTGTTCGACGAGATCTCCTGTCTGTATGCCGCTTTCGCCGATGGCCGGCCATCGTCCCTACCCGAACTGCCGATCCAGTACGCGGATTACGCCAGCTGGCAACGAGAGTGGCTCCAGGGTTCGGTCCTCCAGGAGCAATTGACCTACTGGAAGGCTCGGCTGACGGGTCTGCCCGAACTCGTGCTGCCGACCGATCGCCCCCGTCCAGCGCTCGCGACGTTCCGCGGCGCCCGACATTTCTTCGCCATCTCGCCGGAGATCGTCGTCGGGGTCACCGAACTCGCCCGCCGCACCGGAACCACGGTGTTCATGGTGCTGCTGGCCGCGTTCGAGCTGCTGATGAGCCGATACAGCGGTCAGCAGGACTTTCCGGTGGGTGCGCCGATCGCAAATCGCACGCGGAAAGAGACCGAGAAGCTCATCGGTTTCTTCGTCAACACCCTGGTACTGAGGGCCGATCTCTCGGGCGACCCTACGTTCCGCGAGTTGCTGGCCCGGGTTCGGGAGACCTCACTGGCCGCCTACGCCCATCAGGATCTGCCCTTCGAACGCCTGGTGGAGGAGCTGCACCCGCGCCGCGATGCCGCGCGCACTCCGCTGATCCAGGTCATGTTCGCGGTGCAGAACGCCCTCGGCGGGACCGGTCACCCGTGGGACGGGGTCCTGGAGGTGGTGGAGGTCGAGCGTGGCACCGCGAACTTCGACCTCGTGCTCGACCTCTGGCAGCAGGGCCCGGCGCTGGGCGGCCGACTGGAGTTCAGTACCGACCTTTTCGACTCTGCGACCATGGACCGGCTGCTGGCGCATTACCGGCTGCTGCTGCAGGCGGCAACCGCCGCCCCGGACGAGCCGATTTCCACGCTGCCGACAATGACCGCGACCGAGCGCCGGCAGGTACTGGTTGATTGGAATGCGACCGAGGCCGGCTATCCCGACCAGGAGCCGTTGTCCGGCCTGTTCGAAGGGCAGGTCGCCGGCACGCCACTCGCGCCGGCGCTGACATTCGACCCCCGCACGCTGACCTACCGCGAGGTGGATGCGCGGGCCAACCAGCTGGCGCACGACTTGCGAGCGGTCGGCGTCGGCAACGGTGATCTTGTCGCCATTCATCTCCACCGTTCGGCAGAGCATGTGCTGGCGATCCTCGGGGTCCTCAAAGCGGGCGCCGCCTACGTCCCACTCGACCCCAGCTACCCGCAGGCTCGGCTGGCCGCGATGCTCGCCGATGCCGGTCCCCGAGCTGTCGTGACCAGTGCGGGGCTGGCAGCGACCCTGCCGGCCGGTGCGTCCACGATCGTGCTGGCGGACGCGCTCTTGTCGAACGACAACGCCTACCGGGAAGGCACTGTCGGGGATCTGTCGACGACCCGGACGGGCGCCGATCCCGCCTATGTCATGTACACCTCCGGCTCGACGGGCGCCCCCAAGGGCATCGTGGCGCCGCAGCGGGCGGTCAGCCGATTGGTGCGCAACACCAACTACATCCGGCTCGGGCCGGGCGATCGGATCGCCCAGGCGTCCAACATGTCCTTCGACGCGTCGACCTTCGAGATCTGGGGCGCGCTGCTCAACGGCGCGGAGTTGGTCGGCGTGCCGAAGGAGGTGCTGCTGTCGCCGCCCGCGTTCGAGTCCTTCCTCCTCGACCACCGCATCACCACCCTGTTCTTGACCACCGCGCTGTTCAACCAGATCGCGAGTGCCCGTCCATCGGCCTTTCGCGGGCTGCGGACGCTGCTGGTCGGCGGCGAGACGGCGGATGCCGGATGGATGCGCGAGGTGCTCGCGAGTGGTCCACCCGAACGCCTGCTGAACGTGTACGGCCCCACGGAATGCACCACCTTCGCCACCTGGCAGCTCGTCGACTCGCTGGACCAGGACACCAGGACGGTGCCGATCGGTCGACCAGTGAGCAACACCAGCGCCTACGTGCTCGACGCGAACGGTCGGCCGGTGCCGGTCGGGACGGTCGGTGAGCTGTACCTGGGCGGTCCTGGCCTCGCGCTCGGCTACCTGGGACAACCCGAACGGACGGCCGAGGCGTTCGTCACCTCGCCCTTCGGCCGGTTGTACCGGACCGGCGATCTGGTCCGGATGCGATCGGATCTGGCGTTGGTCTTCCAGGGGCGCCGGGACACGCAGGTCAAGCTGCGGGGGCACCGCATCGAGCTGGACGAGATCGAGGCCAACCTGCTGCTGCAGCCGGCGGTCCTGGAAGCCAAGGTCGTCCTGCGCGAGGCGACCACCGGCGACCGGCGCCTCGCCGCCTACCTGGTGCTCGACCCGGACGGTGAGATCACCGGATCCGAACCTGCCAGCCAGGCACGGGTACAGCAGTGGCGGAAAATCTACGACGAGGTGATCTACGACGCCGTCGACGACCACCCTGTCGGGCGCCAGGAACCGCGGTTCAACATTGCCGGGTGGACGAGTAGCTATACCGGACAGCCGATCTCGCCGGAGGAGATGCGCGAACAGGTCGACCAGACGGTCGACCGGATCACCCTGTCGGCGCCCGCGGACGTGCTCGAGATCGGCTGTGGGACCGGCCTTCTGATCTTCCGGATAGCACCCGACTGCCGCCGGTACGTGGCGACCGACTTCTCCCGGTCGGCGCTGGACTACGTGGCGCGTCAGTTGGCGTCCGACCCGGCATTGCCGGTGACGCTGCTCGAACGCCGCGCCGACGATTTCTCCGGACTGGCTGATCAGCGGTTCGACATGGTCATCCTCAATTCGGTCGTGCAGTACTTCCCGGACGCCGACTACCTGCGAGAGGTCGTCGAGGGGGCCGCCCGCGTGCTGCGGGAAGGGGGCACGATCTTCCTCGGTGACGTCCGGAACCTGGCCCTGCTCAGTGTCTTCCACACTGCGGTCGAGCTGCATCAGGCGTCGGCGAGCATGCCGATTGCGGACCTGCGCGCCGCGGCCCGGCGCCGCGCAGCCGGCGAACGGGAGCTCGTCGTCGCGCCGGAGTTTTTCCAGGCGCTGGCCATGCGGATCCCCGCGATCACCGACGTCGCGATCGCCCCCAAGCGCGGTCGCCGGGACAACGAGCTCACCGGATTCCGGTACGACGTGACCCTTCGATGCGGTGCATTTCCGCGCACTCCCCCGCCCGGGCCGGACTGGACGACGGACCAGCTCAGCATTGCGCAGCTCAGGAACCGGCTGTTGTCGGACGAGCCCGACCTGCTGTCCGTGGAACGCGTGCCCAATGCCAGGACGATCCGTGCCGTCCAAGCGGTTCGACTGCTCGATCGGGACGATCTGGCCACGGCCGGCGACGTGCGACAGGCAGTGGACCGGAGCACACCGGTCGGCGTCCACCCCGAGGACCTGTGGGCGCTGAGTGACGATGTGCCCTACTCCGTCGACATCAGCTGGGCCCGCGGCCGCGCCGACGGTTCGTACGACGTCGTCTTCCGTCGGGTCGATGCCGGCCGCCACACCGAGGGTCGAGCAACGCCGGCCGCCGGCAGTGGCTTGGGCCACTACACGAACCATCCCGAACACGCCGGCACCGGTCATGTGCTCATCCCTCAGGTCCGGGACTTCCTGCAACAACGGGTCCCCGAGTACATGGTGCCGGGGGCGTTCGTGGTCCTGGACCGGCTGCCGCTCACCCCGAACGGCAAGGTGGACGTCGATGCGTTACCGGCGCCGGACACCGATCGGCCCGCGCTCGGGGACGGTTTCGTCATGCCGCGCACCGCTCTCGAGCGGGTCATCGCCGACCAGTGGGCCTCGGTACTCGGCGTGGATCGCATCGGTGTGACGGACAACTTCTTCGAGCTGGGCGGTCATTCGCTGCTCGCGACCCAGCTGCTGGCGCGGATCACCGCAACGCTGGGCGTGCCGCTGTCGCTCCGGACGCTGTTCGCCAAACCCACGGTGGCGGACTTCACCGCCGAGTTGCTGGCCGGCGCCGGCCCCGACGAGCCACTGGAGCGAGTGGCTGCCCTGGTGCTCGCGATCGCCGAGATGCCGCAGGACGATGCCGCAGCGATGCTGGCGGCGCGGGCGGATCCGTCGGGTGGGCCGGACCGGTGAGCGGGACCGCCGGCAGGACAGGTGAGCTGTCGCCGGAGAAGCGGGCGCTGCTCGAGCTGCTGCTCCGGGACGAGCGGACCGACGGGGCCCGGGACGGTCGCATCCGCCGTCGCGGCGAGTCGGGTCCCACGCCGCAATCCTTTGCGCAGCGCCGACTCTGGATGCTGGAGGCGTTGGCGCCGGGTACCCCGATCTACACCGTCCGGGCCGGGCTCAGGTTGACCGGCGGTCTCGATCATCGCGTGCTGACCCGCAGCGTGAACGAGGTCGTGCGCCGGCACGGAGCATTGCGCACCACGTTTTGCATGCTCGACGGCGAACCGGTACAGGTCGTCGCGGCGAGCACCGACATGAAGATCCCGATCATCCCGATCGACGGCGGCAGCGCGCAGGACCGGGAACAGGCTGCGTGGCGCCGGGCCGACATGGAGGCCGCCCGGGGGTTCGACCTGACCACCGGTCCGCTGTTCCGCGCGAGCCTGCTGGCGCTGGCCCCCGACGATCACCTGCTGCTCTTCACGCTGCACCACATCGTGGCCGACGGCTGGTCGCTGGGGATCCTGCTGCGGGAGCTGGCCACCATTCACCAGGCGTATGCCCGCGGGGAGCCGTCACCGCTGCCGGAGCCACCGATCCAGTACACGGACTACGCGCTGTGGCAGCACGAGGCCGCGGCGACCGGAGTGCTCCGCGAGCACCTCGGCTACTGGACCCGGCAGCTCGCGGGCCTGCCCGCACTCAACCTTCCGACCACTCACCCGCGGCCCCGGGTGCCGGGTTTCGCCGGCGAACGCCAGCACGTGATCCTCGCCCGGGAAGTGACCGAGGCGCTGGCCGCACTGAGCAATCGCGAGGGCGCAACGATTTTCATGACACTGCAGGCCGCCCTGCAGACCCTGCTGTCCAGGTGGAGCGGGCAGGACGACTTCGGGATCGGCACGCCCATCGCGAACCGCACCCGCGCCGAGACCGAGAACGTCATCGGCTTCTTCCTCAACACCCTGGTACTGCGCTCCGACGTTGCCGGCGACCCGACGTTCCGGGACCTCTTGGCGCGGGTCCGGGAGACGACGATGGCGGCCTACGCGCACCAGGAGCTCCCGTTCGAGCGACTGCTGGAGGCGCTACGGCCGCCGCGCGATCCGAGCCGGACACCGCTGTTCCAGGTGTTCTTCAACCTGCTCAATTTCGCCGATGAGCGGCTCAACCGTCCGGTGGTACCGACCGACGCACCCATCGAGGACGACCTGGCGCAGTTCGACCTCACCCTGTATGCGGGCGAGCACGACCATCGGCTGCAACTTCAACTGGTCTACCGGACCGATCTGTTCGACGCGGCCACGGCTGGGCGGCTGCTCGGACACCTCACCATCCTGCTCGGTGAGATCGCTGCCAACCCGGACCGGCGGCTTTCCGCATTGCCATTCGTGACACCGCAGGAGCGTGGCCGGATTGCCCGGCAGCGCGGGCCCGTGCCTTCGTTGTGGCCGGCCGGGCAGCGGACACCCGATTCTGCGGCCGACGGGCGGAGCGTGCCGGCCCGACTCGGCGAGCAGCGACGCAGCTCTCCGCAGCGCATCGCGGTCCGCTCGGGCCGGACAGAATGGAGCTACCACGAGCTGGTCACCAGGGCCGACCGGATCGCTCGTGCCGTCCTCGACGTCGCACCAGGGCCGGCCACCCGGATCGCGGTGCTCTGTGACCACGACCTGCCGATGATTGCCGCCCTGATCGGTGTGCTGACGGCCGGGCATGCGTATGTCCCACTGGATCCGGCCCAACCGCTCGACCGGCTATCGGCGATCATCGACGACGCCCGGGCCGACCTGCTGCTGACCGACTCGCGGAACCGGCTGACCGCCGGCGCGGCGGCCGGCGGTCTGCCGGTCGTCGTGCTGCAGGAAGCGATGAGTGGGTCGGCGACCGAGGACGGGACCGAGCTGCCACTCGTCCCCCCCGATGCGCTCGCCTACCTGCTGTACACCAGCGGCTCGACCGGGCGACCGAAGGGCGTGGTGCAAAGTCACCGGAACCTGCTGCACCACGCTGGCACCTACGCACGGGGCCTGCACCTGCAGGCCGATGATCGGGTCTCGATGCTGGCGTCCTACAGTTTCGACGCCGCCGTGATGGACATCTACGGCGCGTTGCTCAGCGGCGCGACCCTGTGCCTCTACGACGTCAGAAGTCAAGGATTGCTGGGTGTTTCGCGCTGGATCCAGGACGAGCGGATCACCGTCTACCACTCGACGCCGGCCGTGTACCGGCAAGTTTTCGAGTCGGTGGCCGATTCCCGTGACGTCGCGTTGCGGGCCGTCGTGCTGGGCGGCGAGGAGGCCGGCCGGCAGGACGTCGAGATCTTCCGGCGGTGCTGCCCGCCGGGCACGGTGATGGTCAACGGCCTCGGGCCCACCGAATCCACCCTGGCGCTGCAGTACGTGCTCGACCACGACACGCCGCTGACCGGCCGGTCGGTGCCCGTCGGCTTTCCCGTCGAGGACACCGACATCCAGGTGCTGAACGCCTCCGGGGAACAGGTGGACGTGTACGGCACCGGCACGATCGTCATCCGCAGCCCCTATCTTGCGGTCGGCTACTGGCGGCGCCCGGAGCTGACCCGCTCCGCGTTCCGGCCGTCACCGCTGCTGCCGGGTTGGCGGCAGTACGACACCGGCGATCTGGGGCGGCTGCTGCCCGACGGAGCGATCGAGTTCGCCGGTCGGCGGGATCGGCAGCTCAAGATCAGGGGGCAACGGGTCGAACTCGGTGAGATCGAGGCCGTTCTGCTCGAACATCCCGCGGTGCGGACCGCCCTCGTGAACACCGGTGAGCACCCCACCTCCGGTGTGGTGCTGCTGGCCTACGTCGTCCTTCGCCCGGGTCGGGCAGCGACGTCCGAGGAGCTACGTGGGTTTCTCCGCCGGCGCCTGCCCGACCACATGGTGCCGGCCGCCGTGGCCGAGTTATCGGCCTTTCCGGTGACGATCAACGGCAAGGTCGATCGCACCGCCCTGCCGATCCCTGACCTTTCCGGGCCGTCCCGGGCGGCCGCTCTGGCGCCGAGGAACGAGCTGGAACGGACAGTGGCGCCGCTCTTCGCAGCGGTGCTCGGGCTGGAAACAGTCGGTGTCACCGACGATTTCTTCGAGTTGGGCGGTCATTCGCTGCTGGCCACCCAATTGCTGTCCAGGGTCCGCGCGGTTCTGGGCGTCGACGTACCGCTGCGGGCGGTTTTCGACGAGCCGACGGTGGCCGGGCTGGCCCGGGCCATCGGCACCCTTGACCCGGACGCACCCGCCGGGACCGTCGTGATCCCGGCAGTGCCACGCCGGCCACCGCCGGCACCTGCTCGTAACCCATCGATGGACCAGGGGTGATGACCGTGCACATGCCGACCGATCCCGACATCAAGCTCGTCCGGACAGCCAGCGGCGAGATCACTCTGAGCATCGACGACGGCCAGTCGATGCAGGCCTGGGAGAGGGACCTGATGGAGGAATCGGCCGACCTGCTCTGCGAATTCGGCTCAGACTTCCTCGAAGCCGGTCTGGGACTTGGTCTTTCCGCCCTTCGGATCGCCGGGCATCCGAACACCAGACGGCACACCGTGATCGAAATCTACGACGAGGTCATCCGGCTCTTCGGCGAGAGCTGCCCCGAGCCGCCACCGACGCTGCGCATTGTGCGCGACGACTTCTTCGAGCACATCCGAACGATTCCGCCGGCGAGCCTGGACGGCATTTTCTTCGACCCGGCCCTGCCCACCGCGCTCTGGAGCGACGCCCCGTTCTGGGACGAGATCGTGCCGGTCATGGCGCGGGCGCTGCGACCCGGCGGGGTGTTGATCCCGTTCTTCTCCACCGTTCCGGTGCTCCGGTGGCAATTCGTCGACCTCTTCGAGCGGGTGATCGTGCTGCCGCGGACGTTCACCGCCTATCCCGACACCAGGTACACATCGGCGACAACGGGTCGGGCGTTCATCCAGTGCTTCGTCACAGGCCGTCACTCCGCCTGACTGTCGACAGCGGTTCCGAGGATCGGCCACACCGTGGGCTATGCGACGCGGCCAGGATCTCGGCGAGAATGTTAGGCGCAGTCGATGCAGATCGTTCGTCCCCCGGCGCGGGTCGCAATGCGGCTGCGGTGTTGGACCAGGAAGCAAGCTGCGCAGGTGAACTCGTTGAATTGCTTCGGGATCACCGGCATGGTCAGTTCTTCCCCGGACAGGTCAGCTCCCGGCAGTTCGATGCTGTCGCCCGTGTCGGCCTCGTCGAGGTCGACGTCCGGGGACTGTACATCCGTTCGTGCCCCTTTGAGCGCCTCCAACGACTCCGTCTCGGCGTCCTCGATCGTGCTGCGGCGCGGCGCATCGTAGTCAGTTGTTGTTGCCATTGCGGAACCCCCAGGTTCGACCGACGCCGCGGGATCGACTCATCCATCAACTCCGTAGGCGGCACTACACGTCTGATAACGCAGCGGCCCAGGGATTTGTGCCCGCCCGGTCACCCTGACGGACCCTCGGGCACATGATCACCAACTCGCTTCACCAACTCGCTCCACGAACCCGCCATTCGCTCGGCTGCCTCCGAGTAGGACGTCCACCCACCGGGTCCGCCGAACTGCTCTTCGCTGGCTGCCTGCCTACCGCGGTGTGACCGAACCGTCAAGGCCCGTCCGATGGGCACAGCGAGCCGGCTCCAGCCGGTCACCGTGCAGGTGCCCTCAACTCAGCCCACCTCGCGCTTGATGGTGCGGGCCAGGTGCTGCTCGAAGGTAGCTGTGCCGTAACGGTTGTCCGATGTCAGCTGGTAGCCGCGCCGGTACCCGCGGGCGACCGCACCCGGCAGCCAGACGGACCCGACCAGCCGCCGGCGGCCCGCCGCTGTCAGGTACTGGCGGCCCAGCTCCTGGATGGTCTCGACCAACGGTCCGCCGATGTCCGGCACCCGTCCTTGCGCGGGTCCCACCGCGAGATCGGCGAGCCGGCGGGCGACGTCACGGGTGTCGATCGGCTGGAAGCTGGTGCCCGACGGCAACGGCAGGACGGGCAACCGGCAGGCCGCGCGCAGCACGCCGTGGATCAGGTCGTGGAACTGGGTGGCTCGCAGGATTGTCCAGGGCAGCCCGCTGCGCTGCACGATCCCCTCCACACCGTGCTTGTAGCGGTAGTACTTGCGCGGGATCTCATCGACGCCGACGATCGAGACGTAGATCAGCTGCGGCGACCCGCCACGCAGCGCGGCCTCGATCAGCCGCCGGGTGCCGTGCACATCGTCGGCGGGCTGCCGGCCGTTGGTGGCGCAGTGCACGATCGCCCGGGCGCCGCCCACCGCATCGGCCAACCGGGCGCCGTCCAGCAGGTCGGCGGTCACCCACTGCGCGCCGGCCGGATCAGTGGAGTTCCGCTCGCGCCGGCTGAGAACCCTTGGTCGCAAGCCGTTGTCGAGCAGCTGCTGGACCAGGACACGTCCGAGCGTGCCGGTGCCGCCGGTGACCAGGATCGGTCGAGTCATGCCGGTCACTCTCTCACGGTCGATGAATCCGGGCAGTGCACCGGCGGCCGGCCGTCGCGGGCGGCGGGCGGGAACGGGGTGACGTCCAGCCGATCAGCCGGCTCACCCGGTGGCCCCGCCGATGAGCAACCGGTCCAGGTAGTCGTTGCGGAAGACCCCGGCCGGGTCGAGCTCGTCGATCAGCCGGCGGAAATCCGGCAGCAGCGGGTAGCGCCCGGCCAGCCGGTCGGCGTCGGCGACGAACAGCTTGCCCCAATGCGGGCGCGGCCGGCAGCCGGCGAGCGCGGTCTCGATCTCGGCCAGCAGCACCAGCACGGCGCGCTCGTCATTGCGCCAGGTGAAGTGGACTGCAACGCTGTCCTGCTGGTAGGCGGGGCTGAGCCACAGGTCGTCGGCGGCCACCGTCCGGATCTCGCAGACCTGCAGCAGCGGCGCGATCCGCGGCCCGAGACCGCGCAGGATCTCGATCACCTCGACCGCCCGCCCGCGGGGCACCAGGTACTCGCTCTGCACCTCGTCGCCGCTGCTCGGGGTGAAGGCCGGCTGGAAGTGCGGCAGCCGCTCGTACCAGGGCCCGCTGATCCCCAGCTGGCCGGTGCACACGTCACCGGGCAGGCCTGGCAGCGGGTGCCGGGCGACGGTGGCCGGTGCCGCCCCGAAGAAGGACCGCCGGACTACCCCGGCGGCGTCAAAAACCGCCGAATCCGTTGTCGGAGAACCGGTGTCAGTGATCCGGCTCTTGCACCAGACCTGGCTGACGGCCGGACCGACCAGGTCGGTGAACAGGCTGACGCTGTAGGCGGCGCCGACGATGGCGTCGAAGTGCGTCCTCAGTTCGGCCCATGGCAGGTTCTCGAAGACGTCCTGCCGGACGTCGAAGGTGGGCTCGACGGCAAGCGTCATCGTGGTAAATACCCCGAGCGCACCGAGGCTGACCACCGATCCGGCGAACGCCTCGTCGGCCCTGGTCATGGTGAGCAGCTCGCCGCTGCCGCGCACCAGCTCCATCCCGGTGACCGCCGCGGCCAGAGTCTGGTTGCCCACTCCGGAGCCGTGCGTGCCGGTGGCGACCGCACCGGCGACGCTGATGTGCGGCAGCGAGGCCAGGTTCGCCAGCGCCAGCGACTCCCGGTGCAGGGCCACGGCCAGCGCACCGTAGCTGGTGCCGGCCGACACCCTCACCGTCCCCGCCGCCCGATCCGGCAGCACTTCGACGGGCAGGGCCGTGACGTCGATCAGGTCGCCCTGGGTGTCGGCGATGTCGTTGAAGCAGTGCCGGCTGCCCAGCGCCTTGGCGCGCCCGGCGCCGGCGACCAGCTCCTGCAACTGCTCGACGGTGTCCGGGCGGTGCACCCGCGGCGCACGGTAGGTGTAGTTGCCGGACCAGTTGGACAGCGCTGCGGTGGTCACCGCGTCGACGCTAGTGCAGGGCCCCGAGCACCGCCGCCGCCGCCGCGGCCAGCTGATCGGGGGACAACCCCGGCTGCACCGGGATGCCGCCGGCCGCTGCCGGCAGACCGCCGACCGCGACCTGGTAGCCGTTGCGGTAGGCGAACGCCGTCGGGGTTCCACCGGCGTCGACGCCCAGGTAACCGGCACCCTTCGGGGTGCACGCCGACCCGGCCTCGTTGCTGGTGACGGCGCAGGCGCCGGGTGCGGCCCGGCTGACCCGGACCGCCAACGCCGTCCGCTGACCCTGGCCGGCCAGCAGCGCACCGGCAACGGGGGTGGTATCGCAACCCAGGGTGAGCGCCGCCGGCGGCCCGAACTCGCCGGCCGGCAACGCCGCGCTGAGCGCGGCCTCGGCCGGGGCGCTCAACGGCGGCCAGCAGCTCGCGGCCACGGCCGGCGGGCCTCCGGCGCTCGACGGCTCCCCGGCGATCGACGGCACAGCCAGTTCGGCGGCGCTGCCCGCTGCGGCGGAGCCGCCCGCTGCGGCGGAGCTGCCCGCGCCGGCCGGTGCGCTCTCGGCAGCGGCGGCACCGCCCGCAGGGCCGCTCGCGGCGGAGCCGCCCGCTGCGGCGGCCGCGTCCCCCTCGCTGCCGGCCGTTGGGCCGGCGACCCGGGCGGAGTCCGCGGACGTGGTGGTCGACGACCCGCCGGACAGGCTCAGCGGGATGACCAGCGCGGCGATCCCGGCCAGGGCAGCGGCCGCGACGAGCGCCAGCATGGCTGGACGGCGGCGCCAGGTCCGGAGTTCGGTGACGGCGGCCACCCCCGGTTCGCCGGGCTCCCGGGCCGATGCGGCCACCGGCTCCGGGCCCGCCGGCGCGCCGGATTCCTGCGCCCGGCCTGCGGCCAGGATCGAGTCCAGGCTGACGGTGCTCGCCGGTGCGGCCGGATCGTCCGCGAGGTCGGTCAGCGCCCTGGTCAGCTCCGGGTAGCCGGGGTCCGGCGAATCGGGGCCGGTCACGGTTGCTCACCGCCCGGCGGGGTCGCGCCCAACCCGGCCAGCGCGGCCCGCAAGGCCGCGAGACCACGAGCGGTCTGCGACTTCACGTTGCCCTCCGAACATTCCAGCGCGGCCGCGGTGGCCGCAACATCCATACCCTCGTAGTACCGCAACACCAGCACGGCGCGTTGCCCCGGCGGGACGCCCGCCAACGCGCTGCGCATCAGCTGCCGGTCGACCACCCCGGACGCGATGTCCGCGGCGGCGCCGGCCTGCTCGGCCGGCTCCGGCAGCACCTCGACCGCCCGCTCGCGGCGCCACGGCCGGCGCGATTCGTCCACCGTGGCCCGCACCAGGCAGCGCCGAACGAACGCGTCCAGGGCCCCGCGGTCGCGGATCTGCCGCCACGCCCCGTACAGCTTGACGAAGGCGATCTGCGTCAGGTCGTCGGCGCGGTGCCAGTCACCGCACAGCAGGTAGGCCGTCCGGCGCATCCGGTCCCGGCGGTCGGTGACGTACGCGGAGAACTGCGCCTCCTCCTCCGGATTCACCAGGCCTCCAGCTGCATCGGGTGGACGGACAGTTCAGGGTGGATGGTTGCACGCGGTTGGCCGATCGGGGTGCGACTTTGGCACCATCAACCGTTGTGACCAGCTCCGTGCCGACGTCCGGCCGCACCACCGGCCGGGCGCTGTTCGGGCTGCTGGCGGTCGCCGCGGCGTGGGGGTCGAGCTTCCCGCTGACCAAGGCGCTGCTGGACCGGATGACGGCGCTGAACTTCCTGGCCGTCCGGTTCTCGCTGGCCGCCGTGCTGATGCTGCTCGTGTTCTTCCCCGCAGTCCGCCGGTTGTCCCGGCGGGCGATGACCAGGGGCCTGTGGCTCGGGCTCGCCTACGGGGCCGCGCAGATCCTGCAGACGATTGGCCTGCAGGACACCGCGGCCAGCATCTCCGGCTTCATCACCGGGATGTACTTGGTGCTCACCCCGCTGTGCGCCGCGCTGCTGCTGCGCACCCCGATCGGCCCGCGGGTGTGGCTGGGCGCCGGGATCGCCACCGTCGGATTGGCCATTCTCGGGCTGAACGGGCTCTCGATCGGATTCGGCGAGGCGATCACGCTGGCGTCCGCGGCGATCTACGCCGTCCACATCGTCGGGCTCAGCGCCTGGTCGCGGGCCAGCGAGGCGTTCGGCCTGGCCACGGTGCAACTGGCCGTCACGGCCATGGTCAGCGTCGCCACCGCGCTCATCGTCGAGGGCGGCATCACGCTGCCCACCACGGGATTCGACGCGCTGGCCATCGGGTACATGGCGGTGGTCTCCGGGGCGGTGGCGATGATCGTCCAGTCCTGGGCGCAGGCGCATCTGGCGCCGTCCCGGGCGGCGATCACGATGGCCACCGAACCGGCGTGGTCCGCGCTGTTCTCGATCATCTTTCTGGGCGAGGCGCTGACCTGGCGGATGGGAGTCGGCGGCGGCCTGATGCTGGCGGCGATGATCATCGTCGAGTCCGGGCCGGCGCCGGCGCCGGAGAAGGCCACCGACCGACCGGACAGCGCGCCGGAGACCTACCGCCGGTCGCCCAGGAAGTAGAAGGCCGCCCAACCCGCCGGGTCGGGGTGCACGGCCCTGGTGGCCAGCTGGGCGGCCCGGAATACGTCACGCAGATCCGTTGTGCCAGCGGCGATTTCGCCGTAGAACCGCCCGAAGAACAGTCTGGACACGGCCGTCTCACCTGGATGAACGTGCCGACCACCGCCCGCACCCCGGCCGAGAGGAACGCGATCGGCAGACCGTCCCGTTGTCGCCGGGTTCGATGGTGACAGCACGTGGGGGCGTCGTCCGGCTCGGCCGCGACGAGCAGCGCGAGCGCCGCCGTCGCCCACGACCGGGTGCCCGGCGGCAGGTCCGGGTCTGCGTCCGGCGACCGGCCGGGCAGTCACGGCCAGTCCAGCCAGACCGCCCACGGGCCGTGCCCGACGAGCCGGTGGCGCTGGTCCGGCGGCACATCCGCGACGAACGGGAAGGGCGGATCCTCGGACTCCGCTGCGTCGCCCGCCCGGTCGCCCGCCCGTTGCGAGGTCTCGTGCCGCGGCCCGTCCGCAGCCGCCAGCGCCGACCGGGTGCCGTCGATGAGCCGGCGGATTGCGGCCGTCGCGCCCCACGGCCAGCGACCCTGGGCCTCCGCGGCCAGCCGCGAGGTCAGGTCGGCGGCGCCCAGCTGACCGACGGCGAGGTATTCCTGCACGCGGTCCTGGGCGGCGATCTCCTCCGGCCGCGGGTGGGTGGTGTCGAACAGTGCGGTGGTGGTGGTCTCGGTGGTGACCGCCACCGCCGACACCGAATCCGGGGCCGCCGGCACGGTGATCCGGTGGCCGGCCAGCGCGATGCTGCGCCACGGCCCGCGCACGGGAAGGGCTACCCACCAACCGATCTCGGGGAGATCGAGACGTCCGGAGTGTTCGAATCGCTGCGGGAACCCGGCGATGACGCGGCTCGGCAGCGGGACCCCGGGCCCGCCGCCGACCAGCAGGTAGGCCCGGTGCCCGTGCGCCCACAGACCGGTGGTCGCCGCGGCCAGTTGCGCCGCCGGAGACGACCAGCGCAGCGGTCCGTCGTCGCTGACCCGGAACCCGTCGGAGCGCTCGGTGGGGGCGATCGTCACCTCGGACACCCGGCCCTCGGCGATGTCGAAGGCGACCCGCGGGTCGACGCCCACCGGGTCGGCCAGCACCGCCGTGTACGAGCCGACCGGCAGGGTGCCCTCGATGGACCCGACGCCCACTGCCGTCCGCGAACCGGAGGCGTCCTCGACGGTCAACATCGCGTGCGGATCGGCCGCGACGATCTCGAAACCGCCGCGCCCGTCACCGGTCTTCCCACCGCGCATGATCCGGCCGGGCTGCCCGATCACCGTCTCGTGCGGCGGCGCCAGAGTGATCCGCACCGTGGTGTCGGTGTAGACGTCCAGGCTGCGGGCCGTCCGTAGGGCGCCGCTGGCAGCCACGATCCTGGACCGCCGGGGCGGCAGCTTCACCGACAGCGGCGGCGCCCCCGTTGCGGCGGCCCGCCCGTCGTCGGGTTCGCCCGGCATCGGGTAGCGGGCTTCGAGGGTGACCGGGCCGGGCGGGTTGTTGACCTCGACCGCGAGCGTGACGTCGGTGAAGTGACCGTCCCGGAACCGGGCGAACACCGCACTGGAGTTCTGGCCGGTGGTGGTCGGTGGCTGCTGCGGCACGGCGGCCCGCAGGTACTGCTCCAGCGAGGACCAGCGCACCACGTAGGGATAGCCGGAGTCGTCGGTGTCGTCGAAGACCTTGGCCGAGCCCGATCCGTTCAGCGCGTCGATCAATGCCGCGGTGAAGTGGCCGCGGACCGCGGCCGGGCCGCCGTTGGGCCCACCGACCGGACCGCCGGCCGCCACCTCGCCCGGCAGGGTGGCCTGCAACTGGAACTGCGCGGCGGCGCCGGACCGCCGGCGGCCCTCCCAGTTCCGGCCGAAACCGCCGACCTGGAACGGCTCGGCAAACGGGAAGTTGCGGCAGCAGTCCAGCACCACCACGATCTCGCCGAAGTCCCCCTGTGCCAGTTGGGTGGTCAGGTCCCGCACCGCGACACAGGCGGCCTGCGGGGCGTTCGGGTCGAACTCGCCGAGCACCAGCACATCCTGGGCGAGGTAGGGATTGTCCGGGTCGGTGCGGCAGCCGTGCCCGGCGAAATAGACGTACAGCCGGTCACCACCCGGCCCGGTGACCAGCTCCTTCACCTCGGCTGCGAACGTTGGCAGATCAGCGGCCCCGTTCACCGGCACCCCGGTCGGCGGCTGCGCGCCGCCCGCGGTGCGGCTGGCCAGGAACCGCAGGTCCGCCGGCGGCACCGCGCCGCTGGTGAGCAACCAGCCGCGGAAGGCCAGGGCGTCGGCGACGGCACCCTTCAGGTCCCCCCTGGGCAGGTTCGGATAGGCGTCGCAGCCGACCACCAGTGCACTCGTTCTCATGTCGCGAGCCGGAGCTCCGGATCCTTGAGGTACGCCGCCCGGGAGCTCACCGTGCCGCCGACGAGTGGTTGCACGGTCGGCACGTCCAGCGCGACCGCGGCGTCCGTCGCATCGCGCAGGGTGACGGCGATGCCGGAGGCGGAGAGCCGACCGCCAGGTAGATCATCTCCGCGACCAGCAGGTCGGCCGCCCGGGGAGCCGCGATGCGCAGGTCGGCGCCCGCCGGCCCCCGGCCACGCTGGAACAAACCCATGGTCGGGCCCCTTTCTTCGGTGGGGCGGAAGCGGTCCCTTCGATCTTGGGACACGCCACGCCACGCCGCACGCCGACCTAGGACGCCAGGGTCGCCTGCCACAGGATGTCGGTGGTGGGCTTCGGCGACCCGCCCGCCGGTTCCGCCGTGATCGCCAGCACGGTCTCGCCCGCATTCGGCCGGGCCGTCACGACCTGCGGCTTACCCGCGGCCGCGTCGGGCAGCTCGCCCAGCGAACGGGGCTGGTTGTTCGCGATCGCCCACAGCTGGTAGGTCTTGTCGGCCGGCACGGCGGGCAGCCCGGTGACGTCCAGCAGGACCGCATTACAGGACTGCGAGTAGGTCGCGGTGCCCTGACCCTTCGCGGGGGTCAGCTGCTCCCGATCGGGCGCCTGTGCGACGCATTCTTCCGGGGTCTGCGCGGTCTGCTCGGCCGGCCCGGAGATCGCCCTGACCGCCACCACCGAACCGCCGCCGATGACCAGGGCGGCCACCGCGGCGGCGACCAGGGCACTCGGCCGCCGGTACCACCGGCGGAGCGGGATCACCGTGTCGGCGGACGGCGCGGCGGGGCGCGCGGACTCGGTCGGGGTGGCCGAGTCGGGTTGCGTCGGCGAGTCGGGTGGCGTCGCCGACACCTCGGCCGGCGTCGCCGACACCTCGGCCGGGGTCGCCGCGGGAGTCGGTGCGGCGCGGTCGCGATCGGGCTTCGCCGGCGCCACCTGGGTGGCCGGCCGCCCCGTCACCGGCGGCAGTTGCGGGGTGACGGCGATCCGGGCCATGATCGACCGGCGCAGCGACGCCGGCGGCGCCTCCGCCGCGGCGGATCCGAGCAGCGCGGCCGTTTCCCGGAACCCCACGAGCTCCGGGCTGCAGGATTCGCAGGACAGCGCATGGGAGAGCGCACCAGGCGCCTCGTCCGCAGGCATCGCGTCGAGCGCCAGTACCCCGGTGTCCAGATGCAGGTCAGGGGTCGTCATGTCGCCACTCCCAGGCAATCGCGCAGCCGGATCAGGCCATCGCGCAATCGCGTCTTGATGGTCGGCAAGGGGGCGGTCAACAACTCCGCCACCTCCCGGTAGGTATAGCCGCTGTAATAGGCCAGAGTGATCGACTCCCGCTGCAGCTCGGTCAGCGTGCCGAGGCACCGCTGCACCGCCTTGCGCTCGAAGGCCGACTCCACCGCCTCGACCACCGTGTCGATCTCCCGCTCGGTGGACGCCTGCGCCACCTTCAGGTCGCGGTTGGTGGCCGCCTGCGCCGAGCGCACCCGGTCCACCGCGCGGGCGTGCGTCATGGTCATGATCCAGGCCGTCCCCGACCCCTTGGCCGGGTCGAAACGGCTTGCCCGACGCCAGATCTCCAGGAACACCTCCTGCGCGACCTCCTCGGCCTGACTGGGGTCGCGGACGACCCGTCTGGCCAGCCCGAACACCCGCGCACCGAAGGAGTCGTACAGCTTCTCGAACGCCGACTCCTGACCCAGCGCAGTGAGTCGGAGCAGGTCCTCCGGAGTGCGTGGGGCGGCCGGGTCATCGGACACGGCCGTCAACGGGCGCCGGGGAGATCCCGGCTGCGGCTGCCCGGAAGAGTGCGGGGGAGGCATCGGCTCATCCTTTCGTCCCGGTGACGCTGGTCGCCGGGCGGTTCTATCACGAGTGATTCGATGCCGGGATGGTCCCGGATGGCCGGGGCGCCTGGTGCTGACCCGCACTCCTTACGGATCGGTGACGTGCAGGACAACGGTCCCGAAGGAAGCGGACGATGGCAGGGTGACCGAGCCGACGCAGCACCGCCCCGAAAAGAATTCTGCCCATTCGGCCCATCCGGATGGCGCGGGCTCCCGAACCCAGGGTATGACCACCAGCGAGCGGCCCACCCGGACGGGCGAGGAGGCTGCACCCGCCGAACCGACGGGCGCCGAGCCCTGGCGGCCCGGCATCGCCGTGGCCGGCCTGGTCGGCGTCGTGGCCATGGGGCTGGCCATCGGGATCGCGGAGCTGCTCGCCGGCTTCGGCGAGTGGATCGGGGTGTTCCACACGCCGGCCTCGCCGCTGGCCTCCCTCGGCCAGACCTTCATCCAGTTCACCCCGGAATGGCTCAAGGAATTCGCCATCCGCACCTTCGGCGAGTACGACAAGGTCGCCCTCACGACCGGAATGGGCGTCACATTGTTCCTGGTGGCGATCGTCATCGGCATCGTCGGCCGGCGCAGCCCGCGGCTGGCGGTGGCGATCACCGCCGTGCTCATCCTGATCACCGCGGCCGCCATTCTGAGCCGCACCGGGGCCACCGTCATCGATCTCATCCCGATCCTGCTCGGCGGTGCGGCCGGCATCTATTTCCTGGTCACCGTGTTCCGGCTGCAGGTCGTACCGGCCACCGCGGGCGCCGCCGTCGTGGCGGCGAAGGCCACGTCACCGGTCGACCCGCCGGCCGCCGCCTCCGTCTCCACCGCCGACAACCCGAAAGCCGAGCAGTCCGGGGCGGCCCATCCGATGGGCCGCACCCCGGCGGCCCGCACCGTGGGAACCGGCGCCGCCAGCCGGCGGCAGTTCTTCAGGATCGCCGGCATCGGCGCCCTGGTCGCGGTGGCGGCCGGAGCACTTGCCAAGTGGATTCCGAGCACCGCGGAGGTGGCGGCCAACCGTGCCGGGGTGTCGTTACCGACTCCGACCGACGTGCAGACCGCGACGGTCACCGAACTGCCGGTCGACGGGATCACCCCGTTCGTCACCGACAACGCCGACTTCTACCGGGTCGACACCGCGTTCGTGGTGCCTCGGGTGACCACCGATTCCTGGGCATTGCGCATCCACGGCGCCGTCGACAAGGAGATCAGCCTGAGCTACGCCGACCTGATCGCCATGCCGTCCATCGAGCGAATGGTCACCCTGACCTGCGTGTCCAACGAGGTGGGCGGCGACCTGGCCGGCAACGCCCGCTGGCAGGGCGTACGGATCGCCGACGTGCTGAAGTCGGCCGGACCGCAGGCCGGGGCCGATTGCGTGCTGTCCACCAGCGTCGACGGCTTCACCGTCACCACGCCACTGGAGGCGCTGACCGACGGCCGGGACGCGTTGTTCGCCTTCGCGATGAACGGTGAGCCGCTGCCCGTCGAGCACGGTTTCCCGGTGCGGATGGTGGTGCCCGGCCTGTACGGCTACGTGTCCGCCACGAAGTGGGTGGTCGACCTGAACGTCACCACCTTCGCCGAGCAGACCGCCTACTGGACCGAACGAGGCTGGGCCCCGCAGGCGCCGATCAAGACCGCGTCCCGGATCGACGTGCCGAAGGGCTTCGCGCAGGTGTCCAAGGGCACCGTCGCGGTCGGCGGGATGGCCTGGGCGCAGCACCGCGGGATCTCCGGTGTCCAGGTGCAGATCGACGATGGACCGTGGCAGGACGCCACGCTGTCCGGCGAGGTCAGCACGGACACCTGGCGGCAGTGGTCCTACCAGTGGAAGGCCACCGACACCGGCCAGCACACCATCCGGAGCCGGGCGATCGACGGCACCGGGACCTCACAGATCGAGCAGATCCAGGGGGTGATGCCGGACGGAGCGACGGGACTGGATTCCCGTTCCGTGACCGTGACCGCCTAGGGACGCCGATCTCGGCAGCAGTCCCCCACCAGCACCGTCCGGCGAGAGACCGGCAACCAGCACCACCTTCGGTGAGCGGTTCGCTCACCCGTCTTCGGCGTCGATCCGCGACGCCGGACATCCTCAAGGAGCAGAAATGTTGATGAAACGCGCCCTCACCCTGGTCGCCGGGGCCGCCCTGGCCCTGACCCTGGCCGCCTGCGGTACCTCAGCCACCACCGCCAGCAGCAGCTCGTCGGCCACCTCGGCCCCCAGCTCGTCGGCCATGACGTCGGAGGCGATGTCCTCCAGCGGTGCGATGACCTCCGGCGCGATGACCTCCGGCGCGATGACCTCCGATGCCATGAGCTCCGATGCCATGAGCTCCGATGCGATGAGCTCCGGCGCCATGAGCTCCGGCGCGATGGCTGCCCCTGCCCTGGTCGGCGCAGGCTGTGCCGGCTACGCCGCAGCGGTCCCGACCGGTGCCGGTTCGGTCGAGGGCATGGCGCTCGATCCGGTCGCCACCGCCGCCTCGAACAACCCGCTGCTCACCACCCTGGTGGCCGCAGTGTCCGGAAAGGTCAACCCGCAGGTCAACCTGGTGAACACGCTCAACAACGGCGAGTTCACCGTCTTCGCCCCCGTCGACGATGCCTTCGCCAAGATCGACGCCGCGACGATGACGAAACTGACCACCGACTCTGCCCTGCTCACCGGGATCCTGACCTACCATGTGGTCCCCGGCCAGCTCTCCCCCAGCGAGGTCGTCGGCACCCACGCCACCGCCAACGGCGCCACGCTGACGGTCACCAGTTCCGGTGACAACCTCAAGGTCAACGGCGCGACCGTGATCTGCGGCGGCGTCAAGACCAAGAACGCCACCGTGTACCTGATCGACTCCGTGCTCACCCCGCCCGCGGGCTGACCGCACGCGGCCCGCTCCGGGCTGATCAGCGGCAGCAGTCAGGGCCGTCGACGGATTCCTCCGTCGGCGGCCCTGTCGCGGTCGCGGAAGTCGTGTCCGATTGACCCGGCACAGCGCGGGTACTGCTCGAAGATGACCAGTTCCAACGGCTCGACCTCCGACCTGTCCGGGGCTGCGCTCGCCGAGGCCGTCCGGCAGGCCGCATCCAGGACGTCCTCGCGGGAGTCGCTCCCTGCCGTCATCGGCATGGCAGTGGACAGCGGGCCCTGCGACTCGGCCTCGATCACCCGCTCAACCTGTACCCCCTGCAGGCCAGGGACTTCGACGCCGCCGACTTGGAGGCCGCCAGGGTCATCGCCGCCCATGCCTCGGTCGTCCTGGCCTACGCCCGGGCGAAGCTGATCGGCTCGGTACAGGCATGTCGGTGAAACATTCGGCGGGTAACTTCAGTGCTTCGATGGGTCGTCGCGTGCGGCCGGAACCACGTTGGGGGGCATCGTGTGCGGACTGAGCGGTGAATTCCGGTTCGACGGCAACCCGGCCGACGCCGAGGCGGTGGACCGGATCTCGGCCGTCATGGAGCCGCGCGGACCCGACGGGCACGGCCGCTGGCACTCCGGCCCGGTCGCCCTGGCGCACCGCCGGCTGGCGATCATCGACCTGTCCGAGACGGGCGCGCAGCCGATGGTGGACGACGACCTCGCCCTGGTGACGGTCTTCAACGGCTGCATCTACAACTACAAGCAACTGCGTGACGAGCTGGCCCGCGACGGCTACCGATTCTTCTCCAGCTCCGACACCGAGGTCATCGCCAAGGCGTACCACCGTTGGGGCACCAGCTGTGTGGAGCATTTCTTCGGGATGTTCGCCTTCGCCGTTCTCGATCAGCGCAGCGGGCGGCTCGTCCTGGGTCGCGACCGGTTGGGCATCAAGCCGCTCTACCTGAGCCAGGACGCGCACCGGCTCCGGTTCGCCTCCTCCCTGCCGGCGCTGCTGGCCGGCGGCGATGTCGACACCTCCATCGACCCGGTCGCGTTGAACCACTACATGACCTTCCACGCCGTGGTGCCGGCCCCGCTGACCATCCTGTCCGGGGTCCGCAAGCTGCCCCCGGCCACCGTCCGCACCATCGAGCCGGACGGCCGGTCAACCGACCTGACGTACTGGTCGCCTCAGCACACACGGCAGGAGAAGTACGCGAACCTGTCCGAATCGGACTGGCAGGACCTGACCCTGCAGACGCTGCAGACCGCCGTGGAACGCCGGATGGTGGCCGACGTCCCCGTCGGGGTGCTGCTCTCCGGCGGCATCGACTCCAGCGTGATCGTGGCGTTGCTCGCCGACGCCGGACAGCACGGCCTGCAGACCTTCAGCATCGGCTTCGAGCGGGTCGGCGACCGCGAGGGCGACGAGTTCGAGTTCTCCGACCTCATCGCCAAGGAATTCGACACCGACCACCACCAGTTGCTGATGCCGTCCAGCACGGTGCTGGACGGGTTGGAGGGCGCCGTGCAGGCGATGAGCGAGCCGATGGTCAGCCACGACTGCATCGCGTTCTACCTGCTCTCCCAGGCGGTCTCGCAGCACCTGACGGTCGTCCAGTCCGGTCAGGGCGCCGACGAACTGCTCGCCGGCTACGACTGGTACCCGCCGCTGGCCGATGTCCCGCCCGAACAGGCCCTCGAGGTGTACGCGGCGCACTTCTTCGACCGCACTCACCAGACGCTGGCCGGCATCCTGCAGCCGCAGTGGATGACCCCCGGCGACCCCAGCCGGGACTACGTCCGGGCACACCTCGATGCGCCCGGCGCGACCACGGCGCTGGACAAGGTGTTGCGGCTGGACTCGCAGATCATGCTGGTCGACGACCCGGTCAAACGGGTCGACAACATGACGATGGCCTGGGGACTGGAGGCGCGCACCCCGTTCCTGGACCACGAATTCGCCGAGCTCGCCGCGGCCTGCCCGCCGGAGCTCAAGCTGGCGCACGGCGGGAAGGGCGTGCTCAAGGAGGCCTCCCGCAAGGTGCTGCCCGCGGCGGTGATCGACCGGAAGAAGGGCCACTTCCCGGTCCCGGCGATCATCAACCTGCAGGGCCGCTACCTGGAGCGCGTCCGGGACGCACTGGCCGCGCCCGCGGCGAAGGACCGTGACCTGTTCCGGCCGGACTACGTCCAGCTGCTGCTGGCCGATCCCAACAAGAACCGCACCACCCTCGGCTCCAACCAGCTCTGGCAGCTCGGCCTGCTGGAGATGTGGCTGCAGCGGCACGGGATCGGCTGAGCCGCCGGTGCTGGAAAAGCGCCCAACGGCAATGCCTCCCGCTCTGCTGAGCCAGCAACTCCTGGACCGGATCGGCGACATCGCCGGCGTGGTCGGGGCGTGGTGTCCGTCGCTGTCCCCGGACGGGCAGCGGATCGCCTACGTCACGGACCGGTCCGGGCTGCCCCGGCTGGAGGTCGCCCAGCTGACCCCGGCCGGCGATCGGACGGCCGGCCGGCCGGTGCAGGTGTCCCCCGCCGACCAGGAAATCGTCTCGGCGGCCTGGTCGCCGGACGGGGAGTACCTGGCCTACCTGGTGTCGCCGGACGGGTTGATTCGCGCGGAACTGCACGTGGTGCGCCCGGACGGCACCGGGTCCCGGGCGCTGGCCGGGACCGATCCACTGGCCACGGTGCTGGCCGGTTGCTGGACGGCACTGCCTGCCACGTATGCCTTCTCCCTCGCCGACGGCCGGGGACCGAACGCCGACATCTGCCTGGTCGACGTGGTCACCGGTGACGTGCGCACCGTCGCCACCGGCGGATTCCTTGCCGTGACGTCCCTCTCGCGCGACGGCCGGTGGCTGATCGCCCGGCGCGGGCCTCGCGGCCGCCGTCATCTTCTCATCGCGGACCTCACCGGTGACGGCCCGGCCAGCGCGGCCAACGGCCGGATCCACCGGCTGCTGGCGCCCGACTTCCCCGAGCCGGGAACCGATCTCGCGGAGGACGGCCGGTTCTCCGCCGACGGGTCGGCGGTGTACCTGCGGACGGTGGCCGGCCGGGACCGGTACGCCCTGGGCACGGTCGACCTCGACGCCGGGGGCCACCCCGGCAGGTTGCGCGTGCTGGCCGAACGCAACGACGCCGACCTGGAGTCCTACGCCATCCTCGGCGACGGCCAGCGCGCGATGCTGGTCTGGAATGTGCAGGGCCGCAGTTCCATCGAGATCCGCGACCTGGCCGCCGGCTCCGGATACGAGATCAACATCGGGCAGAAGGTGCTGCCCGGCTGGTCGGTGCACCGCGACGGCAGGTCCGCCGTGCTGGAACTGTCCGAGCCGGTTGCGCCCAGAAGCCTGTACCACGCGGACCTTTTCAATCCTGGGGCCGGTGCGCTGCACCCGACCGGTGAGCCACCGCACCGGGTGGCCGGGCTACCAGAGCCCGAACTCACGCGTGACCGGCTCACCCGCCCGGAGCTGCTGACCTACGACTCCGCCGACGGGCTGCCGCTGGCCGGCCTGCTGTACCGACCGGCCGCCGCGGCCGGCCCCGTACCGACGGTGGTACTGCTGCACGGCGGGCCGGAAAGCCAGGAGCGCCCGGCCTTCTCGATCCTGACCCAGTCCCTGGTGGCGGCCGGGCTCGCCGTGTTCGCGCCGAATGTGCGCGGCTCCACCGGATACGGTCTGTCCTTCATGCGGATGGACGACCTGGCCAGGCGGGAGTCGTCCTTCCAGGACGTCCCCGCCACGGTCGACTTCCTGGTGCGCTCCGGCATCTCCGCACCCGGCCGGCTCGGCGTGCACGGCTGGTCCTACGGCGGGTACCTCGCGTTGGTGGCGCTGACCAGGTGGCCAGCGCTGTTCTCGGCGGGGTCGAGCCACGCCGGGATGTCCGACCTGATGGGGTTCTTCGCCGAGACCGAGACGTGGATGGCCGCCGCGTCGGTCACCGAGTACGGCGACCCGCGGACCGACGAAGGCCTGCTCCGCCGGCTCTCCCCGATCCATCGGATGGACCGGGTGCTCGCGCCCACCCTGCTGGTGCACGGCGAACAGGATACCAACGTCCCGGTCGGCGAGTCGGTGCGGGCGCACGCCGCGCTGAGGGCGGCCGGCGCGCGCACCGACCTGCTGCTGCTGCCCGGCGAGGGGCACACCATCGTCGGGCGGCACGGCCGCATCGCCTCCACCCAGGCGATCGTGCAATGGCATGCGAGGTATACGACATGACGGACCCCACCGCGACGACGCCGGCCATCCTCGCCGGGTATCCGGCGGGACCGCTCGACGAGGCCATCGACCCGGACGGCCGGGTCCGGCCCGGCTACACCGATATCATCCGCGCGCTGGACGGGGTGGGCATCGACGGGCTCCGGGCGGCGGCCGACCGGCTGGACCGCATCCGGGTCCAGGAGGGCATCTCGTTCATCGCCGACATCGACGGCGAGCTGCTGGAGCAGCCGTTCCCACTGGACATCGTGCCGCGGGTGCTGTCGGCCGCGGACTGGGCCGGGATCGGGGCCGGCCTGCAGCAACGCACCCGCGCGCTGAACGCCTTCCTCGACGACATCTACGGCCGGCAGCAGATCGTCCGGGACGGCATCATCCCGGCGTCGGCGGTGCGGAACTGCCCCGGATTCCTGCCCGCCGCAGCGCCTCTCGCGCCGGGTGGCCGGCCGCGGGCCAGCGTGCTGGGCTTCGATCTCCTGCACGCCCCGTCCGGCCGGTGGGTGGTACTGGAGGACAACCTGCGGGTGCCGTCCGGGCTCGGCTACGCCGTCTCCAACCGGCGAACCGCCGCGGCCGCGCTGCCGATGCTGCACCCGTGGCCGGGCCTGCGCTCACCGGAATCGGTCGGTCGGCAATTGCTCGTCGCGTTGTCCCACGCCGCGCCGCCGGGCTGCCGGCGGTCAACGCCCGAGGTGGCCGTGCTGTCCGACGGTCCGGACAACTCCGCCTGGTACGAGCACCGACTACTGGCCGACGCGATGGGGGTGCCGATCGTCACGCCCGCCGACCTGGACGGCGACGCCGACGGCGTCAGCGCACTGGTGCAGGGTCGCCGGCTGCCGGTGGATGTGCTGTACCGCCGGCTCGGTGACGACGAGCTGATCGACGGCCCTGCCGTGTCCGCGCGGGCGAACGCCATGCTGGTGGCAGCGGCGACGGCCGGCACCGTGTCGGTGGTCAACACCCCGGGCAACGGCGTCGGTGACGACAAGGCGATGTACGCCTTCGTGCACACCATGATCGGCTACTACCTCGGCGAGGATGCACTGATCGGGGACGTCGGCACCTGGGTGCTGGCCGACGCCGATCAGTACGCCGGGGTCAAGGACCGGTTGCACGAACTGGTGGTCAAGCCCGTCGATGGCTCCGGCGGGGCCGGGGTGATGATCGGCCCGGACCTCGACGAGGCCGAGATCGCCGTCATGCGTGCCGATGTCGCCGCGGCACCGCACCGTTTCATCGCGCAGGAGGTGATCCGGTTCTCCGCCCACCCGACCCTGACAGCGCACGGCCTCGCCCCCCGGCACGTCGATCTGCGGGTGTTCGCGCTGGCCGGCGGGGACGGGTCGGTGACGATCCCGGACGTCGCGCTGAGCCGGGTGGCGCTGGAATCGGAGGGGCTGCTGGTCAACTCCTCCCGGGGCGGAGGCTCGAAGGACACCTGGCTGCCCGGCTGACCGTGCGCGGTCGAAACCGGGCCGCTGCGGGCCGCCCACCCATCAGCAGTCGTCCGGTCCCGTCGGCCACCATGCCGATCAAATCGTTGCCGGCACCGGCCACCGGGATGGAGGCCACCCCCAGGCACGCATGCGGCGCGCGGCCTGGACCACGCTGTCGGTCTCGTTGAGGCAGGTCAACGCTGGTGCCATCAATCCGCGGGCATCCAGAATGATCACCGTCCTTGGTCGGGGTCCTGCCGCCGGGTGCTGCTTGTCCGATCCGGGCGCGCCGGACCGGGGTCGAGCTCGGACGCCGTCCGGTTCACCGACTGCCCTGTCGACCAGTGCGCACCGACGTGTGGTGTTACACCTGTCCGCCGCCGATCTCAGCCGTCAGAGCGGCGGCCGTGATGTGCCGGGGGAGGGCGGGCGCCAGGCCAGTACCCGGCGGCCGGTGAACGAATCGCCGGCCGGTGCTCGTTTGGCGCCCGCCGCAGCGGGGCATACCCTGCACAGACGCAGATGCCGGAGGTCCAACCGATGAACAGCCCGCAGCCGTATGACGGCTACCCGCCGAATCTGCCCCCGCAACCGGGTCCGGGCTATCCGTCATCCCCTGGTCTGCCCATTGCGCCCGGCCCACCGGGCAACTACTCCGACTCCGACGCGACCGCAGTCCAAGGCGGACCGGCGGGCCCGGATCCCACCGGCCCACTGACCGCGGCGGCGGCGCCCCCCGCGCAGGGTGGCCCGGTCACCGCCGGCCCGACGGTGCGGCGGCACTCCCGGATCGGGGCGGCCTGGGTGGCGCTGATCGTGGCCGCGATCGTGCTGATCTTCCTGCTGATCTTCGTGCTGCAGAACTCCGATCCGGTGCAGGTTCGCTACTTCGGCTTCCAGGGCACCATGGCACTGGGCGTCGCGATGATGTTCGCCGCGGTGGCCGGGGCGCTGACCGCCGGATTGCTCGGCACCGTGCGAATTCTGCAGCTGCGTAGCAAGGCGCGGAAGGCGGCGGTTCGCTAGCCTAGCTGATATGTGAGTACTTCTTGTCAAGGGGCAAACGAGAATTCGCGACCGGAAGCTTGGGCGTCTGAGCGTGGGGAGCTTTGGTCGCGGGTTGT
>Ga0208588_1000023_pt1 | contig 45805 bp, 37 predicted proteins | sample NGESurshal092012_8_FD_184483 | JGI IMG/M metagenome (GOLD analysis project Ga0208588, IMG submission 184483) | Arctic peat soil microbial communities from Barrow, Alaska - NGEE Surface sample 415-3 shallow-092012 (SPAdes) | ecosystem: Environmental > Terrestrial > Soil > Wetlands > Peat ...
CGCGCTGGGCAGCGCTTCTGGGTCGGTGATGGTGGTCATGATCAGGTTCTCCTCCGGGACCCGCGCGGACCAACTTCCTCCGCGCGGATGAAGTGGTTGACAACTGTCACTGCAGTCACATTTCGCTGACGTTGAGCCGCGCGGGCGAAGTTGATCCGCGCGGGCGGCGGGCGGGGGGCGGGGAGCGGGGGGTCAGAGCAGGGGGCGTTGCAGGGCCTTGAGGCCGTCGTAGGTGGTGCGGGCCCGCTGGGTGAAGTCCAACTCGGAGACCTCAGCCACCGGCACGTCCCACCAGCCGTCCCCTGCGGGCGACTGGTACTCGAGGTCCGTGTCCACGTGCACCAGCACCGCGGTCTCCGACGCCTTCGCCCTGGCCAGCGCGTCCTTGAGTTCGACCAGGGTGGAGGCCCTGAGCACCTTCACGCCCAGGCTGGCCGCATTCGCGGCCAGGTCGACCGGCAACAGCCCGCCGTCCAACCGTCCCGACTCCGTGTTGCGGTACCGATACTTGGTGCCGAATCGTTGCACGCCAAGGGATTCGGCGAGCGAGCCGATGGAGGCATAGCCGTGGTTCTGCAGCAGTACCACGATGATCTTGATGCCCTCCTGCACCGCCGTGACCAGCTCCGTCGGCATCATCAGGTACGAGCCGTCGCCGACGGTGACGAACACGTCGCGATCGGGGGCGGCCAGCGCGACGCCGATGCCGCCCGGGATCTCGTACCCCATGCACGAGTAGCCGTACTCGACGTGGTAGCCCTTTCGGTCCCTGGTCCGCCACATGCCGTGCAGATCACCGGGCAGCGACCCGGCGGCACAGACCACCACATCGCGGGCGTCCATCGCCTCGTCGACCGCGCCGAGCACCTCGGCCTGCGCCAGTACCCCGGTCCGGGCGCCGTGGCCGGAGTTGAACGAGGCGACGACCTCGTCGTCCCACGCCTTGGCCTTGGCGGTGGCCAGCTGCTGATACTCCGCATCCGCGCCGTACCCGGCCAGCAGCGGGGTCAGCGCCTCGAGCGTCCGTCGGGCATCGGCCTGCACCGGTAGCCCGGCGTGTTTGACCGCGTCGATCGCGGCAACGTTGATGTTGACGAATCGCACATCGGGGTTCTGGAAGATGGTCCGCGACGCGGTGGTGAAATCCGTGTACCGGGTGCCTATCCCGATCACGACGTCGGCCTCCCGGGCGAACAGGTTCGCCGCCGGGTTACCAGTGGCCCCGACCGCACCCAGGTTCAAGGGGTGGTCGAAGGGCAACGACCCCTTGCCCGCCTGGGTCTCGGAGTTCGGGATCCCGGTGGCCTCGACGAACGCCCGGAGCGCATCGTTGGCCCCGGAGTAGGTCACCCCGCCGCCGGAGATGATGATCGGCGAGCGGGCCGACCGGATGACCGCGGCAACCGTCTCGAGCACCTCGGGCTCCGGGACCGGCCGGGCGATACGCCACACCCGCTCCCTGAACAGCTCGACCGGCCAGTCATGCGCCTCGGCCTGCACATCCTCGGGCAGCGCGATCGTCGCGGCACCGGTCTCCGCCGGGTCGGTCAGCACCCGCATGGCCCCGAGCAGCGCTGCCGGCAGCTGCTCGGCCCGCCAGACCCGGTCGAAGAACCTGGACACCGGGCGGAACGCGTCGTTGACCGAGATGTCATACCCATAAGGCTGTTCCAGCTCCTGCAGGACCGGAGACGACACCCGGGTGGCGAAGATGTCGCTGGGCAACAACAACACCGGAAGCCGGTTGATCGTCGCCAAGGCAGCGCCGGTCAGCATGTTGCTGGCGCCCGGCCCGACAGACGCGGTCACCGCCAACGCCTGCAACCGGTCGAGCTGCCGGGTGTACCCGACGGCAAGATGCACCATCGCCTGCTCGTTGCGGCCCTGGTGATACGGCAACTCCCCGGGGGTCAGCAGCTCCGACTGCAGCAGGGCCTGACCCAGCCCCGCCACGTTGCCGTGCCCGAAAATACCGAAGCAGCCGGCGAAGAACTTGCGCTTCACCCCATCCCGCTCGGAGTACTGCTGACCGAGGAACTTGACGATGGCCTGCGCGACGGTCAACCGAATGACGTCGCCGGCGGCGGAGCCTGCCACGCTGCTGGCATTGTTCACCAGGACACTCCTTTTCCAGAAAAAGGTTCTGCTGTGCGGACGCTGGTCATGGTGCCGGTGGCGCCTGGTCCGTGTCCGCCGGCGCCGGGCCGGTGGGCGCCGTGCCGGTGGGCGCCCGGTAGAACGGCAGCCGCGGATCGGTCGGCTGATCGGCCCAGGCCGCGCGCACCCAGGCGTGCTGGGGGTCGTCACTGATCCCCCACACGCGCTCCGCACCGGGGCCCGCCATCACGTTCAGGTAGTACATGTGGTGTGACGGCGCGGCGATCGACGGCCCGTGCCAGCCGTGCGGCACCAGCACTGTGTCCCCCTCGGTGACCTCCTCCAGCAGCTCGATGGGCCGGTCAGCCGTCCCGTACACCCGTTGGTAGCCAACAGCTTTGGCGCGACGGACCGGGGTGTCGACGGCCGGCGCGGCCGAGGCGAACCGGAAGTGGTAGATCTCCTCCAGCTCCACCTCGGAGCCGGCGGTTTCGTCGTGCTTGTGCGGCGGATAGGAGGACCAGTTGGACGCCGGCGTCAACACCTCGGTGGCCAGCAACTTGACGCACTCCATGCCGGCGCCCATCCCGAAGTTGTTGACCTGCCGGGTACTGGAGCCACTGCCCCGGAGCGAGACGTCGACGGCGGAGGCGGGCTGAAAGCGGAACGGCAGGGCGCGGTCGACCCGGGCACCGGGCAGTGCGATCGTGCCGCCACCCGCGCTGGTCAGCCGCACCTGCGCATTGATCGGCAGGTACGCGGTGTCGGTCACCCCGGTGAAGACGCTGTCCCGACCAGCCAGCTGGAAGGTGGTGTCGCCGATGCCGACGTCCGTACCACCGGACAGCGGCAGCACGATCATCTCGTCGGAACCTGTTGCGAACTCGAAATCCTCACCCGCGGCGAGGGTGAGGATCCGCAGGCTGGAGTAGCCCCACCCCGCCGACTCCGGCGTGATCAGCAGATCGAAGCCGTCCGCGGTCGTCGAACCCGCCGGCAGGAAGATCGAGGACCGCTGTGGTGCAGCGGTAGTCGAAGCGGCCACGTCGGTCACCGCACCATCGAGACTGCGGTGTCGACGGCGGCTGCCACGTCGTCGTCGGCCGGGTACAGCAGGGTCCGGCCGACCACCAGACCGCGGACCGAGGGCAGGGCCAGGGCGGCCCGCCAGGACGCGAACGTCTCCTCCGGGTCGGTGTCCGGATCGCCGCCGAGCAGCAGGGTCGGCAGCGTGGTCGAGTCCATCACCCGCTCCATCTCGGGCACCACGGGTAGCTTCATCCAGGTGTAGGCCGAGGTCCGGCCCAGCGCGCTGCAGACGCCGACGGACCTGATCACCGCGTCCGCCGACAGGTCGTTGCGGACCTTGCCGTTCACCCGGGACGACCAGAACGGTTCCACCATCGCCATCAGCTTGCGATCGGCGAGTTCGTTGATCGCCTGCGCGGTCGCCGTCATGGTGGCCACGGTGCCCGGGTCGTCCAGCGCGATCCTGGTGAGCGTCTTGCCGCCGTTCAGTCCCATGTCCGCGCAGCCCTGCGCGTCGTAGCCGGTGAACTGGTCGTCCAGCTCGAACGCCGCGCCCTGCAGGCCGCCGCGGTTCATCGACCCGACAACCACCTTGCCCTCCAGCGCGCCGAGCAGCAGCAGGTCCTCCAGGATGTCCGGGCTGGCCAGCAGGCCGTCGACACCTGGCCTGGCCAAGGCGGTTTCGAGGCGTTCCAGCAGGCTGACCCGGTTGCCCATCACCAGCGGCCGGTCGCCGACACCGTTCGCGCCGCGGGCCGGGTGGTCGGCCGCGATGATCATCAGCCGGCCGTCGTCACCGCTCAGGCTGCGCTTGGTCCTGGCGTCGGCCGCCCGCCTGATGGCCCCCGGATCGTGCACCCTGACCTCGGTCAACAGGTCGTACCGCTCCCGGTTGGTGGCACCCGAGACCACCGGTGCCGCAGGCCCTGTCACCACACCGTTGGCCAGATCAGACATGCGAAGCCTCTTCCAGGAGGGCCTGGACCTCTTGGGTCGTCGGCATGGCGGTGGAACACTCGCGGCGGCTCGCGACGATCGCGCCGGCGGCGTTGCCGAACCGAAGAACGGTCTCCAGGTCCCAGCCGGAGAGCAAACCGTGGCAGACCGCGCCGCCGAAGCTGTCCCCCGCACCCAGGCCGTTGATCACCGACACCGGCATGGGCGGTACCTCGATCACGCTGTCCCTGGTCATCCCGAGAACGCCCTTCGGGCCCTGCTTGACGATCGCCAGCTCGACACCGGCGTCCAGCAAAGCCTTTCCGGCGCGCATCGGCTCCGTCTCACCGACCGCGATCTCGCATTCCTCCTTGTTGCCGATCGCCACCGTCACATGCGGCAGCGCCGCCCTGACCTCACGTGTGGCGTCGGCCGGGTCGGACCAGAACACGGGCCGGTAATCCAGATCCAGCACAGTCAGCGGGCGGCGCGCCCTGGCCTCCCACGCGGTGTGGTGCGCGGACCGACTGGGCTCGGCCGACAGCCCGGTCACCGTGGCCCAGAAGATGTCCGCGTCCGCGATCGCCGCGAGATCGAGTTCCGCCGGCCGGATCATCAGGTCGGGGGCGATCGGCAACCGGTAGAACAGCAGCGGGAAATGGTCCGGGGGGTACATCTCGCAGAACGTCACCGGGGTCAGCAGGTCGGCAAGCTCGGTGATGAACCGGTCGTCCACGTTCATCTCGCGCAGCGCTCGGTGCACGAACCGGCCGAACGCATCCGGCCCGGTACGGGAGATCAGTGCGGTTCTGCGCCCGTGCTTGGCGGCCGCGATTGCCACGTTGCCCGCACTGCCGCCCACCGACTTGCTGAAGGTGTCGACGTCCTCCAGCCCCACATTGTCCTGCAGGGGGTAGAGGTCGACGCCGACCCTCCCCATGGTCAACACCTCGAAATGCTCGGCCACTGAGGGTCCTTCCGTGTCTTCACCGGGCGTGCCGCCGTGCCGACGAGTCCGCTGCGCCGTCCGGACTGCTCCGGGGGGCGGCATCGCCGTCACCAGAAGGACTCTGGCGGGCCGGGCGAGTAAAGTCAAGACTTTGATAGGACATATAGTCATATTGATGTCGGGCTGACATGCACTAGCATCAGGGCCACCGACGGCGGGAGGATCGATGACCGAGTTGTTCGTCGACCTGGATCGGTCCAGCCCAGTTCCGCTGTACTTCCAGGTCGCCCAGCAGATCGAACATGCCATCAACCAGGGCGGTCTCGCCCCCGGGGACCGGTTGGACAACGAGATCAGCCTGGCCGAAAAGTTCGGCTTGTCCCGGCCGACAATGCGCCGAGCCATCCAGGAACTGGTCGACAAGGGCCTGCTGGTCCGCAAGCGCGGCGTCGGCACCCAGGTCGTGCACGGTCAGGTCACCCGGCCGGTGGAGCTGACCAGCCTGTTCGACGACCTGGCCAGCCATCACCAGATGCCGACGACCACGGTGCTGGCCAACGAGGTGGTGACGGCCACCGACGAGATGGCGGTGATGCTCTCGGTGCCCGCGGCCAGCCCGGTGCTGCACCTGCGCCGGCTGCGGTACGCGCACGGTGAACCGCTGGCGATCATGGAGAACTTCCTGCCGGGCGACCTGATCGGTCTCGGCGAGATGGATCTCGCGGCGCGCGGCCTCTACCAGCTGATGCGGGCCAAGGGCGTGAACATCCGGGTCGCGAAGCAGCGAATCGGGGCCAGGACGGGGACGCCGGAGGAATGCACGCTGCTGGGCGAGAAGCGCGGTAGCCCGGTGCTGACCATGGAGCGGGCCGCGCACGACGATTCGGGCCGACCCGTCGAGTGGGGCCGGCACTGCTACCGGGCGAGCCAGTACTCGTTCGAGGTGACCCTGGTTGATCACTGACCGGACCCCACCGGCGTCGCCACCGCGGGCGCGCGTCAACGCCGCAGACCAACCGAGACAGCAGGGCCCGCACGGGCCGAGACGATGGAGGAATCCGTGACGACGACACTCACGAACCCGGCCGCAGCAGCGGCCGTCATTCCCGACCAGCCGATGCTGATCGGCGGGGAATGGGTGCCGGCGTTGGACGGCAACTGGAGTGACGTGGCATCGCCGGGTCGCCGCGGAACCGTGCTGGCTCGCGTTCCGGTTGGCGGAGTGGCCGACGCCGACCGTGCGGTCGCCGCCGCCCGCGCCGCATTCCCGGCCTGGCGCGCCTTGCACTTCAAGGACCGGCAGAAGATCCTCCTGCGTATCGCCGACGCGCTGGAGGAGCGCGCCGAGGACCTCGCCCTGCTGACCGCGGCCGATACCGGAAACGCGCTGCGCACCCAGGCCCGGCCGGAGTCGCAGACGCTGGTCAACCTGTTCCGGTATTTCGGTGGCGTGGCCGGTGAATTCAAGGGCACGGTCCTGCCCGCCGGTGACGATCAGCTCCAGTACACCCGGCGGGAACCGCTGGGTGTGGTGGCGGGAATCCTGCCCTGGAATTCGCCGTTGATGATTGCCGGTATGAAGACTCCGGCCTCGCTCGCGGCCGGTAACACCCTGATCCTGAAGACAGCGCAGGAGGCGCCGCTCACTATTCTGAAAATGGCCGAGATGGCCTCCGAATTCCTACCGCCGGGCGTGCTCAATGTGGTGACCGGCAAGGGCTCGGTGATCGGCGAAGCGCTGCTGGGCCACCCCGACGTCGACAAGGTGTCCTTCACCGGGTCGACCGGCATCGGCATCCACGTTGCCCAGACCGTCGGAAAGCGTTTGGGCCACGTCTCCCTCGAACTGGGCGGGAAGAGCCCTAACATCGTCTTCCCGGACGCGGCGACACCGGAGAACATCGAGGCCACCGCCGACGGCGTGCTGACCGCCATGCGGTTCACCCGGCAGGGCCAGTCCTGCACGGCCGGTTCGAGATTGTTCGTCCACGCCGACGTCTATGACGCATTTCTGGCCGTCCTGGTGGAAAAGGTCAGGGCGCTCAAGGTCGGCGACCCGCTCGACGAGGCCACCGACATGGGGTCGATCATCAATGCCAAGCAGTACGAATCGGTGCTCGGTTACATCGAGGACGGAAAGTCTCAGCCCGGCGTGACGGTCCCCTTGGATGGCGCCTCGTTCCACAATGACGAATTGGACGGCTTCTACACCGGGCCGACCATTCTTGCCGGCGTCGACAACACCTGGCGCATTGCCCAGGAGGAAATCTTCGGCCCCGTGCTGGTGGCCATTCCGTGGCGGGATCGCGACGAAGTGATCGCCATGGCCAACGACTCCCACTACGGCCTGGGCGCCTACATCTGGTCGAACAGCCTCACCGATGCGCTGGACACGGCGCACCGCATCGAGTCGGGCTGGATCCAGGTCAACCAGGGCGGCGGGCAGGTGATCGGCCAGTCCTACGGTGGCTACAAGACCAGCGGCATCGGCCGCGAGTTCTCCATCGAGGGCGCCCTCGAGTCGTTCACCCAGATCAAGCAGATCAACGTCAAGATCAAGTAGGCCGCTCCCGCGTACCGAGCACCTGGAGGCACCGTGACCGGCGGACCACTGGCCGACATCACCGTCGTCGATCTGACCCGCGCCCTGGCCGGCCCGCACGCTGCGATGATGCTCGCGGATCTGGGTGCCAGGGTGATCAAGATCGAGAACCCGGGCGGCGGGGACGACACCCGCGGCTGGGGGCCGCCGTTCGTCGGGCCACCCGAGGTGACTGGTGCCGACGCCGGACCTGCTGACGCCGAAGAGATCTCCACCTACTTCCTGTCCTGCAACCGCAACAAGCAGTCGGTGGTGCTCGACCTGAAGAGTCCCGACGGTCGGGCCGGGCTGACCGAATTGATCCGACGCGGCGACGTGCTGCTGGAAAACTTCCGCCCCGGGGTGCTGGACCGGTTGGGCTTCACGATGGACCGGATAACCGAGCTCAACCCCGCGCTGGTGGTGCTGTCGATCTCCGGCTTCGGCCACGACGGCCCGGAGGGTGGGCGCGCCGGTTACGACCAGATCGCCCAGGGCGAGGGGGGCCTGATGTCGATGACCGGCCCGGACCCGCAAACCCCCACCAAGGTGGGCGTGCCGATCTCCGACCTGCTGGCCGGGATGTACGGCGCCTACGGGGTGGTGGCGAAACTGCACGAGCGGTCGAGGACCGGCCGCGGTGGCCTGGTCCGGACGTCGCTGCTGGCCAGCGTCATCGGCGTACACGCCTACCAGGGCACCCGGTGGACCGTCGCCGGCGAGATCCCCAGGGCCGAGGGCCCGCACCACCCGTCGATCTGCCCCTACGGCCTGTTCCACTCGGCCGACGGCGTCGTGCAGATCTCGGTCGGGTCCGAGGGCCTGTGGGCGCGGTTCGCCCCCGCCTTCGGCATCCCGCTCAAGGGTCCCGAGTTCTCCACCAACTCCGATCGGGTGCGCAATTCCGCGGTCGTCCGGGGCGCGATCGAGGAGGCGTTCGCCGGGTATTCGACGCCGGACCTGCTGGCCAAGCTGTCGCAGGTCGGCGTGCCCAGCGGCGAGGTGAAGGACCTGCAGCAGGTCTACGAGTGGGATCAGACCCGGTCACAGGGCCTGCTGATCGACGTGGAACACCCGGTGCTCGGCCCGATCCAGCTTCCCGGCCCGCCGCTGCGGTTCTTCGAGCCGTCCGGCGAGGAGTGGCATCGCGAGCACACCGCCCCGCCGCTGCTCGGCCAGCACACCGATGAGGTACTGGGCTGGCTGGCCGAGCCCGCACCGCCTGCGACGGGCTGACCGGCTGGCCGGGCCGGTTTGGGGCAACGCCGGCCGCCGCGTAAGATAGACGGGTTGCCTCGGCGAGGGCGATTCGGTCGACGTGACGTCACCGGATCTGCCGTAATCGACGCGGTGGGTCCTGCTTCCCCCGTGTCGTGCGCCGGAGCGAGCAGTCATCCACCGCCCGTTTGATCATGTGCAGTTCGATTACCAGCTGATCGATTGCCGCTTTGAGGAGTCCGCAGTGTCTGAGGTTCGCTTGCTTGCCGAGATCCGCACCGAATTCGGCAAGGGCGGCGCGCGCCGGACTCGCCGCGCCGGCAAGATCCCCGCCGTCCTGTACGGCCACGGCACCGATCCGCGACACCTGTCCCTGCCCGCCCGCGACTTCTCGCACGCCCTCAAGGGCGGCGCCAACACGGTTCTCACCCTGCAGTTCCCCGACGGTGACGAGCTGGCCCTGCCGAAGTCCGTCGTCCGGCACCCGCTGCGCGACTACGTCGAGCACGTCGATCTGTTGCTGATCCGTCGCGGCGAGAAGGTCACCGTCGACGTCCCCGTACTGATCACCGGCGAGGCCGCGTCCGGCACTCTGGTGCTGACCGACGCGAACACGCTGTCCGTCGAGGTCGAGGCGATGAGCATCCCGGAGAACCTCGTCGTCGACATCGAGGGCGCGCCGGCCGGCACCCAGTTCCTGGCCGGTGACGTCACCCTGCCGGCCGGCGCCACCCTGGTCACCGACCCGGAGGCGCTCGTCGTCGCCGTACAGAGCGCGCCGACCGCTGAAGAGGTCGAGGCGGAGACCGAGCAGGCCGAGGCCGACGCCGGCGTCGTGCGGGACGAGAAGACCGAGACCGAAGGCTGACCGTGACGGCCGAGACCTTCCTGGTCGTCGGTCTGGGCAACCCCGGTCAGCAGTACGCGCGGAACCGGCACAACGTCGGCGCGATGGTGGCCGACGTGCTGGCCGGCCGGGTTGCCGCCTCGTTCAAACGGCACAAGGCCGGCGCCGACATCGTCGAGAGCAGAATTGCCGGTTCGCGCGTCGTCCTGGCGAAACCCCGTTCCTACATGAACCTCTCGGGTGCGGCGACCGCCGGGCTGGTGCGGTTCTTCGGTATCGAGCCGGTCCGCGTCATCGCGGTGCACGACGAACTCGACCTGCCGCCGGCCACCGTCAGGGTGAAACTCGGCGGCGGCGAAGGCGGCCACAACGGGCTGCGCTCGATCAGCTCCGCTCTCGGCACCAAGGACTACCTGCGGGTGCGGTTCGGCATCGGACGGCCGCCCGGCCGGATGGAGCCGGCCGACTTCGTGCTGCGGGACTTCTCCGCGGCCGAGCGCAAGGAACTCGATGTCGACCTCGAGCACGCCGCCGACGCGGTGCAGTCCCTGATCGAGGTCGGGCTGGAGGCCACCCAGAACCGGCTGCACGCGCCCTGACGTGCTGGGCCGTAGGCCTTCGGTCGACCGGCTCAGCTGATCAGGGCGGCGGCCGCGGAGCGCTTGAGCTTGCCCGACGGGGTCTTGGGCAGGCTGCCCACCGGCAGCACCGTCACCGAGGCCGGACGGACCCCGATCGCGGCGGTGACCGCCGACCGGACGGCGGCGGCGATCCGCTCCGCAGCGGCTTCGTCACCGGCCTGCCGGGACTCGACGGCCAGCGCGAAGGATTCCCGGCCGCCCGGCGTCGTCCAGCGCACGGCGACCGCGTTGCCGGCCCGCACCCCGTCCACCTCCTCCGCGACCCTTTCGACGTCGGTGGGGTAGATGTTCCGGCCGCCCATGATGATCACGTCCTTGACCCGGCCGCAGATCACCACCTCGCCGTCGACCAGGTAGCCGAGGTCGCCGGTGTCCAGCCAGCCGTCCGGTCCCTTGGTCGGGACCGGACCGTCGACCGTCAGGTACCGGTCGGTCACCGACTCGCCACGCAGGTGCAACACGCCGACCTGCCGTTCCGGCAGGTGCGCGCCGTCCGGGCCGACCACGGCGACCTCGATGCCGCGCAGCGGGGGGCCGAGCACCGGGAACGATCGGGTGGCCGGCCCCGAACCGGCGACCGGGTCGGCGGCGACAGCGTCTGCCGGGCCGGCGTTCTCATCCTCTCCGACGTGCTCGACCGGGCCGGCGCCGCCGACGGCAGCTGGTTCCCCGGCCGGCACCGCCCGCCGCTGATGCTCCAGCTCGTCGGCCAGCACCGTGTCGACCTTCAGCGGGGTGCCCCAGGGGTGGAAGGACACCGCCAGGGTGGCCTCGGCCATCCCGTAGGCGCACACCACCGCCGTCTCCGGCAGGCCGAAACCGGCCCCGGCGTCCAGAAACGCCCGCACCGCCGATACGTCGATGGGTTCGGCGCCGTTCAGCGCGAACCGCATGCTCGACAGGTCGAGGTCGGCGGCGGTCCCGGCCGCCCTGGCGAGCACCTTCGCGGTCAGCGCGTAGGCGAAATTCGGTGCGGCCGTGATGGTTCCGGAGTACTTGCTGATCAACGTCGGCCACAGCAGCGGGGCGGACAGGAAGTCCGACGGGGTCACGGTGACCAGTTCGATGCCCAGGCACATCGGCTGGGTCAGGAACCCGACCATGCCCATGTCGTGGAACAGCGGCAGCCAGGACACCATCACCTCGCCCGGCTGGATCTTGGCGCTCTCCCGCATGGACCCGATGTTGGCCCACAGATTGCGATGGGTGATCAGCACGGCCTTCGGCGTCGACGTCGATCCCGACGTGAGCTGCAGCAGCGCCGGGTCGTCCTCCCCGATCTCGACGTCCGGGGCCGGCCCGCCCGGAGACGACACCAGGTCCTCTACCGTGAAGGCCCGCACCCCCGATCCGTCCAGCATGTCCACGAAGTCGGTGAACGGCTCACCCAGCACGGCAGCCTTCGCCCCGATCAGCGCCAGCACCGCGGCGGTATCGGCCGCATAGGTGGCGAGGTTGGTCCGCGCGGTGGGCTGGTGCAGCATCGTGACGGACGCCCCGGCGAGCCAGGCCGCCTGCGCCACGGGGGCCACCTCGAACGGTTTCGCGGCCAGCACCGCGACCGCGTCACCCGGGCGGATCCCGTTCTCGACCAACACCCGCGCCCCGGCACAGGCCGCCGCATGGACCTGTGCCCACGTGGTGCGGACCGGGTGGTGGGGCTCGCCCGTGGTCATTCCGGTACCGCCCTGGGCCGATCGGCGCAGTGCATCGATGAACGCGCTCATTCCCGACACCGTAGGGCACCGCGACGCTCGATCTGTGCAGCGCGCCACCGCCTGCTCTGGCGCTGCGTGCGGAAACCGGACGGCCGATATCGTCGGCGACATGCCCGCCCCCTTCACCGACCCCGTCGGCCCTGGTTCGGACTCCACAGCGGCCCACTCGGGCGGGGGCCGGCAGCGGCCGCCCCGCCCCCGGCTGGTCGTGCTGGGCAGCATCAACATGGACCTGGTGGTCCACACCCCCGCGCTGCCCGCGCCCGGCGAGACCATCCTGGGCACCGGGTTCAGCACCTCGCAGGGCGGCAAGGGTGCGAATCAGGCGATCGCCGCCGCCCGGGCGGGTGCTCAGGTGGCACTGATCGGCGCCATCGGGGCCGACTCGTTCGGTGACGAACTGGCGGCCGGGCTGACCGCCGACGGCATCGACACCCGCCGGGTACGCCGGCTGACCGGCGCCAGCGGGGTCGCGGTGATCACCGTCGACGACGCAGCGGAGAACACCATCGTCGTCGCGCCCGGGGCCAACGGCCGGCTGACCGGCCTGACCGGCGCGGACGCCGAGCTGATCGGCGGCGCGGCGATGCTGCTGCTGCAACTCGAGGTACCACTGGAGACCGTGCTGGCCGCCGCTCGGACCGCGGTGGCGGCCTCCGTCCCGGTGCTGCTGAACCCCTCGCCGGCCCGGCAGTTGCCCGCGGAACTGGTCTCGGCCCTGAGCATCGTGGTGCTCAACGAGGGCGAGGAGCACGCGCTGGGCACCGAGTTGTTGGCGCGCGTGCCGCACGTGGTGACCACCCTGGGCGCGGCCGGCGCGCGCTACCGCGGCCCCGGGGGCGTGACGGCGTCGGCCCTGCCGCCCGCGGTCCGATCCGTGGACACCACGGGCGCGGGTGACGCCTTCACCGGCGCGTTGGCGGTGGCCCTGGCGCACGGCGCGGCACCGGCGGCCGCGTTGCGCTGGGCCTGCGCCGCCGGCGCGCTGGCCACCACCCGGCGAGGCGCGGGCGCGTCGGCACCGGACCGCGATCGGATCGACGATCTGGTGGCCGCCGCGCCCGGTTGAGCGACGGCAGGCTCGTTCCGGTGGGCATCGGCAAACGATGAGAACATGCCCGGATGGCCTTCAGTGCGATCTTTGACCTCGTCATCGACGAGCGTGACACCCGGGTCTATTCCAACGGCACCGGTGAGCCCGTGCTGATGCTCCCCGATCTCGGTTCGTCGGCGGCAACCTGGGAGTGCCTGACCCACCGCGTGGTCGAGCAGGACCGGCAACTCGTGGCGGTCGACCTACCCGGCACCGGCCACTGCGACCCCGTCCGGGGCTCGGACCTGTCCGCCTTCGTGGACCACATCCGGCGGGTGGTCGAGCACCTGAGCACGGAGCCCATCGACCTCGTCGGATGCGGCTTCGGCGCCTACCTGGCCGCGAGTGTGGCGGCGAAGGACCCGCAGTTGGTGCGCCGGTTGGTGCTGGAGAACCCGGCCCTGCCACCCCGCTCGGGTCCGCCGGTGAGCAGCCGGATGCCGCCGGGAATGGCGATCAGCGGGGCGATGACGACGCTCCGCCGCGGCCGGATCAAGCAGAACATGCTCGGCTTCTCCAGGGCCAAGGCCGTCCTTGATCAGCTCGCGCAGGCCGACCCCCGGTGGTGGGCGTCGCTCTCCCAGGTCACTGCGCCGACCCTGGTCGTCGGCAGCGGCGCCGACACCGGCGATCGCGCCCTGCTCGATCTGCTCGCCGCGGCAATCCCGGGCGCGCTGCGCACCGATCTGGCCGGGACCAAACGGGGGCATGCCAGTGACCCGGATGGCTTTGCGGCCGCCGTGCTTCCGTTCCTGGGGCGGTGAGCGGGCCGCGGGACAGCTGAGCTTCGGCTGAATCGATGTGGCGTTCGGGTTAACCGGGCATCGCCTGTACCCATCGTGACGACGGCAGGGGTCAACTTCAGGCAGACTGGTGCCTGTGTCTGACGTCATCCTTCATTGGCCTGGCGGATCGGTGACGCAGAACGAGCCAAACTGGTAACGGACGGGGGCGATGTGAAGAGGTTCGCGTGCAGCGACATCATTCCCGGCTGCACCCACGTCTTCACCGGTCTGGACGACCAGAGTGTGCTGGATCAGGTGATTGTCCATGCGGCGGAAGACCACGGATTGGTGAAGCCGCCGCTCGCTCTCGTCGAGCTGGTGGTGGCGACCACCCACACCTTCACCCCGCCTCGCAGCCGCCCCCATCTGCGGCTGGTCGGCGCGCAGGAGACAGGGCAGCCGGTCACCGCCGACGCCGATGACGACCCGGCCGAAGCCGCCGCCACAGCCGCCGCCCAGCACAGCACCACCCTTGATGACCCGGCCGGCGCCGGGTCCGGCGGCGCGCGACGGTCGGCCGGTGGCACCGTTGTCAATTTCAGCGCGGACCGGTGCGCCCGGGCCGCGCACCACCAACCGACCGGAATGCAGGCACCGGCGCCGTCCGCTGTGCATGACACCTACCGGCACGAGGCCCTGCTGTACAGCGGCATCGGGGAATTCCTGGCCGGCGTCGTGCCGTTCATCCGGGACGGGGTGCGGCTGGGTCAGCCGGTACTGCTGGCCCTGCCTGCGCCCAGGGAACGCGCCGTTCGGGACGCCCTCGGCGACGACGCCGACCGGGTCATCTTCGCCGACATGGTCGAGCTGGCGAACCCGGCCCGGATCATCCCGGCCGTTCGGCAATTCGTCGCGGTGACCGGTGGGCGCCCGATACGTGGTGTGGGCGAACCGATCTGGGCAGGTCGCCGGGAGCTGGAGATCGTCGAGTCCCAGTTTCACGAGGCGTTGATGGACGTCGCCCTCGGGCCGGACACGCCGCTCTGGGTGTTGTGCCCGTACGACGTAGGGGCGTTGGACCGGGAGTTGATCGCGGAGGCGCACCGCAGCCACGCCTCCGTTGTGCGGGCCACGCAGCCCGGGGTCGGCAGCTCGACTTTCGGCGGGGTCCGTCATGCCAGCGCGCTGTTCGGTATGGCATTGCCGGAACCGACGGCGCCCACAATGACCGTGCGTTTCAACGCCGCGCGGGATGCCGAGATGGCCGCCCGGGTCCTGCAGCACGCCGACACGGCGGGTCTGCCCGCGCATCGGTCGGCGAAGTTGGCGGCCGCGGTCGACGAGATCGCGAGCGCCGTTGACCCGCTGTCCGGGGGCGAGGTCACGGTCCGGCTCTGGCAGGACGGCGCCGCGCTGGTCTGCGAGATCGACGACCACGGTGTCATCGACAACCCCATGGTGGGGCGGTCCGGCCTCGGCAGCCCTGGCGGGCGCGACCACGGCATCCGGCTGGCCAACGACCTGTGCGACCTGGTGCAGGTGCGATCGAGCGCCGACGGCACGGCGGTGCGGGTCTACAGCTGGCTCTGAATGGGGGGTTGGGCCCCGCCGGTCGCGTCACCCGGGCAGCCGGTCCGTCCTGCAGGTCAGCCGTTCTGCAGGTCAGCCGTTCTCCAGGTCCTCGGCGGCGGCCAGCCATTCCGTCTCGGCCTCGGCGATCTCGGCCTGCAGGGTCTTGAGCGCACCGGACATGTCCGCGGCGGCCGCGTAGTCCGCACCGGCCCCGGCCAGCTTCCCGTGCAGGCCGGACTCCTTGCGCTGCAATGATTCGAGCTTGCGTTCCAGGCGCTGCAGATCCTTGCGCCGGGCGCGCTGCGTGGCGGCGTCCAGGGCCGCGGCTACCGGCTGGGCAGTCGCGTCCGCGGCCGCGGCCGGCCGAACGGGCAGGGCGAGGGCAGCCTGCTGATCGGCGGCCCGACGCCGTAGGTACTCCTCGACGCCGCCGGGCAGGTGGGTGATCCGGCCGTCACCGAACAACGCCACCGTGGTGTCGGCGACCCGTTCGATCAGGTACCGGTCGTGGCTGACGACGAGCAGCGTGCCGGGCCAGGAGTCGAGCAGGTCTTCCAATGCGGCCAGCGTGTCGGTGTCCAGGTCGTTGGTTGGTTCGTCCAGCACCAGCACGTTGGGCTCGTCCATCAGGATCCGCAGCAGTTGCAGCCGCCGCCGCTCGCCGCCGGACAGCTCGGCCACCCTGGTCCACTGGTGCGTCTTGGTGAAACCGAACCGCTCGGCCAGCTGCCCGGCGGTCAGCGTCTTGCCGCCCAGTTCCACCACCCCGGCGATCTGGGTGACGGCCTCCAGCAGCCGCAGCTCACCCGGCAGCTCGGCGACCTCCTGGGACAGGTAGCCCAGCCGGACGGTGGAGCCGATCTTGATCCGGCCACCGGCCGGCGGCAGCTCCCCGACCAGGATGCGCAGCAGCGTCGACTTGCCGGAGCCGTTGATCCCCACCACGCCGATCCGATCCCCGGGGCCGACCAGCCAGCTGACCTGGTCCAGCAGCGTCCGCCCGGTACCGTCGGCAGCCGTCACCGAGGCTGACACGTCGGCCAGCTCCAGCACGTCCTTACCGAGCCGTCGCCGGGCAAAGGCTTGCAGTTCCACCGAGTTTCGAGGTTCGGGCTCCCCGGCGATGATCGCCTCGGCGGCCTCGATGCGGTACCGGGGCTTGGCCGTCCGGGCCGGCGGCCCGCGCCTGAGCCAGGCCAACTCCTTGCGCGCCAGGTTCTTTCGGCGTTCCTCCGCGGCCTGGTCCAGTCGCAGCCGTTCGGCCCTGGCGAAAACCCAGTCCGAGTAACCACCTTCGCGGCCGAGCACGGCGGCGTCGACGACCTCCCAGGTGGAGGTCGCGACCGCGTCGAGGAACCAGCGGTCGTGCGTGACGGCGACCACCGCCCCGGACCGGTTGCGCAGGTACTCGGCGAGCCAGGCAACGGCCTCGATGTCCAGGTGGTTGGTGGGCTCGTCCAACAGCAGCAGGTCGGCGTCGGTGACCAGAGCCGCGCCCAATGACACCCGGCGCTGCTCACCGCCGGAGAGGCTGCCGACCACCGATTCCAGCCCGATATCGCGCAGGCCCAGACCGGCCAGCACCGCCCGCACGGCGCTGTCGCCCGCCCACGCATGCTCGGCATCGCCGAACGAGTGCAGCACGGCCTGCCGGACCGTCTCCGCACCCTTCAGATCGGCGGTCTGCGAGACGAACGCGGCGGAGGTGCCGCCCAGGCTGGACACCCGGCCGGTATCCGGCGCGTCCAGCCCGGCAAGCAGCCGGAGGAGGGTGGTCTTGCCCGACCCGTTGAGACCGAGGACACCGATCCGGTCACCGGTCTGCACGCCGAGCGATACCCGGTCCAGCACCGTGCGGACGCCGTGCGTGACGCTGGCCGCCTCGATGTTGACGAGATTGGCCATCAGTGCCGGGCCCCTGGTGGGTTCCCGATGATCCGGGCGCCGGGCGCCGGGCCGGCGGCCATCCGGACCGTCCGGCAGGTCCCGGAGCCGGCGAGCTCCGCGGCCACACCGCCGGCGGACTCGGCGTCCGCGCAGAGCAGTGCGACGGTCGGTCCGGAGCCGGAGACGATGCCGCCCAGCGCGCCGGCGGCCAGGCCGGCCCGTAGCGTGCGGCGCAGCCCCGGCTGCAGCGAGATGGCAGCGGCCTGCAGGTCGTTGCCCAGCGCGTCGGCGACGGCGGCCGGGTCCCCGCTGGCCAGCGCGGACAGGATCCCGGTCACCGGGCCCACCCGCGGCGGATCGGATTCGGCGCGGAGCCGGTCGAGCTCGGCGAACACCGCAGGGGTGGCGAGGCCCTCCTCGGCCAGCGCCAGCACCCAGAGCAGCGGTGTGCGGGCCAGTACCGGAGACAGCAGGTCACCGCGCCCGGTGCCGACGGCGGTGCCGCCGGTGAGCGCGAACGGCACGTCCGCACCGATCTGCGCACCGATCTGGGCCAGCTCGGCGCGGCCGAGGTCCAGCCCCCACAGGGCGGCGCAGCCCACCAGCGCGGCCGCCGCGTCGGCGCTGCCGCCGGCCATGCCGCCGGCGACCGGGATCTGCTTGGTGATCTCGATGGCCACCGCGCCGCCGGATTGGCTGCGCTTGGCCAGTGTCCGGGCAGCGACGCCCGCCAGGTTCTTGGCGCCGCTGGGCACGCCGTCGGTCGGGGTGGTGTGCACCGAGTGCCGCTCGGCGACGGCGATGGTCAGCTCGTCGGCCAGGTCGACAGCATGGAAGACGGTCACCAGGTCGTGGTAGCCGTCCGGGCGCAGGTCGCCGACGGACAGGTGCAGGTTGATTTTCGCGGGCGCGCGCACCCGCACCGAGGCGGAAGCCGGGGGTCTGGGGGTCATTCGTGCTCGACCGCGTCGATCGCCTCCAGCGCGGCCGCGATCCTGGCGAACTCGTCGACGCCCAGCACCTCGCCGCGCGCGGAAGGGTCGACCTTGGCCCTGGTCAGCACGGTCTCGGCGTAGGCGGCCGAGCCCGCCCAGTCGGCCAGCGCCGAGCGCAGCGTCTTGCGACGGTGCGCGAAGGCGCCGTCGACCACGGCGAACACGGCTGCCCGGTCGTCCGTCCTGGGATGCTCCCGCCGCTCGAACGCGACCAGCGCGGAGTCGACGCCGGGGACCGGCCAGAACACTGACCGGCTGATCGACCCGGCCCGCTGCGCGGTGCCGTACCAGGCCAACTTCACGCTCGGTGAGCCGTACGTCTTCGAGCCCGGCGGCGCGACCAGCCGGTCCGCGACCTCGGCCTGCACCATCACCAGCGCCCGCCGCAATGTCGGCACCTCGGCCAGCAGGTGCAGCAGCACCGGGACGGCGACGTTGTAGGGGAGGTTGGCGACCAGCGCGGTCGGGTCTGCGGGCGCCGCGAGCTCCGGGTTGTGCAGGGCCAGCCGGTCTCCGGTGACCTGCAGGGCGTCCGCGGTGATCACCTGCAGCGCGTTCAGCAGGCGGGGGGCGTGCGCGGCGACGGTCCGCGGCAGCAGCTGTGCCAGCCGCGGGTCGATCTCCACGGCGGTGACCGCGGCCGCCGCGTCGAGCAGGCCCAGGGTGAGCGACCCGAGCCCGGGCCCGACCTCCAGCACGTGGTCGGTCGAGCGCAGTCCGGCCGCCGCGACGATGCGCCGAACCGTATTGCCGTCATGGACGAAGTTCTGGCCCAACGACTTGGTCGGGCGCAGGTCGAGTTCGTCGGCGAGTCGCCGGATCTCGACGGCGCCGAGCAGACTGACGCCCTGACGATCGGTCACACCGATCATCCTCACACGATCCATGGCGGCTCGATGACACCGCGCGGTCGTCCGGTGGGTGACCGTTCTCGCGGCGATTCGGGCCGGCACCGGCCCGCCCGGACAACCCAGCAGGCCCCGACCGGTTGGTCGGGGCCTGCTGAGTTGTTGCAATCGGCACTGTTTGCGGGGTGCTGCGGTGCTGTCGGTCAGCCGGCCGGCGGGCCGCTGGCCGCGTAGCCACAAAGCCACGGCTCCAGGCCGCGGGACTGGTACAGCAACTTGGCCCGCATCAGCTGCTCCTCGGGTGCGGCGTCACCCGGGTTGCCGCTGCCGCCGACGGTCGCCCAGGTCGGCTCGTCGAACTGGAACAGGCCGTAGGTGGACAGGTAGCCGGACGGGTTGTTCACCGCGTGCGGGTTGTTGGTCGACTCGCAGTAGGCCAAGCCGTCCCAGTTGACGCCGAACTCGGTGTCGTGGAAGAAGACCCGGCCGCCCTGGACGTCCAGGGTGGATTTGCTGCCGACCTGCACCTGGTTAGGGGTGGGCTCGGCGACCGTGGTCCGGGAGACCTCCTGGCGGCCGGTTTCGACGCCGTTGACGGTGGTCACCTGGCTGACGACCTGCTCCGAACCCGGGGTACCGGCGGCCGCAACGACCGTCGTGCCCTTGTCCAGTGTGGGATCGTCGATCTGCTGATCCGGCGACGGCAGCGCGGCGGTACCGGTCACCGTCGTGACGGCGACCCTGCTGACGGCAACCTGCAGGCCGTCGGTCACCGGGGTGGTGGGGTCCGGCGTGACGGTGTCGGTCGCAGCCAGGGTGACCTGCTGCTGAGCCAACACGTCGGCGACGGTCCTGGCACCTGTCTGCACCGACGCGGCCGGCGCACCGGCCACCGACAGCGAGACGGTGCGCAGCGCGTTGGCCGTGACGGCGAGCCCGTCCAGCGGGATCTCCCGGGACCGGTCGGCGGACAGCGCCAGCGCGGACGGATCCTGGCCGAGCTGCACCAGGGCCGCGTCGAGGGTGACCGCGGTGGTCCAGACGTCCCGCTGCTGGCCGTTGATCGTCAACGACAGCAGCCGCCCTCGCTCCACGGCGATCTGCGCGCCATCAGCGATCTGGGTGCCGGCGGCCGGGGCCAGGACGTCATGTGAGCCGGCGCTCAGGCCGGCCGAGGACAACGCGCCGTCGACGGATCCGGCGAGGGTGGTGACCTCGCGTTGCTGACCGTCCACCGTGATGGTCACGTGCTTGGCCATCGCTGCGGCAGTGCTGCCGCCGACGGCCAGCAGGCCGATGGTGGCGGCGGCGGCCACCAGCAGCGCCTTGCGGCGCAGGCCACGCCGCGGGGCGGCGCCAGCGGTGGTGCTGGAGGTATCGGTGCCGGCGGTATCGGTGCCGGCGGTATCGGTGCCGGAGGTATCGGTGCTCGAGGTATCGCTATCGACCTGCGGGCGGTTGCTCCCGGCCGCGGTCAGCTCATTCTTGATATCTGTCAGCTCTGCGTCGCTAACGTTGTCGGCGCGGTTGTTCACGTCACATCCGAGGGGTGGCTCGTCGTTCCCGGGCAGGGCGTGGGTCAGTCGCGCGATGTGTGGGTGGAGCCTTGTCACATCGGGAAGGCCATCTGAATCAAGCGCCGCGGACCGAGATCAATTGGATCGACGAAAAGTGCTCGACTGCTTGCCCTGCGTCAACCCGGGGGTGTATATCCCATCCCGGCTTCTATCACAAAACAATAACGGCGCATTAATGCTTTGACAACCGCCATGCGTGGTACTTCGGGCGTTGATTGGGTCACACCATGCAGAAAAATCACCTGAGCCCCGATTCGAAGGACGAATCGGGGCTCAGGTGTGAAATGGATCACATCAGTGGAGCGGGGCTCCGGCTGGGGTCAGCCGGCGCCGCCACAGGCCCACGGCGAGGTGCCGCGGCTGGCGTACACGCTATTTGCAACCGCAATCTGCTCTTCCTTCGACGCCAAGTCGGCGCGCGGCGCATACGCGCCGCCACCGGCCCCGAGCCAGGTCTGGTTGTCGAACTGCAGGCCGCCGTAGTAGCCGTTACCGGTGTTGATCGACCAGTTGTTTGTCGACTCACAGTTGGCGATGGCGTCCCAGTTGACCCCACTGGAGCTGGAGGACACCGGAGCGGAGCCGGCGGACGAGCTCGACGAGCCGCCCGAGGAGGACGAGCTGCCGCTGTTGTCGGAGCTGCTGGAGCTGTTGGAGCTGCTGGAGCTGCTGGAGCTGCTGGGGGACACCACCACCGGCGCCTCCTTGGTGCCGACGGCGACGATGGTCGCCTGGGCCGGGGTGACCGCGGTGCGGCCGACCTCGTCCTTCGCGGTCTGCGCGCCGTTGACGGTGGTCACCTGGTAGGTGACGGAGTCCTTGCCCGGCGCACCCTGCTGGGTGACCGAGGTGGTACCGGCGTCCAGCGAGCTGTCGTCAACCTGCTGATCGGCCGGCTGCGGCACCTCGACGTCTTCGCTCACGGTGGTCTTGACCACCCGGTTGACCGTGATGACCAGTCCATTGCTCATCGGGGTCTCGACGGCGGGGCTGACGGTGTCGTCCGCCGCCAGCACGATGTTCTGCGCGGCGAGGAAATCGCCGACAGTCTTTGCCGGCGTCTGAACGGCGCTGGCGGCCACTCCGCCATCAGAAACGCTTGCGCTGTACAGAGTGTCGGCGCTGACGGCCAGGCCGTCGATCGGGATCTCACGCGCGCGGTCCGCGGACAGCTTGAACGCGGCAGGGTTCTGACCCAACTCGGCGAGCGCATCCTCGACGGTGGTCGCGGTGGTCCAGACCTCCCGGGTCTGGCCATCGATGGTCAGGGTGAGCAACCGACCACGCTCGATGACGATCTGCGACCCGTCGGAGATCGCGGTGTCGACGGCGGGGGCAACGGTGTCGTGCTCGGACACGGTCAGCCCGGCGGAGTCGAGGGCGCCTTCCACCGAGCCGGCGAGGGTGCCCACCTCCTGCTGCTGTCCGTCGACGGTCAGGGTGACCGTCTTGTGGGCGGCGGCGACGATTCCGCCACCGGCAACCAAGGCGACCACGAGAGCGGCGATGCCGACGAGCACCGGCTTGCGCAGGTTCCGTCCGGTCTTCGCAGCGCGGGTCGGCTGGTCGGTGTCGCTGGTGTCAAGGTCGTCGGCGGCGGTCGCCGGCTCGAGAATGTCAGTCCCGGTGGTATGCAGACCGCTCTCGGGGGTGCCGAACTGGTCGTCGTTGGAGGTCAAGGTTTCTTCCATCTTTATTGATGTGCCCAGGCAGGGCTCGTGCTCGCCGTCGTGCATCAGGATTTTCGGCCTGGATACATCGCAGGTAGTCTGAAGGCCGTCCGGGATTGTTGCTTTCCATTCCCGGTGAAGTCGTGCCCCACAACCTGATGCGGCGTGCTTGAGGAATTCCCATCCCAGCTGCTATCACAAAACGATAAAGGATGCGCAACGTTTTGGCACCCCCTGTGTTGAAACTGTGGCCTAGCTGACACTGCGAACTTCTGCCCAGAAGTGGCCCATACCACAACACAGGGTCTTTTCCGGGCGTATTGTGTAGCAGCACACAGGGCAGGCTCTTGCTTTCTGCTCTGCATGTTCCGCGGTAGAGCAGCCGCTTTCTGCGTTCGATCATCGATCCGTGCCGACCGGCTGGGAACCGTGCGCCGACCACCCGGCTGAGGAGTGTCTGCGTGGTGCGCCACGCCCGTTGTTGCGGGACACGGCCACGAAAGGACCGCGATCCGATCGAGATCGGATGGCGGCCCCTCCCCCGCGCAGCTCGTGGTCCGCGACGGTCAGCCCGCGGCGTACCCGCACGCCCACGGCGACAGGCCGCGCGAGGCGTAGACCCGCTCGGCAATCGCGATCTGCTGATCCCTGGTCGCGAGGTCGGCCCGCGGCGCGTATTCCCCGCCGCCGTTGCTCAGCCAGGTACCGATGTCGAACTGCAACCCGCCGTAGTAGCCGTTACCGGTATTGATCGACCAGTTGTTCGTCGACTCGCACCTGGCGATCGCGTCCCAGTTCACGCTCCAGCCGCCGGAGGGCGCGGCCGCGGGCGCGGGGTCGGCCGCCGGTGCGGGTGCGGGGTCGGCCGCCGGGGCGGGGTCGGCCGCCGGGGCGGCTGCCGCGGCGCGCGCGGGCGTCGCTGCCGGGGCGGCCGGCGCCGCTGCGGCCTGCTTGGTCCCGACGGTGGTGATGGTCGGCGTCGCCTCGGTGACCGTCCGCCGGGAGACTTCCTCCCGCGCGCCGTCCTGGCCGTTGGTGACGGTCGTCCGGTAGGTCACCTCGACGACCCCGGGCCGGCCCTGCTGCACCACGGTGCTGGTGCCGGCCGGCATCGAACTGTCGTTCCGGGTCTGGTCGGCGGGCTGATCGATCGGTTGGTTCTCGGTGGCCGTGACGTACGCGATCCGGGTGACGACGATCGGCAGCGCATCGGTGACCGGGGTGGTCGCGGCGGGCGTGACGGTGTCGTCGGCGCCCAGCGTGACGCCGGCGGCGGTCAGCACGTCGGCGACGGTGGCGCCCTCGGCCACGATGCTGCTGGCCGGGTCGGTGCCCACGGCCAGCGTCACCGTCGGCAGCGTGACGATGGTGATGGCCGCCCCGTTGGTCAACGGTGTCGTCAGGGCCGGGGAGATCCGCTGGTTCGCGTTCAGCGTTGCCCCGATGCTGGTGAGGAAATCACCGACGGTCTTCGCGTCGGTGTTGTACGTCGTCGCCGGGCCGCTGTTGGTCACCGTGACGCTGTGCAGAGTGTTGGCGCTCACCGTCAAGCCGTCCAGCGGAATATCCCGCGACCGGTCGGCGGACAGCTTGAACTGGGCCGGATTCTGACCCAGTTCGGTCAGCGCATCCTCGACGGTGGTGGCCGTCGTCCATACCTGCTTGGTCTGTCCGTCGATGGTCAACGTCAGCAACCGGCCCCGTTGCAGGACGATCTGCGAGCCGTCGGTGATCTCGGCGGCGGCGGCCGGCGCCAGCGTGTCGTGTTCGGTGACGGTCAGTCCGGCGGCGTTCAGCGCGCCGTCGACCGACCCGGAGAGGGTGCTGACCTGCTGTGACACCCCGTCGACGGAGATGGTCACGGTCTTGTTGAGGCTCGCGACGGTACCGCCTGCCGCGGCCAGCACCACCACCAGCGCCGCGGCGCCGATCAGGGCGGGCTTTCGCCAGCCGTGCCACGCCGGCTTCGGCGCGGCGGGCGGGAGGTCGGCGCCGTCGTCGGTGGAGGACAGCGGATCGGCGCCGTCGGCGGCCGCGTCGTCGAGGCGGTGCGCACCGCCCTCGGCCGCGACGGCGTCATCGTCGGTCCAGAAAGACCCACCGGTCTCGTGGGTGTACAGATCCGTCGCACCGGCACCGAGCCGATCGAGCACGACCCTCGGATCCACTTCGTCGATACCGCTCGCGGAAGGGCTGGAGCCGAGTTGGTCGTTGGTCGAGGCCACGTCACGTCCGAACGTCGATGTCTCCGGGCAGGAGGCGGATGCGCGCGGGATGAGTGCCCTGACGACGTCGGAACGCTGTCCGGGCACAAAAAAGCAGGGCCCGTCCCCGACGTGCCGATCGAACATTCTCGACCCGGCTGCCGTCGCCGACAGGTCCTGCCCCAATCGCATCCGGGACTTCCCCATCCCGGCTGTTATCACGGAAGGGTAACGGCGCGAGCACGAACTGGCAACCAAAGGAAGGGTCAAGAGCACGCGGCCAGATGGGTGATGGAATCCACCAGACGCTGCGAGAGGCCTACGAAACGGGCAAACCGTACACTCGCCTTGTGGTCAAGGTCACGCTCTCGCAGAGCTCGAGGAGATCCTGCGACCTGATCGCCGCCAGCGCTCGCACCGTGTAGGGCAGGGCAAACGGTTCGTTGCGCTTGCCGCGGTGCGGGTGGGGCGTCAGGAACGGCGCGTCCGTCTCCACCATCAACAACTCGTCCGGCACCAATCGGGCCGCCTCGGCCAGCTCCCGGGCGTTGCGGAAGCTCACCGGGCCGGCGAACGAGAGGTGGTAGCCCGCGTCGATGCAGGTGCGGGCCATCGCCGGACCGCCCGAGAAGCAGTGGAAGATCACCGCCGGTGGCGGGCCCTCGGCGCGCAGGATCGCCAGCACGTCGTCGTGCGCATCGCGGTCGTGGATCATCAGCGGCTTGTTCACCCGCCTGGCCAGGTCGATGTGCCAGGCGAACGCCTCCGCCTGCACGCGGTGCGGCGCGGCATCCCAGTAGTGATCCAGCCCGGTCTCGCCGACCGCGACCACCCTGGGGTGGGTCGCGAGCTCTGCAAGCTCCGCCCTGGCGGGGTCGTCGAGGGTGTCCGCCCGGGTCGGGTGCACCGCGACGGCGGCGTAGAGATCCGGATGCCAGCCGGCGGCGGTTGCGGCCCAGCGGGCGGAGGCCAGATCGTCACCGACGGTGACCACCTGCCGGACCCCGACCGCGGCCGCCCTGGCCATCGCCGCCGCCACGTCGGCGGTGTCCGCGCAGCCGCAGGCGTCCAGGTGGGTGTGCGCGTCGACCGCCGGCCCGGGCAGCGGCTCGGGGGCGGGCACGAGCGGGCGAGCGGCGACCGCGGGATGCACCATCGCTGACCTCTCCTTCCCTTCCCTGGATTCCCTTCCCTGACCGGGCCGGGCACATTCAGTGTTGATCATGGTGCGCTGCCCGGGTTCTTCGGCGTGGCGTCGGCGTGTCGCGGACTGTGCCCCATGATCAACAGCGCGAAGTCAGCCGCCCGGGTCGGCACGCGGAGTCGGCCGCTCGGGTCGGCCGCTCGGGTCGGCACGCGGAGTCGGCCGCTCGGGTCAGCCGATCGGCGCCCAGGGCGGGCCCGTCTCGCCCAGCCCCGGGTCGAGCTTGGCGAACAGCGGCGTGGGCTTGACCAGCGGCCGCCCGACCTCGATGGCGCCGCGCCGCCAGAGCGCCTGCTCGGCGGCGTAGTCCCCGGTGATCACCGGGTAGTCGACGACTTCGGGCACGCCGACGCCCTCGACGTCGTCGTCGAAATCGGTCACCTCGCGGATCTCCGGCTGGGCGGCCCAGACCCCGCTCCCGCCGAGCGCCTCGAACACCTTTTGCGAGGAGTGCGGAAGAAATGGCGTCAGCAGAGTCTTGACGTCATCGACGACCTGCAGTGCCGTGTGCAGGACGGTCGCCTGCCGCTCCGGGTCATCGCCCAATTTCCACGGCTCGGACTCGGAGATGTATTTGTTGGCCAATCCGGCGACCCGCATCGCCTCTCCGACGGCCGCCTTGAATCGACTGCGGGCCAACAGATCTCCGACGACGTCGAACGCCTGCTCGGACGCCCGCAGCAGTTCGGCATCGAGGTCGGTGCGCGGACCGGGCTGCGGAATCTCACCGAAGTTCTTGTGCGCCATGGAGATCGATCGGTTGACCAGGTTGCCCCACTCGTTCGCGAGCTCGAAGTTGTTGCGCCGCACGAACTCTTCCCAGGTGAAGTCGGCGTCCTGGTTCTCCGGACCGGCTGCCGCGATGAAGTACCGCAGTGCATCCGGGCCGTACTCGCGCAGGAAATCACCGACGTAGATGACGGTCTTGCGGGAAGTGGAGAATTTGGATCCGCTCATGGTGAGGAATTCGCTGGAGACCACCTCGGTGGGCAGGTTCAACGCCCCCAGCGTGCCGGGCGACCCGCCCCGCTCCCCCAGCCCGTTATAGGCCAGCAACTCGGCCGGCCAGATCTGCGAGTGGAAGGTGATGTTGTCCTTGCCCATGAAGTAGTAGGCCCGGGCAGCGGTGTCGCCGCCCTGCCACCACCGTTGCCAGGCCTCCGGGTCGGGCCGGCCGTGATTGCCGTACCGCCTGGCCCATTCGATCGAGGCCGAGAGGTAGCCGATGACGGCGTCGAACCAGACGTAGAGCTTCTTGTCGGGCCGGTCCCGCCAGCCGTCCAGCGGCACCGGGATGCCCCAGTCGATGTCCCTGGTCATCGCCCGTGGACGGAGGTCGTCGAGCAGGTTGAGGGAGAACCGCAGGACGTTCGGCCGCCAGTCGGTGCGGGTCTGCAGCCAGGCGCCGAGCGCACCGGCCAGTGCCGGCAGGTCCAGGAAGTAGTGCTCGGATTCGGTGAAGATCGGGGTCTCGCCGTTGATCCGGGAGCGCGGGTTGATCAGGTCGATCGGGTCGAGCTGGTTGCCGCAGTTGTCGCACTGGTCGCCGCGGGCACCGTCATACCCGCAGATCGGGCAGGTGCCCTCGATGTACCGGTCCGGCAGGGTACGTCCGGTGGACGGGGAGATCGCAGACATGGTCGTCTTCGGAACGAAATATCCGTTGCGGTGCACGGTCCGGAACAGTTCCTGCACGACCGCGTAGTGGTTGCGGGTGGATGTCCGGGTGAACAGGTCGTAGGACAGGCCCAAGCCCTGCAGGTCACCGACGATCACCCGGTTGTAGCGGTCGGCGAGCACTCGCGGCGGGACGCCCTCGGCGTCGGCCTGCACCAGGATCGGGGTGCCGTGCTCGTCGGTGCCGGACACCATCAGCACGTCGTTGCCGGCCATCCGCTGGTAGCGGGAGAATACGTCGGCGGGAACACCGAAACCGGAAACATGGCCGATGTGCCGGGGGCCGTTGGCGTAGGGCCAGGCGACCGCAGTCAGTACGGGCGAGCTCATTCCGATCAGGTTAGTGGGCCGGTCAGGTTAGTGGGCCGGCCGGCCCGGCCGGCCCGCGGCCCCGCCGGGCTCCTCAGACCGGCTCCTCGCGCCGGACATCGAAGGTGAACCCCTGCCGCCGCAGCCGCTCGGTCAGCGCGCCGTTCATCGCGGTCGCCGGCGTCAGGACGCCGGCCCGACCCGGCAGGTCGTCCTGGGCCAGGCACACCGCAGCCTGGCTCAGCATCACCGAGGTGGCTGCATAGCCCGGGTCGCCTTGCGCGGCCACGGTCGCGACATAGCCGGCCCCGGTGCTCGTCATGCCGCGGATTTCCAATCGGAAATGACCGTTCCGGCGGACCTTCTCGCTCGGCCCCTCGCCGGGGTCGGGCAGGATCCGGTCGAGTACCGGGCGCATCAGCCGGTTGCCCATGCCGGCGGCCAGCGCCCCGGTGCCCAGCGCCAGCCCGGCCGCGATCACCGGTGCGAGCGGCGAGGTGCCGGTGCGGACGACCTCCCGATAGCGGAGCTCCCGGCCGTAGGCGTGGTCCTGCAGTGCGTTGCTGCGCCGGACGATCTGCGCGTTGAACGGGGCCATCACGAACGGCCCGACCCAGCTCCCGTCGTCCAGTCTCTGCGCCAGGAACGAGCTGGATTGCCGACCGAGATCGGGTTCGGCGGTCCGGTCCGGGGTCAGCAGGTAGGGGTCGGCCAGGGTGCGGGCCAGCGTCGGGTCGGCACGAACGTCGTCGATCCCGACCCGCATCGAGTCGATGGTGCCGCCGCTCAACCCGCCCTTGATCGAGAGCACCAGCAGGGTCGCCCGCACCAGCGGCCCTGCGGAGTCGGCGGCCACCCGGTCGGCCAGCACCTGCATTCCGAGGTCGGACGGGATCGAGTCGAACCCGCAGGCGTGCACGATCTTCGCGCCGGTACCGACCGCAATCTCATGGGCGGCGTCGATGCTGGCCCGGACGAACCCGGGTTCGCCGGTCAGGTCGGCGTAGTGGGTGCCGGCCCCGGCGCAGGCCACCACCAGCGGCAACCCGTGCCGGGCATAGGGCCCGACCGTGCTCACCACCACCCCGCTCGAGCGGGCCAGCGCCGTCAGCGAAACGGTGTCCTGCGAGTCCGCCACCAACACCGGCCAATTCACCCCGAGGTCGCGCCGCACCGTTTCGAGCCGCTCCGCCGAGCGGCCGGCGAGCCCGATGCGCAGGTCCGGCAGGTGGAGGGCGGCCAGGCGCTGCGCCACCAGCCGGCCGACGAATCCGGTCGCACCGAAGACGACGATGTCGAGGTCCCGCTGACTGCTCCGCTCGCTCATTCGGCGACAGTACGTCCCCTCCTTCTCGCCCCCGCGCGGATCAACTTCGCCGGCGCGGCCGAACTTCGTTGATGTGGGGACAGTGGGACAGAAGTTGTCGGGTTGAGCCGCGCCGAACCGTGGACTATCCACAATTTTCTTCGACGGACCCAGCAGAGGTTCCAGCAGGGGCGATCCTGTCGCGATGAGCATGATCACCGACCGACGGCAACTGGCCGGCCTCGTCCAGCGCTTCGGGCCCGTCGTGCATCTTCGCGATGCGGACGCGAGCGGCGTTTCTCGCGGCCTGATGCGTCGACAGGTTGACCGCGGCGATGTGATCCGACTCGCGAAGTCGTCGTTCGTTCGGGCTGCGGACTGGGAAGCGGCCGACGCGGCAGAGCGATTCCGGCTGCGCGCCATCGCATTCGGGTTGTGCATTGCCGACGACGCCCACCTGACCGGACCGGCAGCGGCCCTCCTGTTGGGTCTGCCCTTGCTGTCGGAACCGGATGGTCTACCGGTTGCTGTCCGGCCCGGCAACCCGCACATCGGACACGACCGTTCGCCGTTCGGCCGGGTGCGGCACGGATATCTGCCCGAGGTTCACCGGACCGTCCGTTCCCGCGTGCGCTGCGTCGGGCCGGTGTACTGCGCTGTCGATGTCGCCCGTCACCTCGGCCCGATGGACGGGCTGGTGATTGCGGACGCCGTGCTGCACGAGGGATTCGACCGGGACATGCTCTATGCGGTGATCGGCCGGATGCAGGCCTACCCCGGTATCGAGACAGCCCGCTGGGTGACGGAACGGGCGGATCCGCGCTGTGAGAGCCCGCTCGAGTCACTGGGTCGATACGCGTTCATCAGGGCGAGCCTGCCTCCTCCGCTGTCCAACGTATGGATCCACACCGGCCGTCAGTGGTTCCGAGCGGATCGCCTGCTCCCGGAATCGGGTGTGGTGCTCGAAGCCGATGGTGCCGTGAAGTACCGGGACCGTCCGGACGCGGACGCAATCGTCACCATGGAGAAGGAACGCGAGCGACTTCTGCGCGCGGCGGGATTCGGCGTTGTCCGCTACACCTGGGCCGACGCGCTGAACCGGCCGAAGATCATCGTGCAGAGGGCACAGCTGGAGGCCCGGCTCCGGCCGTCCGGGCCGGCACCGACCTGTTGGGCGCCGGACCCGCCCTGGGGCCACGGGTCCGACATCCTGTCGGACCACCAGGAGCGGGCCGCGCGGCTCAACTTCACGGCTTTGGGGATCGTGTGACAGAAGTCAGCATTGTGAGCCGCGCAGTCGATGTTGATCCGCGCGACGGGGGGGGTCGACGTTGATCCGCGCGAAACGAGGCGCGCGGTCGATGTTGGTCCGCGCGACAGGGGGAGCGCGGGACGGGCCGAAGACCCCGGGGGTCAGGCATCGACCTCGGTCCGGTCGCCAGACCACAGGGTGTGGAATGTGCCGTCCTTGTCCACCCGTTTGTAGGTGTGCGCGCCGAAGAAGTCCCGCTGGCCCTGGATCAGCGCCGCGGGCAGCCGTACGGACCGCAGCCCGTCGTAATAGGACAGCGCGGCCGCGAATCCCGGAGTGGGGATGCCGGACTGCGCAGCACCGGCCACCACCCGCCGCCAGGAATCCTGGGCGCCGGTGATGGCGTCGGTGAAGTACGGCGCCAGCAGCAGCGACGCCGGGATCTCGGTACCGGCGTCGACGTCATATGCCTCGGTGATCCGGTTCAGGAATTTCGCCCTGATGATGCAGCCGCCGCGCCAGATCCGCGCCACCGCACCGACATTGATCGACCAGTCGTATTCCGCGGCGCCGGCGAAGATCTCGTCCAGGCCCTGCGCGTAGGCGACGATCTTGGACGCATAGAGCGCGACCCGGACGTCCTCGACGAAGGCATCCTTGTCCTTGACGGCCCAGGAGTTGTTCGGCCCTGGCAACTTGCCGGCCGCCGCGGCCCGCTGCGTTGCGGCCGACGACAGACCGCGCGCGAACACCGCTTCGGCGATCCCGGACACCGGGATACCGAGGTCGAGCGCCGTCTGGACGGTCCAGGTGCCGGTGCCCTTCATGCCCGCCGCGTCCAGCACGATGTCGACGAACGGCTTGCCGGTCGCCGCGTCGACCTGCGCCAGCACCTCGGCGGTGATCTCGATCAGGAACGAGTCGAGGTCGCCCTTGTTCCACTCGCCGAAGATGTCGGCGATCTCGGCGGGGGTCAGTTCGGCGCCGCGGCGGAGCAGGTCGTAGGCCTCGGCGATGAGTTGCATGTCGGCGTACTCGATGCCGTTGTGCACCATCTTCACGAAGTGCCCGGCACCGTCGGTGCCGATGTGCGTGCAACACGGTGCGCCGTCCACGTGCGCGGAGATCTTTTCCAGGATCGGGCCGAGCGAGGTGTAGGACTCCGCGGACCCGCCCGGCATGATCGACGGCCCGTTCAGCGCGCCCTCTTCGCCGCCGGAGACGCCGCAGCCGACGAAGTGGATGCCCTTCTCCTGCAGCGCGGCCTGCCGGCGCCGGGTGTCGGAAAACTTGGCGTTGCCGCCGTCGATGATGATGTCGCCCGGCTCGACCAGCTCGGCGAGCTCGTCGATGACGGCATCGGTCGGGCCGCCGGCCTTGACCATGATCAGGATCTTGCGCGGAACAGCAAGGGAGGCAACGAAGTCCGCGGATGACTCGGAGGGTACGAAGGTGCCGTCGGAGCCGTGCTCGTCGATCAGCGCCTTCGTTTTGGCGTAGGAGCGGTTGTGCACCGCGGTGATGAAACCGTTGCGGGCGAAGTTGCGGGCGAGGTTCGACCCCATCACCGCCAGGCCGGTGACGCCGATCTCGGCCGTTCCAGTGGTTGCTGTGGTCACAGGGTCGCTCACTTCCAAGCCTCCAGGACACGGGGAAGACGGTGCGGACGAGTCACCAGCCTTCCGCACGCCCTGACGCGGCGCGCGGCGGGGTCCGGCTTGTTCGGCGGCAGCCGACCCGGCCCGGCGCCCGGACCGATCGCCCGGCCGCGGCCCGGGACGCCAAGACACCCTTCATGCCACGGATGCTTTGACTGCCGACGAAATCCGCGCACCGTCGGCCCGGCCGGCCGCGGCGGCCTGCACCTGCTTGATCACCAGGCCCATCTGCCGCATGGTCACCGGAGCCCCGGTGCCGGCCGCGACGTCGGCCACCGCGGCGGCGACCAGCGATCCGAGCTCGTCGTCGGTCAGCGGCTGCGGCAGGTACCCAGTCAGCACCGCCGCCTCGGCCTCTTCCTTGGCCGCCTGCTCGGGGCGCCCGGCGCCGGCGAACGCCTCCGCCGCCTCGGCCCGCTTGCGCACCTCCTTGGCGAGCACCGCGATCACCTCGGCATCGCTGAGTTCCCGGGCGGTGCTGCCGGAGACCTCCGCCGTGGTGATCGCGGCGAGGGCCATCCGGATGGTGCCGGTGGTGAGCGTGTCCCTGGCCTTCATCGCGGCGGTCAGGTCACTGCGCAGGCGTGCCTTCAGGCCGGTCGGCGCGGCGCTGGTGTCCGTCATGGCTGTCCGTTTCTCTTTCGCTGCTGATGCCGGCGGGACGCTCGCACGCCCCTTCTTCCCGGTGGAGTGTCCCCCGGTCGACGGCTCGACGACAGTGCCAGGAACGGGGGTTGACAGTCAAAGCTAATGCTACTAGCCTTTGGGCTATGCCAAACAACTCAAAGGCCCACAGCTCCTCGTCCACCACGGGTCCGGACACCCGGTTCCTCGACCGCGGCCAGGGCCGGATCGCCTACGACCTGGCCGGCGGCGGACCGCTGGTCATCGCCGTCCCCGGCATGGGTGATCTGCGCAGCACCTACCGCCATCTGGCACCTGAGTTGGTCGCCGTCGGCTTCCGGGTCGCCACCATGGACCTGCGCGGACACGGCGACAGCGACACCACCTTCGACTCCTATGACGATCCCGCCGCAGCGTCCGACATCATCGCACTCGCAGAGCATCTCGGTGCGCCCGCACTGGTGATCGGCAATTCCATGGGCGCCGCCGCGGCCGTCATTGCGGCGGCTGAGCGGCCGGAACTGATCAGCGGGCTGGTGCTGATGGGCCCGTTCGTGCGCGATCTCCCGACGGCCGCTTGGCAGCGTTGGGCGATGCGAGCGGCGATGGGCGGGCCATGGGCGCGCCGGGCCTGGCTGGCCTTCTTCCCGACCTTCTTCCCCACCCGCCGGGCCGAGGACTACCGCGCGCACCGGGAGGCGATCGGCGAGGCGCTGGCCCGACCGGGCCACAGCCGGGCATTCCGGGTGACCACCCGGACCTCGCACGCACCGGCTGAAGCAGCGCTGGACCGGGTGCACACGAAGGTGCTCGTCGTGATGGGGTCCAAGGATCCCGACTTCCCCGACCAGCAGGCCGAGGCCACGATGATCGCCGAACGGCTCGGCGGCCGGTTCGTGATGATCCCCGACGCCGGACACTACCCGCAGTCGGAATTCCCCGAACTCACCACGCCTGCCGTCATCGAGTTCGCGCAGCAGCTGGGGACCGGCACGGCGCATGCCTAGGGCGGGGCTCTCGCGCGCCGTCATCGCCGCCGATGCGGCCGAACTCGTCGACGAGATCGGCTGGGACCAGCTGACTCTCGCAGCGGTTGCGGCGCGGTTCGGGGTCCGCCAGCCGAGCCTGTACAAGCACATTGCCGGGCTGGCCGAGCTCCGTCGGGACATCTCGGTGCTGGCCGGCCGGGAGCTGCATGACGACCTGACCGCAGCGGCCGTCGGCCGGTCGGGACCGGATGCGATGCAGTCGATGGCGGCGGCCTACCGCACCTTTGCCAAGAAACACCCCGGCCGGTACGCCGCGAGCGTCATCGCACCGCCGGCCGGGGACACGGAGTACGAGCAGGTGGCCGCGGCCGCCGTGCGCACGGTATCAGCGGTGCTGGCCGGGTACGGGTTGTCCGGTGACGACACCATCCACGCCATCCGTGGGCTGCGGGCGCTGATGCACGGGTTCGTCTCCCTCGAGGGAGCGGGCGGGTTCGCGCTGCCACAGGACCTGGACGAGAGTTACCGCCGGCTCGTCGACGGCTTCAGCGAGTCCCTGCGGGGGTAGCCGCGGAGGTCGTCGGGCGTCGAGTCGCTACACGTCGCGCGGCGAGTCCCTGCGGGGGGAGCTGCGGAGGGAGCTGCGGAGGTCGTCGCGCGGCGAGTCCCTGCGGGGGGCGGAGGTCGTCGCGCGGCCGAACCCGGCAACTCCTGCCCCTCCAGTCACATTTCCCGCACGTTCCGCCGCGCAGTCGAAGTTGATCCGCGCGAAACGGGGCGGCGGGGAGGCGGGCGGGCGGGGCGGGGCTAGCGGCGGGTGGCCGCCGAGTAGACGACCCGGCGGGCGACGGCGAACCGGGCGGCGACGGCGTCAACCGCGTCCCGGCGGGACCGACCGCCGGCCACGAGTTCGGTGACCGCCGCGGCCAGCACCTCGTCGGTCACCGCCTCGAGTTGCTCCGTCGCGCCGGCCACCACCAAGGTGACCTCGCCCCGCACCCCCGCCTCGGCCATCTGCACCAGCTCGGCCAGGGTCCCGCGGCGGACCTCCTCGTAGGTTTTCGTCAACTCCCGGCACAACGCCGCGGGCCGGTCCGCACCGAATGCGGCGGCCATCGCGGCGAGCGCCTCGGCCAGCCGGTGCACCGATTCGAAGAACACCATCGTCCGGCTCTCGCCCGCCAACATCGCCAGCGCCCGAGCCCGCTCGCCCGACTTCCGCGGCAGGAACCCCTCGAAGCAGAACCGGTCCGACGGCAACCCGGACAGCGCCAACGCGGTGATCGCAGCAGACGGCCCGGGGACCGAGGTGACCAGCAACCCCGCGGCAGCCGCCGCCGCGACCAGCCGGTAGCCGGGATCGGAGACGGACGGCATCCCCGCGTCGGTGACCAGCACCACCGTCTGCCCGCCGCGCATCCGGTCGAGCAGCGCAGGAATCCGGGACTGCTCCACGGATTCGTAGTAGGAGATGATCGGCGCGGACAGGGTGACGCCCAGATCCCCGGCCAGCCGGTGCAGCCGCCTGGTGTCCTCGGCGGCGATGACGTCGGCGTCCGAGAGTGCCTGCCGCAACCCGTCGGAGGCGTCCGAGATCCGCCCGAGCGGCGTACCGGCGAGCACCAGCCGACCCGCCTTCACATGGGTTGTCACCCGGCCACCCTACGATCGACGCCATGTCCGCCCCGCCGTTCGTCGTCAGCCGTCCCACTGACGACGTCGACGAGGTGCGCGCGACCATCGTTCCCGGCTCGGTGATCGACGACGAGACCGTGGAGCCGAGGCCGGACCCGGCGTCGTCGGTGGTGGCGATCGGGGAGGTTCCCGCGCTGACCAAACCGGTCCGCGCCGCCCGCCGGGTGCTGCCGCCGATGCCGACCGACCGGGCCAGGGGCTGGGCGGTGACCGCGCTGGTGACGGCCGTTGCCGCAGTGGTCCGGACGGCCGGTCTGGGCCGCATCACCGACTTGGGCACCCCGCTGTTCGACGAGAAGTACTACGCGATCCAGGCCCAGGAGATGCTGCGCAACGGCGGCGTCGAGGACAACCAGGGCTTCGGCGTCGTCGTGCACCCACCGTTCGGCAAGCAGCTGATCGCGCTGGGCGAGTGGCTGCTGGGCTACACGCCGACCGGCTGGCGGCTGGCGTCGGCGATCGCCGGCATCGTCAGTGTGTTGCTGATCATCCGGGTGGTCCGCCGGATGACCCGCTCGACGTTGCTGGGCGGGATCGCGGGGGTGCTGCTGATCTGCGACGGGGTCAGCCACGTGCAGTCCAGGTCGGCGCTGCTGGACATCTTCCAGGCGGTGTTCGTGCTCGGCGCGTTCGCCTGCATGGTGGCCGACCGGGACCAGGTGCGGAGCCGGATCGCGGCCGCCGTCGCGGACGGGTCGATGGCCGCGCATTGGGCGGGCATTGCGCTGGGCGCACGGTGGTGGCGGTTCGGCGCCGGTGTGCTGCTCGGGCTGACCACCGCGGTCAAATGGTCGGGCGCCTACTGGATCGTCGCGTTCGGGGTGCTCACCGTCATCTGGGACGTCACCGCCCGCCGGGAGGCCGGCGTCCGCACGCCGATCCGCGCGGTCGTCCGCCGGGACCTGCTGCCCGACATCTGGTCGCTCGCGATCGTGTCGACCTTCGTTTACATCGCCTCCTGGTGGGCCTGGTTCGCCTCGGAGACGGTGTGGCCCCGGCACACCCTGGTCGCCGTCGACACCAACCGCAGCGACTGGAAGAGCGGCGCGCTGTACGACCTGGCGTCGGTGTGGTCGAACGCGCTGTGGCAATGGACCTGGAAGATGCTGGACTTCCACTCCCATCTGCTCACCCCGACCGATCCGGCGAAGCGGCACCCCTGGGAATCCAAGCCGTGGACCTGGCCGCTCGGCACCAGGCCGGTGGTCTACTACTCTCCCGCTAATGGCACGGACTGCGCCGGCGGCAGCACCGACTGCGTGCGGCGGATCTTCCTGATCGGCACGCCCGCGTTGTGGTGGATCTCGCTGTTCGTGCTGGTCTGGGCGCTGTGGAAGGCGATCGGCCGGCTCGACTGGCGGTACGCGGCGGTGCTGGTCGCGTACGGCGCCGGGTATCTGCCGTGGTTCACCAACCTGGACCGGCAGATGTACTTCTTCTACGCCACTCCGCTCGCCCCGTTCCTGGTCATCGGCATCACGCTGGTGCTCGGCGACATCCTCGGTCGAGCCGCGGTCGGAGTCGAACGACGCCTGACCTCGGTCGCGATCGTGGCCATCTACGTCGGGCTGGTGGTCGCGAACTTCATCTGGCTGTGGCCGATTCTCAACGGCGACCCGATTAGCAACACCCGGCTGATCATGGAGACCTGGTTGCCGTCCTGGGGGTGATCGGCCCTGCCGTTTCGCCGGTCCGGCCGCCGGTAACCGTGTGTCTGCGCAACCCTGGCGGCGCCTCGGACCGCCCGCGAGGGTCAGGTATAGGGTCGTCCGGGACCGAATTCCACGCCAGGTCGAAGGAGAAAACATGGGTCAGTACACACTTCCGGACCTGCCCTACGACTACGGGGCACTAGAGCCACATATCTCGGGCCAGATCATGGAGCTGCACCACAGCAAGCACCATGCGGCCTATGTCACCGGCGCGAACACGACCCTTGACCAGCTGGCCGAGGCCAGGGACAAGGATGCCTTTGGCGGTATCAACGGGCTGGAGAAGAGCCTGGCGTTCCACCTCGGCGGGCACATCAATCACTCGGTGTTCTGGCCGAACCTGTCCCCGGCCGGCGGCGACAAGCCGGACGGTGAGCTCGGTGCCGCGATCGACGAGTTCTTCGGGTCCTTCGACGGCTTCCGCCGTCAATTCACCGCGAACGCGAACGCCATCCAGGGCTCCGGTTGGTCGATGCTGGTCTGGGACACCCTCGGTCAACGGCTGAACATCATGCAGCTGTTCGACCAGCAGGGGAACCTGCCGGCCGCGCAGATCCCGATCGTGCTGCTGGACATGTGGGAGCACGCGTTCTACCTGCAGTACAAGAACGTCAAGGCCGACTACGTGAAGTCCTGGTGGAACATCGTCAACTGGGCTGACGCAACGGCCCGGTTCACCGCCGCCCGGGCGAACACCGGCGGGCTGATCATCCTGTAGGTCGCGGTTCATCCTGTAGGTCGCGGTCGACGGGATCCGGTCGACCGCGGCACGGCCCCTGGGGAGCGATCCCCGGGGGCCTTCGTCATATCTGGGCCTTTCGTACGCGGGGCCGACTCCGACGGTCAGTACGGCAGGGGCTCGGCGAGCGGGACCGCGACGCCGAGCCGGTCGGCGAGCCGGTCGGCGAGCCGCCGGGCGTCGTAAGGCGCGTGCGCCTGGGAATCGTTGTCGAAGTAGACATGTACCTCGCGCACCCCTGGGGTCCCCGCCCAATCGGTGACCCGGCCGGCCCACCAGTCGATGCCCCGGTCGGTGTACCCGCTCACGTACAACTCCTGGTCGCCGTGCAGCCGGACATAGACCAGTTCCGCGGTGACCTCGTCCACCCAGGTGAACCGCCCGGCCGTGTCGGCCACCACCAGGGCAATGCCGAATGCCCGGCACAGCTGGGCGAACTCGCCGGTGGCGAAGGAGGCGTGCCGAACCTCGACGGCATGCCGGATGACGGCCGACGGGTCGCTCGCGGTGATCACCGGGTCCTCGCCGAATCGCTTCTCGAGCCGGTCGTCGCAGCCGGCGGCGAGCTGCGCGGCGTGCTCGGCGGTGGTCGGCAGCGTGGAGAAGAACTCGATCATCCGGTCCTGCCGGTAGGGCAGACTCGGCGGCAGTTGCCAGAGCAGCGGGCCGAGCTTCGGCCCGAGGGCGAGCAGACCGGAGGCGAAAAAGTTGGCCACCGCCTGGTCGACCCCGCCCAACTTCTTCAGGTGCGTGATGAACCGGCTGCCCTTGACTGCGAAGACAAAGCCGTCGGGCGTCGCGGCCCGCCACCTGCGGTAGCTGCTCGGTCGTTGCAGCGAGTAGAACGAGCCGTTGATCTCCAGCCCATCGAACGCCCTGGACGCGAACTCGAGTTCCCGCCGTTGCGGCAGACCGCGCGGGTAGAACACCCCGCGCCACTGCGGATAGGTCCAGCCGGAGACCCCGATCCGGATCCGGGCGGTCACGATCCGGCCGCACCGGTCCCGGACTCGGTGTCCCGCAGGGCCGCCTCCACCCTGGCCACCTTGCCGTCCAACTCACCGGAATGACCCGGCCGGATGTCGGCCTTGAGCACCAGCGACACCCGGCTGCCGTACCGGCCGACCACATCGCAGGCCCGTTTGACCACCGCCATGCATTCGTCCCACTCGCCCTCGAGCGTGGTGAACATCGAGTCGGTGCGATTGGGCAGGCCCGATTCCCGAACCACCCGCACGGCATCGGACACCGCGGCGGACACCGAACTCGACGGGTCGTCACCGCCCAGCTCACCGATTCCGGACGGGGCCACTGAGAACGCGATCAACATGGCACCACGCTATCGGTGGTCGATCAGCGACTCACTCGATTCGGTTCCTGGACAGGGCCGACCGTGCGATGGTCGGGACTGTCGGACCCGCCCCGCATACTGCTGGCCATGGGGAAGAACAACCAGCAGCGGCGGGCCGCCAGGCGCCGCCTGCGCGCAACGGGCCGGGTGGCCGGCACATGGGGACAGCAGTCGGGCCGCTCCGGCGCTCCGGGTTTCCGTCACGGCGAAGCGGATGACGCAGTCGGCGATCCCGTTGCCCCGGGACGCCGGGCCGCCGGCGCGGGACCGGCGAACGCAGTCGAGGACCGCGGCGCAGCCGGCCCTGGGCACACCGACGCAGGCCCGCCTGACGACCGCGGGAAATCCGAGGGCGGTGCTCGGTTGTGGGCGCGCGGGCGCCCATCACCGGCCGATTCCGAAGCGGTGATCACTGAACTCCTCTCGGCCGGCGCGGCGCTGGCGTTCGGGGACGCGGCCGACGACGGCCGGGTCGAGCGAGTGGTGCAGGCGCTCGTGGTGAGTGCGGCCGACGGTGACCGGCCCGGGCTCGCCGCCGCCCTGGCCACCGAACGGCTGCTCATGCTGGCCGGAATGCTGTGGGAAAACGGTTGGCAGCCTGTGGATCTCGTGCACATCGTGCGCCGCCATCAGCCGGCGCGGGTGGTGCAGCTGGCAATCGCGGTGATCATCGAACAGGCGCGCCTGGACCGGGCCGCTGACCGGGCGCCGGCGGAATGGGTGTCCCAGCTGTGCTCACTCGGTCTGGATCCGACTGCCACCGGAGCCGCGACGAACGGCTGGCTGGTGACCGCGTGGCAATCCGCCCAGGGCATCGTGGTGTGGGACGGCTGGCGGGACATCCTGGAACTGATCGGCCAATGCCAGACCCTGCACCGGCTCACGCCGCTGCTGCCGGCGCCCTCCGAGTGGGACCGGAAGCGGGCGGCCGTCTCCGGCGCCCGAACACGACGCGTGTCACCGGCCGGCGATCCGCCGGGTGCGCACGACCCGCGGATGCTGGGCCGGATCCGGGCCCTGCTGTCCAAGGCGGAAGCGACCACCTTCGAGGAGGAGGCCGCTGCTTTCACCGCCAAGGCGCAGGACCTGATGACCAGGTACGCCATCGACGAGGCCCTGCTCGAGGACTCCGAGGGACTGGGCGAGGTCCGTTCGCAACGCGTCCATATCGACAATCCATACGCCCAGGCCAAGGTGCAGCTGCTCAGCACCGTCGGCAGCGTCAACCGGGTGCGGGTGATCTGGGACGACCATCACGGGATGGCCACCGCCGTCGGTATGGTCGTCGACCTGCAACTGGTCGAGATGCTGTTCACCTCACTGCTGGTGCAGGCCACCCGGGCGCTCACCGAGGTCGGCAACGTCCGGACGACCGAAGCCGGCTACCGGTCCGGCCGGCCCAACCGTTCCCCGTCCTTCCGCCGGGCATTCCTGCTGGCCTACGCCAACCGGATCGGCGAACGGCTGGCCGCGGCCGGAGCCAAGGCATCGGCGGAGGCGACCGCCGGCCATGGAGCCGAGCTGGTGCCGGTGTTGGCGAGACGAGCTGCGTCGGTGGACACCGCGTTCGACCGGCTCTTCCCCGAGACACGGGAGATGCGGGCGAAGCGGGTCGACGCGCGGGGCTGGCACGCCGGGCGGGCGGCGGCCGAGCGGGCCGTATTCGCCACTGCGCAGGTCGAACGCGGGTGAGCCGGTGCCGATGGGCGCTTCACACCGCTGCGGCTCGTGCGCCCGGTGATCCGACGTCAGTCTGGTACGGGGCAAGTCAGCTGACCGACGCCCCCTCCACGGCGGCAGCCAGCTCGTCCCTGGTCATCTTCGAGCGACCCGGAATTTCCAGCCGTTGGGCGGTCCGGTAGAGCTCGGCGCGGGACGGCACGGCAGGTTCGGCGGACGACGAGGCCGCCGCGGTACCGCCCGAACTCGCTCGCGGCACCGAGCCGGCCGCCTTTCGGCGGGGAGCGGGACGAGGGCGCGGGGTACGCCGGGACGGCTCGGCCGAGGCCGCTTCGGTCGCGGCGGGCGCGACGGTAACAGGGGCCGGAGGGACGTCATCTGGCCCGGGAGCCTGCCCGGCGGGGCCTGTTGCGGCGGCTTGTGCCGGACCTGATGCGGCGCTCGCCGGTGCGGCAGACTCCGCCGTCGCAGCAGCCTTTGTCGCGGCAGCCTTCGTCGCGGCAGCCTTCGTCGCGGCAGCCTGAGCTTCCGCCTTCTTCGCGGCCGCAGCGTTCTTCGCGGCAGCCTTTGTCGCGGCAGCCTTGGCTTCCGCCTTCTTCGCGGCCGCAGCGTTCTTCGCGGCAGCCTTCTTCGCGGCAGCCTTGGCTTCAGCCTTCTTCCCGGCAGCAGCCTTCTTCGCGGCAGCCTTTGTCGCGGCAGCCTTGGCTTCCGCCTTCTTCGCGGCAGCCTTCTTGGCCTTCTTCTTGTCGTCCTTGGCGTCGGACTTCTTCGTTGAACCGGCCATCGGGACCTCCTGCTGGGCTCGTGCAGTACGGGCGGCCCGCATCACCGCCGTGCCACAGACCTCATCACAGTTGAGCCCGATCGGCGCGCAGACGCCCCGGTCCGACGGTCATGAGCAGGCCGAATGCCTGAAGTGCCGCCGAGAACGCCGCACCAACCGACCTGTCGGCTGCCGGCCCACTGGTCGTGCACGGGCCCCCGGCCGGTGCATCGACCGACCAGCGGTCACAGCACTGGCCCACCGGTCAGTGCGCCGGTCCGGACTCCGGAACAGCCGCAGCGCCGGCCGTGCTGTCGCCGGCCTGGGCGGGGTGGTAGATGTCCGGCTCGATGTACAGCACCCGCGCGATCGGCACGGCCGCCCGGACCCGCGACTCGACGGCGTTGATCGCCTCGGCGACGTCGCCGGCCGACCTGGTCGCCGTCACCGCCACCTTCATCGCGACCAGCAACTCGTCCGGCCCGAGGTAGAGGGTCTTCATGTGGATGATCTGCTCCACGTCCGGACCGTTCACGGCGGCCGCCCTGATCGCCGCGGTGTCCGCCGGCGACGCACCTTCGCCGATCAACAGGCTCTTCGTCTCCACCCCCAGGATCGCCGCCACGATGATCAGCAGCACCCCGATGAACACGGTGCCGATGCCGTCGAACACACCGTTGCCGGTGACGACGGCGATGGACACGCCGAGGAAGGCCAGCACCAGGCCGACCAGCGCGGCGATGTCCTCCATCACGACGACCGGCAGTTCGGGGGCCTTGGCCCGGCGGACGAACTGCAGGATCGAGATGCCCCGCCGTTCCGAAGCCGACTCCTTCAGCGCGGTGCGCAGCGAGAAAGACTCCAGCCCAATCGCGATCAGCAGCACGACGATCGGGATCCAGGCCCGCTCGATGGGCTCGGGGTGCTGAATCTTGTGCACACCCTCGTAGATGGAGAACACCCCGCCGACGCTGAACAAAATGATCGATACCAGGAATGCGTAGACGTACCGCTCCCGGCCGAACCCGAAGGGGTGCTCCGGCGTGGCGGCCCGGCTCGCGCGCTTGCCGCCGATCAGCAACAGCACCTGGTTGCCGGAGTCGGCGAGCGAGTGCACCGACTCGGCGAGCATCGACGAGGATCCGGACAGCAGGTAGGCGATGAATTTGGTCACCGCGATCCCCAGGTTGGCCGCCAGCGCCGCAAAGATCGCCTTTGTACCGCCCGATGTGCTCATCCGTTGGTCTCCTCGCTCCGAATCCCCACCGAATGCCGTTGATCCGGGTCCCGCAGATTGTGGCTGATCTTCGGCCGAGGTCCCAGCGGGACACCACGCCGGCCGTGCCCGGTGGGGACCCCGGAGCCGGCTGCCACCCGGGGAACGCCCCCGGCACCATCGCGGAATACCCGGCGGGTTCACCGAGAGTGACGCCCCCGCCACCCGCATCGAGACAGCTCGATGGCCGTCGGACACAATCGTGTTCATGCCCTCGCAACATGGCGGTCCTACGGTCGCACCCATGGCGGACTTGTTCGAGGAATACCCGTTTGGTCGGGCTTGGGACGAGATGTTCTCGGCACCCGGCCAGATCAGGCCGGCCTATGAGTCGGTGTTCGCCGCCCTGCAGACGCTGGACGCGGCGGACCTCAAGGCGCGGTCGGACATCATGGGCCGGACCTTCCTGGACCAGGGCATCACCTTCGCGCTCGGCGGGGTCGAGCGCCCGTTTCCGCTCGATCTGATCCCGCGGATCGTCACCGCCACCGAGTGGCGGAGCGTGGAACGCGGTGTGCCGCAACGAGTCAAGGCCCTGGAGGCCTTTCTGGCCGACGTCTACGGGCAGGGTCGGATCTTCGCCGACGGGGTCGTCCCACGCCGGCTGGTGACCACCTCGCCGCACTTCCACCGCCAGGTGATGGGCATGAACGCCCAAGACGGCGCCCGGGTGGTGATCTCCGGAATCGACCTGATCCGGGACGAGAACGGCGAGTTCCGGGTCCTGGAGGACAACGTTCGGATTCCGTCGGGGGTGTCCTACGTGCTGGAGAACCGGCAGGCCGTCACCCAGGTGCTGTCCGAAGCCGGGGCCGATCAGCGGGTCCGGCCGGTGTCGGAGTACCCGGGTCAGCTGCTGGCCGCGCTGCGCGCCGTCGCGCCGTGGAACGTCACCGACCCGAACGTCGTCGTGCTGACCCCCGGGGTCTACAACTCCGCGTATTTCGAGCACACCCTGCTGGCCAGGGAGATGGGCGTCGAACTGGTCGAGGGCCGCGACCTGATCTGCCGCAACAACCGCGTCTTCCTGCGGACCACGTCCAGCGAGATGCCGGTCAACGTGATCTACCGCCGGGTCGATGACGAGTTCCTGGACCCCATGCAGTTCCGCGCCGACTCGCTGCTCGGCTCCCCCGGCCTGATCAACGCCGCCAGGGCCGGCAACCTGACGATCGCGAACGCGGTCGGGAACGGCATCGCCGACGACAAGCTCGTCTACACCTACGTGCCCGACATCATCAGGTACTACCTGAACGAGGAACCGATCCTGCTCAACGTCGACACCTACCGGATGGAAGTGCCCGAGCATCAGGAGTACGCCCTCGAGCACCTCGCCGAACTGGTGCTCAAGCCGGTCGACGGATCCGGTGGCAAGGGCATCGTCATCGGGTCGCAGGCCGACTCGATCACCCTGGCCAAGGCCCGCGCGACGATCATCGACAACCCGCGCGGTTGGATCGCCCAACGCGAGATCGCACTGTCCACGGTGCCCACCCTGATCGGCGACAAGATGCGCCCGCGGCACGTCGACCTGCGCCCGTTCGCGGTGAACAACGGCAACTCGGTCTGGGTACTGCCCGGTGGGCTGACCAGGGTCGCGCTGCCCGAGGGTGAGCTGGTCGTCAACTCCTCGCAGGGCGGCGGGTCCAAGGACACCTGGGTGCTCGGCGGCACCGTCGAACCGGAACCGGAACCGTCGGCCGACGCCACCCAGGTGATGCAGCAGCTCGGTGCACGCGATCTGACGTTCGACGAGCCGCCCAGTCCGATGGAAAGCACCCAAGGCTTCCGCAGCCAACAGGGCCAGCAGCAGCAGTTCCAGAGCATGACCGCCGGCCGGCCGGCCGCCGCCAGCCCGCAGAGTCAGAGCCAGAGCCAGAGTCGGCGAGAACCGAACCGGCCGGAGGGCCTCCTATGCTGAGCCGCATCGCCGAGTCGCTGTACTGGCTGGGCCGGCACGTGGAGCGGGCGGATTGCACGGCGCGGATCCTCGACACCTACCTGCACCTGTTGCCGGCCGGCTCCTGGCAGGCGGACCACCAGGTGATCCGCTCCTTGCTGGATTCCATGGGGCTGTCCGACGACGACACCGTCGGCGCCGGCAGCCAGGCCGACTCCGGCCAGCTGGTGCGAGCCCTGGTCTTCGACAGCGAGCGGGCCTCGTCGGTCGCCGGTGCGCTGACCGCGGCCCGGGAGAACGCCCGCGGGGTGCGTGACGCCATCCCGCTGGACGTGTGGGAATGCCTGAACGTCACCTGGCACGGCCTGCGCACCCGGGAGGCGAACGGCGCCGGCCCGCACGTCTTCCTGCGCTGGGTCGGTGAACGTTGCGCGATGGCCAACGGGATGATCTCCGAGGTGATGAGCCACGACGAGGGGTGGCACTTCCTGGTCGTCGGCCGGTCGCTGGAGCGCGCGGACATGACGATCCGGCTGCTCGCCGCCGCCGAGTCGGAGACCGGATCGGTGCCCCCGTGGCGCGCGCTGGTCAGCGCCTGCGGCGGGTGGGAACCGTACGTGCGGTCCTATGGCGGTTCCATCGGGCAGCGCACCGCCACCGAGTTCGTGCTGCTGGACCGGCAGTTCCCGCGGTCGGTGCTGCGCTCGCTGACGGTCGCCGAGACCTGCCTGGCCGAACTGGAGGCGGTCGGCGCCACCCAGGCCACCCACTCCATCAGCGCCGACCCGCGACGCGACCCGTCGTCCGCCCGCCGCATCGTCGGCCGCACCCGGACCAGCCTGGACTACCGCACCGGAACCGAGCTGGCCGCCGACCGCGAGCACCTGCTGGCCACTCTGCAACGCACCGTGGCCAGCGCACACACCGCCGTCACCAGTTCATTCTTCCGCCGGGAGGACGCTGTGACCTGGGCAAACATCGGTGCGGAAGGGGGCGCCGCATGACACCCCCTGTGTCAACCTTTCGGGTTGAGCGGCCGTGTGGTCGCCTTTGGCGCCGCGCATGCTATGGGTCCGCCCCTCC
>Ga0208588_1000024_pt1 | contig 45797 bp, 49 predicted proteins | sample NGESurshal092012_8_FD_184483 | JGI IMG/M metagenome (GOLD analysis project Ga0208588, IMG submission 184483) | Arctic peat soil microbial communities from Barrow, Alaska - NGEE Surface sample 415-3 shallow-092012 (SPAdes) | ecosystem: Environmental > Terrestrial > Soil > Wetlands > Peat ...
CTTCGGCTGCGTAGCTTTGATCCGACCTTTAGGGTTTGAGGAATCGGCCATGCGCCGTTCACCGAACGGCGGTTCCAGCGTCTATGAGGGTCGTGACGGGTACTGGCACGGCCGAGTTACCGTTGGGGTTCGCGATGATGGGCAACCGGACCGGCGTCATGTCATGGCGCGAACACGGGCACAGGTCACGCGGAAGGTCCGCGCACTTGAACGGGACCGGGACGATGGCGTGGTTCGCCGCGCGGGTGGCGCCTGGACCGTCGAGAAGTGGCTTCTATACTGGGTTGAAAATATTGCGGCACCGTTCGTGCGGGAGAATACGATCGCGGGTTACCGCGTAGCGGTGCGGGTGCATCTGATTCCCGGGTTGGGAAAGCATCGGTTAGATCGGCTGCAGCCTGAGCATTTGGAGCGGCTCTATATCCGAATGCTCAATGAAGGGAAGTCGCCGGCCACGGCCCATCAAGCGCACCGGACGATCAGGACGGCATTGAACGAGGCGGTACGGCGCGGCTATTTGGGTCGGAATCCGGCGTCATTGGCAAAGGCTCCGCGGCTGGTTGAGCATGAGATCGAGCCGTTCAATGTTCACGAGGTGCAGCTGCTATTGAAGACGGCCATGCACCGGCGGAACGGCGTGCGTTGGGCGATCGCGTTGGCTCTTGGCTTGCGCCAGGGTGAGGCGCTTGGACTCAAGTGGTCCGATGTCGACTTCGAGGTCGGAAGCTTGTCGGTTCGGCGGGCTCGTCTCCGCCCACGTTGGCGACATGGGTGCGCCGGGGATTGCGGCCATGCGCATGGTGGTCAATGTCCGCTGCGAGTCCCAGAGCGCGCGGAAACATCGGAGACGAAGTCGCGGGCCGGTCGGCGTTCGCTGGGCCTACCAGCGCAGCTGGCCGGGATGCTTCGTGACCATCAGGCAGCACAGCAAATGGAGCGTCAGCGGGCGGCACAGTTATGGACGGACGGTGATTGGGTCTTCGCGACGCCCACCGGTGCGCCCATCAATCCTCGGACGGACTACACCGATTGGAAGCGGCTCCTGGCCGCAGCCGGTCTTCGCGATGCGCGTCTGCACGACGCAAGACATACCGCGGCGACCGTGCTGCTGATCCTCGGCGTTCCGGAGCGTGCCGTGATGGGCCTGATGGGGTGGTCGCATAGCGCGATGGCTGGGCGGTACCAGCATGTGACCTCAGCCATTCAGCGCGACATCGCCAGCCGGGTCGACGGCCTGATCTGGCAGGTCCGCGATGACATCGAGCAGAAATGAGACTAAAACTGAGACTAAAGCCCATGGAAGCCGGGCCGCCGGAGTGCGGCGTCCAGCGTTTCCGCAGGTGGATGGCGGTAGCGGTGGGATTTGAACCCACGGAGGAGTTGCCCCCTCACACGCTTTCGAGGCGTGCTCCTTAGGCCGCTCGGACACGCTACCGGCGCCGACTATACCGGCGCCCCGGAGCCGCCCGGACCAGCCCGGTGACGCTCCCGCACCAGTTCCTCGACGACGGCCAGCACCTGTTCGACGTCCTTCGCGGGATCGGACAAGGTGCCGGAGACGTCGACTCCCTCGGCGCCGGCCAGGGTGGCGTTGTAATACATGCCGTACCCCACCAGCATCACCAGCCGGGCGACCGCCGGATCACCGGTGGCCGCCAGCAGGGCCAGGTACCAGCGGTCGTGCACCGCCGCGAGCACCTCGCGCGTCCTCGAGTGAGAGCGCTGCAGCAGCCGGGTGGCCGCGATCATGGTCAGGTCCAGCGCCGCGTCCGCCTGCGCCGAGGTCCGGATGAAGTACGCGACGGGACCCTCCGGCGCGGCTCCCATCATCGTCAGGTCCTCGTCGGCCAGCGACTCGAGCCGGCCGAGCAGGCCATCGATCAGCGCCTCCCGAGAGCCGAAGTGGTAGATCAGCCCGCCCTTGGACACCCCGGCCGCCCTGGCAACGGCGTCCAGCGTGGTCTCCCGCTCGCCGTGCTCTATCAACAGCCGTTGAAACGCGTCGAGCACCTTCTCGCGGGCTGCGGGCGGCGGTGGCATCAGATCACCGTAGCCACTGGGCGCCGGTGAGCCATCCCACCGCCACCCCGCTTGTTACTATACCAACTGGTCGGTATAGTAAAAACTGAAATCGATCCGAACCCGGGAGTGAGCACGATGTCCACCACCATCCAGCCGCGTGCGGTGACGCACCCGATCACCGGCGCGCCGCACGCCGGGGTACGCGAATGGACGGCGCTTGCCGTCCTGCTGCTGCCGGTGTTGCTGGTCGCCGTCGATGCTACCGTGCTGAGTTTCGCGCTGCCGGCCATTTCCGAGGCACTGAGCCCCAGCGGCACCCAACTGCTGTGGATGATCGACATCTACTCCCTGGTGCTGGCCGGGCTGCTGGTCTCGATGGGTGGCGTCGCCGACCGTTTCGGTCGCCGCCGGCTGTTGCTGATCGGCTCCGTCGGCTTCGCGGCGGTGTCGGTCGCTGCCGCGTATGCCCCGTCCGCCGAGGCGCTCATCGCCGCCCGCGCGGCTCTCGGCTTCTTCGGGGCGATGTTGATGCCCTCGACACTGTCGTTGCTGCGCAACATCTTTGTCGACCGCCAGCAACGCCGGCTGGCCATCGCGATCTGGGCCGCCGGCTTCTCGGGTGGCGCGGCGCTCGGCCCCATCGTCGGCGGTTTCCTGCTCGAGCACTACTGGTGGGGCTCGGCATTCCTGATGGCGGTACCGGTGTTGGTGCTGCTGCTGATCCTGGCGCCGATCTTCGTGCCCGAGTCCAAGGACCCGACACCCGGTCCGGTCGACCTCGTCAGTATCGGACTGTCGCTGGTCACCATGGCGCCGATCGTGTACGCGATCAAGAACATCGCCCATGACGGGGTCACCCAGCTGTCCATCACGCTGATCGCGGTCGGGCTACTGGCGGGCACCGGGTTCGTCCGTCGCCAGCTGACCCGACAGCACCCGATGCTCGATGTCCGGCTGTTCACCCGGAGCTCGTTCAGCGGCGCCGTGCTGGCCAACCTGCTCAGCGTGTTCTCGCTCGTCGGGTTCCTGTTCTTCGTCTCGCAGCACCTGCAACTGGTGCTCGGCGAGACCCCGATGTGGGCGGGTCTGATCCTGCTGCCCGGTCTGCTGGTCACCGTGATCGCCGGTCTCGCCGTGGTCCCGCTGGTCCGCCGGGTCACCCCGCGCAACGTGGTCGCCGGCGGCATGCTGATCAGCGCGGCCGGTTACGGGGCGGTGCTGCTGGGGGCACACCAGGCGTCCGCGGCGGCACTGTCGCTGGCCTTCGTGCTGCTCTCGCTGGGCATCGGTGCCGCAGAGACGATCTCCAACGACGTGATCCTCTCCAGCGTGCCGGCGGACCGGGCCGGTGCCGCTTCGGCGATCTCGGAGACCGCCTACGAGCTCGGCGCCGTGCTCGGTACGGCCGTGCTGGGCGGCATTCTCACCGCCGAATACAGCTCCAGGGTGGTCGTGCCGGCCGGGGTCGGCGCGACCGACGCGACGACGGCGACCGAGACGCTCGGCGGCGCGACTGCGGTGGCCGTCGGGCTGCCGCAGCCCCAGGCAGCTGAACTGCTGGCGTCGGCGCAGGCAGCGTTCGGCGGGGGTGTCGGGATCACCTCGGTGATCGCGATCGTGCTGATGGTCGCCGCGGTCGGGCTGGTCTGGGTGACGTTGCGCGGCAAGGGCGCCGAGAGCTGATCGTCCGCTCGCCAGACCTGCCTGGCCCGTTGCGCGGTGCATCAAGTGCGCAGCAGTGCCGCCGGTGCGCGGCTCAACGTCGCGCGAATGTGACTGCTGTGACAGGAGTTGCCGACTTCAGCCGCGCCGGCGAAGTTGATCCGCGCGAGGTCAGGGGCGGCGGCCCGCGAAGAGGGTCTGCAATAACGCTGCGCACTCCTGCTCCAGAACCCCGCCGCGCACCTGCACCCGGTGGGTGAGCCGGCGGTCCCGCAGCACATCCCACAATGAGCCGGCGGCACCGGTCTTCCCCTCCCAGCAGCCGAACACCACGGTATCCACCCTGGCCGCCACGATGGCGCCGGCGCACATCGTGCAGGGCTCGACCGTCGCGGCGATCGTGCAGCCGGCCAGGTTCCACCGGCCGAGCAGCCTGGCCGCGGAGCGGAGCGCGAGGATCTCGGCGTGCGCAGTGGGATCGCCGGTCGCCTCCCTGGCATTCCAGCCCTCGCCGATCGTCACCCCGTCCGGGGAGATCAGCACCGCGCCGACCGGCACGTCACCGCTCTGGATGGCCCGGCCGGCGAGCGCCAGCGCCAGGGTGATCAGCTCGGTGTCGGTGACGGGAGCGGGCAGTGGGTCAGACCTTCTCGAGCACGGCCGCGAACGCGTCGCCGAATCCGCAGCGCTGCGCGATCATCGCCAGCTGCTCGTCCGGGTACAGGTCGCCGTCGTCGACGATCAACTGCATCTCCTGCTCCGGCACGCCGAGGTCGGCCAGCAGGGTGAGATCACCCTCCGGCCAGGGGTCGTCGTCGACATCGTCGTCCTCCGGGGTCTGCACCTGCAGCAGGTCCAGCACATCCGCGGCGATGTCGTAGTCCAGGCCCGCGGTGGCATCGGAGAGCAACAGCGCGGCGCCGCCGGGGATGGGTCGAACGATGACGAAGAACTCGTCATCGATCGCCAGCATGCCGAACACCGGCCCGCTGGAGGCCACCCGCCGGAGCCCGGTGATCACGCCGTCCAGGTCGTCCAGCAATTCCGGTGCCAGCAGGGAGCACCGCCACGTGGTGTCCTCGCGGGTCACCGCGACGCCGAAGCCCTCGGTGCTGGTGGTGGTACTGGCGACGCTCACGGTTGGCAACGTTACGGCCTTCGGGAGGCCCCGGCTACGCAGTACCCGTCGCGGCAGGTCCCCCGGCCGGGTGGACGATCCGGACCCCGACCACAAACCGGCCACCCACCGCGGGGCGGCAGTTTCCGCGGGTTGCCTCGGCTGCCGCCCGGGGGCCCGGCCATGATGTCCCCATGCAGCAGGCAGTCCCTCCGTCATCAGGCTCGACTCCGGCCCTCCTCCCGCCGGCCCTGTGCGTCCTCGGTCTCGGCCTGATCGGCGGCTCGCTGGTCAGGGCGGCCGGACCGCGGCTGCCGGTTTTCGGCTGGTCGCCCAGCGAGCCCACCAGGTCGGCGGCCAAAGCGGACGGCCATGACGTGCTGGACACTCTCGAGACGGCGCTGACCAGGGCGGACGATCGCGACGCGCTGATCGTGCTGGCCTCACCCGTCACCACCTTCCGCGGGTTGCTGCGGACCATCGACGCGGTCGCGCCCGCCGCACGGCTCACCGACGTCGCGAGCGTCAAGGCGGCCGTGCAGGAGGAAGTGACCGAATTGGCGCCGAGGACCCGCTACATCGGCTCGCACCCGATGGCCGGCACCGCGGCCTCCGGGTGGGCGGCCGGCTCGCCGGAGTTGTTCGCCGGCGCGGCCTGGGTGACCTGCCTGACCGATGACGCCAGCGTGGACGACTGGGCGGACGTCGCCGGTCTGGCGCTGGCGGTGGGCAGCCGGGTGGTGCCGGCGGAACCGCACGCCCACGACCTGGCAGTGGCCCGGATCTCACACCTGCCGCACCTGATGGCGCTCGCCCTGGCCCAGGTCGGCGAGCACGGCGGGTCGCTGGCCCTGTCGCTGGCCGCCTCGTCCTTCGCGGACGCCACCCGGGTTGCCGGCACCCGACCCGAATTGATCAGGGCGATGTGCGAGACCAACCGGGATGCGCTGATCGACGCGATGGACGACGTGCTGGGGATTCTCGGCGTGGCCCGTGGATCGCTGGCTTCGACCGGCTCGCTGTTCAAGATCGCCGAAGCCGGCTACCTGGCCCGCGGGCTGTTCGAGCAGCGCGCCAACGGCCTTCAGCTGGTCACCGTGCAGGGTGCGGACCTGATCGACCAGCTGCTCGCGGTGGGCGCGGCCGGCGGGCATGTGTCGGCACTGGCCCGCGGCGCTGCCGGTCTGACGGCCGAAGCCTGGTACCCGGACGAAGACTGACCCGATCAGCGCGGCCGGTCGGCCGGGCCGCGTCCCGACCACGACCACGCGTACCGCCCGTCGTCAACGGCGGTGCCACCCTCGCCCAGCTCCAACGGCCGGAAGGTGTCCACCATCACGGCCAGCTCGTCGAAGTAGTCCTTGCCCAGCGCCGCCTGGACCGCGCCGGTCTGCGGGCCGTGCGAGTGCCCGCCTGGGTGCACGCTGATCGACCCGCGCCCGATACCCGACCCGCGCCTGGCCTCGTAGTCACCCGCGACGTAGAACATGATCTCGTCACTGTCGACGTTGGAGTGGTAGTAGGGCACCGGGATGGCCAACGGATGGTAGTCGACCTTGCGCGGCACGAAGTTGCACACCACGAAGTTGGTGCCCTCGAACACCTGGTGCACCGGCGGCGGTTGGTGCACCCGGCCGGTGATCGGCTCGAAATCGCTGACGTTGAACGTGTACGGGTACAGGCAGCCGTCCCAGCCGATGACGTCGAACGGGTGATGCGGGCTGACCACCACCGACCCGACGATCCCGCCGGGGGAGTTCCCGCGGTGCTTGGTGTACACCGGCACGTCGGTGCCGTCGGCCAGCAGCGGCTCCGCCGGTCCGTGCAGATCCCTTTCGCAGTAAGGGGAATGCTCCAGCAACTGGCCGAAGCGGGAGAGATATCGCTTCGGTGGGCCGATGTGGCAGTTGCCCTCGATGATGTACGCCCGCAGCGGACCGGCGTCGGCCAGCGGCAGCCAGCGGTGCACGGTCGCCCTCGGGATCAGCACGTAGTCACCGGAGCGGACCGGCAACGCGCCGAACACCGTCTGCACGGTCGCCGCACCGGATTCGACGAACACACACTCGTCACCCACGGCGTTGCGGTACAGCGGGCTCGGCTCCGCCGCGACCGCGTACGAGATGCGGACGTCGGCGTTGCCCAACACCAGTCGCCGGCCGGACACGACATCGATTCCAGCGCCTGGGTTCTCGCCGGCGAACAGGTCGTGCAGCCGCAGGTGCCGCGGCATCAGCGGGTGGTTGGGCGTCGTCGCCAGCTCGGGCAGGTCCCAGATCCGGGCGTCGACCATCGCCGACGGGATGTGCCGGTGGTACAGCAGCGAGGAGTCCGACGAGAAGCCCTCCTCCCCCATCAGCTCCTCGGACAGCAACGCTCCGGCCGCGTCCCTGAACTGGGTGTGACGTTTCGGTGGGATCGCGCCGACGCTGCGGTAGTACGCCACGGCAAGGCCTTTCGCTCGACGGGAGAACTCCCGGTGGTGGGACCACTAGGCTTCATCAGGTGACAGGGTTCATCAGGTGACAGGTTCCGTCCAGTGCCGGTGACGAGCTGGGTACCGGGCGCGGCCGGCTCGGGTTTCGCCCACGATCACCTGCCCTACGGGGTGTTCTCCGCCGGCTCCGGGACCCCGCGGATAGGCGTCCGGGTCGGCGCCGCTGTGCTGGACCTGACCACCGTGGCGCGACTGGAGAATGCCGGCTGGGCAAGCGTTGTGGACGCCGACGCGCTGAACCCGCTGATGGCCGCCGGGCCCGCGCGGTGGGATCAGGTGCGCGCGTTCGTCACCGCCGTCGTCACCGACCCGGCGCGGCGGCCCGTCGTCGAGCCGCGGCTGTACCCGCTCGCCGAGGTGACCCTGCACCGCCCGTTCCAGGTCGCCGACTACGTGGACTTCTACTCGAGCGAGCACCATGCCGGCGCGGTCGGCCGGATGTTCCGGCCCGGGTCCGACCCGTTGCCGGTGCAGTGGAGGCACCTGCCGATCGGGTATCACGGGCGGGCCGGGACGGTGGTGGCGTCGGGCACACCGATCGTCCGGCCCTGTGGCCAGCGACGGCCTGTTGGCCAGAGCGTGCCCACCTTCGGCCCGTCGCGGCGGTTGGATATCGAGGCCGAGCTCGGCTTCGTGGTGGGGGTCGGATCGGAGCTGTCGTATCCGGTGGCCGCCGGCGCGTTCGCGGAGCATGTCTTCGGGGTGTGTCTGGTCAACGATTGGAGCGCCAGGGATATCCAGGCCTGGGAGACGGTCCCGTTGGGACCGTTTCAGGGCAAGTCGTTCGCGACGTCGATCTCGCACTGGATCACTCCGCTCGCTGCCCTGCAGGCCGCCCGGATATCCCCACCGCCGCGCACCGACACGCTGCTGGACTATCTGGCCGACGACCCTGCGCAGCCGTGGGCGCTGGACATCGATCTGGCGGTGACCTGGAACCACACCCTCGTGTCGGGTCCGAGCTACAGCTGGATGTACTGGACGGGACCGCAGCTTCTGGCCCAGCTCACCGCCAACGGCGCCAGCGTGCGAGCCGGCGATCTGTTCGCGTCCGGCACCATTTCCGGCCCGGACCTGCATGCGGCCGGCTCCATCCTGGAGTTGTCGATGAATGGGCAACGGGAGATCCAGCTCGACGACGGTTCCCTGCGCACCTTCCTGCTGGACGGCGACACGGTCACCATCACCGGGACGACCCGGTCCACCAGCGGCGGGCGGCTCAGGCTCGGCCCCGTCATCGGCACCATCGCCCCGGCCAGGACCTGACCAGGCCATGACTCAGAGGTTCCCGCGGGCGGCCTGCTCGCGTTCGATCGACTCGAACAGGGCCTTGAAGTTGCCCTTGCCGAAACCGAGTGATCCGTGCCGCTCGATCAGCTCGAAGAAGATCGTCGGCCGGTCACCGAGCGGTTTGGTGAAGATCTGCAGCAGGTACCCGTCCTCGTCCCGGTCCACCAGGATGGCTCGCTTCTTCAGCTCCGCCACCGGGACCCGGACGTGGCCGATCCGTTCCCGCAGCACGGGGTCGTCGTAGTAGCTGTCCGGGGTACTCAGGAACTCCACCCCTTCGGCCCGCAACGCATCGACGGCGGCCAGGATGTCGCCGGTGGCCTGCGCCAGGTGCTGGCAGCCCGGCTCGGTGTAGAACTCCAGGTACTCGTCGATCTGCGACTTGCGCTTGCCCACCGCCGGTTCGTTGAGCGGGAACTTGACCCGGTGGTTGCCGTTGGCGACCACCTTGCTCATCAACGCGGAGTATTCGGTGGCGATATCGTCACCGACGAATTCGGCCATGTTCACGAAGCCCATGACTTTGTTGTAGAAGTGCACCCACTCGTTCATCCGGCCCAACTCGACGTTGCCCACCGCGTGGTCCAGCGCCTGGAACAGCCGGCTCGGCGCCCCCGGCCGGCGGACGAAGGACGACCGGCGCGCGACGTAGCCGGGCAGGTACGGCCCGGTGTAGCGGCTGCGGTCCACCAGGGTGTGCCGGGTGTGGCCGTAGGTGGCGATGGCCGCCATCCGCACGGTGCCGAACTCGTCGGTGCGATCGTGCGGTTCGACGAGGATGTGCGCGCCCTGCCCGCGGGCGTGCACGATGCACCGGTCGACGTCGGTCACCTCCATGGCCAGGTCGACCACCCCATCGCCGTGCCGGCGGTGCTCGTCGAGCAGGGGGCTGTCCGGGGCGACCCCACCCTGGATCACGAAGCGTGCCGACCCGGACGTCAGCACGTACGCGGTGTGGTCGCGGTTGCCCACCTCCGGCCCGGAATAGGCCACCAGGTCCATCCCCCAGGCCGACTGGAAGTAGTGCGCCGTCTGGGTGGCGTTGCCGCAGACGAAGACCACGGCGTCCATCCCGATCACCGGGAACGGGTCGTTCGCGGCGTCGTGATCGACGAGTCCGACGAGCCTGCTCAACGCGTCCGCGTCGAGGTCGGCGGACAGCTCCTGGCCGGCCAGCGCGATGGGGGCGGTAGTCATCTCGGGAGCCTGCCCGGGCCAGCAACCGATGGGCAAGAGTCGTGACCTAAAGTGGTCAGCATGCACATTATGGTGAGTGGAACGCCGCGCCGATTGGACATGTTGTCCACCACTGGCGAATGACCATCGACCGGCTGGATGCTGCGATCCTGCAACTGTTCTCGGCCGAGCCGCGGATCGGCGTGCTCGAGGCGGCGCGCCGGGTGGGGGCGGCCCGCGGCACCGTGCAGGCCAGACTCGACCGGCTGCAGCGCATCGGGGTGATCGCCGACCTGGCCACCACCGTCGACCCGGCGGCGCTGGGCTACCCGGTCACCGCGTTCCTGTCCTTGGAGATCGCGCAGGGCCGCGGCCGGCGCGAGGTGACCGGCCACCTGGCCGCCATCGCGGAGGTGATCGAGGTGCACACCATCACCGGCTCTGCGGACCTGCTGGTCCGGCTGGTCTCCCGGTCCAACGCCGACCTGCAGCGGGTGATCGACGACGTGGTGCGCGACCCGATCGTGCTCCGGGCGTCCACCGTCATCGCCCTGGACACGCCCGTGCCGCGCCGGACGGGACCGCTGATCCGCGCGATCGTGCAGTGAATGTGATGGTGCGGTGATGTGACGGTGCGGTGATGTGACGGTGCGGTGATGTGACGGTGCGGTGATGTGACGGTGCGGTGATGGACGATGCGAGGATCTGCCCTCCGGCGTCTACCGGACCCCGAAGCTGTGGCCCATCAGGCCGAGGTAGCTGTTCGGGTTCATCGCCTTGTTGGCCTCTTGCGAGAGCGGGGAGTGTTGCGCGTTCGAAGGAGGTCAGTTCGCCGCGGACGGTCCACGCCAGCCGGCGATGCAGCTGCGCATCCGGCCCGCGGGATGCTTCCTTGCTGGTCGGCCGCCGCCGTCAGGGCCTTGCTGACCTCGGTGAAGTCCGCGGCGAGCACGCCCAGCACCCGGTCGGCGAAGAACCGGTCGACATGGTCGGCAATGACCTCTTTGTCGGACCGCATCATCAGCCATTGCGCCGAAAAGGCGCACTCGCTGGCCAGCGCGCGGATCTGGGCCAGCGCCACCTGCGGATCGATGTCCCCATCGGCCGAGGTCCCGAACGCCCCCGTCTCGAACGTCTCCAGGGACTCGGCGAACCGCTAGCTCACCCGTTTGCCACATTGCGTAGCGAGCGGCGCCGGCAGGTCTCCCCCACGCTTCGCGGAGTATCCGATGGGTGCCGTCCGCCCCGTACCCTCATGGTCAGATCCCATCCCGGACAGACCGCAGATCGGATGAGAAATGCACCGCCTCTCGGGCTTCATGCGCACCTACTGGACGCGCGGCGAGCCGGGCCGACCCACCCCGAAATCGCTGGCCGTGTTCATGCAGCGGATGTGGCTGGCCGCGCTCACCTGCAAACTGCTCGGCTCGTCCTGGGACGTCTCCTGGCATTTCAGGTGGCTGCGTGACGACCTGGCCGCCGCCCATGTGCTGAGCACGGTTGGCACGGGGATCGCCATCGGGCTGGTGCTGGCGCACAGCTTCACCGGGTACGGCACGGATCGCCGCTCGCTGCGGCGGTGCTGCTGGTGACCTGGTCGGCGGTGACGTTGCTGGCCGCCCGGAGCATCGGGCTCACCGGCCCGCGCCCGCCGGCGCCCACCATGGAGTCCGGCCCGGAGCCGCAGCGGGACCGGCGCGGGGCGCTGACCGGCTGGGCGCCGGCCGATCTGGACACGTCCGCGACCACCGGCTGAGCAGGTGACGACGCTGCCGAGCCCCTCCGTCGTGGTGCTGGTCGGGCCGGCCGGTGCCGGGAAAACCAGTTGGGCCCGGCAACATTTCGCCGGCAACGAGATCGTTTCCTCGGACGCGCTGCGGGCGGTGGTCGGCAGCGGCGAGGGCGACCTGGACGCCTCTGTCGACGCTTTCGCGCTGCTCGACGCTGTCGTCGCGGCCCGGGTGCGGCGCGGCCTGACCACCGTCGTCGACACCCTGGGGCTGGACCCGGTGCGGCGCCGCGGGGCCGTCGCGCTCGCCCGCGCCGCCGGCCTGCCGGTGGTCGCCGTGCGGCTGCGCACCGATCTTGACACCTGCCGGGCCCGCAACCGGCAGCGGGACCGCCCCGTCCCCGCCCCGGTGTTGCGGGCGCAGTTCGGCAAGGCTGCGGCGGCCGACCTCGAGGCGGACGGGTTCGACCGGATCATCACCGTCGATGGTGGCCGGGCCGCGGTCGTGTCCTCAGCGGTGTCGTCCCCTGTCGCCGCCGCCCAGCTCGCCGCCGCCCAGCTCGCCGCTGCCCAGCTCGCCGCTGCCCAGCTCACCGCCGCCCCCGCCGCCGGCGGCTCGAACGGCGGCGCAACGGGTCTCACGTTCGCGCTGCAGATCTCCTCGTTCCCGTGGGGCCAGGACCCCAGGGGCTGGCTCCGGGACGTCGCCGTCACCGCCGAGCAGGCCGGCTTCTCTGCCATCGCGGTGATGGACCACCTGCTGCAGATCCCGCAGGTGGGCCGGATCTGGGACCCGATCCCGGAGGCGTACGTGACGCTCGGTTTCCTGGCCGGGGTGACCGAGCGGGTGCAGCTGGGAGCGCTGGTCACGCCGGTCACCTTCCGCGCGGCGCCGCTGCTGGCGAAGATCCTGGCCGGCCTGGACGTGCTGTCCGGCGGGCGGGCGTTCTGCGGGCTGGGCGCGGGCTGGTTCGGCAGGGAACACGCGGCGTACGGGCTGCCGTTCCCCCCGGCGGGGGCCCGGCTGGACGGCCTGGAGCAGACCATCGCGGTGCTCAGGGCATTCTGGGGACCGGGGACGAAGCCCGCAGCGGGCCTGCCGGAGACCACCTGCTATCCGCGGCCGGGCGCGATTCCGATCATCGTCGGCGGCGGCGGCGAGCGGCGCACCCTGCGGATCGCGGCCAGCCTGGGCGATGGCTGCAACGTCGGCTCCACCCTCCCTCAGCTCGACCGCAAGCTCACGGTGTTCCGGGAGCACGCGGCCGGAGCCGGACGGGCGATGTCCGAGCTCAGGGTGACGGTGCTCGACCTGCCGATCGTCGGGTCGGATCCGGACGACGTGGCCCGCCGGGTGGAAGCCTGCCGGGGCCGGACGCCGGCCACCGCCTACGCGGCGGCGCATCACGCCGGCACCGGGCAGGCCCACGTGGAGCGCTACGCGCAGCTCGCCGAGCGCGGCGTCGACACGGTGTTCGTGAGCCTGCCGGACCTGGCCGGGGCGGCCGACATCGAGCGGTTCGTGCCGATCCTGCAGGCCTTCGGCGGCGCAGGCGTCGGAACGGGCCGCGTCAGAACGGGGTGACGGAGGCCCTGGTCAGTACCACGGCGACACCGAACGCCAGGGCCAGCACGATCAGCTCCCACCCGCACCAGAGAGCCACCGCGGTCCGCCGGCCGGCCGTGATCAGCGGCAGCAACCGGGTCCGGACCACGATCGCGAGGCCCGCGATCACCGCGAACAACGCGGCCTTGACCAGCACCAGCACCCCGAACCGGGTCGTCCACAGCGACGTCGGCAGGCTGGTGATCGGCGACAACGCCAGCTCCAACAGGCCGGTGAACACCCCGGTTGCCCCGACGATCACCACGCACCAGGTCGCCAGAGCCGAATAGCGCGGCAGCGCGAGGGCCAGCAGTTCCGGCCGCCGGGACAGGAAGACGATGACCGCGCCGAGCGCCCCGGCCCATGCGCTGGCGGTGACCACGTGCAGTTCCATCGCGACCATCGACAGGTCGTGGTAGGCCCAGTTGGACGCGTGCCCGGTGAGCGGCAGCGGCAGCAACCCGAACAGCGCGATCCCGGCCCGCAACTCCGCCGGGACGCTCTCCCCGCGCCCCAGGCTCAACCCGCACAGCAGCACGGAGACCCCGCCGCACACCGCCGAGAGCAGCAAACCCTTGCCCGCGGCGATGTTCGACACGTACAGCCACAGCGCCGTCGGGCCGGGGAACTCGCCGGGGTTGAGCTCCGCGGTCAGCGCAGCGATGGACAGCAGGGCCGCGGCGGTCCAGCCGACGGAGGCCCACAGCCCGACCCGCCTGGCCACCCGCATCACCGGTTCGGTCTTCTCCGGGCGGTCGAAGCCGAGCAACCGGCTCAGGATGGCCACGCCGGCGGCGGCCACCGCGCACACGTCCAGCAGGGTCCTGGTGACCGGGATGCCGAAGCGCACCACCGGTCCTGGCTCGGCCAGCCCGGTGACGGGCGGCAGGTCGGTCGCTCCCGTTCCGACGACGGTGGCCACCACCGCGGCGGCGGCCAGCACGAACGCGAAACCGGCGGCCGACCGGGAGAGCCCGGCGAAGACGATGCCGTCGTCCCGGCGGCCGGCGACCTGGCCCGCGGGTTGCCGGGGACGCGCTGTCTTCACCCCGTCATGGTGTCACGGCCGCACGGTCCGACCGGACCCTCAACGCTCCCGCAGCACCCGGCTGACGGCCCAGTCGGGTTGGTCGGACTGCCGGACACCGCCGTCGTCGCCGAAGGCCAGGAACGAATCGAAGGTGCGCGCGAAGGCCCGGTCGTGGGTCACCGCGATGACGGTGCCGGCGAAGGCGTCCAGCGCCACCTCCAGCGCCTCCGCGGAATGCAGGTCAAGGTTGTCGGTCGGCTCGTCGAGCAGCATCAGGGTGGCCCCGGACAGCTCCAGCAACAGGATCTGAAGCCGCGCCTGCTGCCCACCGGAGAGCGTGTCGAAGGTCTGCTCGCCGGCCCTGGCCAGGCCGTACCGGTCCAGCGCCCGGGCGGCCTGCTCCCGGCCCATCCCGTTGCGGTGCTCGTCGCCGCGGTGCAGGATCTCCAGCAGCGTCCGGCCGGCCAGTTCGCCGTGCGCGTGGGTCTGCCGGAAGAAGCCGGGCCGGACCCGGGACCCGAGGGCCGCCGTGCCGGTGTGCGGCACGGGATCGATGGCCTCCTCGGACACCGGCCGGTGCTCGATGTCCGGGTCGGAACCGCCGCGGGCCAGGAGCCGCAGGAAGTGCGATTTCCCTGAGCCGTTGGACCCGAGGACGGCCAGCCGGTCGCCGTAGAACACTTCGAGGTCGAACGGCTTCATCAGCCCGGTGAGCTCCAGCCGCCGGCAGACCACAGCCCGCTTGGCGGTGCGGCCGCCGGACAGACGCATGGTCACCTTCTGCGTCAACGGCACCGCCTGCGGCGACCCCGCGGCCTCGAACTTGGCCAACCTGGTCTGCGCGGCCTGGTACCGGGAGGCCAGGCCGTCGTTGTAGGCCGCCTTGGTCTTGTACATCAGCACCAGCGCCTTGAGTTTCGCGTGTTCCTCGTCCCACCGCCGGCGCAGTTCGCCGAGCCGGGAGTTCCTCTCGTCCCGCGCAGCGTGATACGTCGCGTACGACCCCCCGTGCACCCAGGAGACCGCGCCGGCCGCGCCCGGCTCCAGTGTGACGATCCGAGAAGCCGCCCGGACCAACAGCTCCCGGTCGTGAAAGACCAGCAGCACGGCCTTGTTGGTGGCCGTCAATCGCCCCTCCAGCCACTGCTTGGCCGGCACGTCGAGATAGTTGTCCGGCTCGTCCAGCAGCAGCACGTCGGCGGAACCGGCCAGCAGCAGTTCCAGCACCAGCCGCTTCTGCTCGCCGCCGGACAGGCTGGTGACGGCCCGGTACTTCGCCCGGTCGTAGGGCACCCCGAGTGCGGCGACAGTGGCGACATCAAAGGCGGTCTCGTGCTCGTAGCCGTGCACGTCGGCCCAGTCCGACAGGGCCTGCGCGTAGCGCAGCGCGATCGGCTCGGACTCGTCTGCCATCATCTGGAACTCGGCCTCGTCCAGCGCAGCCGCCGCCAGCCGGACCGGGTCCTCCGAGACCGACAGCAGCAGGTCCCGGACGGTGGAATCCTCCCGGACCGAGCCGATGAACTGTGGCATCACCGCGAGCGATCCCGACCGGCCGAGCGCGCCGTCGTCCGGGTCGAGCTCGCCGCCGGCGATCCGGAGCAGGGTGGTCTTGCCGGTGCCGTTCGGCCCGATGAGCGCGGTGACCTGGCCAGCACCGACCCGGAAGGTCGCGTCGGCCAGCAACGCCCGCCCGTCGGGCAGGCTGTAGCCCACGCCGTTGAATTCCAGATGTCCCACGGTGGCCAGCGTGCTGTGGTGGGACCCGCCCGGTCAACTCCGATTGCCGGCACCAGAGTGCCCGGGGGGGCTTCCACTCGCCGAACCCAGACCGGGTGGAACTCACCGGTGCCCGATACGGTACCGAGCGTGAGCGCCGACCACGGCCCGGCCCGCTTCCTGACCTGGTCGTCAGACGATGGACGACGGCTGGAGACCGTCCGGATCGTGGTGACCGAGCGGGGCCTGCGGGCCAGTGGCTACCTGGTGGTGGTGGGGCGGCACAGTTTCGGCGCGTCGTTCTCGGTGCTCTGTGACGCCGTCGGCCGGACCAGGCGACTGACCGTGCGCCAGGGACCGATGGTCGCCGGCTGGGATGGCGACGTCGGACTCTCCCGCGATGGGCACGGGCGTCGGCTCGGTGGCGACTGGAGCGGTGCTGCTCGCTGGCGTTGCAGGGTGGGCCACCGTTGTCGGCGGAGTCACCGCCCCGACAGTGCTGCACCCGGCGAGGACGACCAGCCCGGTCACCAGCGCCAGCACGTGTGTCCGCGCCGAGGGGGCCGCTTCATCGGGACAGGCCCGCGACGGCCGCCCGGATCCGCTTGGCGGACACCGGCACCGCGGTCCGCATCGGCTGCGCGAAGAGGGCGACCCGGTACTCGTCCAGCAGCCGGCGGGCGGCGGCGACGTCGGGATCACGCTGCCGTTCGGGCGGCAGCGCCGCGACCGCCCGGTCGATCTCGGTTCGCAGCGTGCTGATCTCGGCCAGCCGCTCCCGGTCCCTGGCCGGTCCGGTGATCACCCGCTCGGCGCGGACGGCGAGGGCCTGCAGCCGCCGGGTCAGGTCCGGCAGTCCGGCGGCCCCGGTCCGGCTGATGAAGCCGGGTGCGAGCGCGGTGTCGAGTTGCCCGCGCATGTCGGCAAGCAGGTCGGCGATCGAGGCGCCCGCGGGGCCGGTCGCCGCCGCGTCGATCGCCCGCACCGCGTCCTGCGCGGCGCGCAGCGCCTGCTCCGCGGCCACCATCACGTCACGCACTGCCGTGGTCAGGTGCGGGCGCATCTTGCCCGACAGCGCGACGAAGGCCTCGGTCGTCCGGGCCGGACCACCCGCCCAGTCGAGCAACGCGTCGACGGCCGCCTCGGTCGCATCGGCGACCAGCGCCCCGACCGAACCGTACGGCGTCACCGCGAGGGTGAGCAGTTGATCCCGCGACAGCGACTGCCGCAGCTGCCCGACCTGCGGCGGCGTTCCGAGCACCAGCAACCGCCGGGTCCCGCCCCGCATGGCTCTTGCCTGGTCGGTGGCGGACGTGAAGACCTGCAGCCCAACGGTTGCCCCTTCGTCGACCAGCGCAGGAAAGCCCTGCACCTGGTGGCCCCCGACGGTGCTGGTGACCGTCCGGGAGACCCCGGAGTCGGGGAACGCGGTGAGACCGGTCCGTTCCACCGTCCCGGACGCCCTGGCCACCGCCTGCCTGGTGTCTGCGCGCAGCGTCGCCTGCAGGGCGGGTAGATCCTTGCCGGCGCCGACCGGCCGGCCCTTGTCATCCACGACGGTGAAGGTCATCCGCAGATGGGCCGGCACCTTCTCCAGCTCGAAATCGGTTGCCCGGACGACAATCCCGGTCAGCGCGATGAGCGCACCGGCGAGCTGGGCGGGCAGCGACCGGTCGCCCTGCTGCCCGTTGTCACTGGATGCGATGCGGTCGAGTGCGGCTCTGGCGAAGTCGGGCACCGGAACGAAGTTGCGGCGCAACGTCTTCGGCAGCGACCTGATCAGTGCGATCGCGAGATCAGTTCGCAGGCCGGGGATCTGCCGCTCGAACGCGGCCGGGTCGACCCGTGCCAGCACGGCCAGTGGAATCGTGACCGTCACCCCGTCGTCGCGGCGAGCCGGGTCGAAGACGTAGCCCAGCTCCAGGTCGACACCGCCGGAGCTGAACCGGTCCGGGAAGGCAGCCGCATCGAACCGCTCGGTACCGGCGGCGATCAGCATCTCGGTGGTCAAGGTCAGCAGTTCCGGGGTCGTCTCGGAGGCCTTCTTCCACCAAGTGTCGAAGTGCCGGCCGGAGGTCACCTCCGCCGGGACACGCGCGTCGTACAACCCGAACAGCGTCTCGTCGTCGATGACGATGTCGCGCCGCCGGGTGCGGTCCTCCCAGGCGGCGACGTCGTCCAGCGCCTGCTGGTTCTGCGCGAAGAACCGGTGCCGGGTGGACCAGTCGCGCTCGACCAGCGCCCGCCGGATGAAGATCTCCCTGGCGTGCTCCGGGTCGATCCGGTCGAACTGCACGGTGCGCGCCGCGAACAGCGTCACCCCGAGCAGCATCACCTTCTCGGTGGCCTCCACACTGGCTCGCTTCGCATTCCAGCGCGGCTCGGAATAGCTGCGACGCAACAGGTCCCCGCCGACCTTGGCCACCCATTCCGGATCGATGCGCGCGCAGATCCGACCCCACAGCCGGGAGGTCTCGACCAGTTCGGCCGCCATCACCAGCTGCGGCGCCGAGCGGGCCAACGCCGACCCCGGCCAGATCATGAACGTCACCCCCCTGGTGCCCTGGTACTCCCGTCCCGGTTCGTTGCGCAGCCCGATGTGCGAGAGCAGACCGGCCAGCAACGCCGTGTGGATCCTCTCGGTGTCCACGTCGATGGCCAGTGATCCCCTGCCGCCCTGCGCCTTGCCACCCTGCGCCTTGCCACCCTGCGCCTTGCCACCCTGCGCCTTGCCACCCTGCGCCGCCGCACCGTGCGCCGCCGCACCCTGCGCCGCCGCACCGTGCGCCGTGCCCTGCCCGGCTACGGGGGCGGACCGGACGGCGAGGACCGCGTCGTCGCCGCGCCCCATGCCCGGGCCCCGGGTGATCTGCCGAAGCTGCGCATGCAGGTCCTGCCATTCTCTGATCCGCAGGTAGTTCAGGTACTCCCGCCGGCACATCTTGCGGAAGGCGTTGCCGGACAGGGCCTTGGCCTGCTCGTCCAGGTACACCCAGAGCCCGAGCAACGCACTGAAATCGGAGTGCGGGTCGACGAACCTGGAGTGCGCGGCGGTCGCCTTGTCCCTTTCCTGTAGCGGGTACTCGCGGACATCGACGATGGCCAGCGCGGCGACGATCACCAGCATCTGCGGCAGGCAGTCCAGCCGGCCTCCCTCGACCAGGATCCTGGCTAGCCGCGGATCCAGCGGCAGCGCCGCCATCGATCGTCCCGTGGGGGTCAGCTTCGGCCGGTCACCGGTGGCCTGGTCCAGCGCGCCGAGTTCGGTGAGAACGGTGACTCCGTCGGTGATCTGCCGCCGATCGGGCGGGTCGAGGAACGGGAACACCGCGATGTCTCCGAGGTCGAGCGAGGCCATCTGCAAGATCACCGAGGCCAGCGAGGTCCTGGCGATCTCCGGGTCGGTGAACGCGGGGCGGCCCAGGTAATCGTCCTCGGAGTACAGCCGGATGCAGATCCCGTCGGCCAGCCGTCCGCAGCGGCCGGCCCGCTGCCCGGCCGAGGCCTGCGAGATCGGTTCGATCGGCAGCCGCTGCACCTTGCTCCTGGGCGAGTAGCGGGAGATCCGCGCGGTGCCCGGATCGATGACGTACCGGATTCCCGGCACGGTGAGCGAGGTCTCGGCGACGTTGGTGGCCAGCACGATCCGCCGGCCGGAATGGGCGGAGAACACCTTGTGCTGATCGGCGGCGGACAGCCTGCCGTACAGCGGCAACACCTCGGTGCGTCCACCGTATCGCCCAGGGTTGCGCCGTTCGGCCAGGTGGCCGCGCAGAACCTCTGCGGTGTCGGTGATCTCACGTTCGCCGGAGAGGAACACCAGGATGTCACCGGCACCGGCCGCGGTCAGCTCGTCGACGGCCGCGCAGATGGCCTGGGCCTGGTCCACCGCCTCTTCGCGGGCCCGGCCGGCCGCGCTTGCCCGGGCCGGCCGGGTCGCCCGCTCCGGCCGGGTCGCCCGCTCCGCATCCGGGTCGTCGTCGGGATCGCCGTCCTGCTCGTCGACACCGTAGGGCCGGTAACGGATCTCGACGGGGTAGGTGCGTCCGGAAACCTCCACCACGGGGGCGTCGCCGAAGTGCCGGGAGAAGCGCTGCGGATCGATGGTCGCCGAGGTGATGATCACCTTCAGGTCGGGCCGCCGTGGCAGTAGCTCCTTGAGATAGCCGAGCAGGAAGTCGACGTTGAGGCTGCGTTCGTGCGCCTCGTCGATGATGATCATGTCGTAGGCCCAGAGCATCCGGTCCCGGACGATCTCGTTCAACAGGATGCCGTCGGTCATCAGCTTGACCAGGGTGTCCGGCCCGGTGTGGTCGCCGAACCGGATCGCATACCCGACGGCCCCACCCACCGCTGTGCCGGTCTCCTCGGCGATCCGCTCGGCCAGCGCCCGGGCGGCGATCCGCCGCGGCTGGGTGTGGCCGATCATGCCGCGGACGCCGCGGCCGATCTGCAGGCAGATCTTGGGCAGCTGGGTGGACTTCCCGGAGCCCGTCTCGCCGGCCACGATGACCACCTGGTTCGCGGCGATCGCCGCGGCGAGGTCGTCTACCCGATCGGCGACGGGCAGCTCGGGGGGGTACCGCAGGATCGGCACCGCCGCCTGACGGCGGACCAGCCGGAGCTGCGCCGCGGTGATCTGCCGGTCGATGTCGGCCACCGCGCGGTCACGTTTCGCGTCGTCGGTGAGCCGCCGGGCGCTGCGCAGCCGGCGGCGCAGCCGGCGCTCGTCCAGGGTGGTGAGGTCGGTCAGCCGGGCCGCGAGGTCTGCCGTCGCCGGCGCTGGGGTGGGGTTCATCTCGCTGTCCAGGATTCCACCCAGGACTCCCGCTTCACGGCGACGTCCCACCGCCTGGCCCTGACCAGCCGCCCGTCGATGGCGGGGACGTCGCCGAGCACGGCCAGTGCGCTGCCCACCTGGTCCGCGCTGAGCCGGCGGGCCAGCGTGACGTGCGGGGTCCAGCGGCCGGCGGCGAACGTTCCGTGCGGGTCGAGCCCGCCGTCCAGCGCCGCCGTGACCCGCCCCTGCAGGGCCAGCAGTTCGGCGCTCGGCACAGCCAGCCTGGCCAGCACGAAGCGCCGCGCGCCGAACACCAGCAGCCCGCCGACGGTGACCGGCAGCGGCAGCGCGGCCACCGCTTCGGCCAACCGGGACGCGGTGCCATCGGTGATGGCCTCGGTCAGCGCCAGGGTGATATGCGGCCGGTTGGACGCGCCGGTGTGCCCGGCCTGACTCGGCAGGCCGGCGGCGGCGAGCCGATTCCACTGCGCGCGGATCCGCGCATCCGTGTCGTCGTCGAGCACGACCTCCACCGACTGCATCCACCCATCACACCACCGCCGGCCGTGACGTCGGTGCCACCACCGTGGCCGGGCGAACCGGCGGGGAAGGATGGGGGCGCAGCCGCGACATCCCGCGCCATCGGTTCGGCCATCGTGACGACGGTGCTGGCCCTGGTGCTGTGCTTCTTCTTCCTCAAGGACGGCCCGCGGTTCCTGCCCTGGCTGCGCAGCTGGATCGGCTCCACAACGGGCGCCCACGTCGAGGTGGTGTCCGACCGGGTCTGGACTGCGCTGGGCCAGTACGTCTGGTCGCAGGCCGCCGTCGCGTTCATCGACGGCCTGTTCATCGGCCTCGGCGTCTGGATCCTCGGGGTGCCGTTCGCCTTGCCCATCGCCGTACTGACCTTCTTCGGCGGCTTCATCCCGATCGTCGGCGCCTTCGTGGCCGGCGCCATCGCCACCCTGGTCGCGCTGGTGTCCAACGGGGCTGGACGGCCGTCGGGGTGCTGGCCATCGTGCTGGTGGTGCAGCAGCTGGAGGGCAACGTGATGCAGCCGATCCTGGTCGGCCGCACCCTGAAGATCCACCCGGCGATCGTGCTGACCTCGGTCGCGCTCGGCGGGACGCTGTTCGGCATCGTCGGTGCGTTCCTCGCAGTTCCGGCCGTCGCGGTGTTCCAGGTGATCGCGCGGTACATCCGCGAGCAGCTGGCCAGCACGCCGACCGCCGCCACTGCGGGCACGGCACCAGATGGGGCAGCCGCCCGCGCACCGGAGCCCGCCCCGGCCGACCCCGGATGACGGGTGGTGCGCCAGGGCGAAAGAATGACGATATGCCGCCCGCCGAGCCCGCCACGTCCCGGACGTTGGTGCTGCTCCGGCACGGCAAGTCCGCCTACCCGCCGGGGGTGAACGATCACGACCGGCCGTTGGCTCCACGGGGTAACCGGGAGGCGGCGCTGGCCGGCGGCTGGATCTCCGCCAACCTGCCACCGGTCGACCACATTGTCTGCTCGACCGCGACGCGCACCCGGCAGACCCTGCAGGCGACCGGGCTGGCCGCGCCCGCCATGCTGGTCGATTTCGCCGACGAGATCTACCAGGCCTACCCGGACGAGCTGTTGGAGATCGTTGCCGCGGCGAGCCCGGACGACCGCACCGTGCTGCTGGTCGGTCACGCCCCCGGGCTTCCGGAGCTGGCCGAGCAATTGGCGGGTCCGGGGTCGGACGTGACGGCGCTGGCCGCCCTGAGCTCCAAGTTCCCGACGTCGGCCATCGCGGTGCTTCAGGTGGACGGCGCCTGGGCGGACCTCGACGAAGGCACCACCCGGCTGACCGGCTTCGTCGTCCCCAGGGCATGAACGCGGACCGATCGACCCTGACGCTGCATGCCTGACCACCGCGACGAAGGAGCACTCATGACGACCGGCCCGCGGCAGATCCCGTTCGGCGGGCACAACCCGGCTGTCGATGCGACGGCGTGGATCGCGCCGACAGCAACGATCATCGGCGCTGTCACCATCGGGCCCCGGACCGGCGTCTTCTACGGCGCGGTCGTCCGGGGCGACACCTCCTCGATCGTCATCGGCGCCGGTAGCAACCTGCAGGACGGGGTGGTGGTGCATGCCGACCCGGACTTTCCGGCGACTGTCGGCTCCGGGGTCAGCGTCGGGCACGGCGCGGTGCTGCACGGCTGCACGGTGGAGGACGGCTGCCTGATCGGGATGGGCGCCGTCGTGCTGAACGGCGCGCTGATCGGCCGGGAGTCGATGGTGGCGGCCGGCGCCGTGGTGCTGGAGGGCACGCAGATCCCCGCCGGGTCGCTGGTGGCCGGCGTGCCCGGCAAGGTCCGCCGGGAACTCACCGACGCCGAACGGGCCGGCGTGCTGCACAATGCCACCCACTACGTCGATCTCGCCGTCGCCCACCGGGCCGCGCTGGCTCGCTGACCGCGCCGGACGCAGTCACCGGCCGCCGAACTCCCGCACCTGCTTGCAGACGAACCGGCCGTTCGCCAGCAGCTTGAGCTCCAGGTCCAACGACGCCGGCTTGTCGTTGTCGACCACCACGAATTGGCAGTCGCCGGCGTAGTACGTCGGTGTCGCCGCGCAGTAGGCCGGCTCCACCGACCTGGCCAGGTCGACCAGCGCGGCGAGTTGCTCCCCGGTGAGCACCGGTTCGGTGCGGGCCGGACCACCGGCGACCGGGGTGGCGTACCGGGTGATCGTGTATGACGTCGGTTCGTCCCCGAGGCCGAGAGCGGCGATGGTGACCTCGGTCTCGGTGCCCGGGTCGGGGTTGGTGACCAGGTTGTTGCCGGCCTGCACCGAGAGCGTGTACCCGAAGACGCCGGCGGCGTTGATCACCCTGGTGACCACGACCGCGTTCGCGGTGACGTCGGATTCGGTGTCGTAGGCGGGCACGATCGACGGGCCCATCGCAACGGTCGCGTGGTCGATCCGCGCGAAGCTGCGCTCCTCGACTGCTCGCTGGTTCCACAGGCTGGCGTAGACGCCCTTGACGGCGCAGGCCACCGATTTCGGCGACACCTTCCGCTTGACCTCCCCGCCGGGTTCGTCATCGACCTCGAAAGCGCAGGAGCCGTCGGGGTTGTCGCGCTTGCCCACGGTGGCGGCGAAACTGTCGTGCAGACCGGCGCCGTCAAAGTTGGGCACGTCCTCGGCGTTGGCACTGGACCGGATCTTGATCCTCTTGACGCCCGGCAGCACCCGGTCGAGTGCCGCGCTGATGGCGGCGAGGTCGGCGGGCGGGATGGTGGCGTTCAGGAAGCAGGTCTGCACGTCATGGACCCGCTCGCCGCGCGTCGCCGGGGAGAGCGTCCCGGCCTTTTCGGCGGCGATGAACTCGTCGAGGACCGTTCTGAGCCCGGCATTGTCGGGATGCTCGACGAGGTTGCGGTAGAAGGACAGCGGGACGCCGAACCCGGCCGGCACCAGCTCGTACCCGAAGCGGGCGCTGACGCTGCCGGCCTGGTTCGCCCGGCCCAGCACACCGCGGTGCGCCAGGAATCCGAGGTTCGCCGCCTTGCTGCCGTACTTCCTGGAGAAGGCCAGCGCCTCGCCGGCCCGACCGGCCGCCATCTCGTCGTAGGAGCGCAGCACCGTCTCGGGCTCCCAGCTCAGCGCGATCCACGGCCCATGTTGGGCGTTCCGCGTTCCTTCGACTTGAGGTTGACGTGCGAGTTGCTGTCCTGCACCGCGCGGGTGATCACCCCGGCGACCACCGAGAGGTCGAGCGGCAGCTCCGCGAACACCGGGATGTCCTGCGGTGTGAGCGTTTTGCGGTCGAGGAAGATCCGCAGGTAGCCCCAGGCCGCACCGGCGTTGAGTGGCAGGTAGGTGATGGAGCCGAGCACCTGGTCGATGGTCAGGGCTCGGATCCCGGCCTTGGCCAGGCGATCGCGCACGGTGCCGACGGTCTGCTGGGAACCGGTGGCCACGAAGGCGAACGCAGCGCCGGGATGGTGATCTTCGTCGTGACGAGGGCCAGCACGTCCAGGACGCCCTGCTCGTGGACCACGTCCTGCGGGTAGAACTGCAACCCGAAGACCGGCTCGGTGGCGGCGCCCAGGAAGTAGCTGTGCAGCACACCGGCGGCGTAGCGCTTGGTCGGACCGAAGTAGGTGAGCCGGTTGAAATCGTCGAGCCGCTCAGGGATGTGCGGCACCGCCCTGGCGAAGTCGTAGTGGTACTTGGCCTCGTCCGGAACGGCGCCGTTCCGGGTGAAGGCGCCGTTGACGAACAGCACCCCGGGCCGGGCCGGGTCGCGCAGGTCGACCAGGAATTTGGCCACCCGGCCGTTCGCGACGAGGTCGCCGGCCGGCACCGAGATCGCCGAGAAGTCTGCCGCCGTCGCGATCTCACGCCGGACCAGCCCGGGATCGGCGGCCGCGAGCACCTCCGGGACGGCTGCTGGAGCGCCGGCGGCGAGGCGAACGGCGGGTCCGGCGACAATCGACCCGGACTGCCGAAAACCCAGCATCGACAAAAGGTACCGGGACACCCGCCGGTCGGCCACTGGTCCGTCCCCCCCGGTCGGAGCAGGGGCCCGGGGTGGTCCCGGTACCGCCGATCAGGAGCGCATCGGCGGCCGGCAGATACCTGACCCGGCGGGTCGGCCTCCGGCCGGTCGACGCCAAAGCTCCGCCGGTACTCCTTGATGAAGGTTCGCCGGGCGCGGAGTTTCCAGCCGATCCGGGCCGGCCTCGGCGTCGAAGGGTCGATGACCCAGCCGCTGTTTCAGATGACGATGTCCTCCGGCGCATTCAGCTCCCTGGCCCGTTGAGCGCCCTCGAGCCTGCCCAGTGGATCGTGGTTCCGCAGCGTGCCGAACTTCAGGCCGGTCCAGTTCTCGATGTCCGCGACCGGCACCTGATAGGTTTTCACCTCGCCGAACACGAATTCCAGGCTGGACAGCAGTCCCGCCTGGGAGACCAGGTAGCCGGTCGCCGAAAGTGCCCCGCCGGCATCGTTGATCATGACCGCGATCTTCCAGAAGGCCTGCGGCAGAGCCACATTCCGGTACACCGGGTCGGTAGCGCCGAGCACCGGACCGGTGAAGACAGTGGCCCGGAATCCCCTGGTGTCGGCGTTGTCGAGGAGATAATTCTCCAATTCCAGCCACAGGTGCTGGTTGAAGGTCGAATGCTGCGGCGAGCAATTCGTGAAGAAGAACGAATCCTGCTCACCCAGCGCCGCAGCCGGACCCCAGCTCGGGTCGAGCCGGCGGACCAGGTGCCCGCGGTCGAGGTCGTTGCCCGCGTACAACTGGTTGCCGATCTGGTTGGCGGCCGGGATCCTCGGGTCGAAGGCCCACGGCTCGGCTCCGCTCCGCTTGATCCGGACGGTCTGCTCGCCGTCGATGTTGACCACGGTGAACATGGCGATTCGGCGGGCGCCGTGCATGACGACCGAATAATGCGTGTAGTCCAGCCGGAACCGCCGCAGACCGGTCGCCGCCGGGTCAACCGGCACCGCCTGCCGGGTCAACTCGGCGGAGAGCCGGGGCAACGCCACTCGCAGCGGTCCGATTCCGAGAAACTCTGCGTCGTAACCGGTTCGGTCGGTCAGATCGGAAACCGTGACGACCCGTTCCTCCTCCGGCGCGCGGACCGTGGCCAGGTCGATCATCACCGGCCGGCCGGCGGAGCGCAGCCGGTGCAGGCGGTCCGCCACGGCGGCCGAGCTGACCGCGTAATTCGCCGACAGGTATTCGCCGGCGAAGTGCAGTCCCACCGCCGCGCCGCTTTCCACGTCGAGCACCACCGACCCCGAGCTGCCGCCCAGGGTGGTGCAGTCGTGGGTGAAGCAGGCCGCGTTGATCCGGTCGATGATCAGCCCCGGCGCCAGCCGCTTCACGTCGAAGATGCCACCGAAGAGCCGCGCCTGATCCGCCGCGTCGTTGCGGTAGTCGGCAGCCGGGTAGCCGATCGTGACGACGACGGCGCCCTTCGCGGGTTCCCCCTCGAACAGCGGGATCGGCTCGGGCAGCGTTCCACCGCCCAGCGCGGTGAGCTCCATCAGGGCCAGATCCGGGTCGTCGTCGGAGTCCCCGGCGATGAACAGCACCCTTCCCACGGACACGTCCAACGGCCGGTTGTCCAGGTACTCCTCGCGGAAGTCGACCCTCGGCGCGAAGCGGTGGCCGGCCGGATTGGACCGCATGACGTAGTCGCGGCCCTGTCGGGTCGCGAACTCGACCGCGACGTGCCGATTGGTGATGGCGACGCCGGGCGCGACCATCCAAGCGGTGCCGACGTAGGGCTGAGCGGCGAAGCCCACTTCCACCCGCCCGACGGCGCGGATTGCCCGGTCGATCTTCGACTTGTACGGCAGGATCCGGGTGCGCCACTCGGCGAGTTCCGGGACCTCGAAGCTGCCGCGGCGCACCAGCAGCGTCGGTCGGCCCTCGCGCAGCACGATCGCCTCGGCGAGAAACGGCGGCACGCCGCCAAGGTCGCGGGCGAACGGCAGACCGGCGCGGGCGGCGGCGTCGGCGGCAGGACCGGCTCCCGCAGGTGCTGCAGCTGGTGTCGGTGCGGCTGCTGCGGCTGCGGTGGCGGCTGCGGCTGCGGTGGACGGTGCCGCGGCGGCCGCCGCGGATTGGCCGAGCAGACCCGCAGCCGAGGGACGCCGGCGCAGGATCTCCCGCGCGATGTCCCCGTCCGTGGCCACCCGGTCGAGTTGATCGTGGATGTCCGGCATCTGCGCCCCCTCGTCGGCGAGCAGCGTAAGTCCGCGCTGCGGCCCGGCAGAATCGCGGTCGGGCGGCGGTAAGTGCATCGGATGCTGCCCGAACGGGCGCGGCAGGATAGGGCGATGCCACGAACCATCGCCACCGTCACCCGCACCGACCGCTCCGGGCTGCTGGACTTCGTCCGGCCCCGACACCACGTGATCATCACCACCCGCCGCCGGGACGGTTCCCTGCAGTCCTCCCCGGTGACGGCCGGGGTGGACGAGCAGGGCCGGATCGTCGTCTCCAGCTACCCGGAACGGGCCAAGGTGACCAACATCCGGCACGACCCCCGGGTTTCCGTGCTGGTGCTGTCCGACGATTTCGGCGGGCCGTGGGTTCAGGTCGAGACCACCGGCACCGTCGTCGATCTGCCCGACGCTGTCGAGGCCCTGGTGGACTATTTCCGCTCGATCTCCGGCGAGCACCCGAACTGGACGGTGTACCGGCAGGCCATGGTCGAGCAGGGTAAATGCCTGCTCCGGTTGGAGCCGGTCAGCTGGGGCCCGATCGCCACCGGTGGGTTCCCGGCCAGGCTGGCCTGACCTCCCGGCGGCGCACCATCGCCCAGTCGGAGTCGAGGTTCTCCCGGATCGGCCGGCCGGCTCAGCCGATCGCCAGCACCAACGGGTAGACGGCGGCGGCGCCGGCCCGACGCAGCTCGCGGGCGGCAACGGTGAGCGTCCAACCAGTGTCGGTGGCGTCGTCGACCAACAGGACCCGCTTGCCTGCCACCGCTGCCGGATCAGCCAGGCGGTGCCGGCCGAGCACTCCGGCGAGCCGGTGGGCGGAGTTGGTGCCACCCACCGCCGGCCGCTCGTCGGCGACGTCGAAGGTGGTGGCCACCGGCAGCGACCGGTAGCGCGCCAGCCCACCGGCCAGATGGCGCACCAGCGCCGGCCGGCGCGCCGAGTCGATGAACACCACGGCGTCGATCGCCCCGTCGGCGGCCGGCAGCCAGCCGTCCAGCACCTGGACCACCGCATGCCGCAATGGCACGGGGACCTCGCCGTCCGGAGTGTCCGGGGCCAGCAGCGCGCGCAGCGCCGACCCCCAGCCGATGCCATCCAGCCGGCCGACAGCCCGACCGCTCTCGGCCTTCTCGGTCGCCGGGATCCGACCGGATAGTTGCACGCCGAGCGACGACATGGCCGACGGCCACTGGGATCTCGGCTCTACTGCGACCCCTGGCACGGCCAGCTCCGCCTGCGCCGCGACGACCGACTGCTGATCCGCGGCCGCCGGCAGACTCAGCCCGCCGCAGTTGTCGCAGCGTCCGCAGGGGTCGGGGGCGGGATCGTCCAGCTGCTCGCGCAGGAAGCCCATCCGGCAGCGGTCCGTGCGGATGTACTCCAGCATCGCCTGTTGCTCCACCTCCCGGGCCGCCGACACCCGCGCGTAGCGGTCGGCGTCATACGCCCACGGCTCACCGGTGACGGTCCAGCCACCGGTGACCCGGCGGACCGCGCCGTCGACGTCGAGCACCTTGAGCATCATCTCCAGCCGCGACCGGCGCAGCGACACCCGCGGCTCCAGCGCGCGCAGCGACAGCGGCCGGCCGGCGTCGGCCAGCTCGGCCAGCGTGGCCCGGACGTCGGCCTCGGCGGGGAACCCCAGTGACCCGAAGTAGTTCCAGATGTCCACGTCGTCGGGGCCCGGCAGCAGCACCACCTCGGCGCGGGTCACGGCGCGGCCGGCGCGGCCCACCTGCTGGTAGTAGGCGATCGGCGACGGCGGCGCGCCCAGATGGACGACGAACGCCAGGTCCGGCTTGTCGAAGCCCATGCCCAGCGCCGACGTCGCGATCAACGCCTTCACCCGGCCGGCCAACAGGTCGTCCTCCGCCTGCGCGCGCTCGGTGGGGTCCGTCTTCCCGGAATACGCCGCGACGGTCAGCCCGCGCGACCGCAGGTGATCGGCGACCTGCTCGGTGGCGGCCACCGTCAGGCAATACACGATCCCCGACCCTGCAGTTCTCCTCAGGTAGTCGGCCAGCCAACCGAGCCGGCTGGGCTGGTTGGGCAGGACGACCACGCCGAGGTGCAGCGACTCCCGGTCCAACGTGCCGCGGAGGACCATCGTGTCCGTCGCGGAGTCGGTGGTCAGTTGTTCGGCCACATCCATCGCCACTCGTTTGTTCGCGGTCGCCGTGGTGGCCAGCACCGGGATGCCCGCCGGCAGGTCGTCCAGCAGGGTCCGGATCCGGCGGTAGTCGGGGCGAAAGTCGTGACCCCAGTCGGAGATGCAGTGTGCCTCGTCGATCACCACCAGGCCCGCGGTCGCCGCCACCTGCGGCAGCACCTCGTCACGGAAGCCCGGGTTGTTGAGCCGCTCCGGGGAGACCAGCAGCACGTCGACCGCACCCGCCCGCACCTGGTCGTACACCTCCCGCCACTGCTCGCCGTTCGCCGAGTTGATCGTCACGGCGCGGATCCCGGCCCTGGCCGCGGCGGCGATCTGGTTCCGCATCAGCGCGAGCAACGGCGAGATGATCACGGTCGGACCGGCGCCCTGCTCGCGGAGCAGCGCGGTCGCCACGAAATAGACAGCCGACTTGCCCCAACCGGTGCGCTGCACGACCAACGCCCGGCGCCGCTCGGCGACCAACGCCTGGATCGCGGCCCACTGATCGTCCCGCAGGGTCGCCGACGCCGACCCCACCAGCGCCCGTAGGTGCAGCTCGGCGCGCTCGTTCAGGGTGGTGGTCGGCACGGCTGAACCTCTTTCCGGTGAATGCTCCAGTCTCGTTGCAGACTAGGGCGACGGTCCGACAACGCCGGAGGATCCGCCCGAAGATCGGGACCGTTACTGCTGGCCGCCGAGCCGCCGTTCCCGCTTGCCGCGGGCGATCTCGGTGGCCAGGGCGTCCAGGTGGGGCATCCAGAAGTGCCGGAAACGCGCCAACCAGGCATCCGTCTCGCGCAGCGGCGCGGCATCCACCGAGTACAACCGCCGGGTGCCCTCCGCCCGAACCAACGCGAACCCGTTCTCCCGCAGCACCTTCAGATGTTGCGACACGGCCGGCTGGCTGATCCCGAACTCGCGACGGACGACGTTCGTGACCTCGCCCGCGGACAGCTCACCGTCGGCCAGCAGTTCCAGAATCCGGCGACGCACCGGATCAGCCAGGACGTCAAAGGCGTGCACACCGCCACAGTAGCGGTAGCAACTTATATTCCGGGGCACTGAAAAGGAACCGGCGGAGCGGCTGCCGGAGCGACCAGCTGTTCCACTTCCCGGCACCGGCGACGCGTCACCCGGCGTGAGTTTCATTCGATGAGGATGATGCCGCCGTGCCGGCCCCGGGACATCGTCGTCACAGGCGAAGCATCGATCCCTGCTTCGTCGGCATTCGCCTCGCAGGTCACCAGCAGCAGGTCGAAGGACCCTTGCCGCGGGTGTCCGCGAGCCGCACGCTGACCGGTAGGAGACGCTGTGCTGATGACGGACAACTATGAAGCGGAGACCATGACGCTCTCGGAGTGGCGGCCGGCGACCCGATGACGACAACACTCTTCCTGGTGGCCGTCGTCATCGTCACCGCATTGTTCTTCGATTTCACCAACGGTTTTCACGACAGCGCGAACGCGATGGCGACGTCGGTGGCGACCGGTGCGTTGAAGCCCCGCACTGCGGTGCTGATCGCCGCCATCCTCAATCTGGCCGGCGCGTTCCTGTCCACCGAGGTCGCGAAGACGATCTCCGGCGGCATCGTCAACGACGCGTTCGTGACCCCCACGATGATTTTCGCGGGCCTGGTGGCGGCCATCCTGTGGAACCTGACGACCTGGTTGTTCGGCCTGCCGTCCAGCTCATCGCACGCTCTGTTCGGTGGCCTGATCGGCGCCGTCCTGGTCGGGGCGGGCGTCTCCGGGGTGAACTTCACCGTGGTGGTGTCCAAGATCCTGCTCCCGGCGATCATGGCGCCGCTGGTCGCCGGACTGGCCGCGGGACTGGCCACCTATTGTGTCTACCGCTGGTTGAAGTCGGCGGACCAGGAGCCGGCCGCCGGCTGGTTCCGGCGCGCACAGACCGTGTCCGGGTCGATGATCGCGCTCGCCCACGGCACATCCGACGGGCAGAAGACGATGGGCGTCATCACCCTCGTCCTGATCACCGCCGGCTACCAGGACGTCGGCACCGGACCGCAGACCTGGGTGATCGCCTGCGCCGGTCTGGCCATCGGCCTTGGCACCTATTCCGGCGGCTGGCGGATCATGCGGACGATGGGCAAGGGCCTGGTGGATCTGCACTCGCCGCAGGGCTTTGCGGCCGAGACGACCTCCGCGGCGGCCATTCTCGCGTCCGCGCACATGGGCTTCGGGCTCTCCACCACGCAGGTCTGTTCCGGATCGGTGATCGGTAGCGGCGCCGGTCGTCAGCTGTCGAAGGTCCGTTGGGGCACCGCCCGGAAGATGGTCTACGGCTGGCTGCTGACCCTGCCGGCTGCCGCGATCTTCGGCGCCGTGGCCGCGGCCATCGCGCTCACCGGCCCGGCCGGCGTGATCATCGTGCTCGCCGCGCTGCTGTCCGGCACGGTCACGATCGTCACCATTTCCCGGCGGACGGCAGTCACCAGCCACAACGTCACCGAGTCCAGGGATGTCACGGTCCAGTTCGGGCGCACCCCGGTGATGGCCGGAGCGGCCACGACCACACCGCCCACCGGGGGCATCCCGGATCCGACGCCGATCCAGCCCATCATCATCAAGCAGGCGGCGGTGCCGCCGCCGGCGACCGACGTCACCACAACAGGGCCCCAATCATGACCATCAACTGGGGCGCGCTCGGCCTGGTCGCGGCCGTCACCCTGGCCGCGACGCTGGCCATCGTCGGCCTGTTCTCACTCGGCGTGGCGGCCCTCACCTCGGCGCAGCGCGCGCGGGTTGGGCCGGCCGGAACGGTGACAACCGTAGCCGGGTACGCCTGCCTCGCTATCTCGGCCCTGATCGCCGTGTACGGGCTGTACCTGATCATCCCGCAGTTCCACTGAACTCCCGGGACGACTCCGGTCAGGACGTCTCGCCGGCCGGCCGGAGCCGGGTCACGATCCGGGTCCGGGTCTCGTAGGCCCTGGCGAGCGCATCCCGGGCCTGGCTGATGCCGTTGGTGTTCAGCCGGTAGTACCGCCGACGTGGCCGGCCCCGTTCGCGCGGATCCACCTGCTCCCAGGAACTGTCGAGCCAACCAAGCGCCTCGAACCGAGCCAGAATGGGATGCACCGTGCCACTGGGCAAACCCGTTGCCGCGCAGATCTCCAACCCGTACAGGTCCTTGGCGGGATCATCCAGCATCGCCCGCAGCACGGCCTGCGTGGTCTGCGTCATCCGCGGTGGCGATCCCGACATGGTCTCAATCTACCTAGCCAGATGCTTCGCGTCGCGCATTGTTGCGGACCCGGCCGCGCGCGTTCTGCTGCTTCCGACGTCCTCACGCCGCCGGGCCTGCCCAGCCGATCGTGGTGGCCGACGCAGGCCCGTAACTCGGCGGATCCTTCCGCTTGCCACACCGGATGCACTGCAGGAACAGCTGGCCGCGTACCTCAGGGTTGTCGTCCTGCCGCCCGACGTACCGGTGCCGGCCGAGCCTGCACCGCCAGTCGATCCCCGGCCCGATTGTGTTTGGCAGCTCCCGGTCCTGCAGCGCGCTCCGCAGCGCCAGCGAGCCGCCCACCAGGCTGACGGCCTGCAGCAGCTGCGTCACGCCACCCAGTTCCGCCAGCTCCGTCCGGAATTCCTCCCGGTAACGCTCCCGCACGTCGGCCGGCAGCACCAGCACGGTGAGTGCGATCAACCCGCCGGCGGCCAGCATCGGCCGTTGACCCACCATGGCGACTCCATTTCCGCAGCCGACCCGGAATTACCCCCCGGCAACTCCGGGGCCGAGCACGGACGGCGGCATCGGCCCGTAGCGCGGCGGATCCTTCTTCTTGCCGCACCGGCTGCATTCCAGGTACTGCTGCCCGCGCACCTCGGGATTGTCGTCCTGTTTGACGGCGTAGTGGTGGCGGCCGAGGTGGCACCGCCAGGGCGACTGCACCTGCACCATTTCGGGTGTACGAGGCATGGTCTTACTCTACCTAGGCAAGCGATATCGGACAAGACCCAATTGGTCGGCCGGACCGTGGATTTCCGGACCGTATCGTCATCATCCGGGAGGCTCCGTGAACGATCAGCAGGACCGACTGAAGGCCGCGCGCGTGGTGCGTTATCAGCGCTGGGTGAATGGCACGTCCCGCGTTCTCGACATCCTCGCCGTGATTTTCCTGATCGACTTCGTCGCCGGTCGATTGGTCGTCGCAGGTCCGCCGTGGTGGCAACCGACGCTGAACATCATCTCGCTGCTGATCTGGGCCGCGTTCGCCGTCGATTACGTTGTCCGGCTGACGCTCTCGCCCCAGCGGTGGGAATTCGTCCGCACGCACAAACTCGACCTCGTCATGGTGCTGCTGCCGATGCTGCGCCTGTTGCGGGTGATGTTGTTGCTGCGCAAGTCGTTGCAGACCATCTCGATGGAACGCATTGCCGGTTCGTTGTTCACCATCGTGATCGTGGTGGTGGTGGCCGGGGCATTTCTGGAATGGCGGGTCGAAGCAGACGCGCCGGGCGCGAACATCACCTCGCTCGGCGTCGCCCTCTGGTGGGCAATTGTCACCACCACGACGGTCGGCTACGGCGACACCTATCCGGTGACGACAATCGGCCGGCTCATCGGGTCGGTGATCATGGTGGTCGGCATCGGCCTGATCGGCACCGTGTCGGCCACCGTGGCCGCCTGGTTCATCACTCACAAGCAGAAATTGACGGCCGAAGAACAGCAGGCGGCAGCGGACAAGGCCGGCCCGGACGTCGGCAGCGTCCCGGACGCTCTCGCCGAATTGGCCGCCCAGATCGACAAGGTCGCCATCGAGCGACTGGCCGACCAACGGCCCGGGCTGAACCGGGGACATCAGTCGTAGCAGTCAACCGACCCGTTCGTCAGCCGACCGCGATGACGGCGGCCGTCGCCGGGTCGATCTGCTGTGCGCTGAAGAACTTCCACATCTCGGTGGTGGCCCGCGGTCCGCGAGTCGCTGTGGGACCCGTTGGGTGATCCCCCGGACCATGCGTGACCCAGCCCGTCGACGGTCCAGATCTCCAACAGCTTGCGGCTGCCGGCCGACCAGCGGGTGACCCGATAGCCGCGGCGGCTGCGCGCCGTCGCCGGCCGGACCGCAGCGGTGGTCGCGGTTCTCGGCTCCCGCAGTGGTCTTCCGCCGGCCGCGCGCCCGTAGTAGGCGACCCACTGATCGCCGATCCGCCCGGCGTTGACCGAACGCACGGTGCCGTCCGCGGTGCCCTGGAAGATGATCATCGGCGGCATCGGCCGGTGCGCGGCGGCATCAACCGGGGGTGGGGTGGACCGGCCCTGCATCGCCGCGAACGCGTTCGCCGGCCCCGATGCGGATCGATACGGCGGGACGGAGTGCACCCCGACGGCTGCGAACAGTTCCGGGTAGGTCGCCGCGAGCACGACCGCCATCGCGCCGCCGGCGGAGATTCCGGTGACGTACACCCGGGTCGGATCGATCCGCCAATTGCCGGTCTCCTGGACGACCCGCCGGACGATGCCGGCGAGGATGGCCGGTTCGCCGTGAGCGCGGAGCTGGTGGTTGGGGCGGAACCAGTTCCAGCATCGTTGACCGTTGTGGGTCAGCGATTGTTCGGGGTAGACGACGATGATTCCGTGAGTGTCGGCGAGTTGGTTCAGCCGGGTGCCGGCCGCGAAATCCAGGCCGTTCTGACCACAACCGTGCAGCGCGAGCAGGAGCGGTGCCCTGGTGGTCCTGCGCAGTCCCCGCGGGATGTACACCCGGTAGGGCCGGGTCCCTGCGACGCCCGTGAACCGGGCCTGCCGCCACGTGCCCTTGCCGGTGGCCGACGCTGCTGGCGCGCGCACCCTACCGAGGGACGCCGGGCGCGCGGTGGTCGTCCGGGGTTTCCTGGCCGGTTTCGCTGTCCGGGCGGCCGGTGTCCGCGCAGCCAGTGTCTTCGGTGTACGTGTCCGGGCGGCCGGTTTCTGCGGCGTTCGTGTCCGGGTGGCGGCCGTCGTCGCCCGGCGCCTCCGCCTACGCCGTGGGGGTTTCGGGGTGAGGGCCTTGAGCAGTGCCGACGAGAGGGACCTGCGTTTGCGTGGCACGACAGGGCTCCGCTCCGTACTGACCGACACTCGAGGTGTGGTCACCACGATGAACACCAGGTTCCCGCGGACGGCGCCCCCAATCGGCTCATCCGCTCAGCGGCAATCTCTCCCCGACGTGCCGCCGGCGCCGGCCCATGGTCGAGCGGTCCATCGCCTGGCTCACCAGCACCTGGGTTCCGCGCTCCGACCCGATCGTGGAACATCGGACCGGCCCGAGCGAGCCGATCATCCACAATCCGCCCGAATCGACAGCCGATTCCTCAACGGCTCCCCCGAGCACCTGCCGGTTCGCGCCGGTCCGGGCCACCCACAAAGGCGGTGTGTTCAGGAGTCTCGCTGGTCGGTGGGCGTGATCTCCAGTTCGCCCATCCGCGACCAGTCCTCGCCCGGTACGACGAAGTTGACGATGCGCGGCGTCTGGACCAGCGCGGGACGTAGCGTCTGCATCGCCGCGATGAAATGGTCCGACGTCACGTGGGCCTCGGCGGCGCCATCCTTGAATGCCTCGACGAGGACGAACTCGTCCGGATCCTCGACACTGCGGGACCACTCGAACCACAGGTTGCCCGGCTCCCCGCGGGTGGCCTGGGTGAAGTCATCGACGAGGTCGAGCCAACCGTCGGTGTGGTCGGGGCGGACCTTGAACTTGACCGTGATGAAGATCATTTCGTCCCTGCCTTGGCCGTGAGCAGCGAGCCGCGGTGCCCGTCGCTGGGTCTGACGACCCTAACCAACGAGTCGGGTGTTGGTCAGCCCAGCGCCCGGGTCAACGCCGTGCGCAGCTCACCGTCGGTGAGCACGATCGGATTGCCCCGGGTGCTGCTCGCCGTCCGGGCCTTGTCGACGACCTCATCGACACCGTCCGGCCGCAGACCCAGCTGAGCAAGACCCGGCACGCCGAGCAGCGTGACGGTCTCCCGCAACCAGGCGATGCCGTCTTCGATCGAGGCGGTTGGCCGGCCGATCAGCACGCAGGCCGCCTCCTGGTACCGGTCGAGCGCCGGACCCGACCGGTCGCGGGCGCGGAGGGCGGCGACGTTGACCTCCACAACGGACGGCAGCAGTGCGGCACAGATGGCCCCATGGGCGGCGTCGATCATCCCGCCGATGACGCCGGCAAACCCGTGGACCGCACCGAGTTTGGCGTTGGCGAGGGACATTCCGCCGAGCAGGCTGCAGAGCGCCAGGTCGGTACGGGCGGCGAGGTCGGAGCCGTTCTGATAGGCGGCACGCAGTCCGCTTGCCGCCCGATGCAGGCCCTGCAGGGCGAGGGCGTCGGTCAGCGGTGTCGCCTGTGGTGAGACGAACGGCTCCAGGCATTGGGTGAGAGCGTCCAGGCCGCTACCGGCCGTGACCCCGGGCGGACAGTCCACGGCGAGCAGCGGGTCCACCAGGGCCAGCCGCGGGATCATGAAGGCGCTGCGCAGACTCGCCTTTCTGCCGTGTTCCGGCGAGGCCAGCACGGCGTTCTCGGTGACTTCAGCGCCGGTGCCGGCCGTGGTCGGGACCGCGGCGAAGGGTACGGCCGGTGCCGTGACTGGTTGGCCGCGACCGATGACCTCCAGGTAATCCAGCGGATCACCGCCGTTGCCGAGCAGCATCGCGACGGCCTTGCCGAGATCCAGCACGCTGCCGCCGCCGATGGCAACGACCACGTCCGCGCCCTGCGTTCGGGCGGTCTCGGTGGCGGTGCGGGCCATGTCGACCGTGGGCTCGCAGCCGACGGTGAACACCTGGGTGCTCATCGGCAGGCTCTCGAGGAGGGCTGCGTGCCGGTCCGATCGGGAGCCCGTGCAGACGAACGCGCGGCTACCCCAACCCCTGATGAGGTCCGGTAACTCGGTGGCGCGGCCGGCCCCGAACACCACTCGCCCGGCGGTGCCGAAGGTGAACGATGGGGAGCCGATCACCGGCTGCTCCAGCCGTCCTCGCCCGCCGGGAATACCGCGCTGAAGGTGGTCGGAGTGCGCGGCTTGGCCATCATGTCGGCGACGGTTTCCCGCCAGCTGAGGTAGTGCGGCGTCCGCTTGTGAGCTGCGACGGCGTCAGCGTCCCGGTAGACCTCGATCAGCACGACGTGCGCGCGATCGGCCTCGTCGGTCAGCACATCGAAACGCAGGATTCCGGGCTCGGCCACCGAAGCTTCTGCATTCCGAAGGGTCGCGGCGAGAAAATCCGCGACCCGATCGGGATGGGCAGCAATATCTACATGAAGAATTATCATGCCCTCATCCGAAATTGAACCAATGGCGATAAGTCACTCGCCGGCGGCACCGATATTGCGTACGACGCGATTGAGCCGACGGGTCAACCATTCGGCCCTTTCGGCTTCCGGGCCGGTGATATGACCCAGGCCGGTGGAGATTTCCGACAATTCTTCAACGTATCCTGCGCGCCCGTCGTTCGACGCATCCTTCCAGGTCTGCTCAATCGTGCTGATCCTGCGGCTCATCGTCTCGACCGACATGTTTTCTCCTTAGTTGACTCCAGTGTACCCCCTGAGCGTAGTTTCACCTGTTGCTCGTGGGCCCGACAATGCCGGCCGACGGCCGCTCGGCGTCATCGCGATTCCCGCCGAAATGCCGGGGCGCACAGCGCATTCCGCTCCCTATTTCGTTGTCATCGGCGAATCACCGCCGCCCGGGCCCGCCTCGCCTTCGCCTCGCCTGGCCGCAGGAACTGCGGGCGGTGGCCGGCGATGGCAGGATGTTGTCGGCGATCGGCCCACCGCAGCGACCGGTGGACCGCATTGCCGGGAGAGTTCGGTTGGAGTTTCCATGGTCGAGAACGACAACTCGGTGACGCAGGTGTCCGAGGAGTTCGTCGAGTCCGAGGGCATCACGCTGCACGTCGCGAGCGCCGGTTCGGGTCCGACCGTGATTCTGTTGCACGGCTTCCCCGATTCGTCGATGCTCTGGCGCCGGCAGATCCGAGCGTTGTCCCAGGCCGGTTTTCGCGTTCTTGCCCCGGACCTCCGCGGCTTCGGGCAGTCGAGTCGGCCCGCCGACCCATCGAGCTACGGGATGAACGCCCTGACCGGCGACGTGCTGACCGTCATGGATTACTTCGGGGTCGGGAGCGCGAGCGTCGTCGGGCATGACTGGGGCGCGGTTCTCGCGTGGCAGCTGGCGATGGCGGCGCCGGACCGGGTCGATCGACTTGCCGTGATCTCCGTGGGTCATCCCGCTGCCGGACCCGCCGCCGGCCCCGAACAACGCCAGCTTTCCTGGTACATGCTCTGGTTCCTGTTCCCAGGGGTCGCCGAGAAGGTTCTGCCGGAAAGGGACTGGAAATTGTTTCGTGAATGGGGCTGGAATGGCAGTCAGCCGGGTGAGGATCCGGATTGTGACCGCCAGATTGCCGATCTGTCGCGACCGGGTGCGCTGACCGCTGCACTCAATTGGTATCGCGCGAACATTCGGCCGGAGCGCTATTTCGTTGCCGACGACGGACGCCCACCCCGAGCGTCGATCACCTGCGCCACCATGGGAATCTGGTCAACCGGCGACCGATTTCTGAATGAAGCGCAAATGACCGGGTCTCGGCGATACGTGTCCGGACCGTGGCGCTATGAACGGCTCTCGGGTGATCACTGGGTGCCGGCGCATGCCTCCGACGAGCTCAACCGGCTGTTGTTGGATTTCCTGGGCGCAGCCGCCCGGCCGGCCACCGCGACGCCACCCACCGGCGGCACCGTGCGGTGACTTGGCGGCCAGGCGCCATTCAGCGCGCCGGCACCGTTGTCGCCTGCGTGGTCCATTCTGTCCACGCCGGCGGTCGTCGGCTCCGGCGGAGCGCCCAGCGGCGGACCCCGACCGCCACCCCACCCACCCGCCCAGCCGCCCGGCCGCCCAGCAGCCCAGCTGACGCCTGCCACCCAGTACTCTCATCCCTCGCTGCAGATCACACGAAGGACTGGACATGGTTGAGGCGCTGTCGAAGATCGTTGTCGTCGTTCCGACGTACAACGAGAGCGCGAGCCTGCCGGTCCTCGTTTCCCAACTGGAGGGCCTGCAACTTCCTACCCTGCACATCCTCGTCGTCGACGACAACTCACCCGACGGCACGGGCGACACCGCCGACAGGCTGGCAGCCGAATCGGGTGGCCGGCTGAGCGTTCTGCACCGCAAGGTCAAGGACGGTCTCGGACGCGCGTACGTCCAGGGAATGAGCGTCGCTCTCGCCGACGGCGCCCAGATCGTGATCCAGATGGACGCCGACCTGTCGCACCCGGTCGCGGTGATCCCGCAGATGGTCGACGTGCTGCGAACGACAGACGCGGACGTCGTCATCGGCTCCCGATACGTCGAGGGCGGATCGACCGCGGAAGACTGGCCGTGGCATCGCAAGGCGCTGTCCAGCTGGGCGAACCTTTACGTCAACGCAATCCTGCGACTGCACGTCAAGGACGCCACCGCCGGCTTCAAGGCCTGGCGCGCATCCACTCTCACCGACATCGACGTGGCAGCGGTCCGCAGCAACGGGTACTCATTCCAGGTCGAGATGAACTACCGCGCGGTCAAGCGTCGGCACAAGATCGTCGAGCTACCTATCCGCTTCGTGGAGCGGGCCGAGGGCGCGTCCAAGATGACGATGAAGGTGCAGATCGAGTCGGCGATCGCGCCGTGGAAACTCCTGCTTGGCCGGAAGTAGCGGTCGCCCGGGGCGAGGCGCCGAGCAGACCGGCATCGGCGTGCTGGCCGTTCCACGCCGGGACGAAGGCGACCTGATCGGCTACTGCGGGCTCGGTGTGGGCCGGCCGGTGTCCACTGACGGACAATGCTCCGATGGCCGCGCAGGAGCACCGGATCGAGTCGACTGTCTCCGAGTCCACGCAGGATTGGATTCTGCATGTCGACGTCGATCAGTTCCAGGCCGCGGTCGAGGTGCTCCGCCGGCCGGACCTGGTGGGGCGGCCGGTGATCGTGGGCGGTTCCGGCGACCCGACCGCGCGACGACAGGTCGTCACCTGCGCGTCTTACGAGGCCAGGATCTGCGGCGTACGCGCCGGCCTGCCGCTGCGGTCGGCGGTGCGCAAGTGCCCGGACGCGGTATTCCTGCCGACCGACGCGCAGGCCTACGAGCGGGCCTCCGCCCACGTGATGGCGACGCTCCGCGAGCTGTCCGGCGCCGTCGAGGTCTGGGGCTGGGACGAGGCGTTCGTGGCCACCGGCACCGCAGATCCGGAGCGGTACGCCGCGACCGTCGTCGCGGGCGTTCTCGCCGCCACCGGCCTGCAATGCTCCGTCGGCATCGGTGACAACAAGCTGCGGGCGAAGGTGGCCACCGGGTTCGCCAAACCGGCCGGGATCCACCGGCTGAGCAAGAGCAACTGGATGGCGGTGATGGGCGATCGCCCGGTGGTCGCGCTCTGGGGTGTCGGTCGCCGGGGCGCCGCCCGGTTCGCCGACCACGGCATCCTGACGGTCGCCCAGCTGGCCGGCGCGGACCCCGGCGAGCTGGCGTCCTGGCTCGGGCCGACCATCGGACCACGCTATCGACAACTGGCGCTCGGCGAGGGTGACCGGCACCTGCGGACCGAACAGTGGTCGGCCCGGTCCCGAAGCCACCAGGCGACGTTCCCAACGGATCTGACCGACCGCGTCGAGATCGAAGCGGCGCTGACCGCGCTGGCCCGGGAGGTCACCAAGGAGGTCGCGGCGAATGGCCGGCAGGTCGCCCGGGTGGCGGTGACGGTGCGCAATTCCTCGTTCTTCACCGAGTCGCACGGCACGACCCTCGACGCGGTCACCACCGAGTCGGTGGACGTCGAAGCGGCGGCGCTGGGTCTGCTCGACCGCTTCCCGCTGAGCCGGCCGGTCCGGCTGCTCGGCGTCCGGGTCGAGCTGACACCCGAGTAGGCAGGGTCAGGGTACGGACTCGCTCACTCGATCACCGCCCGGTGGTGTGCGTCGTGTCTGGATCGTCCGGGCGGGGGGTCCTTGGTGGCCTGCCCTCACCGGGTGAAGAACTCGTCCCGGCTGCCCCCGAGAGACGACCGATCCGCCTCGCGCCCGGCATCCAGCGCGGTCGGGACGGCGGAACTACGGTGAGTGCCGTTCGACCGTCACCGTCACACCGTCGCAAGGGGTCATCCATGAAGCAGTCCGTCCTGCGGTCGCTGAGCGAAAAGGACACCGTCCTGGTGCTGGAGACCAAGCAGAAGAACCTGGACGGGCTCGACGAGGACGCCCTGATCGCGTTGCATCAGCGGGTCAGGCGGGCCCGGAACAGGAACGTGAAGAACTACCGGCGGGACGCCGCCGGCCGGGTCGCCGGCACCGGTTCCCGGGGCGGCGCGCGACCGGGCAACCAACGCAACCGGGATCGGGCGGAAGCCCTGGAGGACGCACTGTCCAGGGTCAGCCGGCAGTTGGGGCGGCAGGCCAGGCGCAGCGCGGACGCCCTCCGCGAGGAACGACTGGCCGCGGCCCGCGGCGTGAAGGGCAGCGGACCGGCTCGCGGCGGCAAGGGTTCGCCCGCCGGCTCCCCGGCGGGTCGGGCCGACGACCGCCGGCCCAAGACCCCGGCCCGCAAGAAGCGGGCGGCCTCCAGCGCCGCCGCCGGGGCCCGGCGTCAGGCCCGCAAGGACAATCGCTGACCCGGTTCGCGCCGGCGCCGGGTCGGCACCGGTCGGGACGCTGTGCCGGCGTACCAGCTCGCAACGGTGTTCTGCGGATCTCGTTCCACCGCTGGGAACGCTGGGTGATGGTGACGGCGCGGGCCGTGCGGTGACGGTCAGCACCGCGCCGAGAATGATCACGATGCCGAGCAGTTGACCCAGCCCAGAGCCGCCGCGATCACGGGCCACCACCGACAACCCCATCCCGACCACGGCGGCCTGCAGCGCAATGCCGCGGGACCGGCGGGCGATCAGGATGGCGTCGGCCAGGCCGTCGATCCGGTCGGCGGTCAGCACGACGTCCGCGGTCTCCGAGGACGCCGTGGCGCCGCCCGCCGCCAACGCGACGCCGACGCCCGCAGCCGCCAGCGCCGGAGCGTCGTTCACCCCATCGCCAACCATGATGGTCGCCGCGCCGCACCTGGTCGACGGGGATCTCGATGACCCCGTCGACCTCGACCCGGCGGCGGTCCTGGGGGCGCGCTGCACCAGCAGGCTCAGGTCGCGGCGGGCGCGCTTGGCCGCCCTCGCCTCCAGCAGCCGGCCGGCGGCCAGCAGTCCCACCGACACCAGGAAGAAGGACAGATCGAAATGGCCGCGCAGCGTACGCATGGCTTCATGCCTGCGGGCGTCGCTGCGGACGTTCTACGGGCGAAGGTCCCGAGCCGGCCGTGATCCTCGCCATCCCCGGTGGAACCACGAGCCCGGGTGCAGCGTCGGGTGGTGTCAACTCCCCGCGGAGTGGGCCTGCCCGTCCTGCGGATCATCGCGCAGCAGCGGCCAGCTCAGCGCGAAGCCGGGATGCAGCGGCAGCGCGTCGATGTCGTTCTCGGCCACCCACCGCAGCTCCAGGCTCTCGGCGTTCGGCACGATGGACAGCGGCCCGATGACGATGGCCATGACGGTGGTGTAGGCCCAGCCGCCGTGGTCGTCCCGCCATTCTTCGGTCACCAGCAACGCGTCCGCGTCGATCCCGGCTTCCTCGTGCGCTTCCCGCAGCGCAGCCTGCGCCGGCGTTTCGTGGGTGTCCATCGCCCCGCCCGGCAGACCCCAGGTATCCCCGTCGCTGGTCCAGGCCGCCCGGTGCTGCAGCAACACCTGGGTGGTCCCAGCGGTGCGACGGCGGAGCAGCAGCCCGGCGGCCCCATGGATGCCCCAGTGCCGGTGGCCGAGCGAGCATCGGATCCAGCCATTGCCATCTCCGTGCACCTTTTGCTCCTCGCCCCCGCGGTCCTCAACCCATTGTCCGTTGCCGTCTTCGACGATCCTCCGGCGCAGGTGCGCGCATGATCGACGGATGGACCTTCCTGTCGCCCTCATTGAGCTGCTGCGCGGCCGCAGCACGTGCTACCTCGCGACCACGATGCCCGACGGCTCACCGCAGCTGACCCAAACCTGGGTGGACACCGACGGTCGCAACGTCATCATCAACACGGTCGACGGCTACCAGAAGGTCAGGAACATCGACCGGGATCCCCGGGTGGCGGTGAGTGTGTCCGATCCAGCGAACGCCTCCCGATACTTCACGGTCCGCGGCCGGGTCACCAATAGCACCACCGACGGCGGCGCCGAGCACATAGAGGCACTGGCCCAGCGCTATCTCGACGGCCCGTATCCCTGGTACGGCGGGCGGGACCAGGTGCGCGTCATCCTGACCATCACGGCCGACCGAATCCATTCGATGGGCTGATCGCGGCGGTCCTATCCTGCGGGGCGTACCCCCCCACGAACTGAGGAGTGAGCTGATGCTCGCGGAACCGATCGACCCGGTCCGTCCGGGGCCGGTGGGCTGGCACCTGTACGGCGCGGACGGCTCCGCCCGGGTCGCGCAGGCCCTGCTGTGGCCCGATCAGGAGATGCCATGACGACGAACTCCTTGCGCACTGTTCAGGAACCGCTCAAGCAGCAGTACCGGGACGATCCGTCCGCCGCGTGGCTGACGCTGCGCGCGGACGGCCAGCTGGCCGACGGGGTGAGCTGCTCCGTCCAGACCGGGCAGGCACTGGTGGCAGCCGGTCGGCACCCGGCCACCGGGGGCGATGGCCTCCTTGCCTGCTCGGGCGACATGTTGCTGCAGGCGCTGGTCGCCTGCGCCGGTGTCACGCTCGCGGCGGTCGCGACATCGCTCGACCTGACGGTCGCCGGGTCGGTGCACGCCGAGGGCGACCTGGACTTCCGCGGGACGCTGGCGGTCGACCGGACGACGCCGGTGGGTTTCCAGCAGATTCGCTTGCGCTTCGACCTGACCACCGACGCGACGCAGCAGCAGGTGGACACCCTGCTGCGGCTGACCGAGCGGTACTGCGTGGTGTTCCAGACGCTGGCCGCGCCGCCCGCGCTGACGGTCAGCCACACCCGCACCTGACGGGGTGCCACCAGCGTCGGGGCATCACGATCTCCCCGACTCCGCAGCTGGTGGGCCAGCAGTGGTGCCAGCAGTGGTGCCGCCGGCTGCTGAGCCGTCGACGACCCTGCCGCTACGGGTGCTGCCCGGCCAGGATCGCTGCGGCGGCGGGACGGAGGGCGTCCTGGCATCCGTAGTAGACCCACGGTGCGCCCTGCATCAGCGTCATACAGTCGGCAGTGCTCTCGTTGGCCGATACATCCGTCGGGCTCGCCCCGACGACGGCACTCATGGCCGCCACCGATTCGGCGAGGCTGCCGTACACCCGGACCTGCAGGACGTGGCTGTATTCGTGAACCATGACCGAAAGGCGTTTGTCCGCAGGAACATCCGGGTCGACGTAGTTGTGGTGCCCGTCGGAGGCTCCCCACGAACCGTTCCGTTCGAAGATCCAGGTGGCCGCGCCCGTGGGGTCGACCTGCGGGATGAGGTCAGTCATCCAGTTGCTGGACGATCCGCCGGACGGCGGGGGCGCGGGAGCATCGGCGGGCGGTGTTCCGTCCGCCAGGTAGCTCGCCGACACCCAACCGACAACGGCGCCGGATTGGACCGGCACCCACCCGTCGACGGCGGCGCCTGCGGTGACCGACTGGTCGGTCGTAAGAACCATCAGCACCGTGGTGCCGTCGGCCGCTGGGGCGTTCCGCAGGTTCACCGAATCGGTCGCGTACATCAACCGGCCGGTGACCATGCTCACGGCAGGCGGCCCAACCGGTGCCGGTGCCGCGGCGGGGACCGGTGCCGGTGCGGGGACCGGTGCCGGTGCGGCGGCCGGTGCCGGTGCGGGCGCTGGATCCGCCACCGGCTCGCCGGCGAGCAAAGGTGCGGCGTCGGTCGATGTCGCGGATGCGGCCGCCGGCCCGGCAACGAGCGCGGGTTTCGTCGTCGCGGCGGTCGGAGTCGGCGCAGCGGTCGTTGCTGACGCCGGTTCCGCTGCCTCCGCCTGTCCCACCTGCTGGGCCGGGTTCTCAGGCGCAGGACGGCTTGCGGCAGTGGTGGTCAGGAAGATGCCGGCGGCCACCACGAGAAACGTTGCCGCCGTGAGGTTTGTGCGCCGAGACAAAGGCGTCCGACTCGCCCCGGGCTGTGCGGACATCGGGGCCTCGCTCCGGGGTGGCTCAGTCCGCGCGGCCGCACGAGGGCGCGCAGATGCCCGGCGGGAAAGAGCAGCTGTTTCGGGCCCACCGAGCTCGGTCAGGTCGGTT
>Ga0208588_1000025_pt1 | contig 45486 bp, 47 predicted proteins | sample NGESurshal092012_8_FD_184483 | JGI IMG/M metagenome (GOLD analysis project Ga0208588, IMG submission 184483) | Arctic peat soil microbial communities from Barrow, Alaska - NGEE Surface sample 415-3 shallow-092012 (SPAdes) | ecosystem: Environmental > Terrestrial > Soil > Wetlands > Peat ...
GTCGTGGGCTCGACAACTCGTCCGAAGTCATCCTCGACTTCGGACGGGACGATCATCTCCACCGACAAGATCATCCGGGTTTCTGATTTGGTCGGATCCTGCCAAAAGAGCGTTCGCGGGTCACTTCCGCGCTGTCCAGCTGAACGTAAGCGTTGAGCAGCCTCCATAAAGGAATAGTCCGACAGTAAAGAGAGAAATTCGATAGCATCGAAAATGTTTGACTTTCCGGCCGCATTTGGTCCGGCGATACACGTAAATGGACCAAGATCCACGGAGAAGTCCAAGAGGTTCTTGAAGCCGTCAACCTCGAGTCGTGTGAGCATGATGAGACCGTAGCGCGTTGCGCCCCCCGGGTCCTCGGCGCTGCGTGTCACGCATCGACGGTGACCGTTAAGGACCCAGTGAATACACAGTCCGATCGACGCTCGGACAGGTGGAAGTTGCACCAGTTCGCCTGCGCCATTGCATTGTTGATCAGCCACCCGGCGGACCGAGGTGGTCCCACATCACCTGCGCACCGAACAGGCCGGTGCGTTCGGCGCGTTCCCCGGCCCGGCCGTGCAGGTGGGCACCGGCCGCGGCGGCGATCAGCGGCGGCAGCCCGGTCGCCAGCAGCGACCCGATGACGCCGGACAACACATCGCCCGACCCCGCGGTGGCCAACCAGGACGAGCCCGTCAGGTTGACCGCGGCCTGCCCACCCGGCTCGGCGATCAGGGTGCGGTGCCCCTTCAGCAGCACCGTGGCCCCGCTCTCGCTGGCCGCCCGACGGACCGCGGCGAGCCGGTCGGCCAGGTCGATGTCCGGGAACATCCGGGCGAACTCCCGGTCGTGCGGGGTGAGCACCGTCGGCTGCCCGAGCCGGCGGCGGGCGGCGAGCAGCGAGGGCATCGCGGCCAACACGGTCAGGGCGTCCGCGTCCACCAGCACCGGCAACTGCTGGCCCAGCACCCAGCGGAGCAGGGCGATCGCCGGCCCGTCGGTGCCGATCCCCGGTCCGATCACCCACGCCTGCACCGTGCCCGCGTCCGCCGGGGAGCTCACCGCGACCACCTCCGGCCAGCGCGCGAGCACCGCGGACGCCTGAGCGCCCGCGTACCGGACCATGCCCGGCCGGGTGCGAACCGCGCCGCCCACGCAGAGCACCGGGGCGCCCGGGTAACCGGGCGATCCGGCGACGATGCCGACCAGGCCCCCGCTGAACTTGTCAGCGGCCGGTCCCGGGCCGGGCAACAACTGGCGCAACGACCCGTCCGTCATCGCGATCAGCTCGGCGCCTCGGCCGGTCACCTCCATCCCGATCGGGACGCTGACGATGGTGCCGGCCTGCTCGTCGGCGATCAGCAGGCCCGACTTGATGCCACCGAACGTCACGGTGACGTGCGCCAGGAACGCCACCCCAACCACCCGGCCGCTGTCCGGCTCGATGCCGCTGGGCAGGTCGACAGCCACCCGCAGGGCGTCGGCAGCGTTGGCGGCACCGACCAGGGCGGCTGCGTCGGCGCGCAGCGGCGGTGTCGCTGCCAGCCCGACCAGCCCGTCGATGATGGCGTCCGCCCGCTCGATGGCGGCGGCGACCGCGGGGTCGTCGTGGGTGAGCACCCGGGCACCCGCGCTGCGCACCGCCCGCAGGCCCGCGGGGTGCGCCTTGGCCGGATCGGTGAGCACCGCGGTGATCCGCATGCCGCGGCGGCGCAGGAAGGCGCCGGCGAACAGCGCGTCGCCGCCGTTGTTGCCCGATCCCACCAGCAGCACCACCTGCCGCCCGGGATGCGGTGACGGCAGCCGGTCGGCCACCTCGCGGGCAACGGCGTACGACGCGCGGCGCATCAGGGTGCCGTCGCCGTCCTTGGCCAAGGCCACCGCTTCCACGGCGCGGATCTGTTCGACGGAATAGGCCTCGATCATTGCCCCATCCTGGCGTGCGGGGCCGCGGTTCCGCCGGGTGGCGCCGGGTCGGGGTGTCTCGAACCGCGAAATCGGCCGGTCACCAGCCATAATTCGCCAGCACCGCCTCGATCCGCGGCAGCCGGACCGGGCCGAAGTGCCGCAGCCCGACCAGCAGCTTGTGCAGTTGCAGGGCCGGGCGGCGCTGCTCGTAGCCCGGCGCGAAGGGGTATTCCCGCTGGTAGGCATCGAACACCTCGTCCGGCAGGCCGCCGGTCTGCATGAACGCGAGGTCCAGCTCCCGGTCGGCGTAGCAGACCGCGGGGTCGACGATCCAGCGGCCGTCGATGACATTGCCGAACCACAGGTCGCCGTGGGTGAGCGAGGCGGGCGGATGGGCGGGCAGCAGCGCCGGCAGCGGCCCGTCGCAGGCTCTGCGCAGCCGATCGGCAATATCCGCCGGGACGGCCGGATCGGACAGGTGGACCAGGATCCGCCGCTGCACGAAGAAGGTGGGCCAGTCCGCGGCCCAGTCGTTGTGCTGATCGAACCGGCCGGCCGGGTTGTCCCGGTACCAGCCGTACCGGTCCGCGGTGCTGCGGTGCACCCGGGCCATCGCCCGGCCCAGCTCGGCCCACGCCGGCGGTCCCTGCACGTACCGGAGCACCAGCACGTGCCCGACCGCACCGAGCACGGCCGGGGTGGGGGCGCCGGCGGCGGCCAGGGCCAGCAGGCCCTCCGCCTCGACCTCGGCCGGGTAGGGGCATCGCTTGACCACCACCTCTCGGCCGTCGGCCAACTGCTCCAGCGTCGTGGTGCAGATCATCCCGCCCTTGAGCAGGACGGATGTGACTGATCGGGGCAGCCCATCCGGCCAGTCCACCTGGCGGTCGACGTCCGATGTCATGGACACAGTGTCGATCGGCCGGTCCTGGGTGGGCGATGTCGGTGTCGGTGTTGGTGTCGGTGTCGGTGTATGTGTCATTGTCGGTGTCGGTGTCGGTGTCTATGGTGCCGGCATGACCAACACCCATCACGCCATCGACTACGTCGAGCTGCCAACCGCCGATCTCGCGACCACCCGCGCGTTCTACGAGAACGCGTTCGGCTGGCAGTTCACCGAGTACGGCCCCGACTACGCCGGCATCAAGGCACCGTCGGGTGACGGCGAGGTCGGCGGGCTGGACGGTTCTGCCGGCCCGGATCGTCGAGCCCCGCTGGTGCTGCTGTATTCCGACGACCTCGACGCCTCGGTCGAAGCCGTCAGAGCGGCCGGCGGTGCCATCCTGCAGGGGCCGTACAAGTTCCCCGGCGGCCGGCGATTCCATTTCACCGACCCGAGCGGGATCGAGCTGGGCGTCTGGGGCACCGCATGACCGGTGCCCGAGGGCTCACGGCCGATGCCCGGCATCGGCCGGTCAGCCGAGCGCGACGACGACGGCCGCCGCGATGCCGGCGTCGTGCGACACCGACAGCCGCCAGTCCGTCACGCCCAGGCGCGCGGCCGCGGCGGCCACCGTGCCGACCACCTCCAGCACGGGACGGCCGGTCAGCTCGGACAGCACCCGGCAGTCGTGCCAGTCCAGCCCGGCCGGCGCGCCGAGCGCCTTGGCCACCGACTCCTTGACGGCGAACCGGGCGGCGAGCGAGGCAGGTCCGCGCTGGTGCCCGGTGGCGGTCAGCAGCTCCTGCTCGCTGAACAGCCGCCCGGCCAGGCCGGGTGTTCGCGCCAGCGACGCGGCGAACCGGTCGACCGCGACCACATCGATTCCGACCGCGACAACCCTTGCGCTCCTTGGCAGGTCGGGCAGCGTCACGGAGGCTTATTCCACCGTCACCGATTTGGCCAGGTTGCGCGGCTTGTCGATGTCATACCCACGGGACCGGGCGATCTCGGCGGCCAGGATCTGCAACGGCACGGTGGTGACCAGCGGTTGGAAGAGTTTGGGCACCCGCGGCAGTTCGACCAGGAAGTCGGCGAAGGGCGCCACCGTGTCGTCGCCCTCCTCGGCGATGACGATGGTGCGCGCGCCGCGGGCCTGGATCTCCCGGATGTTGGACAGCAGCTTGGAGTGCAACAGCGGGTCACCGACCGGCGACGGGGTGATGACGACGACCGGCAGGCCCTCCTCGATCAGCGCGATCGGGCCGTGCTTGAGCTCGCCGGCAGCGAAACCCTCGGCGTGCATGTAGGCCAGTTCCTTCAGTTTGAGGGCACCCTCCAGGGCCACCGGGTACCCGACGTGCCGGCCGAGGAAGAGCACAGCCTTCGATCGGGCGATGTCCTGGGCCAGCTTGCGCACCGGATCCATCAGGGTCAACGTCGTCGCCACCGCCGCCGGCATCTGACTGAGCAGCTCGAACTCCCGGGCGATCTCGTCCCGGTACTTGGTGCCGCGGGCCTGTGCCAAGGCGAGGCCGACCAGGTAGTTGGCCGTCAACTGCGCCAGGAACGCCTTGGTCGAGGCGACCCCGACCTCGGGTCCGGCGTGCGTGTAGAGCACGGCGTCGGATTCCCGCGGGATCTGCGAGCCGTTGGTGTTGCAGACCGCGAGCACCCTGGCGCCCTGCCGCCTGGCGTGCCGGACGGCCTCCAGGGTGTCGGCGGTCTCGCCGGACTGGCTGACCGCGACGACGAGGGTGTCCCGGTCGAGAACCGGGTCGCGGTAACGGAACTCGCTGGCCACCTCGACCTCGACCGGGATCCGGCACCAGTGCTCGATCGCGTACTTGGCGACCAGGCCGGAGTGGAAAGCCGTGCCGCAGGCCACCACGAAGACCTTGTCCATGGTCCGCAGGTCGTCCTCGGACAGCCGCACCTCGTCGAGCACGATGCCGGAGCCGTCGAAGTGGCCGAGCAGGGTGTCGTTGACCGCAGCCGGCTGCTCGGCGATCTCCTTGTCCATGAAGAAGTCGTAGCCGCCCTTCTCCGCGGCGGCCAGATCCCAGTCGACGTGGAACGTCCGGAAGTCGGCCTCGGCCTGAGGGTTGGCTGAGAACGACGTCACCTCCCAGCTGTCCGGGGTGATCACCACCAGCTGGTCCTGGCCGAGCTCGACGGCGGTGCGGGTGTGCGCGATGAACGCCGCGACGTCGCTGGCCACGAACATCTCGCCGTCGCCGATACCGATCACCAGCGGCGAGTTCCGGCGGGCGGCGACCAGCATGTCCGGCACGTCGGCATGCGCCGCGACCAGGGTGAACGCGCCGTCCAGGCCCTTGCACACCGCTGCCATGCTGGCCGGCAGGTCGCCGGCCGTCGGACCGGCCGCGAACGCGGCGCCGAGCAGGTGCGCGACCACCTCGGTGTCGGTGTCGCTGCGCATCTCGATGCCCTGGGCCTCCAGCGCCTTCCGCAGCGGGACGAAGTTCTCGATGATGCCGTTGTGGATGACGCCGACCTTGCCGCTGGCGTCGGTGTGCGGGTGGGCGTTCCGGTCGGTGGGGCCGCCGTGCGTCGCCCACCGGGTGTGCCCCATCCCGGTGGTGCCGTTGAGTGCCACCTCGCCGGTGTCGATGTAGTGCTCGAGGTTGCCCAGCACGCCGGCCTTCTTGGCGGTGCGCAACGCACCCTCACCGTCCAGGATGGCCACCCCGGCGGAGTCGTAGCCGCGGTACTCCAACCGCCGCAGGCCCTCCAGCACGAGCGGGAGCGCCTGACGGGGGCCGGTGTATCCGACGATGCCACACATGCCCCAAAGGCTAACGGGTCGGCAGCCACCCGTTGGGACACGCAACCTGGTCGAGTCGGTCGACCGGCCGGCGGCCACTCTGCGGGTTCGCCGGGGGCCGCGGATACCCCGGACGGGCGGCCGGCACCCGGGGTGGGTTCTCGTCGGCGATCTACCCGGGCGGTAGCACGACTCCGAAGCCTGCGACCGCGAGCCTCAGCAGCACCTGACCCGGCGCCAGCAGGTCGGCGATCTTCGCGGCGCTGAGCACCTCCAGCTCGGCCAGCCGCCGCCGGTAGGCGTCGTCGCCGGCCAACCGGGCAACCTGCAGCTGCTCGACGTTGTGCCGGACCTTCTGCCGGGCCTCTCGCAGAAAGCGTTTGCTGCCCAACCGGTTCAGCGGCGTCAGCAACCGGTCGAGGATGGTGCTCGGCCCCAGTTCGTCGTTCTCGGCGGCTACCCGGGACGCCAGCACAGCATCGATCCGTTCGTGGTCGCGGCGGCGCCGATCGAGCAGCACCGGGTCGGCGAAGTCGGCGTCGCTGATCACCGCGAGCATCGCCTGCGGTAGGTCGTAGTTTTTTACGTGCGCGTTGATGCCGAGCAGCACGTGCCGCAGCGGTGGCAGATCCGCGGGGGCGTCGAAGGCCAGCCGCCAGGGCCGCGGCACGGCCGCCGTCCGGCCCTCGCGATCGGCGTCATGGGCGTCGAGGAACAGGTCGGCGAACACCACGTCCCAGCGCTCCACCCACTCCGGGTCCTCGAACCGGGCGTCCTGGATGGCCGCTCCGACGGCCTCGGTGGTCCGCCGGTAGGTCCCGGCGAAGATCCGCCGGTGCGCGAGGGCCGGTGGCAGCTCGTCGACGCGCCGCTGCATCCTGGCCAGCACGGCCCCGACTGTCTGGTCGTTCGCGGTCACCTGGACCTTCTCTCGTGACTCTCCTCGCAGAGGGGTAGATCCTTGCCAGGCCGTGGCTGCTGGACGGAGATCTGCAGGACATGCCATGACCGATGTTCGGGGCCGGCCCATCCGCGGATCGCCCGGCACCGGATGAACAGGTGAGAAAGCTCTATACCGCACAATCCGCCCAGCGCCACCGTTCGGTTCGCACTGCTTGTGGAGGTTCGTGATGGCCCGCTCCTCGACCCGCACCGACGTCGGCACGGGCGCCCGCGGCTTCGACCCGGTGGCGATCGGCCGGCTGGAGTGCGACGCCTGGGCGGCGTACTACCGCCGGGAATGGTTGCCCTTCCTGCGTGCGGCCGTCGGCATGGTGGACGCCGGTTTCCGGATGGGTCCGCGCCGCACGCTGCTCGGCGCCTGGTACGTGCTGCGGGCCAACCAGGTCTGGGCGCCGTACCCGGACAACGACCCGGATGCCGCCCGCGCGCAGATGCGGCGGTTCTACGCCCTGGTCGCGTCCCGGGGTCATCCGCGCCTGGATGCGACCCACGCCGCGGAACTGGAGGTGCAGTGGTGGCGGGTGCACCGGCTGCACCAGCACTCCACCGACCTCGACGAGGACGATCTGACCGCGGCGCTGGCCGCGCTGTACGCCTACGTCTACGAGGCGCCGCCGGCGGCGGTCCTGACGGCTGCCAAGTTGCGGGTCGCGGCGATGGATGCCTCCGACCGGTGGGTCGCGGCGGGCTGCGCGGTGGACGACCCGCTGTTGGCGTCCGAGCGCCGGCTGCTGGTGGCGTCCTACACGGCGCTGCGGGACGCGGTGGACCGCAACCTGCCCTGAACTGCCCCCGCGGCGGGCACGATCGGCGGACGCCCGTCAGGCCTCCACCGGCCGCCCACCCCTGGCCAGCACGGCCTCCGGCGGCATCACCGGGGCCGCCGCGCCCGGTTCGGGCGTGGCGTACCCCGCACGGTCCTCCGGGGTGGATGCCGCGACGGCCCGGATGTCCGCCCAGGCGCGGAGCTCGGCGATCTGCTCGGCCTGCGTCACCGACAACGGGACGGTGTTGACGATCTCGTGCAGCAGGTCGTCACCGGTCAGGGCGCGCCGCTCGTTGAACGCGTCGAAGCACGCAGCGATCACCACCTGCTCGATCTCCGCCCCCGAGAAGCCCTCGGTGGCCGAGACCAGCGAGTCCAACAACTCGTCGCCGACCGGCAACGAGCCCAACGCCGGGCCGGCTTTGAGCCGCGCCTTCAGGTGCAGCGAGAAGATCACCCGGCGCTCGGTGTCGGTCGGCAGGTCGATGAAGAAGATCTCGTCGAACCGGCCCTTGCGCATCATCTCGGGCGGCAGCAGGGAGATCTGGTTCGCGGTGGCCATCACGAACACCGCAGCCGTCTTCTCCTGCATCCAGCTCAGGAACGTCCCGAACACCCGGGCCGACGTCCCGCTGTCCCCCGCCCCCGACGCGCCGGACGCGAAGCCCTTCTCGATCTCGTCGATCCACATCACGCACGGCGCGATCGCCTCCGCGGTGCGCAGCGCGGTCCGCATGTTCTGCTCGCTCGCCCCGACCAGGCCGCCGAACACCCGGCCGATGTCCAGCCGGACCAGCGGCAGCGACCACGCCGAGGCCATCGCCTTCGCGGTCATCGACTTCCCGCAACCCGGAACACCAGTCACCAGAACGCCTTTCGGCGCGGGCAGGCCGTACGCAGCAGCCTCCTCCAGCCACGACCCGTTGCGCTTGCGCAGCCAGGTCTTCAGGTTCTCCAGGCCGCCGATGTCGTCCAGGCCGACCGTCGACCTGACCACCTCCAGCACCCCGGACTTCTGGACGATCTGCCGCTTCTCCTCCTGCACCAGCGCGATGTCGTCGTCGGTCAGGCGGCCGTCGTCCACCATGGACCGCGCGAAGGCGTTCTCCGCCTCGAACGCGGTCAGGCCCAGCGCCGCCTTCGCCAGCCGCTCGGCGCCGGCCGGTCCGAGCTCGACCCGCAACGCCCCGGCCGCGGTGTTCCGGGCGATCATCCCGTCCAGCGTCGCCCGGATCTGCGGTTCCGTCGGGAGCGGGAAATCGACCAGGGTCACCAGCGATTCCAGGTCGGCCGGGATGTACGGGGTCGGCGAGATGAGGATCAGGGTGCGCGGAACCGGGCCGTCCTTGTAGTAGCGGACGGTGTCCTTCAGCGCCCGGACCAACTGGGTGTCCGGCGGCGAGGCGTTCGACCCCATCCAGGGGTGCAGGTCGAGCAGGACCACGACGCTCGGCATGGTGAGCGCGGCAGCGGCGTTCAGCGCGGCGTGCGGGGTCCGGGTGTCGGCGTTCCCGGGTTGCCCGAGGGCGGCGAAGCCGTTGGCCGTCGACCAGGTGTAGACCTGCCGGGCCGGCGCCACCTGCGTGCGATTGCCGACCACGGCCGCGATCTCGGCCAGCGCCCTGGACTCCTCCGCCGTCTGGATGGACAGCAACGGGAACCGGGCGCGGATCAGCCGCCGCAGGTTGGTCGCGAAATCCTCAGCCACGTCAGCACTCCCTCGTCCGCCGGCCCGCTCGCCGTCCACCCGGGCCGTTCTCCGGGCGAACCCGCGGACGGCGCCGTGCGGGGACGCACGCCGAGGAGTCGGACCGGACCACCGGCTACTGTACGAGAGCGGTGACGCCGGCCCCCCGGTGCGCACCGTGTCGGCACCTGCATCGTGCCGGCCGCAGAGCGCCGGCAGTCCGGTCGGTGACGCAGCAACGAGCGACCAGCCGCGGAGCACCGCACTGGCCGCGCCGGCGAATCGGAGGACCGATGGCCAGGGCCACGCCACCCAGCATCAAGCAGCCGACGCTGGAGTACTTCGCGTACCGCGGGCCCAATCGGGTGGCCATCGGCGACCTGGCGCCGGCCGGGTTGCCGGGGCTGATCTTCAGCCCGACCTCGGGCCGGCGGCTGCCGATCATCGCGGTCGGGCACGGCTGGTTGCAGTCCGCCGAGCGGTACTCCGACACCATGCGCTACCTGGCGTCCTGGGGCATGATCGTCGTCGCCCCGAACACCCATCGGAGCCTGTTCTCCTCGCACCAGGGCCTCGCGCTGGACATGTCCAGGGCGCTGCGGATGGTCGCCTACGGAGATCTCGGCGCGGGCCGGGTGCGCGGTGACCTGCGCCGACTCGGCGTCCTCGGGCACTCCACCGGCGGCGGCGCGGCGATTCTGGCCGCCGCCAAGGACGACGGGATCAAGGCGGTGGTGACGGTCACCGCGGCGGAGACCCGGCCATCGGCGATCGAGGCGGCCGGCCGGGTCGAGGTGCCGAGCCTGCACCTCATCGGTTCGAAGGACGACATGGCCGAGTCGGACGGTGCGAAGATCGCGCGCTCGTGCACCGGGCCGGCGCAGCTGCGGATGGTCAAGGGCGCCGGGCATCTGGGCCTGTCGGAGGGCAAGTCGTTCCTGAACGGCATCATCGGTGCGGACTCGGACAAGCGGCTCCAACAGGTGACCAGGATGCTCGCGTCGGCGTTCTTCATCCGGCACCTGACCGACGCCGACCAGCTGGCCGACGAGTTGGAGAACAAGATCAAGGGCACGACGCTGGAGGACCTGGCGGACCCGGACCTGCACTCCACCGTCTCCGCGGGCGACATGGCCGCCGCCGCGATGATCTAGCCGCGCCCTCTCACCCGATTTCGCGGAGTTGAGCAGAGTTTTCGCGCGGTTAGCGCCCCCGAACCGCAGATTTGTCGCCTCAACTCCGGCCCGGGTCGGCGTAGCGGGATGTGCACACCCGCCGAACGATCCACATTTCTCATCCTGCGCAAGAGCTGGCGGTCGTCCCGGCCCAGGCTGGCGGCCATGGGACGGTCCACGCCGCGGTTGCCGGAGATACTGGTCGCGCGGCCGCCGCGGCGGCCGTCAGACGGCGGCGACGACCTCGGCGACCCGCTCGGCGATCCGGTGCGCCTGCTCGGCGGTGCCTGCCTCGACCATCACCCGCACCAGGGACTCGGTCCCGGACGGCCGGAGCAGCACCCGTCCGGAGTCACCCAGTTCCTGCTCGGCCCGCTCGACCGCGTCCAGCACGGTCGGCGCGGCGGCCACGGTCCCTTTGTCGGCGACCCGGACATTGATCAGCACCTGCGGGAACCGGGTGACCACCTTCGCCAGGTCCGCGAGGGGCTGCCCGGCGGCCGCCACGGCGGCCATCAGGTGCAGCGCGGACAGCAGCCCGTCGCCGGTGGTGGCGTGGTCGGCCAGGATCAGGTGCCCGGACTGTTCGCCGCCGAGCGAGTACCCGCCCGCCCGCATGTCCTCCAGCACGTACCGGTCCCCGACCGCCGTGGTGCGGACCTTGATGCCGGCCTTGGCCATCGCCTGGTGGAACCCGAGGTTCGCCATCACGGTGGCCACCACGGTGTCGTCGACCAGCCGGCCCCGGTCCTGTAGCGAGATCGCCAGCAGCGCCAGGATCACGTCACCGTCGACATCGGACCCGTCGGCGGCGACGGCCAGGCAGCGGTCGGCGTCGCCGTCGTGGGCGATGCCCAGGTCGGCGCCTTCGGAGACCACGGCTTCCCGCAAACCGGTGAGGTACGTCGACCCGACCCCCGCGTTGATGTTCAACCCGTCCGGGCTGCCGCCGATGACGACGACCTCGGCACCGGCCCGGCGGTACACCTCGGGGGCGAGAGCGGATGCTGCGCCGTGCGCGCAGTCGACGACGACCCGTAGCCCGTTCAGCGGATTCGGGGTGGCCACGAGCAGATGGTCGAGGTAGAGCCGGTCGGCGTCCTCCGCCCGGCTGATCCGGCCCACTCCCTCACCCGTCGGCAGCGGCCCGGGATCGTCCATCCGGCGCGCGATGTCGTCCTCGACGCTGTCGTCGAGCTTGAGGCCGCCGGCCGCGAAGATCTTGATGCCGTTGTCCGGCATGGCGTTGTGCGAGGCGGAGATCACCACGCCCAGATCGGCGCCGAGATCGCCGGTGAGGTAAGCCACGGCGGGCGTCGGCAGCACGCCGAGCAGGATGACGTCGACCCCGGCCGAGGCCAGACCGGCAGCCACAGCGGCCTCCAGCATCTCGCCGCTGGCCCGGGGATCACGGCCGACCACGGCCAGCGGCCGGCCAGGGCTGGCGCGCCGCACGACCTCGGGCGGGCGGGCACCGAAGGGCCGCCGCGACGGTGTGGACGCAGCCGCCGAAGCCCGGCGCCCGCCCAGGACCTGAGCGGCGGCCGTGGCCAGGCGCAGCGCGAGCACGGGGGTGAGGTCGGCGTTGGCCAGTCCGCGTACCCCGTCGGTGCCGAACAGCCGTCCCCCCACGGCGGTCAGCGCTTCGAGTACTGAGGAGCCTTACGGGCCTTTTTCAGGCCGTACTTCTTGCGCTCGGTGGCGCGGGCATCCCGGGTCAGGAAGCCGGCCTTCTTCAGCGGCGGACGATCGGTCTCGTCGAGCTCGATCAGCGCACGGGCGATGGCCAGCCGCAGCGCGCCGGCCTGGCCGGTGACGCCGCCGCCGTGCAGCCGGGCGATGACGTCATAGATCTCCGCCTTCTCCAGGATGACCAGCGGCTCCTTGATGAGCTGCTGGTGCACCTTGTTGGGGAAGTAGTTGTCCATGGTGCGGCCGTTCAGGGTGAACTGGCCGGTGCCGGGCATCAGCCGGATCCGGACCACAGCTTCCTTGCGACGGCCGACGGTCTGCACCGGGCGGTCGACAGCGACGGGCAGCACGACGGCGGGGACAACCTCGGGCGCCTCGTCGGACACGGCGTCCTCGTCGACGGTATCGACGACCTCGACGATGTCGGCTTCGTCGGGAAGCACGAAATCTTCCGCGACAGGGGCTTCGGGGTGCTGGCTCACGGAGTGACTCATCTCGCTGTTCTGGGTGCGGAGGTGTGCTGGGGGGCGGGGCCGGCGGCCTCGACCGAGGTCACCGGGACCACAGTCGCCATGACCGGCATTACTGCGCGACCTGGACGATCTGGAACGGCTGCGGCTGCTGGGCGATGTGCGGGTGCTCCGGGCCGGCATAGACCTTGAGTTTGCGAGCCATCGACCGACCCAGCGAGTTGTGCGGCAGCATGCCGATGACGGCCTTCTCCACCAGGCGCTCCGGCCTGGTGTCCAGCAGGTCGCCGACAGTCTGCTTGCGCAGCCCGCCCGGGTAGCCGGAGTGGCTGTACAAGAACTTGCCGTCCCGCTTGTTGCCGGACACCGAGACCTTGCCCGCATTGATGATCACGACAAAATCGCCGGTGTCGACATGCGGGGCGTAGATGGCCTTGTGCTTGCCACGCAGCAGCTGCGCGGCCTGGCTGGCGAGCCGGCCGAGCACGACATCGGTCGCGTCGATCACGTGCCAGGCGTGAGTCACATCGCCGGGCTTGGGGCTGTACGTGCGCACGGATATGCCTCTTCGTTCGGTCTCGGGTGAGTCGTCCTTGGTCATGCCTGGGGCGGTTGCCCCCACGTGGTGCGGCACCACGTGGCCGGATCCCCGAGAAACTCCGCTCGCGAAGATCAGACCTCAACTGCAGGATGCGGACTCGACACACACGCGACGAGCCCGCCACACGCAGCCGCGCGGCACACCGACTGGCCAGAGTACCGCGAGGCCGTCGACAAGGTCAAAACCGGCTCAGGACGGCGGCCCCGTGCGGGGGCCGGGCGGGGCGTCCGGGCCCGGGCCGACGCCGGCGGTGGGCGAGGCGTCCGGGACCGCATCGGTGCTGGGTGAGGCGGCGTTCTCCGGCGAGGTCGGCAGCCCCTGGTCGGTGTTGGTCATCGATGCCGAAGCGGATCCGGCGGCGTGCTCGGCACCGTCCCGCCCGGCTGCTTCCCCGACCAGCCAGGTCTGCGCGTCCTGCACGGCGAGCAGGGTGGACTCCCCCAGCACCTCGGTGGCGTGGAAGATCCTGATCTTGCCCTGGACGTCCTCGAGCTGGCTGCGGTGGAACCGGTGCACCATCTCCGGTTGCACGCCGGACAGGTACAGCCGACCGCCGGCCGCCTGCAGGGCGTCGGCATAGCCGGCCACCACGCCGAAGAAGGTTGAGCCCAGCGACGTCCGTCCCCGCAGCCGCAGGATCACCACCGGGGTCGGACCCGCGCGGGTCCGGCAGCCGGGCACCGAGCGTCCGGGCTCCGGCGTAGAGCACGGGCGAGCAGGAACATCACCACCAGCGCGGACACCCCGACGAGCGATGACGTCAGGTTGACCCCGGACAGATGGGTGATGACGTAGGCCGCCTTCTGCGCGGCCACCCCACCATCGGTCGGTGAGCCGAGCAGCCCGGCCAGCTGACCGAGCAGGATGTTCACCGCAACCCCGGTGAGGAAGCCCAGCATCACCGACCGGGAGACGAACCGGATGTAGCGGCCCAGGTGCAGAGCGCCCGCGGCGATCATCAACACGCCGGTGAGGATCGTCAACGTCACGATCGCGCTGTCCCGACCGTCGGCCGGGATGTCGGCGAGCGCGGATCCGGCCGCCAGCGACGCCGCCGTGGTGGTGGTGACCACCATCAGGGTCGTGCTCGTCGTCAGGCCGCCGCCGATCTTGCCGGAAAACGACGCGTACAGCCCGTACGACGGGTTGACGCCGGCCAGCAGCGCGGTGGCCATCCCGTCCGGCACCGAACTGATGGCCCCGGGCAGGCCGGCCAGCAGGTCATTCCTGAGGAACCGGCGACGAGGCCGAACGGCGACGAACCAGGCCCGGACCGAGCTCGACAGCAGGTTGGCCGACGGCGCGGGAGGCGGGGTGGCAGGCTCGCCTGCCGTTCCGTGCTCGCTCACACACGCCCCATTTCCAGCCGGCTCAGACCACTGTTGGGCGGCCCGACCGGCCGGAGATCACCCGGTTGGCATGGTCCGGACCTGGGCGAGGGTGAACCTGGAGAGCTTCTTGGGCTGCAGCGCGCGGTCCTCGATGACCAGGTACTGCTCTCCCGACGCCATCGCCAGCACCATGGCCCCGGCCGGCAGCTGGTAGAAATCCGGCTCGGCGCCGTTCAGCACGGAGCCCAGCAGCGCCTGGGCCGCCGGAAGGGCCAGCGGGACACTGTGCCGGATCTCCGCGCCGTAGCCGTTCTTCGTCAGACCCAGCTCCGCGACGACAACGTAGGTGCCACCCTCAGACATGATTCCTCCCGTTGCTCGCGCCCGCCGCCGGCACCGGCTGCGGTTGCTCGTCGCGGCCCCGCAGGGAAGTCAGCAGCGACGTACGGCCACCGGTGCGGAGAACCGCGAAGCGGTAGGCGCGCGCTGCGACCTGGACGGCCAGGACGGCGAACCCGATGGACAGCGCCAGCGAGATCGCCACCTCCCACCAGGCTGCCGTCCCGGCGAAGATCCGTGCCGGCATGGTGACCGTGGAGGCCACCGGGACGAACGAGGCAATGGTCAGCACAGTTCCCTTCCCGATGATCGACACCAGGTAGGTCGCCGTGATGATCAGCTGCACCGGCGCGGTGGCCGCCTGCAGATCCTGGGTCCGCGAGGCCAGCGCACCGAGCCCGGCGAACATGCAGCACACCGTCCCGAAGCCGATGACGTAGTAGAGCAGGAACCAACCGACCGATTCGGTGATCTGGTCCAGGTGCGGGATGTCGCCCACCACCGTCGCGGCAGCCAGCGCGGCTATCGCGAACAAGGCCATCTGGCCGATTCCCAACAGGGCATTGCCGACGATCTTGCCGATCAGCAGGGACCGGGTCGGAATGGCGGCCAGCAGTACCTCGACGACTCTTGATTCCTTTTCCTCGGCGACCCCGTTGGCAATGGTGGACCCGAACAGTTGGCAGGACAGGAAGAAGAGCAGCCCGAAGGCGAACGTGATCCCCCACTGGAAGGCGGCGTCACTCGAGGAATTCCCCAGCGATTGCACCGACAGTTGTGCACCATTCGTCACCGCGGCCGGATCGACACCCAACAGCTGCGCATTCCCGGCAATCGCGCCGGCCTGGACGACGCCCGCCAGGGAGCCTTCCAGCGCGGCGTCCGGCGTGCCCTCCGACCGCAGGGTCCAGACCGCTCGCCCGTCCGGTTCGCTGATCATCGCGGCATCGACATCGCCTGCGGTGACGGCAGACTGCGCATCGGCGACGCTGGCCACCAGCTCGCTGGAGAAGGTGGTGTCGCTCGACACGCCATCGGCGGCCCGGACGATGTCCGCGCCGGCGGCCGACGTCACGGCAATCCGGTAGGTGGTCGGGCCGCCGGTCAGGAAGTGCGCGGCAAGCACCCCGCCGACGATCAGGACCACCATGGCAGCGGTGGACACCCAGAACACCTTGCTCCGGGTCCGCACCCGCATTTCGCGTTGCGCGACCAATTTCCAGACCGAGTCGTGCTTGGCTGCACCGTCGACAGGCATCAGCTCACCATTTCTTTGTAGATTTCTGACAGCGGCAGGATGACCTCGCCGAAATGGGAGACCTCCGACTGCATCAGCGTCCGGCGCAGCAGCGCTTCGCCGGCGCCTGCCTGCTTCGGGGTGAACAGCACACTGCCAGTGGTGACCTTCTTGACCTCGATGCCCTCGGCACCCTGTAACCGGTCACCGATGTTGGGCGCGTCGAGGCGAATCACCGGGTCTCGGCCCGCGCGGAGTTTTTCCGCCGTACCGGCCGCGACGACCTTGCCGGCAGAGATCACCACGATCTGATCGCAAAGACGTTCGACCAGGTCCAGTTGGTGGCTAGAGAACAGCACGGGCACCCCGGACTCGGCGCAGGTCCGGACCAGGATCCCCATCGCGTCCACCGCCTCCGGGTCGAGTCCGGAGAACGGTTCGTCGAGGATCAGCGCCTCGGGATGGTGCATCAGTGCCACCGCGATCTGCACCCGCTGCTGATTACCGAGGGAGAGTTGCTCGATCCTGGTGGTGCCGCGATCGGCGAGATCGAAGGTCTCCAGCAGGTGATCGGCCCGCCGGGCAGCCTGCGCCGAGGTCATCGAGTGCAACCTGCCGAAGTAGATGAGTTGTTCGCGTACCGGCTGCTTCGGGTAGAGGCCACGCTCCTCCGGCATGTAGCCGAAGGTGCGACGCTGCTCGGTGGTCAATGGCGAGCCGTCCCAGGTGACGTACCCGGAGTCCGGTTCGAGCAGGCCCATGATGATCCGCATCGTGGTCGTCTTGCCCGCGCCATTGGAGCCGACGAAGCCGGTGAGCGCACCGGGCGCCAGGGTGATGGTGACGTCGTCGAGGGCCCGACGATCGCCGAAGCACTTCGTGACGTTGTGCAACTCCAACATGGTGAGCTCCCCTGCTGATCGAAGTGTGGGCGATCGCCGACCGCTCTGGCCAGTCTTGCTGCGCCCTTACCAGTGCGGTGCCCTGGTGTCCAGATCCGGCCATCAGAGGCCGAGCACCTGCGCGAGGGCATGGACGTGGATGTCGTACGAGCGGCGGCCGACGTCCGAACAGCTCACCCAGGTCCGCGGCCGTTTGCCGAAGTACCCCTTTCTTGATCCGGACGTAGTCGATCGATTCCAGGGCTGCCAGCTGTTTGCTCAGGGTCGAGTCGGTGACCTCGACCACGTCCCGCAGAGTGCCGAACTCGATGTCCTCGACCGTCACCAGCGTCGCCATGATGCTCAGCCGCACGGCACCGCTCAGCTGCGGATCCAAGCGGTGCCGGGCGTGGCCGCCCGGCCCGGCCGTCATGCCCGCCGCATTTCCCCGGCCCCCACCAACAGTGCCGGCAGCGCGACGACCACCCCGGCTGCGACCCAGAACACGACGCTGGGTCCGACGACCTGGAAGCCGGCGAGAGCGACCGCGACCGCGTACAGGATGCCGGTGAGTCCGAGGGCCACTCCCGCTCGGCGGGACCAACCGCGCCGGGTGGCCACGGTGGCCGATTCCCGGCCGACAACGAGGAGCTGCAGCACCACCACGAACGCCGAGATGGCCAGGATCAGGCCGGCCGGCGTGCGATGGGCCGTCAACCCGACGGCCACTGCCAGGGCGCCGAACAGCAGGCCGAGCAGGCAGAGAAAGCGACCGTTCGTCGCGGCTGACCGGCCGACTATGTCGCTTGCTCGACTGCGCGCCGCGGCCGCGGCGTCGAACGCACCGCGGCCATTGTCTGATGTCGGAGTCATTCCCTGCGTCATGGTGACCTCTCTCCCGGCCGCCGAAGCGGACCTTTTGGACGTCCTTCTTTTCTATCGAGGCACGTATTGTCACGTTTCGAAAGTCGTTTCTAGGGTGGAAAGTATCTGGGTGGTACCAGCCGTGGCCGAGACGACGACCCAGGGGGCACGCAGGATGGCCGTCGGGTCCTTGGCGGTGGACCGCACGGGCTCCCCGCCGCGATCGCCGTCCGCCGCACGAACCCGGTCTGGCGGACCGGCCGCGGCGAACGCAGGCAGCGACAACCACTGGTCGGCCTGCCCGACGGTCAGCTCGTAGCTCACCGGTTCGACGTTGTCTACAGTGAAATCGGTTGCCAGCATGGCCTTCTCGTACATTGCCCAACAGGGAGCCGCGGCCGGACCGAGGTTGAAGACGAACCGGCCACCGGGACGCAGCAGTGTCCGCACCCCGATCAGCACGGCGGGTACCGAGGTTTCCCACAGGGCTGCGCTGCAGAGCACGGCGTCGATCGTGCCGGGGCCGAACCGGGCGCAGGCCTCAGCCCGGGAACAGCACCAGTCGACCCGGCCGTCCTGGGTCTCGCGAACCGCCTGGGCGAGCATCGCACGTGACGCATCAATGGCCAGGATCCGGCAGCCCGGCGGCACGAGTGGTAACAATTCGCGCGTCAGCACTCCCGTTCCGGCGCACAGATCGATGACCCGGTTCAGCGCTCGACAATCGATCCGCCGCACCAGATCTGCGGCAAGCCGTCGGTACCACCCGCTTGATCGAGCGAAATCTGCGTAGCTGCGTGCGTTCTCGCGCGAACCCCAACCTTCCGCTGGGACCGCGGCCGGCGCCCCGGCGGCCGTCGTCATCGCCCTGCAGCCGGCGCCACTTTCCTCGATCCGTTGTCCGCCCGGTGGTCGGCGCCATCGCCGGACCGGGCAATCAACGAGACCAGTGCCTCCTCATGCGGCGCGACACCCAGCCGGTTCAGCATCAGGTGGAGCTGATGGAAGACCAGGAACAACGGTTTCTGCCCAGGGTTACTGGCCGGCAGCGCGCCGCGGAGCGCCTCGGTGAACGAGTCGATCACAGCTCCCACCGCCGCCGAGGCGGCCAGCGCGCCGACCTCGATCAGCACCGGTGCCACCACCCGCTCGGCCGCGGCCCTGAGTTCGCGATCACGGCTTCGCTCGGGACCACCGTGCGCCCCCGACCACCACTGGTAGTGCGTTTCCAGGAAGGCCTGCCGTTCGGCAGCGCCCAGCGCCAGGGCCCGCAGGACCTCGGTGATGATCAGCACCCCGAGGGCCACCCGCCCGACCAGCGCACCGTCGAGGTCCGGGATCAGCCTCAGCGCGCACCGGCTGGACGTCTGGAACACCGCCTCCGCGACGGGGAGGTACGCCTGCCCTCCCCACTTTGCCAGCTCGGGCTCGTACACATCCAGCCGAACCGCGGGCCGCGGCCGGTCCTGCGGAACCGGCGCAGCATCGGCGATCTCGCCGACCGTCTCCCGGCCGGCGCCGCCGGCGCGCAACGACATCAGTTGCACAGCAAGCCGATCGCACTCCCCGGCAGCCGTGTCGGCGGCTGCCCACGACATCAGCATGCGCAGCCGGAGGTGCGCGCCGGCGCCGTCGTAGAACCGCAGGAAGAACCATCGCGAGATCTCCCGCTGATGGCGCTCGACCAGCGGGCGCAGCACATCGACGACCACCCGGTCCAGCAGGTCGACGGACGTCGGATACAGCTTGAAGTACAGCCAGGTGCGGTCGATGTCGGTCATCGCGCGGCCCTTTCCGGTCGGTCCCAGGCCAGGAAACTGAGGTGCTCTGTCATTCGCGGGCCATCCGATCCGGGAACCCATGCCTGGGCACGCGACGGCAGGGATTCCTCGAACCGGACGGCGATAGAGCCGGCGATCAGCGGCATTGCGGTGCGGACCGAGTGTGCCGAGGCGAAGTCCAGCCACATCGGTTTGCGACGGTTGGCATCGAAGGGATCCGCGCTCATCGCCACGAAGTAGACCTCGGCAGGCAGCCCGAGGTCCCGTCGCCAGGAGTCGAGCCTGCTGAGATAGCCTGCGCCGCTGTGCGCATCGGCCATCGGGACCTGGTCCGCGGGCACCAGCCACTGCGCCCGGCGAAGCACCACCCGGCCCTTGACGAGGCGCTCGCCGGCGGTGATCCGGTCGACCCCACCCTGGATCGCGCGGGCCCGCAGGACCGGATGGTTGGACCTGGTCAGCGGCGATCCGTCCACCCAGGGATCCATCACGGTCAGGGCGAACTGGACGCCGCCGCCGCAGAGCCCGGCCGGGACGATGCCGGTGTAGACGGGAGCCACCGCAGCACCACCCGCGTCGGTGAACTCCAGGGTGTCCGCGACCGGGTCGTGCCGCAGACCGATCTGGTCCAGGCCGCTCGCGCCGGGGGCCCGCCGCTGCCGCTCGACGGGCCAGTGAATCGCCGGCAGAGCGCCGGCTCCGGTGTGCTGCAGGTTGTTCACCTGCGCGGACAGGGTCAGCGACCGGACGTCACAGTGCGGGAACAGCCGGGACAGCCACGGCTGCAGGGTGGCGGTGACGGCACCGTCATCGAACACCCTGCCGAAGCGGGTCAGCAGGCCGCCGAGCGCCGAGCCGATCTGATTGACCACCATGAGGTAGTCGCCGGCCCGCACCGCGGCCAGGTCCGGGGCGGCGAGCTGGTACATCATGGCCGCCGCGGGCGGTGCCGAGGTCTGCCCGACCGGCAGCCGGGCACGGTCGCTGCTGGGCACATCCAGCGTCAGATCCTGGGCCTTGGCCTGCCGGGCCCGGCGGACAAAGCCCTGGTCCGTCTGCAGAGTCAGGAAGAACCCTGCCGCGTCCGCGCACCGGCCGCCGGTCCCGAAGGCCGCGCGGAAGGCGTTGACGACCAGGTCGTAGGTGTGGGACCGGAACAGGAACGGCCGGATATCGGCGGCCAGCACGGCGAGATCGGCGGCGACCGCTTCACCGAGATCGCCGACCGGGCCGGGCACGGCGACATCCTCGTGGACGATGGTGTCCGTCCACCTGGGGGCTCCAGCCCGGTCGGTCAGGGCGGTGACCGCCGCCGTGAGTGCGGGCATGATCCGTTGTCGAGCCGCACCATCGGCTGCCCCGATACCCGCTGCCGTTGCATCGAGATCCCTGAGCTGCGCGGCGATATCGCTCGCGTCGACGTCGCGGCTGCGGTCCATCACGCCGGCCAACACCCGCAGCGCATCGCGGGCCCCGGCGGTCCAGGGAACGACCGGAACAAGCACCCCCATCCGCACCAATCGGGCAATCCGCTCCGGTGGCTTAGCGGTGTGTTCGATCTCAGCGGTGTAGTCCGCTGCATCGATGATGCGTTCCTGGGACCAGAGCGACCCGTGGTCGGCAGTGGCCCGCTGCACCACCAGGCGCAGCCGTGGGTCCGCGGCGACCCGGTAGGCGACGGTGTAGTCGAAGGCGTCGGTGAACCGCGGGGTCGCCGCCAACGTCATGAAGATCTGGTGCACCAGGCCGATCGGCACCGTGACATCGCTGCGGTGCGTCGAACCGTTGGGGTACAACGCGACGGCGGTGAGATGCCGTAGCGGACTCGGCTTCAGTGCGGACCTGATCAGGTACAGCAGGGCCGTCCTGGCTGCCCGGCTGCCGGGGCGCAGGTCGCTCTGTTCGAGCCTGTCCAGGAATTCGGGGGCGATCAGCGGTAGCGTCCGAGCCAGTGATTCCTGCCGGACACAGGTCCGCAGGTGCTGGCTGGTCCGCTCCTGGGCGCCGGCCACGTCCGCCGCCAGCCGGCTCCGAATGCCCTCCCGGTCGTCCGCTGCCGACAGCCAGGTCTTGACCTCCAGATCGGGGACGCCGGACATCACCAGCTCCGCGCCCTCGTCGGGCGTCAGTTGCTCGCCGCGATGGATCCGCCGTTTGGCGGCCAGCAATGGCCGCCGGCCGGCCGGCGACGCCGTGGGCACCAGCTGGAAAATCGCGTCGATCAGCGGACCCGCCGCCTGCTCGACGGCTGCCGACGCGACGGCCAGCTCGTCCAGCAACTGCCGCGTACCTGCGCTGAGATCCAGTGCGGCGACACTGATCCCACTGATCCGGTCCAGCCGGAACGGCGCGATCCGCACGCCATCCGGGCTGCTCATCGTCATCACACCAGCCGGCTCGCGAGCGTGAGGATGTTGGCCACCAGGATCGCGGCCACCAGCAGGGTGTAGCCGACGCTGAGGGCCACATAGACGACGTAACCGACCCGGACCCGACGCGACACGCTGCGCAGGTAGAGCGGCAGGGCCCGACGCGACACCTTGTGCAGCGCATAGGTCAACGCGCGGCTTCGCATGTTGATCGAACCCACCGCCGCCTCGATGGCGTGATACCCGTCGGAGGGGAAGAGCGGGTTCAGATTGGCCAGCAGCGAAAGGATCTGCATCAACAGCAACAGATGGAAGAAGGTGGCCACCGCACCGGACGAGTTCAGGATCACGGCCGCCGAGACTCCGGCGAGCACGAGATCGACCAGCGGCCCGACGAGCGAGATCAGCACCCGCCCGAACCTGCCCTGGTGCCGATAGCTGTCGGTCCGGTCCACGTAGGCCAACGGGATGAACCGGAACAGCAGTCCGACACCGGCGTCCTTGGCGCGAACCCGATTGAACGCCATCGCGATCGCATGCGCGCTTTCGTGCAGAAAGATCTCGCAGAGCATCACCGCGATGACGCCGGCGAAGACGGCCGCGGTGGGCGGATCGACCGGAGGCACCCGCAGCGCCGGCCCCAGCAGGGCGATCGAGGTCAGCGGCAGCAGCACCAGGGCGGCATACAGCAATGGCACCGGAACTCGTGCGACGAGCCGAGAGACCGGGCTGGAGAACCGGTTCGGGTCCCGGATCAGTGGGAATCGCTTGACCGGGTCCAGTTTTCCCCACCGGGTGAAGGTGTCTGTCCAGGACCGGGACGGTGGTTCCGGGTCGATGGTCAGCAGGCTGGCCCGCCGCAGATCGGTGAGGAACACCGGCAGGACGGTCCGGATGCTGGTCTCCTGTTCCGGATGTTCGGCCAGCAAAGTTGTGATCAACGCCTGACCGGTGGTCGGCCGGTCCAGCCGCCGGATGATCGTCACCCCGCTGGGTGAGATGGTCAGGAACTTGCCGTGAGGGGACACCAGCATGGGACGGCCACCGGCACCGGTGATGAATTCCACATCGCTGCGGAGTTGGAGTGGTTCGGTGCGCAACCACCCGTCGCGCTCGTCGGAGATCGCAGGGGAGTGCATGTGTTGTCCTTGCTCTTGTCTTCACGGACACTGGCGATGGCGGTGGCAGTCGTGCCGAGCTCGAATCGGCACGACCGCCACCGCCCACCTCAGCGGCCGGCGCCCAGCGCGGGGCCGCCGCTCAGGGGATTGCCGACCTTCACGAGGAGGCCGACGAGAAGCACGCCGCAGAACTGAAACAGCTACCCACGAAAGTGCCCGCCGACGAGGCACTGCTCGCGGTGGAGAACGACCCGTGAACCGACTCGTCCAGTTCCTCGACACTCACGTCCAATTCCAGGTCGTTCTCCTGCAATGGCTGGTGCATGTCCATGGTTCTTCCTTTCATCACGTCATCACGCAGGCTGCGCCGACTGGCGATCAGCTGAAAGTGCTTCCGGTGGAACAGGACGAGGCGCAGCTGCCGACGGTGCTACCGAACGTTCCGGCCGATCCGAATGAGCCGAGCGCACCGGTTTCCGGAAGGTCTTCCAACGTCAGGTCTTCGGTGACGAACAGCGCAATGTCCTCGGGTGGAGTTGTTTCCATGTCAATCACCTCCTTTTCCTCGTTGAAGCGGATCGGAATTGCGGCCCACGATTCAGTTGATCGAGGACAGCGAGCCGAAGGAGGAGAAGGTGCCACCGACGGTGCCACCGCTCGACACACAGGCGCCGGTACTCCACGCCGCGGCCGTGTCGGGCAACTCCTCGATCCCGACCTCTTCGACGGCGAAGAGGTCGATCTCCAGGTCGTTCATTCTTTCCATGCTGTTCACCTCCCCTCGGTGGATGGGCCCTCGGTGGATTGGCAGGGATTCATCCCGATCAGCCGAAGGAGCTGATCGAGCCGAAACTGCTGGCGCAACCGGTTGCCGTACCCAGGGTCGAGCCGGTCGCGATTGTCGACCAGGCGGCTGCCGTTTCCTCGAGATCCTCGACGAACGCGCCGGCCAGGTCGTCGCTTGTCACACTCAGGTCGAGGCCCTCATAACCACTGTCGTTCACCATGTCTGTCACCTCCCTTCGTCGGTGGTCGAGAACGGCCGGCACATGACTGCGATGCCGCCCCGCCCGGATGCTGGGTCAGCCGGTTGGCGAGACCCAGGTCTGTGTGGCCGTTTCCCCCGGTCTCGCCTCGGTCGTCCGGCCGACGGCGACAGCCAGCAGTTGGGACCGCCGGAAGCCGTCGATACCGACCAGCGTCTTCAACGCCGATGGCAGGAAGCCGGCGAAGATGCTCCCGCCCAGACCGCGGTGCACGGCGGTCAGCCAGGCAGCGGCGCCGGCGGCGCCGCTGCGCTCCAGCAGCAGGCGATGGCCGTGGGAGCCGTGCGCGGTCAGCGCATCCTCCAGCGATCCGACGACCAGCAGCAGCGCGGCCGCCAACCCGAATTCCGGTTGCAACACCATCGCGGAAATACCGTCCTGAGCGGGGATGGGCGCGGTGCAGGCCAGGTGGCCGTTGGTGTCCCGGTAGACCGCTGCGTTCAGCCCGGCCACATTCCTCGCCACGACGTAGAACTCCAGCGGCCGGCGCGCGGCGTCAGCGGTCCAGATGGTCGCATCCGCCTCCCGGGCGGCCCGGATCATGGTGGTCAGCAACTGGGCCTCGACCGGGTCCCCGGTGAAGAAGCGCTCCGATCGACGACGGAACATGGTGTCCCGCAGGTTGTCGTGCGCGAGGTAGTCCAGTGTTCGCGCCGCCGGGGCCGGTGCCGGGCGGGCGATGACGCAGGCATGCTCCCGCAACGCGGCATCCTCGCAGTCGCGGCGCAATTCCCCGAGCACGGAGGTGGAATCAGCCATCGGTCCCCGCCCCGATCTGCACGACGGCAGTGACCGCTTCGAGATCGCGGTCCACCCCGAGAATTTCCAGCAGCGCCCGGTCATCCCAGTGCGGCACATTGGCAAAATCGACACCGCAGAGCCGGCTGAGCAGCAACAGGTGGGCCAACGCAACCCCGGTGTCCAGGTGGATGACCCGGTAGGCGAAGGTTCGATACTTCTTGGCGACCCGCAACAGCGCGCCGGTGAAGACGATGGTCACCGGGGCGACCCGCTCCCCCGGCGGGATCACCGGTGAGGGACCCAGCCGGGCGAGCCGGTGTCCCACCGGAACGTAGGCGTAGCAACCTGGATCCAGTCCGCGAACATCATCGACCAGCAGGTACGCCGTCGGTGAACCGAGATTCCCGCCGGTCGGCGCCCATCTGCGAAGCTTGCCGGCCCGACCGGGACTCGTCTCCTTGAGGCCGCAGCTCCCGGCCAGCAGGCCACCCAACTGATGCAGCGTCACGGATCGACCATCGGCCACCACCGGACCGGCCGGCGCCCGATCGCTCGGCTCGCCCGGATCGCCCGGCTCGCTCGGCTCGCCCGGCTCGCCCGGCTCGCTCGGCTCGCTCGGATCGGTCAGATCCGTCAGATCCGTCAGGTCAGCGCCCGGCAGGTCGATGGTGGACCGGCCCGGATAGTCCTTGCTGTCGAACTGCAGCGCGACGTTGGCCGCCTCGAAATGGTGCTGGTGATCGCGGGGGTTGACCAACCGTCGTGGCGGAAAGGCAACCGAGGTCTCGTACTGATAGGCGATGGGCGGGTCCTGCACCGCCACCGAGGGGTCACCGCAGGTGCGGCAGCCCGGCCGCGGAGCGAGGTAGGTGTTGCCCGTACGACCGGCCAGCAGGTCAACCCGAGCGCGACCCCGGAGCGACAGCGGGGTGCCGACTCTGGCGATCAGCGCGACGATCTCGATGGCCGTGAGCGCGGCGGCCGTCGCGACGACGTCGGCGGTGACCGGACCGGTTCGGGAGATCGGGGTCTGGGCCAGGTAGCAATCCACGCAGGCGCCGTAGTCGACGGCGCTGTACGGACCGAGCACCAACTCATCGCCGCCGGCACCCATCAGCAGCACCGGCACCCCCCGCGCCCGGCACCGTCCGGCTGACCGTGCGGCCTCCGGTCGATGCTGGTCATCGACCCACACCACGGCGAGAGTCCCTGGTCGTTGGGCAGTCTCGTGTCCCGGCACGCTCACGGCGAGGCCGAGATCGGTCAGCTCGGCGGCCAGCACCGCACGCACGCCATCCGGCCCGCTGATCTGCACCAGCGCATCGGCCAACCGTTGCTCCGCCTGCGCAACGTTGATGTTCGCTCTGGTGGTGTCGAGCAGCCGGGACAGCAGCACGGTCTGTGGCGATCGGGGCCCCACAGTGACCGGGCCCTGTTGCAGCAACCCACAGGAGTAGAGCAACAACAGGACGGCCTGCACCCGGGACTCCTGCAGTGCCAGCGCCTCCGCCAGCTCGGGCAGCCCCCGGGTGCCGTCGAGCAGTGGCAGCAGGTCGGGCAGGATCCGCCGGGCCGAGCGGCCGCTCAGCACCCGGCGTGACCCGGTGCCCTCGATCAGCAACTGGTCGCCGACCCAGAGCAGCACCGCACCGGCCAAGACTGAAGGATGCGACGGCACCTGGAATTGCGGGTCATTGGTTGTCGCGGCGCTCAGGCTCGCCGCGGACAGCTGCGGCGCGCCATCGCTGAGCTGGGCGGTCATCCGCCGGCTCCGTTCACCGAGCTCGGTACCCGACGACGGTCACCGGGTTCACCGGTGAGCAACCGCATGTCCCGGGACAGATCCGCCCAGGTGCTGTCCGGACGGGCCCGCCCGCAGCGGTCGCAACCGTGCACGGCGAGGACGGTGTCCGTCGACCACTGCGGCGTGAGCAGGCCGAACCGGCGCAGCCGCCCGAACTCCTTGTCGGCATCGCCGGCCAGCACGGCGTCGATGCACCGCGCAGCCGCGGCGACGGCCAGACAGACATGCGCGCCGAGGTGCCCACCGACGCCGATGGTGGGATCGGAATCATAGCGGCGGAACAGTTCTCGATCCATCTCCCGGAGCCGGCCGTGCTGGTACTGGCGGGCCTGGAAGCAGCGGTAGCACGGGCCCCGGCGGCCGGAGACGAATGGCCCGACCCGCCCCGAGGTCGCGTCGAGGGTGATGGGCAGCCACGGCCTGCCGGTGACGAAGGCCATCCTGTCGGCCTTGTCGAACAGCGACGGGGCTTCCCGCCAGGCCGCCACCAGATGGATGCGGGCCCGCGCCCAGCGGCTGGTGTCCGGGATCTCCACTGGGTGGGCGACGTAGGTGTCGTACCGCCGGACCAGCCGGTCGGCGACCTGCTGACCGAACTCGCCGACCGCGGTCACATAGACGTCAGGCATCGAATGCTCCTAGGCAAAGGGTTGCGGCATCGGATTGATGCCGGATTCGTCGTGCACCGGGTAGCCCATCTCCCGCGGTCCGGTGTACAGCCGCGGATGGCCCAGGTACCGGGCCCGGTGGGTGAAGGCCAGGGGCATCAGCTGCGGGATGATCACCCGTACCACCCGGAAGCCGACCGCACGCGCTTCGTCGGTGGTGAGCTCCACCGCGTAGACGTCCATGGCATTCGCCGCCAGCCGATTCAGCAGCAACCGCAGATCCTGCCGGGAATCACCGGTACTCAGGCTCTTCATGGCCGACAACGGCCGGCTCCCGTTTTCTGATCGCAGCAGGAAGTCGTACTCGCTGCTGCGCTGGGGCGCGCCCATGTAGGTGGCGCCGTGAAAGACGCTGTGGAATTCATCGGTGCTGGCCGGGGTCGGCTGATCGGTGGCCAGCGCAATCCGGGAGGATGCGGTCTCCCGCAGCATCTTGACCGCGGCGCGGGCCGGCACCAGGTCGGTGGCACACATCACGACGTGGCGCACCTTCGGGTCCTCGGGTGCCTCGTCGACGCTGTACAGCGTCGGAACGCCCAACTCCGAGGTGGCATCGAAGAATGCCGTTCGAATGCCCTTGCGGGAAGATTGTGCGAGAGACTCCGCCAGCTCGGAGGGCACGTCGTCGAAATCGATTCTGGGCAGCGGCAGCCGCTGCAACCAGGTGAGTGCGATGGAGTCACGTTCGATGACCTCGCAGATCGCATTGATCAATGCCTGGTACACATCGGTGTGGGTGGCGCATCCGGTGGAGATCGGCATGGTGAACCGCTCGGTGCGGGTGACGGCGGGGATGTGCAACCAGACCGCGACGGCCGGCACCAGCACCGGCCGGCTGTCGATCAGCGAGAAGGCCGTCGTCCACCGCATCGGCTCGTCGCGATCGACGGCCACCGCCGGGCAGGCCGGGTGGGCGAGTTCTGCCGCACTGCAATGCGGCAGCACATCGAGGTCGACCGCTCGTTCGCCGAGATCGTTGGCGGTGGCCCAGATCAGGTCGTCCGGCAGCACGCAGCTGGAGTAGCGCTCGAGGGCTTCGGCAATCGAGATCGCCCGTGCCAGGCGCGGATTCAGGCTGCCGCCACCGCCGCTGAGCTCGATCCCGCTCTGCCTGCCGGTTGTCGAGCGGATGTTCGCCTGCGTGTGTTCCAGTTCGCCCATCGCGGCGGAGTACACCGAGATGCCGTCCGTTTCGGCCGAGATCCGGGTCACCCGACCGATCAGTCCGCCCTCCGGCGAGACGAGGGCGTCCAACGCGGCCAGACTCGCCGGGAGCTCCCCCGGACAACTCGTGGCATCGACCTCGGTGGCATCCACCATCGCTGTCACCCCTTTTCGGTCGTGTTTGTCGGGTCGTGTTTGTCGGGTCATGGTTGTCGGGTCATGGTTGTCGGGTCATGGTTGTTGGGTCATGGTTGTTGGGTCATGGTTGTTGGGTCATGGTTGTCGGGTCACGGTTGTCGGGTCACGGTTGTCGGGTCGTCCCGAAGCGCCTCGGCACACCAGTCCGGCGCGACACCGCCGCGGGCCAGTTCGTCGATGGCACCGGGTACCGGCCCGTCACCGGGCATCGCCCCCCACCGTCGGATCTGCTCGGGCCGATCGAGCGCCAGCAGCGTTTCGAGGACGTCCAGGCTCGCTGGGGACAGCTCAACGGCCGCACGCGACGCCGGGTCCAGGGCGTGCACCGTCGAACCGACCCGGACCAGCACTGGGGCGGTGAGCGCATCCGGGGTGTCGGGCCTGGGGAGATCCGCGCTCAATCGCCCCCCGAAGCCCGAGACGCTGGCCGGCTGCCGATGACTCCGGCGGATCTCCCGGACTGCCGCCGCCGCCACCAGATACCTCGCCATCCATGGTCTTTCGCTCAGCGCTTCGCTGCGATCCGCATCGTCGACAACCGCCGGCAGGCAGACCGCGTCCGGGTAGGCACTGGTGGTGTTCGCCTGCGACCAGCGATCGGTCAACTCCGGACCGCTCGACCCGGCCCCGCCCAGCGGCCGTCCCGTCGGGGACGTACTGATCGCGCCGTCGGCGGCGACGTGCAGCCGGTCGGCGGGCCCGGCGTGCGTGCTGGAGCCGCCCGCACCGGCCAGATTGGCCACGATGACGTCGGGGTGGGTGACGTGATGGGCGAACCGGCCGGTCGTCCAGGCGTCATCGGCATCCCGCAGGTACGCGCTCAGATCATCGGAATTCTCGATCCACAACACGGTGAGCATGTCGAAACAAGCGAATTCGGCTGCGCCGTACTGCCGATTCTGCACTTCGACACCGTCATCGAGGCACAGGTGATCATTGGCCTTGAAGGAGCCGGAAAACCGCATCAGCTGCGCCGGCAGGACCTCCCCGACCGCACCGATGGGGCCCTCGCCCTGGAAGAAGATGGTGGCGGCAGCGTCGATCGCCGCAGTGCCGATCATCGGTGCGATCAGGTCGGGCCGTTGCGTGACCACGACCTGCGATGGGGGGCCGTCCGGACCGGAGTGAATTCCGGTCAGCCACCGTTCCAGCGCTGCTGCGGTCCCCGTCATTCCGGCTCCTTCCGTTGCTCGGCTGCTCAAACAATCACCGGCACCGGGGGCTTCGTCAGCTTGCTGTCCTCATCCGGCCAACGCACCGGCCGCGCGCATTACCGGTGGCCGGTTCCGGTCACCGGGAGCCGGCGGGGTTGACTGCGGCGGGAGCCTGTTCCTCACACCCACCCGCAACCCGACCAGGGAGCAACAATGTCCAGCACTGCACTGCGCGCAACGACCTCACGCACCTTCGCCCGGCGTGCATCGACCGTGGCCACCTTGGCCGTCATCGCGTTCGCGGCATCGGTCGGCACCGGCGGGGTCGCCCAGGCGGTGCCCAGCACGCAGGGCTCGCACACTTCGCCGGGCCTCGCCATCTCGATCGGTGACCCGCCGGCCCCGGGAGCGTTCCTGCACCCGGACTGTGGCGTCTGCATCCTGTGAGGCTGTCGGCCAACGACACGCAGACAGCCGCGGTGCGTTGGATTGCGCGCTCTCCTTCGCCGAGTGCGACTCCTGCGACCTGTGCGCGGCCGGCCCCAGCGGTCGGCGGCCAGTCCGGTCCTACAACCAGCCGGCCTCGACCGCCTTCACGCCGGCGTCGAATCGGCTGCTGGCGCCCAGCAGATCCAAGACCGCGGCGACCCGTCGGCGGATGGTGCGGGCGGAAACATGCAGTTGGCGGGCCGCGACCTCGTCGGTGACACCCGTGCGCAGGACACCGAGGATCTCGCGAACCGTGTCGTCCGCCAGCGAGTCCTCAGGCCCGACCCCGACCGGATGGGCCCGCCGCCAGGACGTGGCGAATTGGGCGCAGAAGCTGCGGACCATGGCCGGCTCCCGGACCAGCAGGAACGGCACGCCGAGCGAGTCCTCGCGAACGGCGACCAGCACCGTCTCCCGGTCCACCAGGATCGTCCGGTGCGGTACCCGCGGCGCCACCCGCACCTTTGCCCCGGCGGCGACGAAATCCGCCAGGTAGCGCAGCACTTCGGGCTTGCGGGCCGCATCGGACTGGTAGATCACCGGCATCGAGATGCCGCGGTTGATCATGGCGGTGTCGGAATCCCAGGAATTCATCAACATGCTCAACGGGTAGGGACCGGCCGGCAGCGTGCTGCAGAGTTCGCGTTTGACGCCGGCCGTCGTTTGTTCGATCAGCGCGATGACCTCACCGCGGTCGTCGAACCGCTCGACACCCACCGCTCCCCGCTGCGCACGATCGATCAACAGCCGCTCTGTTTCGTTCGGCCGTTCCTGGTGCTCCGCACCCTCCGTCGACATCCGTGGCCCCCTCGATCGGCCACATCATGCGGATGGCCCATTCCTCACCTGTCATCACCCAGTATGACCAACCGGTGCGTCAGCAAACACTCTCAGTCGATCCGCCTGGACCTGGCCTGCTGGGCACGGGCCGCCAACTCGTCGTCGGGTGGATAGTCGACAGCGAGCAAGGTGAGCCCGTGCGCGGGCACCACATGGATCTCCGACGACCGCAGGCGGGCGTCCAGCAGGCTCCTGGGCCGGCTGACCGGCGCCCGCAGCTCGCCGACCGTCAGCAGCGACCCGACCAGCGCCCTGACCATCGAGTGGCAGAACGCGTCGGCGACGACGTCCACCCGAACCTCGTCGCCGCTGCGGGTGACGGTCAGGCCCTGCAGTTCGCGGACCGTGGTCGCACCCTCGCGCGGCCGGCAGAACGCGGCGAAATCACGCAGCCCCGGCAGCGCCGCGGCGGCCAGCGACATGGCCTCGACGTCCAGCGAGCGGCTGCGGGCCAGCACGAAGCGCCGGTCCGCTGGTTCGACCCCCCAACCAGCCGTGCCGATCCGGTACCGGTAGTGCCTGCGCAGCGCGGAGAACCGGGCGTCGAAGCCGTCCGGGGCGACCTGGACGTCGCGCACCCGGACGTCCGGTGCCAGCACCCCGGCCAGCCGGCGAAGCAGGCCGGCCAGAGCGGCCGGCGGGTCGCGATGTGGTTCGTCGGGCCGGCCGGTGGCCGGGCGCCGGGGAGCCAGCGCCGACAGCGCGGCCGGGTCGACGTCGACGTGCGCGACCTGCCCGACCGCGTGCACACCCGCGTCGGTGCGTCCGGCCACGACCAGCCGCACCGGGTGGCGGAGCAGGATCTGCAGGGCGCCGGTCAGGTCGCCGGCCACCGTCCGCCTCGCCGGCTGCATCGCCCAGCCGGAGAAATCGGTTCCGTCATAGGAGATCTCGAGCCGCAGCCGAACCGGCCCGCTGTTCGCCACCGGCCGCACCTTTCCCTCCGGCAATGCTGAACTCGGTCCTTGACAGCGACAGCGTGGAACATCCGCCCGCGCCTTGCGAGCGGAGGTTCCACCATCACCCGCAACGCCGGCAGGGGCGGGCCGACGTCACCGTCGGACCCGCCCCCGCTCTGCGCACCTTGCCGGCGCGGAACTGCGTGGTTGGTGAACTATTTGCTGTCGTCCGCGCCCTCGGCCGGCGCCTCGACGGCGGCCTCGACGGCCTGCGCCGAACCACTCTCGCGGTCGGCGCTGTCCTCGTCACCGGTGGCGCTGTCGGCCAAGGCGGCGGAGCCCGCACCGGTGGCGCTGTCGGCGGAGCCGGCACCGGTGGCGCTGTCGGCCACGACGGCGGAGCCGGCACCGGAAGACGCGGCAACGCGGGCGCTGCGGTCACCGGAGCGAGGGGAGGCTGCCCGGCGGGCGACCTTCGACGCGGCGGAGGACACGGTCTCCTCGTCGACCAGCTCGATGATCGCCATCGGGGCGTTGTCGCCCTTGCGCGGCGCGGTCTTGATGATCCGCGTGTAGCCACCGTCGCGGGTGGCGAAGGACGGCGCGATCTCGGCGAAAAGCTTGTGCACCACGTCCTTGTCGCGAATGGTCTTCATGACCTCGCGGCGCGAGTGCAGGGTGCCATTCTTGGCCGTGGTGATCAACTTCTCGGCGTGCGGCCGGAGCCGCTTGGCCTTGGTCTCGGTGGTGGTGATCTTGCCGTGCTCGAACAGCGACTGCGCGAGGTTGGCCAGGATCAGGCGCTCGTGCGCCGGTGAACCGCCTAGGCGGGGACCCTTCGGAGGAGTGGGCACTGTGGTGGCATCCTTTGATGATCGTTGTCCGCGGACGTTCCGCGGGTGAGGCGGCCACCCGGGAGCGAACTCCCGGGCGCCGACGGTTTCCTGTCCGTGTTCAGGGCCCGCTCCGGTCCGAACGAACCGGAGACAGGCCCCGCCCACCCGAGGCATCGGGTGGACCGTTGAGGCCGAGCCGGCTAGATCTGCTCGGTCTCGGCGTAGTCGGTGTCGTCAGCAGCTTCCGGAGTCGGCACAACTCCGTAGCCGGCGTCGTCGGTGTCGTCGTTCCAGTCGTTGTCGCTGTAGGCCAGCGCGGCGGCTGCCGGATCGAACCCGGCCGGTGAATCCTTCAGGGACAGGCCCATCCCGGCCAGCTTGATCTTGACCTCGTCGATCGACTTCTGCCCGAAGTTGCGGATGTCGAGCAGGTCCGCCTCGGTGCGGGAGACGAGCTCGCCGACCGTGTGGATGCCCTCGCGCTTGAGGCAGTTGTACGAGCGGACCGTCAGGTCCATCTCCTCGATCGGCAGGCCGAACGCGGCGATGTGATCGGCCTCGGCGGGCGACGGCCCGATCTCGATGCCCTCGGCGTCGACGTTCAGCTCACGGGCCAGGCCGAACAGCTCCACCAGGGTGGTGCCGGCCGAGGCCAGCGCATCCCGCGGGGTGATCGACGGCTTGGTCTCGACGTCCAGCACCAGCCGGTCGAAGTCGGTGCGCTGCTCGACGCGGGTGGCCTCGACGCGGTAGGTGACCTTGAGCACCGGCGAGTAGATCGAGTCGACCGGGATCCGGCCGATCTCGGCGCCGACGACCTTGTTCGGCGAGGCGGGGACGTAGCCCCGGCCGCGCTCGACGACCAGCTCGATCTCCAGCTTGCCCTTCTTGGTGAGAGTGGCCAGCTTCAGCTCCGAGTTGTGCACAGTCACGCCGGCGGGCGGCGCGATGTCGGCGGCGGTGACGTCACCCGGGCCCTGCTTGCGCAGGTACATGGTGACCGGCTCGTCGTCCTCGGAGGAAACCACCAGCTCCTTGAGGTTCAGGATGAGCTCGGTGATGTCCTCCTTGACGCCGGGGACGGTGGTGAACTCGTGCAGCACGCCGTCGACGCGGATGCTGGTGACGCTGGCGCCCGGAATGGACGACAGCAGGGTGCGGCGGAGCGAGTTCCCGAGGGTGTAGCCGAATCCGGGCTCGAGCGGCTCGATCACAAACCGCGAGCGGTTGTCGGAGACAGCTTCTTCGGTCAATGCCGGGCGCTGGGAGATCAGCACGGTGATTCTTTCCTTTCGCAGGTGACGTCCGCCATATGACGTCACTGTGGGGGTACTGCAACGGCCGGTCCAACGGCCGCGTTCCCGCGCCCCGCCCTGGGCCCGCGCGGATCAACTTCTCCTGCGCGGATCAACTTCCACCGTTTGGGACCGGTGTGACAGAAGTCAACGAGTTGAGCCGCGCGGTCGATGTTGATCCGCGCGAACACGGAGCGGGGCCGGGGGTGTTACTTGGAGTAGAACTCCACGATCAGCTGCTCGGTGATCTGCGAGTCGATCTGCGCCCGCACCGGCACCGAGTGGATCAGGATCGTCAGCGACTCGGGGACGACCTTCAGCCAGGCCGGGGTCGGCCGATCGCCGAAGGTCGCCCGGGCGAGCTCGAACGGGAAGGTCTCCGCGGACTGCTTGCGGACCGTGATGATGTCGTACTGCTCGACGCGGTAGGACGGGACGTCCACCCGCACCCCGTTGACCAGGAAATGTCCGTGGGTGACCAGCTGACGCGACGCGCGCCGGGTGCGGGCCAGACCCGCCCGGTACACGACGTTGTCCAGCCGGGACTCGAGGATCTGCAGCAGCGTCTCGCCGGTCTTGCCGGGACGGGACGCGGCTTCCGCGTAGTAGCGACGGAACTGCTTTTCCATGACGCCGTAGGTGAAGCGGGCCTTCTGCTTCTCCTGTAGCTGGGTCAGGTATTCCTTCTCCTTCGTGCGCGCGCGGCCGTGCTGGCCGGGCGGGAAGGGACGGCGCTCAAAAGCCTGGTCGCCACCGACGAGGTCGGTCTTCAGGCGACGGGACTTCTTGGTCATGGGACCGGTATATCTAGCCATAACTGTCCAAATCTCCTTTCGTCAGATCAGACCCGGCGCCGCTTGGGCGGCCGGGTTCCGTTGTGGGCCTGCGGGGTGACATCCGAGATCGCGCCCACTTCCAGGCCGGCGGCCTGCAGCGAGCGAATCGCGGTCTCACGTCCGGAGCCAGGACCCTTGACGAAGACATCCACCTTGCGCATGCCGTGCTCGATGGCCTGGCGTGCCGCGTTTTCGGCCGCCATCTGCGCGGCGAACGGGGTGGACTTGCGGGAGCCCTTGAAGCCGACATGGCCGGCGGACGCCCAGGAGATCACTGCACCTGAGGGGTCGGTGATCGAGACGATGGTGTTGTTGAAGGTGCTCTTGATGTGAGCGTGGCCGTGGGAGACGTTCTTCTTCTCCTTGCGGCGGACCTTCTTGACGGCTGCGGTTCCCGTACGGGCTTTGGGGGGCATCGGAGTTACCTGGCCTTCTTCTTGCCGGCGATCGTCTTCTTCGGTCCCTTACGGGTACGCGCGTTGGTCTTCGTGCGCTGGCCGCGGACCGGGAGATGACGGCGATGCCGCAGACCCTGGTAGGAGCCGATCTCCATCTTCCGGCGGATGTCGGCCTGCACCTCACGGCGCAGGTCACCTTCCACCTTCAGGTCGGCCTGGTCGATCGCGTCGCGCAGCGAGAGCACGTCCTCGTCGGTCAGGTCCTTGGAACGCAGGTCGTGGCTGATGCCGGTGGCCTTCAGCAGTTCGAGGGAGCGGGTACGCCCGATCCCGTAGATGTAGGTGAGCGCGATCTCCATCCGCTTGTCGCGGGGCAGATCGACGCCGACGAGTCTCGCCATGTGGCGTGGTACTCCTTTGTCGTTCCCACAGGTGTCGGTCGCGCCCCGTCCCCGACATCTGATCGGGGCCCCGGCCCGTGGTCCGGGGGTGCCCCGCCCCTTCCCGGCCTGCTGGCCGGATCGGGCGGGTGGTGGCGCGATGGTGCTGAGCTGTCGCCGGTCGTCACCGACCGGCGCAGGGCCGACCCGGGCGGGCTCTCGCCCGAACCCGTGGCCCTTGACGTCAGGGCGTCAGCCCTGGCGCTGCTTGTGCCGTGCGTTGCTCTCGCAGATGACCATGACGCGGCCGTGGCGACGGATCACCTTGCACTTGTCGCAGATCTTCTTGACGCTGGGTTTGACCTTCACTGCTGTCCCACTCTCTAGTACCGGCCCTGACAGTCAGGGTCGGACCACGCGCATTCATGTGATGCGCTCCCTATCGGTCCTGCGACTGTCAGGCCGATCGTCCCGGCACTGGACCGGGCCCACCCCTGAGAGGGGGTGGATTTTTCACGCTGACTACTTGTAGCGGTAGACGATCCGACCGCGCGAGAGATCGTAGGGCGACAGCTCCACGACAACGCGATCCTCGGGCAGGATGCGGATGTAGTGCTGCCGCATCTTGCCGCTGATGTGCGCGAGCACGCGGTGCCCGTTTTCCAGCTCCACCCGAAACATCGCGTTGGGCAGCGGCTCGACCACGCGACCCTCGACCTCGATGGCCCCGTCCTTCTTGCCCATGTCCTCCGCAATCCGTTCCGTCGGCCGTGCTGTCAGCCAGCGGCATACAACCGTCGGTGACCGGGTCCTGTTCGCCTTCGCCCCCGCACGGGATCGACCGATCCGGCGCATCGCCGAACCAGCTTCTCCGTGTCAATTTCTGCGGGAGGCCGACGCGCTCAGATGCTGTTCATCCGATGCCGGCTGGATGCGTGCAGCATCAAGCCGACACGACCCGCGCGCCGACGTTCCACTCTACGCTCCTCGGCGGCATGCTCCAACTCCCGGCGAACCGAGACACCCGGGATCTCTTCGGCGCCCTGCAGCAGCGGTGCTCTCCCGGAACCGGGGCGATGCACGCTACCGTTGCACGATCATGAGCCTGATCTGCCCCAAGTGCCAGAGCAAGATGCGCAGTGTCGAGCGCAACGGCGTCACCATCGAGCGGTGCAAGGGGTGCAGCGGCCTCTTCCTGGATCGCGACGAACTCGACCACCTGCTCGCCGCCGAGGCCAGGTTCCTGGGCATCGAGCCGGTGGATCCGGCCCAGGTCGCGCCGCGGATCACCGACTACGACGCCATCCGGCGCCCGGTGTCCGACGACCGGCAGCGGGCCGAGCGGCTCTACGGCGAGGACCGCAAGCTGCGCGGCAAGGGGAAGAAGCGCAAGAAGACGTTCCTGGAAGATTTCTTCGACTGACAATTCGCTGATTCCTGCGGTCCGGACTGGGAAACTCTTGCCCAGGAGGTTCCGTCATCTTCACCATTTTCGGCCAGCAGGCCGCCGTCCCGCTGCAGGCGGGATCCGACAACGACGTGCTCTTCGAGTACGGCTACGTCTGGCTGCCCTATGCGACCGCCGCGCTGCTGCTGCTGGGGCTGGGCGGCGTTGCCGCCGTTCGGTGGCGCCACTCGTCGCCGGGAACCGCGGAGCTGCTGATCACCAGCGGCGCGTTGCTGGCCGTGCTGGCCGGGATCGTCCTCGGGTTGGCGGACGGCGCGACCGAGAGCAACGGCCTGGCCTCGATCGACCCGCCGGTGTGGCGGTGGATGATCGACCACCGAACCCCCGCGCTGACCACCGCGGCGATCGTGGTGACCAACGTCGGCAGCACCGTGTCGATGACGATCATCGCCGTCGCCGGCGTGATCTTTCTGCTGATCAGGCATCGCCGCGGAGACGCCGCGCTGGTCGCGGTGGTCGCGGCCGGCGCCGGTCTGCTGGTCCGGTTCGGCAAGGCGACCGTCGGTCGGGAGCGTCCGCCGGAGCAATTCCGGCTGGTCACCGAGACAAACGAGTCCTTCCCGTCGGGGCATGCGCTCGCCTCGGCGGCCATTCTCGGCGTGCTGGTGGTGGTGTTCCTGCCGGCCATCCGCAGCCGGGGGTGGCGGATGGCCGTGCTGGTCGGTGCCGTGCTGTTCGTGCTGGCGATCGGCCTGTCCCGGCTGTACCTGGGGGTGCACTGGGCGACGGACGTGATCGGCGGGTGGGTGATCGGGCTGGCCTGGCTGACGCTCTGCCTGACCGGCCGGCAGCTCTGGCGGCAGACCAGGGGCCGACCGCAGGACCTGCTCGATGCCGAGCCCGCCGACGAGGTGGCCGGTGGTCCGTGACGTCCCCGCGGCCGGCATCGCCTCCCTGAGGTGCAGGTTCGCCGGCCGCCGCTCCAGCACAAAGGCGACAGTCGGCGGGCATCCCGTGGGGCCGCCGCGTCAGCTCGGCTTGCGCAGCCCGTACCGCGTCTCCGGCCGCCCCACCTGCCCGTACCGCAGGCTGCGCTCGGCGACCTTCGTGTCGGCCAGGTGCTCGAGGTAGCGGCGGGCGGTGATCCGCGAGACGCCGAGAAAGTCCGCGATCTGGCTCGACGATGCCTCGCCGAACTCCCGCAGCGCACCGACCACGATCGCCAGCGTCTCCCGGGTCATTCCTTTGGGCATCGCTCCGCCGGCCGGCGACCGGAGCATCCCCAGAGCCCGGTCCACCGAAGCCTGGTCGACGTCGACGTGCTCCCCCACCTGGTTGCGGAACTCCTGATACGCCAGCAGCCGGTCGCGCAGGGTGCCGAACGCGAACGGCTTGATGACGTACTGCACGGCCCCCTGCGCGACGGCGGACCGGACCACGTCGGCGTCCCGGGCCGAAGAGACCACCATGACGTCCACCGTCGACCCGGCCGCCCTGATCCGGCGGAACAGATCCAGCCCGCTACCGTCCGGCAGGTGCAGGTCCAGCAGCACCAGGTCGACCCCGCCGCGGGCCAGCGCGCGTTCGGCCTCCAACCGGGAGTGCGCGACGGCGGCGACCGAGAAGCCGGCGACCCGTTCGACGTAGGCCCGGTGTGCGCGCGCGGCGACCGGCTCGTCCTCGACGACCAGCACGTGGATCACGGCCGGTCCCCTCCGGTGGCCGAGGCGCGAAACTCCGACCCCACCGGGACGTCGTCCCCGGCCCGGCCGGCCGGGCGGTAGGGCAGCGTCACCAGGAAACGCGCGCCGCGGCCGGGCTCGGCGACGACGGTGCCGCCGCACCGTCCCACCGCCTGCGCCACCAGCGCGAGGCCCAGCCCGCGGTCACCGGCGGGCCCGCGCGCAGTCCGGGTGGACCAGCCGCGGACGAACACCGCTGAGGCCTGCTCGGGGGTCAGGCCCGGCCCGGTGTCGGTCACGCTGATCCGCACGGCGTCATCGGCGACCTCGCCGGCCACCTGCACCCGGCGCGGGCCGTCCGCGGCGCTCATCGTGGACAGCACGTCGAAGGCGTTGTCGACCAGGTTGCCGACGATCGTCACCAACTCCTGATCGGGGGCCGTGTCCGGCGGCAGGTAGGAGCCCTGCCGGACGGTCAGGTCGATGCCCCGTTCCGCGGCCTGCGCCGACTTGGCCAGCAGCAGGGCCGCGACCGCCGGGTTGCCGACCCCCTCCACCACCCGGTCGGCCAGGCCCTGCGCCGTCTGTAGTTCCGCGACCGCAAAGGTCAGCGCATGGTCGGTCTCGCCGAGCTCGATCAGCGAGATCACCGTGTGCAGCCGGTTGGCCGACTCGTGGGCCTGCGCCCGCAACGCGTCCGAGAAACCCTGCACCCGATCGAGTTCGCCGGTCAGCGACTCCAGTTCGGTGTGGTCCCGCAGGGTGACAACGGCGCCCACCGTCCGGTCCTGCACGAGGACAGGTCGCCGGCTGATCAGCAGCACCCGCTCGTCGGACAGGGCGAGCTCGTCGGTGAGGCTGTCCGGGTCGTCGATCAGGGCCGAGATCTGCTCCGGCAGCCCCACCTCGCCGGCGGTCCGGCCGAGCGCCGCGTCGGTGAGGCCGAGCAACCGGCGTCCTTCGGTGTTGACGCTGACGATCCGGCCCTCACCGTCCAGGAGCACCATGCCCTCGTGCACCGAGGCGAGCACCGCGTCGTAGTAGGTGAACAACCTGGCCAGTTCCTGCGGCCCCATCCCCAGGGTCTGCCGGCGCACCCAGCGGGCGATCAGCAGCGTTCCGACGAACCCGATCAGCAACGCGCCCAGGGCAATGGCCCCGAGCACCCAGAGCCGCCGGTTGGTCGCCTCATCGAGATGATCGACGGTGACTCCCACCGCGACCAGGGCGACGATCCGGCCGTCGTCGGTGACCGGCACGATCGCCCGTACCGACGGCCCGAGGGTCCCGGTGTAGGTCTCCACCCCGACACCGCCGGCCAGCGCGGCGTCCCTGCTGCCCCGGTACTCCTGCCCGATCTGCGTGGGGTCCGGGTGCGTGTACCGGATGCCGTCCGGGGTCATCACGACGACGAAGTCGGCGCCGGTCCGCGACCTGACGTCCTCGGCAAAGCTCTGCATCAGCGCGGACGGCCCGGAGATCTCTTCCCCCGCGGGGTACGTCGCGGTGACTGCGGCCCGGACGCTCGGCGCGGACGCCACCGTGGACGCCACGGCAACCACCCGCTCGTCGGTGGTCCGTTCGGTTTCGGCGTTGGTGTCCACCAACAACGCGGCCAGCGCGGCACCCAACGCGACGATCAGCACCACGGCCTGCAGCGCAAGGATCCGGCGGGCGAGTGACCAGCGGGAACCGGCGTGCACAGGCCGACCTCCCCACCGCGCGAGGGGGGCCGCGGCGGCGCGACCCGCCCATCACCCTACAAGCGCCGGCCAGTCAGCTGCCGGGGCGCGCGACCTCGGTGAACAGGGCACCTTGCGCCGCCGCCGAGCCGGACCGCCCGCCGCCCGGCCCGCGCAGCACGAACGCCGCACCGACCGCGATGACCGCGCCCGCGATCGGACCTGCCACGTAGACCCAGTACGCGCCGAAGTCCATGCCCACCAGGGTCGGCCCGAAGGTCCGCGCCGGGTTCATCGAGGCGCCGGAGATCGGGCTGCCCCACAGGCCGGCCAGCGCGATGTACCCGCCGACCCCCAAGGCGCCGATGACGCCGAGGTTCTGCGCGCCGGACGCGGTGCCGAGAATGACGCTGACCAGCCCGAAGGTGAGCACCGTTTCCATCACGAAGGCCAGGAAGTTCGAATAGCCGGGCGCCGGGACGTTCGATCCGTAGGACGCCGAGACACCGATGACGGCCTGCAGGAACCAGGCCGCGAGGGTCGCGCCGACCAATTGGACGACGATGTAGCCGGGCACCCGGGCCCAGGGGAAGTCCGCGCGCAGGGCGAAGGCGATGCTGACCGCGGGATTGAGGTGGGCACCGGACACCTTGCCCATGAACAGGATGACGCCCAGCACCATCAGGGCCGGCGCGGTCACTGCCGCCGTGCGGCTGACGGTGTCCGGGAACGCCTGGCCCATCATCCCGCCGCCGGCCGCGACCAGCACCAGGAAGAACGTGCCGAGGAGTTCGGAGAACAGCCGACGCCATTCCTGGGATTTGTCGTTGAAGTCCTCCACCATCTGGACGAATTCCGCCTGTATCGACGCACCCGGCAACTGTTGCCGAGCTGCCGGCCGCACCGGAGCCGGCTGCGACGGGGCGCGCTTCTTGTTCGGTGGGGGCATTGCATCCTCCTGCAGCGCGGCACGGTCAGTGGGCGGGTCCCGGTTGGTGACCTGACCGATGACGACCGTTCTGACCGATGATGCTGCTCGCCCGCCTGTCCGCCGACGTCACCCGGGCAGGATGATCTTGCCGGCGCCCGACGCTGGCCGACCCTGCCCAATGGGCGAGGTCCGGCCAACAACTCCGCGGCCCGGCCCTGGTGTCGTCGAACGCCGGCCCGCTCGCCCAGCGGGATGACGGAGCAGTGCACGAGGCTCACACCCCGGCCGCTGCCGAGGCCGGATGCGCTTTCCTTATGTACGTATCCGTGACGTCGCTCCCGGTGGCCGACATGGTGAGCAGGTACCGCCCGCCGACCCCCGCTCAGGAGAGCCCATGACGACAACGAAGTCCCCCACGCCACCGGACCCGGGCGCCGCCCAGGATGTGCCGCGGAAGCGGAAGAAGCTCAGCACCCACTGGCTCTACGTCGCCGTCGTCGTCGCGGTGGTGGCCGGCACCGCCGTCGGCCTGATCTTCGGCAAGCAAGCCGCCGGACTCTCCGTGATCGGCACCGCGTTCGTCAACCTGATCAAAATGATGATCGGCCCGATCATCTTCTGCACCATCGTGCTGGGCATCGGCTCCGTCCGCAAAGCCTCTCAGGTCGGCAAGGTCGGCGGCTACGCCCTGCTGTACTTCATCGTCATGTCCACCTTCGCCCTGGCCCTCGGCCTGCTCGTCGGCAACCTCATCCACCCCGGCGAAGGACTACAGGCGGCCGCCGCCACCGCGACCTACACCGTCACCGCCCCGGAATCCTCCGGCAACTTCATCATCGACATCATCCCCACCACGCTGTTCTCCGCACTGACCGTCGGCTCCGTACTGCAAGCCCTGTTCGTCGCGCTCATCGTCGGGTTCGCGGTCCAGGCCATGGGCTCCAAGGGCGAACCCGTGCTGAACTTCGTCACCGTGCTGCAACGCCTGGTCTTCAAGATCCTCGGCGGCATCATGTGGCTGGCCCCGATCGGCGCGTTCGGCGCCATCGCCGGCGTCGTCGGCGCGGCCGGCTGGTCCGCCATCGGGTCCCTGTCCATGCTGGTCGTCGTCTTCTACGCCACCTGTGCCGTGTTCGTCGTCGTCATCCTCGGCGCCATCCTCAAACTCACCACCGGGCTGTCCATCTTCAAACTCCTCTACTACCTACGCCAGGAATACCTGCTCATCGTCGCCACCAGCTCCTCGGAAACCGCCCTGCCCCGGCTGATCGCCAAAATGGAACACCTCGGCGTCTCCAAACCCGTCGTCGGCATCGTCGTTCCCACCGGGTACTCCTTCAACCTCGACGGCACCTCCATGTACCTCACCATGGCCTCGCTGTTCATCGCCAACGCCATGGGCGCCCCGATGACCTGGTCGGAACAACTGTCCCTGCTGGTCTTCATGATCGTCGCCTCGAAGGGCGCAGCCGGCGTCACCGGCGCCGGCCTGGCCACCCTCGGTGGCGGTCTGCAGGCCCACCGCCCCGATCTGGTCCCCGGCGTCGGCCTCATCGTGGCCGTCGACCGGTTCATGTCCGAAGCCCGCGCCCTGACCAACTTCTCCGGCAACGCCGTCGCCACCCTCGTCATCGGCGGCTGGGTGAACGAAATCGACCGCGCCCAGACCAACCGCGTCTTCGCCGGCGAAGACCCCTTCGACGACACCGACATGCTCGACGAGCACACCGCCGCCGAACACACCACCGACGTCAACTCCTACAAGGAAAAGACCGCCGTCCACTGAGCCGTTCGGTAGGAAAATGCCGTTGGGCCGCATCGCTTCTCGCGATGCGGCCCAACGGTGTGTCCAGGTATGGGCTAAGGCCCGACCGCGACGCGCCTACCCCTCGCCTGCGCGTCTCCCCCGTACCGGATCTGTTGATCGGGACGGCGCCACCTCGGGCGGTCGATCGTAGGAACGAGCGGCCGGCCCAGTGACGAGAACGTGCCGCGCGCAGCGATCGACCGTGTCCGACGCGGAATGCGCGTCCACGGGATGGCCGCTGTTTGACCACGGAGAGAATATCGGTTCCCGGCGGCGACGTGAACCCTGCGCTGGTCGGTAGCGTGTCCCTATCACCCATCCGCCCGACCGCTTCGGCTTGCCGGACCCGGCAAACACCGAAAAGATGGCGTCGGCGCGGGGACGTGACGATCGGGGTGCCGCAGTGTTGACCAGAGTGATCGCCGAATCCCCCAGTGCCGCAACACTCTTCGCTGGTCCGGGGGAGACGAGGGCGTTGTTGCGGGACACCGATTGGGCGAACAATCCGCTGGGCCCGGTCGAACAGTGGCCCGCTGAACTACTGGCAGCGGTCCGGACCGTGCTGAATTCCCGGCTCCCGGTGTTGCTCTTCTGGGGTCCCGAGCTGATCCAGCTCTACAACGACGCCTGCCTGGCCAACCTCGGCGACAAGCATCCGGCCGCCGTCGGGCAGAGCGCCCGGGAGTGCTGGCGGGAGGTCTGGGACGATCTGCGGCCGGCGGTGGAGGAGATCATGCAGGGCCGCGAGACGGCCCTGCGGTTCGACGAGCAACTGCTGTTCTTCGCGCGCGCCGGCTACCTCGAGGAGACCTATCAGACCTATTCCTTCTCGGCGATCACCGACGGCGGCGGCTCGGTCCTGGGCATCTTCGTGCACAACAACGACGCCGTGACGGCCAAGGTGATCGGCGCCCGCAGGCTGCGCACCCTGCGCCGGCTGGGCTCGGTGTCCACCGCCGGGGCCGGGGGGGCCGCCGACGCCTGCCGGATGATCCTGGACGTGCTGGCCGGCAACCGGGCAGACGTTCCGTTCGGCAGCATCTATCTGCTCGACGGCGCCGCCGAACCACGCCTGGTGGCGGCGTTCGGATTTCGCGCCGGGGCGAGCCTGCCGCCGAGCCTGGGTACCGACCCGGTCGCCATCTCCCGGGTGCGCCGGGCGGCGACCGCCGACGAGCCGTTGCTGGTCACCGGCCTGCGCGAGCAGTTCCCGGGCTTCTACCAGCCCTGCGGCGAACTGGACCAGACCGAGCCCGACGAGTCGATGATGCTGCCGCTCATCGAACACGGGCGGTCCCGGCGACTCGGCGTCCTCGTCCTCGGCATCAACCCGCACCGGCCGTTCGACGCCGACTACCGAGCGTTCCTCCAGCTGGTCGCCGACCAGGTGTCGATCGCGGTCACCGACGCGCTCGCCTTCCAGGAAGAACACAGCCGGGCGGAGGCACTGACCGACCTGGACGCCGCGAAGACCCGGTTCTTCCAGAACATCAGCCACGAGCTGCGAACCCCGCTGACCCTGTTGCTCGCCCCGCTCGGGCAGGTACTCGACGATCCGGCCGTCTCGTTGCCGGCGGGCTACCGGCAGGACCTGCTCGCCGCACGGCGCGCGGCGCTACGGCTGCAACGGCTGGTCGACGGGCTGCTCGAGGTGACCAGGGGTGAGACGAACCGGCTGCAGCCCGCGATAGAGACCACCGACCTGGCCGCCCTCACCGCGGACTGCGCCAGCATGTTCCGCTCCGCCGTCGAGGCGGCCGGACTGACGCTGGTCGTGGAGCTCCCCGACCCCGCGCCACAGGTTCCGGTCGACCGGCAGATGTGGGCGCACATCGTGCTGAACCTGCTCTCCAACGCGGTGAAGTTCACCCTGTCCGGGGTGATCACCGTCCGGCTGGCGCTCATCGAGGAGTCGCCGGTCCTGGAGGTGAGCGATACCGGGATCGGTATCCCCGAAGAGCAACAGCCGCTGATCTTCCACCGGTTCCACCGGGTGACGCAGCCGTCGGCCAGGACCGGCGAGGGTGCGGGGATCGGCCTGTCGCTGGTCGCCGACCTGGTGCATGCGCATGGCGGTACGGTGCGGGTGGACAGTGTGCCCGGGGCGGGCTCGACGTTCACTGTCACACTGCCGCCGGTCCAGGCGGAGCAGTCACCGGCCCGGCCGTTGGAGCCGCCGAGCGAGGTCGCCGCGATGTTCCTGGCAGACGCGGCGCAATGGCAGCCCCCCGCCGGGGGCGATCCTGCCGGGGGCGATCCCGCCGGCAGCCGGCCGCCCGGTGCCCAGCCCGCAGGGAGCGGGCAGGCCGGTGCCCAGCCCGCAGGGAGCGGGCAGGCCGGTGCCCAGCCCGCAGGGAGCGGGCAGGCCCGGAACGGGCACATCCTCGTCGTCG